>Ga0256405_10000316_pt1 | contig 160274 bp, 153 predicted proteins | sample RumenRJG_02DNA_FD_189096 | JGI IMG/M metagenome (GOLD analysis project Ga0256405, IMG submission 189096) | Bovine rumen microbial communities from Lethbridge, Alberta, Canada - RJG_02 | ecosystem: Host-associated > Mammals > Digestive system > Stomach > Rumen | place: Canada: Alberta...
TGATCAGGATATATGAGGCTGACCAGAGACATCCCAAAATGAGCACGGCAAAACGCTTTGCAGAGGCTCTTGATATGGATTTTAGTTACCTGGTTGGTGCCAGCCCGGAAGCTTTATCCAAATACGATAAGGCAGTCTATGACATAGGAAAAACAGTGATGAATATTGTAGAGGATGCGTGTGACAGGTGCGGAATCCCGGTTGAACGGCTTGTGAACAATGATGATTGCCTGAAAAACATTATCTTAGCTATTTTGTGTTCTGAGATGAAATGAGAGGAGAGTTATGGAATCAACAAGAGACATCAGGAGAATGATCGAAAAGGAGATCAAAAAGGGAAGTGCTCCGCTGACCTTTGATCATATCGAGTATCCGAAAGATGCGCTACAGGAGATTACATCGGAATCAAAACTGAAGGAGGTGCTGGTATATCTGTTCCGGACAGCTGAGTTTGAGAACCTGGCAAATGATATGACACGGAATAATGTTTATACCGAACATCATCTTATTAAGGGGGATAGTTTTCACAGGCGGAATAATGTGATGGAGCGCAATGCCAATTATATGAACATAATCCTCTATGCAAAGCGGTGTGAGCCGGTATATGAGCGAAAGGTATTTGTGGAAACAGTACCTTGCTACTTCTCATTTCCCCTGAATCAGATGGATAAATACAGATTCACATATGAAGGAGCGGAGACCTTTGCTTTTCCGCTTTCCGGCAGGCATATCATCAATGGATTGTATCTGCTCTCAATCATGCACAGAAAGGCTTTGGCAAGTGAGATGGCACCGGAGTTCATAGAGCTTTCCGAGCATCGTAAGATATTCAATCTGACAGATATTCGTAAGGTGGTCTTCCAGTGCTTACTTCTTGATGATATGCACCCGAAGGACGATATGTTTGAAGCAAAGCTTAATACAATATACCTTTTGGAGTGAAAAATGAATATACTACAGCGATAGCGCAGTTTTGAGAGAAATCTTGGGACTGCGCTTTTTTTGTTTTATGAACTTCTGGACACGATGTCCAAAAGTGATGAGGAGAGACATATGAACAAGATAAATCTACACAGGCTGGTGGTGCCTCCCTGACACCACTGCAATTACAGGGCATTGCCCGGAAAGGAGAAAAAGATGCAGGAAGAAGTAAATCAAAAGGTCGTATCTCTTTCGATACGCACCGGTAAGCTGACAGCGAATGTGCTGGCAAAGGCAATGAAGATGTTTTTGGATGCACAGAAGAGTAAGTCGCACCAGTACGCAAGAGGAAAGCAATCCTTAAAGCAGCTGATGGAGCAGAATGCCGGGGCAACGAATATTGAGGTGGATGAGAGTAATATCAAGTCCTTTGACCGGGTGGCGAGAAAGTATCATATCGACTATGCCGTGAAAAAGGATAAGACAATGGATCCGCCAAAGTATTTCGTATTCTTCAAGAGCAGGGATCAGGATGCGATGACGATGGCATTTAAGGAGTTTGTTGCAAGCAATAACCGAAAGAAGGAACGTCCATCGTTTAAGCAGGTATTGAAGAAGTTCCGTGACAGATCCATGAGCATGGATAAGAACCGTGAAAGAGAAAAGACCAGACAGAAGGACAGGGGGCAGAGCTTATGAGTGAAGTAAAGAAGCCTGTCGCCAAGACAAGAGGCAAGCCCCCAAAGAAGAGTACCGGCAAAGGACAAACACAGCATAAGAAAAACGATGCAAAGAAAACGGCGCAAAAGCAGCCTGCAACGACCAATCCGTTAGATCAGGCACTTACAATGGTAGCTAAGAAGTTTGTGAAAGCAGGCGGAACAAAGCTGCTGTTAAAGGTGTTCCCCTATCTGCTCTTCGGATATTTCGGAAATAAGATTGCGTATGCATACCGTGTGACGGAAGCGCCGGATTTCTTCAATAAGCTGATGAGAAGTCTTTCCAATCTCGGAGTAGCATTTGAGCATATACTGCCGAGTTTCCATCCGATGGATCTGATCATCGGTGCGGTGATCGGAGTAGGTATGAGACTGGTGGTGTATATGAAGAGTAAGAATGCAAAGAAGTTCCGTAAAGGAGAAGAGTACGGCAGCGCACGATGGGGAAATGCAAAGGACATCGAGCCATATATGGATCTGGAGAATCCGGAGAATAACGTGATCCTTACACAGACCGAAGGACTTATCATGAATGGTAAGCCCAAAGGACCGAAATATGCCAGGAATAAAAACATCCTGGTCATAGGTGGATCAGGCTCGGGCAAGACTCGGTTTTTTGTAAAACCGAACTTAATGCAGCTCCATAGCAGCTACGTGATCACTGATCCGAAAGGCACGGTTTTGCTTGAAGTCGGCCAAATGCTCTATGATGCCGGGTATGAGATCAAGGTACTCAACACGATCAATTTTAAGAAGTCGATGCATTACAATCCCTTCGCCTATATACATAGCGAAAAGGATATCCTTAAGCTGGTGAATACGCTCATTGTAAACACCAAGGGCGAAGGACAGCAGGCTACGGAAGATTTCTGGGTCAAAGCGGAGAAACTGCTGTATCAGGCATATATCGGGTATATCTATTATGAGTGCGTGAAAGAAGAACAGAACTTCATCACGCTTATAGATATGATCAATGCTTCCGAGACGAGAGAGGATGATGAAAATTTCAAGAATGCCATTGATCTGATCTTTGAAGAACTGGAAGCAGACGAGCCGGATCACTTTGCCGTAAAGCAATATAAAAAATATAAGCTTGCCGCCGGCAAGACAGCTAAATCAATACTTATTAGCTGCGGTGCAAGGCTTGCTCCCTTTGATATCAAGGAGCTTCGTGACCTGACGGAATACGATGAAATGGAATTGGATAAGATCGGAGAACGCAAGACAGCGATGTTCATGATCATGTCCGATACCGATGGAACTTTCAACTTTATCCTGGCGATGATGCAGTCGCAGATGTTCAATCTTTTGTGCGAATGTGCGGATGATCTGCATAACGGTAAACTTCCCGTTCATGTAAGGTTTCTTCTTGACGAGTTTGCCAACATCGGCCAGATACCACAATTTGACAAGCTGATAGCTACGATACGAAGCAGGGAGATCTCTGCTTCTATTATTTTGCAGTCAAAATCGCAGCTAAAAGCAATCTACAAGGATAATGCCGATACGATAGAGGGCAACTGTGATACCACGCTATTCCTCGGAGGAAAAGAGAAGACGACACTGAAAGAAATGTCGGAGATTTTGGGTAAAGAAACGATTGACCTCTACAACACATCGGATACCAGAGGTAACTCCCCATCCTACGGTTTGAATTATCAGAAAACGGGGAAAGAACTGATGTCGCAGGATGAGATCGCAGTCATGGACGGTGGAAAATGTATCATGCAGCTTAGAGGCGTGAGACCGTTTTTCTCAGATAAGTTTGATATTACCAAGCATAAGAGATACAAGGAACTGTCTGATTTTGACGAGAAGAACCTGTTTGATGTCGAAGCGTTTTTATCGACGAAGCTTAAGATGAAAAAGAGCCAGATCATAGAGACGCATGATATGGGTACCATCGAGGATGATGCCGTAAAAACTTCATAGGGAGAAGGCTATACGGAATGGAAGAACCATGAACCTGAAGCCGGAACCGCAATTACAACTGAATAGGATGAAGCTATATGGATCCGTAAGGACAAACCTGATGCGTAAGTCCACCACATAAAAAGGAAGCAGACGATGAGCGCCTACCAAGCAAACATCATCATCTGCCCCAAGCGGGAGTGGCATAACCAGACCCTGTAATCATTTTACCATGAGAGTGAAAGATGCAGGGATTTTTTATGCCCTCCGGAAGTAACGTAAACATTTCAAACAACCGGAAGGAGGAAAAACTGATTTTAAAAAGTCAGTTTTAATAACAATCATGGCATTTTTTACTAACAGCGTAACAGCACTTAAAACCGTCGTGACCGCAATCGGAGCGGGCGTAGCCGTATGGGGAATCATCAACCTGCTTGAGGGCTACGGTAATGATAACCCCGGTGCAAAGAGCCAGGGAATCAAGCAGCTGATGGCAGGAGGCGGTATTGTAATCATCGCCCAGACGGTGATCCCTCAGCTCTCCAGCTTGTTCTCATAAGGAGCAGAACGGTAGATGGATTCTATCGTTGATAAGATTACCGAACTCATAAAGGAAATGCTGCAAGGCTGGGTAATGACAAACCTCGAAGGCATGTTTACCGATGTAAATGACAAAGTAGGTACGATTGCCGGAGAGGTTAGTCAGACCCCGAGTGCATGGAACGCAAGCGTTTTCACAATGATACAGAACTTGTCAGATACAGTTATCATACCGATAGCCGGGATCATAATCACCTATGTGCTTTGCTATGAGCTTATCACTATGGTGATCGACAAGAATAACATGCATGAATTCGACACCTCGCTGTTTTTCAGATATCTCTTCAAGGCTTGCATCGCTGTTATGCTTCTTAGCAAGACTTCGGATATCGTCATGGCGATTTTCGACGTGGGTGGTCACATGGTCAATGAAGCCGCAAGTACCATTACGGGATCAACGGCACTCAATGTCGGAACGACGATTCAGACGATGTTTTCAACCCAGCTCTCCACGATGGAAATCGGAGAGCTAATAGGTCTCGGCATAGAAACCATGTTTTGCAGCTTCTGTATGAAGATCATGTCAGTCCTCATCACCGTCATCCTATACGGACGTATGATCGAGATATACCTTTATGTATCGGTAGCCCCCGTTCCGTTTGCAACTCTTGTGAACAGGGAGTGGGGAGGTATCGGATCGAATTATATCAAGGGAGCGATCGCTCTGGCTTTTCAGGGATTTTTCATAATGGTCTGCGTTGCAATATATGCAGTCCTGGTGAATGCAGTAGCGGTAGCCAGCAACCTGCACTCAGCATTGTGGCAGGTAATGGCGTATACCGTTGTGCTCTGCTTCTCCCTGTTTAAGACCGGATCGCTTGCTAAGAGCATATTAAATGCGCACTAAAGAATTACGGAGGTGAGATGCCTATGGCAATCGCAGTAGACGTGGCAAAAGACCCAAAGGCGATAAAGAGTAAGTTCATCGGGAACTTCACGAAGCGTCAGGTCATTTGCTTTGGAGCGGCTGCCGTGGTAGGTATCCCCTTTTATCTGCTGACAAGGAAGGTAATCGGAACGGACGTGGCTGCCCTTATGATGGTGGCAGTCATGCTCCCGTTCTTCTTTATCGCCATGTATGAAAAGGACGGAGTACCTGCAGAGCAATATTTAAAGCAGGTTATCGAGATGAAGTTCATCCGGCCCGGGATCCGCAGATACAAGGTGGAGAACTTATACGAGCAGTTAAGAGAAAGAGAAAATATGGAAAAGGAGGTGGAAGCTCTTGAAGCCAAACAAAGAAAGTGGAAAGAAGAGCGGACCGGCAAAGGCGAAGGCAGTTTCAAAAAAGAAGCAGCCCGTTAAAAGCACGATGTCGATCATGGAGAAGTTCACAGGGCTTACGCTCTCGGAACAGATGAAGCTCAAAAAGCTGAAAAAATCGCTCGCCGGTGATAATGGTAATTCCGGCAAACAGATTTCCACACAGCAGACCATTACATTTGACAAGATGTATCACGATGGCATCTGTAAAGTTAAGAAGAATTATTATACCAAGATGATCGAGTTTTATGACCTCAACTATGTACTGTTGGATGAGGATGAGAGGGCGGATATCCTGGGACTGTACTCACAGTTCATCAATTATTTTGATCCCAGTATCAGCTTTCAGATCTTCCTTTTTAACAGGCACGTAAATGAGGAAACTCTTGCGGCGCAGTTTGATATATCTGCACAGGGAGATAAGTTTGATGATATCCGTGAGGAGTTTTCGGATATGCTTAAGAACCTCTCCGCAAAGGGAAATAACGGAGTCATCAAGAGTAAGTACATCATTTACGGAATAGAGGCGGACAACTTAAAGGAGGCAAGACAGAGGTTCATCAGTCTGGATGCAGACATCGTAAAGAATCTGAAGAATCTCGGAACCAATGCCAAGAGCCTTGACGGGAAGGAGCGCTTGAGGATCCTGTATGAATTTTTCAATCAGGACAAGATGGAGCCTTTCCGTTTTTCATTTAAGGAAATGGCGGAGTCCGGCAACAGCGTGAAGGATTATATCGCACCGCAGGGCTTTGAATTTCGTTTCCCCGGAAGATATAAGATGGGGCATATGTTCGGAGCGACCAAGTATCTGGACATTATATCACCGAAGCTTAACGATGAGCTGCTTAAAAAGCTGCTGGATATCGACAGTAATGTGTCCATATCCATACATATGCAGACCATAGAGCCGATTGAAGCCATCAAGCTTTTGAAACGTGCCCTGTCGGATGTGCAGAAGACCAAGATCGACGAGCAGAAGAAAGCGGTAAGAGCCGGATATGATATGGATATTCTGCCGACGGACATAGTTCTGTATGAAAAGAATACCATGGAGCTTTTGGATGATCTGAACAGTTCCAATCAGAAGCTGATATGGACAACGATCCTTTTGTCTGGCTTTGGAAGAAACAAGAAGGAACTGGAGAACGTATCACAGAGGATATCCGGTATCATTCAGCAGGCAAACTGCAGGCTTATCGACCTGCAGTACAAACAGGAAGTGGCGATGAATGCCGCAGCGCCTATCGGTATCAATGACACGGGCGAGGGCAGACACCTGATCACAAAGAATCTGGCGATCCTTGTTCCCTTTAATACGCAGGAGTTATTCCAGCAGGGGCAGTCGCTGTATTACGGACTGAATGCCCTTTCCAATAACATGATCATGGCGGACCGTAAGAAGCTTCGTACACCGAACGGAGTAATACTTGGTACTCCCGGTTCGGGTAAATCATTCTCGGCAAAGCGTGAGATCCTTGGAAGCTTCCTTGTATCAAGGGACGATATCCTGATCTGTGATCCCGAGGGTGAATATTATCCGCTCGTGAAAGCACTTGGCGGTGAGGTGGTGAAGCTGGCGACCAATTCAAAGGATTACTTAAATCCCATGGATATCCAGTTGTCCCATAAGAATGACAGGGAGGCGCTTAAGCTGAAATCTGACTTTCTCATCACGCTCTGTGATGCAATCGCAGGTGGTGAGACAGGACTGGCGAATGACGAGAAGGGTATCATCGACCGCTGTATCGAGAGGATCTATGATGACTACTTCAAGGATCCCAGACCTGAGAATATGCCGCTTTTGGAGGATCTGTATAATGCGCTCATCGCATATGAGCCGGACAAGGCGGTATCAGAAGAGCTTGCCGTAGATGCAAGGCAGAAGGCCGTGCGGATAGCAAACAGCCTGGTGCTTTACGTGCATGGCTCCCAGAACTATTTCAACCACAGGACGAACGTGGATTCCCAGAACCGAATCGTATGTTTTGACATCAGAGACTTGGGTAAGCAGTTAAAGGAACTTGGAATGCTGATCGTACAGGATGCGGTATGGAACAGGGTTTCCCGTAACCGTGAGCGAAGGGTTGCGACCAGATACTATTGTGATGAGTTCCACCTGCTCCTTCGTGATAAGCAGACAGCGCAGTATTCGGTTGAAATATGGAAGCGTTTCAGAAAGTGGGGCGGTATCCCGACAGGACTTACGCAGAACGTGGGCGACTTCCTGCGTTCGGAAGAGATTGAGGGAATCCTTGGTAACAGCGACTTTGTTTATCTCCTGAATCAGAATGCCAAGGATCAGGTGATTCTGGCAGATAAACTGGGACTTTCCGCAAAGCAGCTCCAGTATGTGACAAATTCTGAATCCGGATGCGGGCTGATCCTCTTTAATGATGTGGTGATCCCGTTTGCCGACAGATATCCTACGGATACCAAGACCTTCAAGATAATGAATACCAAGCCGGAAGAGGTTGATGAACCTGTAGGCGGAGTAAAGAAGCAGGGAGATGATGGAGATGGCGAAGAAGAATAAAACGGCAGATCCCGGACCTAAGAAGGAAACCTTCGAGGGTAGGAAAGATGCCGGAGATTTTAAGAAGACAAGAGCCGCACCCGGGGCGGGTGCAAAGGGTAAGGCGGCAAAAGAGGGCGTAAAGGAAAGAAAGGTGAGCGAGGCGCAGGAAACTTTTGGACACGATGTCCAGAAGTCGCCTCAGACGGCTGAGGAAAAAAGCAGAAAGGCAAATCAGGAATTCTTCGATAAGCATGAGCAGGAGGATGAAAGAAATACCGAGTATGCATCCCAGCGTGAGGAAACAAGGGCGCTTCGCAAGCACAGGCAGCATGAGGGCAGAACCAGAGTCAAGGACAGTTTCATCCAGTCGGATGGGGATTTCCATGATAAAGCAGGTTTTGTAGAGGATGCCGGGGCGGAAGTGTCTAGAAGCAAGAAGCTTGATAAGCTGGAAAAGAAGGCAGAGAAAGCCGGGAACAAAACCCGGAGGGCAAGGAAGAAACTGCCACAGCAGAAAGAATATAAGCTGGTCCGTCACTTCGATGAGAAAACCGGAAAGGTCACTTATGAACTTGAGACCAGGAAGGTTCCAAAGAAGCCGAAACACGGAAATCCGGCGACAGCCGCAACCCGAAGGGCAATGATGGAAGCACAGGGCTTTGTGCATCAGAAGATCTCAGAGAATGAGAAGGAAAATGCCGGAGTCGAAGGCGCTCATAAGACGGAACAGGCGGGGGAAGCTGCCATTGATTACGCGAGGCGATTTAAGCGTGATAAGTATGCAAGAAGGCAGAATAAGGTGGCAGCCCTTGAAAAGAAGCAGTTTAAGGCAGAAACCAATTTCCGGTATCAGAAGTATCTGGAAGAGAATCCTGAGATAAAGAAAAAGGCTTTTCAGAAGAGGCTTCAAAAACAGAGGATCAAGCGGGAGTATGCCAAGGCTCTTAAGAAAGGGTCAGAAGCCAAGCAGGCCGCAGGGTACGCACGGAAAGCAGCACAGAAGACAACCAACATAGCGAGGAAGTTACAGGAGTTCGCAAGAAAGCACGCGGGAGCGATCGCAACCATAGGCTTATTCGGACTCTTTTTTATGCTCATCGCTGCGAGTGTTTCAAGCTGCAGTGCGATGTTTGGCGGAGGTATCACAACGACGATGGCAGGAAGTTATCAGAGTCAGCCTGCAGAGCTGGATAAGGCAGATGAGGCAATGACATCCCTTGAAATGGCGCTGCAGAATGAGATCGACAATATTGAAACGGATTATCCGGACTATGACGAATACAGCTATAACCTGGATGAGATCGGACATAATCCATTTACACTGATCAATTATCTGTCGGCGACTCATGTGGATGTAGTGGCTGCCGATGTGAATTCGGATATCGAAGCCCTTTTTGATGAAATGTATGAACTTACGCTTACGCCCACGGAAGAAACAAGGACGAGGACGGTCACAAAGACACGGACTGTCATTAACGAAGAAACAGGCGAAGAAGAGGAGGAAGAGTACGAGGATGAAGAGGAATATACGGTGACGATCCTTAAGGTGGAGCTTGTAAGGAAGAGCCTGGAGGAAGTGGTAGCTGATAAGCTTGCCGGAAACGATGATGCAAGTACGCTTTATGCATTGTATCAGGATACGCACGGTGCGCTTCAGCAATTCTTTACGCCGTTAGATCTTGACTGGCAGAGCCTTATATCAAGTTATTACGGATATCGCAAGAATCCTATCACGGGAGAAAATCAGTTCCACAGAGGTATTGATATCGCGGTTCCGGAGGGAACAGAAGTATATGCGGCTCATGATGGGACGGTGACAACGGCAGAGTACAACGACAGCTACGGCAACTATGTCGTGATCACAGATTCCAAAGGCTATGTTACCAAGTATGCACACCTTGAGAGTTTGAATGTATCAGCAGGCCAGACAGTTACCCATGGAGCGATCATCGGAAAGACCGGTAATACCGGCGCAAGTACGGGAAGTCATCTGCATCTTGAGTGTATGGCAGATGGAGAGTATTATAATCCGCTTTTCTATTTTGAGAACGGTAATGGTTCCATCTATGGAACGACAGACCCGATTGGAGGCGGAAGCGGTGATGTGGCGGCACTTATCGCAGAGGCAGAAAGATATCTCGGATACCCCTATGTTTGGGGTGGCAGTAATCCGTCAACAAGCTTCGACTGCTCGGGGTTTGTCTGTTATGTGCTTACCAACAGCGGCTATTACGATATGCCAAGGACAACGGCGCAGGGAATCTATAATCAGTGCCAGCATATCAGCGCTTCGGAAGCACAGGCGGGAGATATCATTTTCTTTACCGGTACTTATAATTCCGGGAATCCCGTAACCCACGTCGGTATCTATGTCGGCGGTGGGCAGATGATCCACTGCGGAGATCCGATCAAGTATTCCTCAATCAATACTCCATACTGGCAGAGCCACTTCTACGCTTTTGGAAGATTATCAGGACATTAGGAGGGAGGCTCATGAGCGTTCAGAAATTGAATGAGCAGATCAGCCGATGGAAGGAGGAAAAAAAGACCTATGACGAGAAGATGGATAAAAAGATTTCGGATGCTGAAAAGAAAAGAGATCTCGAAGTCGCAGGTCAGATGCAGCGCATATTTGCGAAGCATCATCTGAGTGCCAGCGAAATGATCAAGCTCAAATATGCAGATAAGGAACAGATCAAAAAGTTGTTTGATGTCATTGAAGAGATCAAAGAACCGGAAGTGCCGGAGAAAAAGCCGGACGGAAAAAATGAAAAGGAGAATCATAATAATGCAAAAGATTTTAATACGTAGGATTGTGGCATCACTGATACTTTCGGTGATGCTTTTTGCACTGCCGGTCGGTGCATTTCTGGCCAACAGCAGTACAGCCGTACAGGTATTTGCGGAGGATGATGTATCCGGAAATGAAACTGACGGGGATGGGGAAGCCGGAGAAAACAATGGTGATAACTCAGGCGATGAAAGTGATGAAGGCGGAGAGACCGGGGAGACCGGAGAAGAAGGAGAGGAGGAACCGACTCCTACTCCGGAGCCAAAACCGGAGTGCATCTGTGACAGCAAATGCAGCCAGTATGATCATAATGATGATTGTCCTGTATGTAGCGTGGATTATACCAAGTGTGAGTATGTGAATCCCAATGTGAAGATTACGATCAATACGCCTTCGGGCTGGTATTCATCCGGAACAAACGCAAAGATCACTTTTAAAGTGGAGGATATCGCAGACAGCGGGCATTTTGCTATCAAAAGTGTAAAAGCCAAGATCGGTCAGAACGGAAGTTATCAGGATGTAACTGAGGATATGTTCATTGAGATATCCGAGAACTGTACCGTGTATGTTCTGGTGACGGATGCCAATGATAAGAGTTATGAGAGAAGCCGTGCGATCAAGTGCTTTGATACGACAAAGCCTACCTTAAATGCGGCGGTATTGGACGGACTGCTTACAGTGCAGGCGGTGGATAAGGAATCCGGGATTAAAGTTATCTATGTGAACGGATATGAGTTTACGGATGGTATAACCAACGGAACACTGAATATCCGCCTCTCACAGTTTGATGCAGGATATGAATACTTTACTATCACGGCGATGGACCAGGCAGGTAATGTATCGGAGGTTTATAAAACAAAGAATCCTTATTATAAGGATCCCAATTCCGATGATGACTCAAATCCTGCGGAGCAGCTTCCCGCAAGCGCTCAGGCAACCAATCCGTCAAGCGCAACAGCAAATGTGACGCAGCATACCCAGACAGATAGTAACGGGAACACCACAAGCCAGACACCCAAAACACCCGAGGAGCAGAAGCGAGAGGAGTTTGCCAGGGCAGATGCGGAGGAAGAAGCTATGAAAGATGCTGAATCCGAGGGCGAGGATATGAACCTTGGGAAAGAATTCTATACCATACAGGCTGCCAGCGGTAAAGTGTTCTATCTGATCATTGATCGTGACGGGGAAGAGGAAGTGGTTTATTTCCTGACAGAGATCACGGAGAATGATCTGCTTAATGTCACATCGGATAATTCAGAGACATTGCCGAAGAACTCCGCAGCACTTGAATCTCAGATACCGGTAACGGAAAGTGCTCTCCCGAACAACAACACAGAGATTGATGATACTCATGAGGTTGAAACACCTGTGGAGGAAACTACGGATGAATCTGTAGAAGAAACAGAGGAAGAGCCGGAGGCAGAAACCGAGGAACCCGTAAAGAGCAATCCTCTTGTGGGATATCTTATCATGGGAATCTTTGGTGCCGGTGTGATCGGGGCGGCATACTATTTCAAGGTCGTGAAGAAAAAGCAGGACGGAGACTTTGTAGAGGATGAGGACGAAGAGGATGATGATGAAGAATATGAATCAGAGTCCGAAGAGTCTGAAACTGATGGAGATGATGATTTCTTTAATGATCAGGAAGCAGAATCAGAAAGACCTGCACCTACAGCAGAGGACGTAGCTGATACCATCGAGGATGAAGATGGAGATCCCTATGAATCTGACTCTGATGAAGAGTAAGAGAATATAACTGTAAACAGATGCGTATGCATCATTAGTATGAGCCGAGGCGGATGCCCCGGCTCAAGTCACGAAAGGAGACATTATGGAAGAACGTACAACAGCAGATGTAGTACAGGATGTGATGGATGACATTGCAGCAAAGAGAGAGGCGGCGCAGGGGGACAAGAGCCTTGCGGAGAAGTTTGCGGACAGTAAGTCAGAGCAGGCGCAGCCGGAAACAGATCAGAAGAAAATGGATGAGATCACCTTAAAGTTCGGCAAGGGGTGTGTGGGCGATGAGTTCCAGGGCAAGGACGGAACCAAGTATAAGGAGATCCTTGTTCCCAATGTGGATCAGAATGATAAGCGTCCCTGGCAGACCTTTGTGGTAAAGGCGAATCATGTGCATGAGAACCAGTATGGGAAAGGGATGTGGTGCAAGCTTCCGGCAAACGGTACGACTACTCTTCACAGAAATGTAAAGGTCGGACAGGACGAGCAGGGAAAACCTATCTGGGATACCGAAAAGACCAAGGTTCCCAACAAGGAACTTAAGAAGATGGTTGAAGCCTATAAGGACAGGGATCGTGACCGTGTGTCCATGAAGGAAAAACTTCCTGAGAAGAAAGCTGTGGTTGCAGAACAGAAGCCTGCAGAGAAGTATCAGACCAAGGCGAAGTCCAAGGAAACATCGTTATGAAGGAGACTATGGATGCAGAGAGCATACGATGAAATTGTTGATCATGGCAGGATTACTCTGGCAAAGGGCTGCGAATATAGCATGAACTGTTATGAGACAAAGCTTAACAATAATGTGCTTGTGGTTGGTGCCAGCGGATGCGGGAAAACCACAAGCATAGTAAGCCCGAATATCAGGAGATGCTATGGCAGTTATGTGATATCAGACCCCAAGGGAAATCTGTATGAAAAACATAAGGATTGGCTGGAAGATAACGGGTATGTGGTGATCAAGCTTGATCTGACGCATCCTGAAAAATCAGCACATTATAATCCGTTTGCATATATTCAATCATATGATGATGTGAAACGCATGGCCCATTCCATAGTATTCGGCTCGGGAGAAATGAGTTACACAGAGCCATTTTGGCCACGATCAGCAGAGGGATTGCTTACGGCTTTAATTGGGTATGTTTGGTCTGAGGCACTTGAATGTGAACAGAATATGCAGATGGTATATGAGATGTTAAGTCGAATGACAATTCCGCCGGAAGAAGATATGGATTATAGATCAGAAATAGATCTGCTATTTGATGAACTTGAAGCTACTGGAAGACAGCCGGCTATCTGCTATGCATATAAGAATGTTAGATATATTGCATCCAGGACAATTATGTGTATTAAAGCAGAGGTTAACTCGGTTATTGGTTGTTTTGACAGCCCAAATCTAAACAGACTTCTTTCTTATGATGAGATTGCATTGGACAAAATCGGATCCAGAAAGACGGCTGTATTTGTAGCTGTGAGTGACACTGATCGTTCGATGGATACATTGGCAAATATGTTTTTTTCACAGGCAATCAGAGAGTTGTGCAGGGTGGCAGATGATGTGTATGGAGGGAAACTTCCTATCGCAGTTCAGTTTATACTGGATGATTTTGCGACCAATGTAAAGATAGCAGATTTTCCGAGAATGATCTCTTCATTCAGGTCAAGGGCCATATCCAGTATGATTATCGTGCAGGCAGAGAATCAGTTAAGAAGCCTGTTTGGATATGATGCGGAAACGATAATAGCAAATTGTGACAGCTATGTTTACCTGGGTGGATCAGACATAGAGACCGCCCGTAACATAGCAACCAGGAGCGGAACAGCAATAAGAAAAACGCTCTATATGCCTATTGGAGGTGTATGGGTGTTCAGAAGAGGTTCCAAACCAAGGTATTCAAGACAGAATAAGGAGGTTTATTGAGTGGAGTTAGTGATAACTGAAAAACCTTCGGTTGCCCAGTCCATCGCCCAGGTCATCGGAGCGAGGGAGAGATGTGACGGGTACTTAAAGGGCGGCGGTTATATCGTAAGCTGGTGCATCGGTCATCTTGTGGAGCTTGCGACACCGGATGCTTACGATGAAGCGTATAAGCAGTGGTCTTATAATACGCTGCCGATCATGCCGAGGGATTGGAAGTATGTGATCAAAAAGGATACGAGAGCACAGTTTAAGATACTGAAAAAGCTGATGATGGACAGAGATATCACAGCCATAGTGTGTGCTACAGATGCCGGAAGAGAAGGAGAACTGATCTTCCGGCTTGTTTATGAGCAGGCAGGATGTACCAAGCCCATCAAGCGACTGTGGATATCGTCAATGGAAGAAAGTGCAATCCGTGACGGATTCGGTCATTTGAAGCCCGGAGCGGAATATAACAATCTCTATGCTTCGGCATTATGCAGACAGCAGGCGGATTGGCTTGTGGGACTTAACGGAACCAGACTTTTTACGGTGCTTTACAGAAGCAAGGTGCTGAAGGTCGGAAGGGTGCAGACACCCACACTTGCAATGCTTGTGGACAGGGAAGCGGAGATCATGCGATTCAAAAAGACACCGTTCTATACGGTACATATCATCGGAGCTTCGGTAGATGCTGCATCTGAAAAGTTCACGGAGAAATCCAAAGTAGATGCGATTGCGGCAGAGTGCAGGGATAATACGGTCACGGTTAAAACAGTGGTATCGGAAGATAAGTCCGTTGCGGCTCCAAAGCTGTATGATCTGACGACCTTACAGAGAGATGCCAACAGGATCTTCGGCTTTACGGCAAAGAAAACACTGGAGTATACGCAGTCGCTTTATGAAAAGAAATTGTGTACATATCCGAGGACGGATTCGCAATACCTTTCTGATGATATGGAAGAGACTGCAAGGAGCGTGCTTGCCGTGGTACAGAGTACATTTACTTATCTGCAGGATGAAAGACCGGTGGCACGGGATTTTAAGCGTGTGATGAACAGCAAGAAAGTATCTGATCACCATGCGATCATTCCTACGGTGCAGATCGAGAATATACACAATGTGCAGTTGTCAGATGGTGAGATTAAGGTGCTTTCCCTTATCGCTGCCAGGGTGTGCATGGCTACAGCTGAAAGGTATCAGTACAGAAGCGTAAAGGCTGAACTTGAATGTGCCGGAAATATCTTTACTGCTACGGGCACCACGGTAGTGGAACCGGGATGGAAGAAATACGATGCTGCACTTCGGAGTGAGTACAAGATTCGCATGGAAAAAGAGGATGAGGATCTGAAATCTTTACCGCCTCTGACAGAAGGATTTATGTTCAAGCCTGCCGAGTGCAAGGTGGTGGAAGGCTTTACACAACCACCAAAGCATTTTACGGAGGACAGCCTGCTTTCTGCTATGGAAAGAGCCGGAGCGGAAGATATGGGAGATGATGTGGAACGCAAGGGACTGGGTACTCCCGCCACCCGTGCGGACATCATCGAGAAGCTTGTTAAAGACGGCTTCGTAAAGAGGGAGAAGAAACAGATGATCCCGACAGACGACGGAATGAAGCTCATCACCGTTCTGCCGGATGTAGTCAAGAGTCCCAAACTGACTGCTGACTGGGAAAACGCATTAACTCTCGTGGCAAAGGGCGAATATCCTGCAGAGCAGTTCATGAATGGGATAAGGAACATGGTAACAGATTTAGTTAAGACCTATAACAAGGTCGGAGAGGAGAACAGAAATATGTTTGGATCAAATGATGCATTGGGAAAATGTCCCAAGTGCGGCGGAGATGTGCTTAAGGGTAAGTACGGTCCGTATTGTTCGGAAAAGTGTGGTATGAGCTTCGGAAGGGTTTTCGGCAAGGAACTTTCAGAGGAACAGATCAAGTCCCTGCTTGAAGGTAAGAAGATTCTTGTAGACGGGCTCAAATCCAAGAAGGGCGGCACATACAGTGCTTACCTTATTCCGGACGGAGTACAGGAGTATTCCTACACCAAGAAGGACGGGACAGAAGTAAATGGTTTCCAGTACAAGTTCAACATGGAATTTCCGAAAAAGGAGGATAACTAAGATGAGTGAGATTAAGAATATGCCCAAGGTGGAAACAGAAAGCGTAAGCAAGGGTACGCAGCGTGCGAGATATACCGCATATATGCAGGGACTTCGTAAGCTGGAGCAGAGGGTAAAGTCAGAGAAGAACAGCCGTGAGAAGGATGCCAGAGTAGGAGGCGCAGTATGATGGATTTTGAAGAGTTTAAGGCAAGTGTGGCAGATCAGATCAAGGATTATCTGCCGGAGAAGTATGCGGATGCAACAGTCGATCTGCAGAATGTGACCAAGAATAACGATACCGTGCTGACGGGGCTTCTTATCAGAAACGAGGACAGCAATATCGCTCCGAATATCTATCTTGAGAACTTCTTCGCACAGTATCAGGATGGAGAGGATCTGGGGGATATTCTTCAGCATATTGCTGATATCCGTGTGAATCATGAGATGGAACAGGGTTTTGATGTGAGCAAGATCACTGATTTTGACCAGGTGAAGGATCATATCATCTGTAAGCTTGTAAATGCCGAGATGAACGCAGATTATCTTGCAGATAAGCCCCACACTCTTGTGGAGGATCTTGCAGTCGTATATGCGGTAGACCTCGGCGGTGGTGAAGGCGGTCGTATGAGCGCACCTATTACCAACAATCTTATGGAACAGTACGGAGTGACTACGCAGGAACTTCATGATATCGCACTTCAGAACCTTTCAGAGTCTCAGATCGAGTTTAAGACCATGAGGGATGTGCTTGTGGATATGATGTTCCCTGATGGAATCCAGGAAGGAGATCCCAGGGCATTCATGCTTCCCCCTGAAGAGGAGAACCCTTCCATGTATGTACTTTCTAATGCAGATAAGCTGAACGGTGCGGCAGCACTTCTTGATTCCAAGACCATGGAGGACATCTCGGAGAAGCTGGGAGGGGACTTCATTGTATTACCTTCGAGCATTCATGAAACGATCGTCCTTCCTCTTAATGAGGATATGGACAGACATACCCTGGAAGCAATGGTGCAGGACGTAAATGCCGGACAGGTAGCTCCGGAGGAGAGGCTTTCCAATCATGTGTATATGTATGACTCACAGGAGAAGGAACTGGTGCTTGCCGATAAGATGGAGGAGCGTCAGCAGCAGAGAGCTGAAGCTCAGAAGGATGCCAAGGAAGCTGAGCAGGCCGATAAGCCCGGAAAGGCTGAAAGAGGTGAAAAGAAGCCTGAGCGCGAGCGTGTATCCATGAAGGAAAAGCTTCCCGAGAAGAAGGCGGAAGTCGCAAAAAACGAAGCAAGCCGGGAGCATCCGGTACCAAGCAAGACGAAGGAGACGGCTCTGGGATAATGCTCAGGGATCGTTTAAGGAAGTTAATGGCAGATTGGGGCAGTCATCCGGCTGCCCCTTCTGTTAATGAGGGGATAGAAGATGAACAATTATGAGGGCGAAGATGTTATACTTGTGATAGTTGGAATATTTGTGGCGGTTTGGATTGGACGGATTTTACATGTATTTCTGATTTCCATGCTATAAAAAATCCACTGGTTTATGCCGATATAATTATATTAGGTAAAATTGTGCCGGCAACAAACGGAGAACGAAGCATGATCTATTATGATGATTTGCCTCTGGATGAGGATATTCTAAATGCCCTTGGTGAGCTGTCCATAAACTATGTATTTCAATCCATATTTCAAGCGGATGGTAAAACGATATATGCCAGAGAGGCACTTATGCGTCCGACTGAGATGGATGTAATGGAACTGATCGACAAATATACAAAAGAAGACAAGCTTCATGTTCTGGAAATCGCCACCTTTTTTGGAGCTATGCAGGAGTACCAACTAAGGGGTTATACAGAGCATATATGTCTTAATTCATTTCCGTCAGAATGGTTCACTCCGGCAGAAACAAAAGCTTTTGCGGATTACTATGGGGATCCTAGGGGTGTAGGAATCATAGAGATTCTTGAGTATCCATATTTCTCTGACTTTGCCTGTAAAATGAAGCTTGCAGATACGTCCAGGCAGAACCTTCTTATCGCGATAGATGATTTTGGTGCAGGTGTCAATGATATGGAGGTTGTTAAGAAGTATTCACCACAGATCATAAAGCTGGATAGAACATTGATATCGGGCATAGATCATTTACCGGAGAAACAGGAGAATGTTAGGAATCTTGTACTTGAGTTTCATTCAAGAGGGATCCTGGTTGTGGCAGAAGGTGTAGAGGAAAAAGAGGAGTTTGACTATCTTGTTGGACTGGGCGTGGATCTCTATCAGGGATACTATCTTGCCCGTCCGGCGTAGTCAGATTATCTTTCAGTAAAACTTACCAAAGGTAGAGAGGGAGATGAATGATACAAATAAATGGATGGTTGGTAATAATCCCTACATATTTAAATGAGGACTTACACGTAGAAATAGATGAAGAATCAATTTACTCTCAAGTGGACAGTATTATTGCTGATTTGAAATATAATGACTTAAAGATAGTTTCGATGAATGGCATTAAGACCATAAATGTGTTTATGTGCACCAATCACAAAACTATAGAAGTAGAAGAAATATTACAGACGTTTGAAAATATAGCTAAGGTTGCCACAGGAAGTTACGGTTTGTTACATGTATGGGATGAATACGAGGATGAAGACAATTTTCGGATTTTGGTTGCAAGAAAAGGTGCTGTTGAGTGGAAGAAGGATGAATATTTTTCTCCGAATTCAATAATGATATATGATCAGAATTAAAACAATTCGCAGGGTTTACGTATGTGAGTAAAACCGTAATACAATTTTTGTGGGGTGGATATGGGAAGACCTTTTTAAGAAATTGTATGAGACATATACTGGTGGATAGAACGATATTCCGGAAGATAAATTGAAAAAGAAAACAGAATACGGTAATCAAAGCGGTGGCTTTAAATCGAGAGATTTACGGCTACCGCTTTTTTTATAAACAAAAATGGAAGGAGGAATTGCAGTAATGGCAAGACGTTACCATGAGATCAAAGGACTGGCGGAGTTCACAGCCAAGACCATTGTGTCGGATGAAGAGCAGTGGAAAAAGTTTCTGCATACGGCGGGGCATATGTATAAGTACCCGTTCAAGGAGCAGATGCTGATCTACGCTCAGCGACCGGATGCGACAGCCTGTGCTTCGCTGGAGCTTTGGAATGAGAAGATGAACTGCTGGGTCAACAAAGGCGCACAGGGCATCGCACTCATTGATGAGGAGGGTGTGCACAGGTCAGGACTGAAATATGTCTTTGACGTAAAGGATGTGCATGAAGCAAGGTTTATCGGGCATAAGCCGAAACTATGGAAGATGGAGGAGGAGCATAAGGATTATGTGATCGACTCCCTGGAGAGGATATACGGGGAGACGGATGCAAGCCGCAGCTTCGAGAGCAGGATCATGGAACTGGCGAACCGGGTTGCATCGGAGATGGCTCCTGATATCGTATCCGAGCAGCTGTCCATGTCTGTGGAGGGGAGCTTCCTTGAGGAACTGGATGACCTGAATCTGGAGGTCAGATTAAGGGATACCCTTGCGGCAAGTATCGCATATACGGTTTTGGAGCGCTGCGGAATGGATGCCGATGATGTGGTCGGGATAGAGTTTCCGTATGTTCATGAGTTTAACTCAATAGAATCCCTGGCTGTCATGGGTGAGGCTACTGCGGAACTTACCGGTCCGATACTCCGTGAGATCGGAAGATCGATTTCAATATATGACCGGGAAAAGGCTCAGGAGGCGGTCAGAAACGCATACGAAGAATATATCGGCCGCCAGAGTGAAAGCCCTGAAAAAGGACTTGCAAATGCGTCAGAGCGTGGCTATAATGCCTTAACGCCAAGTGGTGAGGAACAGGGTAATAAATATATCGAAAGCGCAGACAAAGGCGCGGAAAGGAGCGATTATGGAGATAGAGTACATTCAGAGCGGGGACTTTCAGATCCCGAATCTGACAGCAAACAAAGAGCCGGAGGGGATGCTCACGAAGTACGGACTGATGAGGAAGAACTTTCTGAAGGAGCACAGGAGAGGAGTCTACAGCGGGATGCTTCTGAAGGGAACACTGAAAGAACACTGTCTGACGATACAGGAGCAGGCAGATCAGAGGATGGATCTTCTGACAGAGCAGATGGCGAAGGATCAGGGCGTGGACGAACAGATGAAGCGCAACGACCAGATGAAGTGGGTAGGTCTGATGAACAACATCAGGGCCTCAGCGGAGGAGATAGTTTTATCGGAGCTGATCTACAGCTAAATCCACCGGAGGAAGAATTAAAACAACTGAATCTTTTCGATCTGTTCCCAAGCTTTGAAGAACAGATGGGAAATATGATAGCAGCGGAGGCAAGTGTAAAACACGAAAAACCCGCTGCTTTTTCTTTGTCTGATAACCAGATAAACGAGATCCTTCGCACCGGCGGAGGAATGGAGGATAGCCGCAAGCGTATCTATGCGAAGTACCAGGAACATAAGTCTCCTGCAGAAATGGCAGAGTTCTTAAAGGCTGAGTACCGTACTACGGGCAAGGGCTTTACTTTTGGGGAGGATCCCGTATCCGTATGGTTTGATGAAAACGGAATGAAGGCGGGCTTCGGCACATCTGCAAAAGTGAATACGGTTCTTGAGATGAGCTGGGCTGAGATTGAGAGCCATATCAGAGGAATGGTCGAGGACGGCACATACATGAATCGCAATGAAGCGTTTCTTGTCGATCAGACGGAGAGACAGCGTGTTGCCAATCATATCTACTTCTTTTTCCGTGACGGACTGGACGAGATGCCGGAGAGTCTCGGTATAGCAGGCAATAACTTCCCGGATGGTGAGGCACATCTTATGGATATGCTTGCCACATCCGAAGGGAGAAATGCCATTGCCACAGAACTGTCCAAGGCAAAGGATGCCCTGGACAGAGGTGAGACAGAGCTTAGATGGCGTTATATCAAATCCCCGGAGTATCTGCTGGATGAGGTTGCAGACCTTGACACGGAAAAAATGGAGTTCCCCTTACCTGACACGGTTGATATCAAGCAGGAGAGTTTCATTACGCAGGATGAGATCGACTCTATTCTTACAGGCGGCAGTGGAGTATCCGGAGGAAAGCTCCGTATCTATGAATACTTTCAGCAGGGACACGACAGCAAGGATAATATTGCCTTTCTTAAAAGTGAATACGGGACCGGCGGCAGGTCACATGCTCTTATCGGTAATGATCAGAGCTGGGAGGATCATGATGCAAAGGGGATAAAACTCTCCAAGGGCAGTATCATGGAGCCTTATGCAACAGCAATCCTTAAGTGGAATATTGTCGAAAAGCGTATCGGTGAACTGGTGGCGGCAGATCAGTTCCTTAACCAGGCAGAAAAGGAAGAACTGGAGAGCAGGCATCTGGAGGAAGCTGCAGAGGAACTGTCGGATGAGGAGAATCCTTTTGAGCAGATTGAAAATGAAAGCCCTGAGATAGAGGAAGATATTCAGACAGAAGACCGAGAGCTTACAGCAGAGGAGACACCCGATGATGATTTGACCATAGCGCCGGAGACCGATGTTGAGAGTGCAGAACAGGCTCCCGAGATCGACAAGACCGGAGCGGAGAATTTCCATATCACTGATGACAGGCTTGGCGCAGGCGGTCCGAAGGAGAAGTTCAGAAGAAATATCGAAGCGATTCAAACACTGCAGAAGATCGAGGGCGAAAACCGTGTAGCAACACCGGAGGAACAACAGATTTTATCTCAGTATGTCGGCTGGGGTGGTCTTGCGGATGCTTTTGATGAAACAAAAGGTAATTGGGAAGATGAATATACCCAGTTAAAAGGACTGCTTACGGATGAAGAATATCGTGCGGCAAGGGAGAGCACCCTGAATGCCCACTATACAAGTCCTGTGATCATCCGAAGCATTTATGAGGCTCTTGGAAACATGGGCTTTGAAAAGGGTAATGTATTGGAGCCTGCCATGGGAGTCGGGAACTTCTTTGGTATGCTGCCGGAAAAGATGCAGGACAGCCGATTATACGGTGTAGAGCTTGATGATATCACGGGGCGTATCGCAAAGCAGCTTTATCCGAAAGCCGATGTGCGTATCAGCGGTTTTGAAAAGACCGATTTTCAAAATGATTTCTTTGATGTGGCTGTGGGAAACGTGCCTTTCGGTAATTATCAGGTGCCGGATAGGGCATATGACAAGCTTGGCTTCCAGATCCATGATTATTTCTTTGCAAAGACGCTGGATAAGGTAAGACCCGGCGGTATCGTAGCATTTGTTACAAGCAAGGGTACGATGGATAAGCAGTCGCCGCAGGTCAGAAAGTACCTGGCGCAGCGGGCGGAACTGGTCGGAGCCGTGAGATTACCGAATACAGCTTTTAAGGAGAATGCCGGAACAGAAGTAACGTCCGACATTCTTTTTTTCAAGAAGCGTGACAGGTTGATGGATATCGAGCCGGACTGGGTGCATCTGTCCACAGATCAGAATGGCATAGCCATGAACCAGTATTTCGTAGATCATCCGGAGATGATCGTAGGTAAGATGGCAGAGGTATCCGGTCCTTTTGGAATGGAGACAGCCTGTGTGCCCGATGAGACGAGACCCTTTGAGGAGCAGCTTAAGGATGCAATCAGTCATATCAATGCAACCTATGAGGCAGTGGAACTGGAAGAAGGCGAGGAACTTGCCTTCGATACCATACCTGCAGATCCGAATGTGAAGAATTACAGCTACTGCGTAGTGGATGATAAGGTGTATTACCGTGAAAACAGCATCATGAAGCCTGCCGATGTATCGGAGAGCATGGAAGAGCGCATAAAGGGTATGATCGGTATCCGTGACTGTACTCAGGAACTGATCACCATGCAGATGGAAGAGTATTCCGATGCGGCGATCACAGCAAAACAGCAGGAGCTTAATGACCGGTATGATGATTTTTCAAAGAAGTTCGGGCTGATCAGTTCACAGACCAATAAGAGAACCTTTAATCAGGACTCTTCATACTGCCTGCTCTGTTCCTTGGAAAAACTGGATGATGAGGGCAAGTTTGAAGGTAAGGCGGATATGTTCACGAAGCGCACCATCAAGCGAGCGGAAGTGGTGGAAAGCGTTGATACCGCAAGTGAAGCCCTGGCTGTATCCTTATCGGAAAAAGCAAAGGTGGATCTGCCGTATATGGCTGGACTTGCAGGCAAGAGCGAGGATGAGATCACCGAAGAGCTTGCCGGAGTAATATTCAAGAATCCACTGATGGACAGATGGGAGACTGCGGATGAGTATTTGTCCGGGAATGTCAGGGAGAAACTTGCCGTAGCAAGGAACTATGCGGAGAATCATCCGGAGTTTGCGGTAAACGTGGCATCCCTTGAGAGAGTGCAGCCCAAAGAGCTGGATGCTTCGGAGATCGAGGTGCGTATCGGTGCCACATGGATAGATCCTCATTACATCGAGGACTTTATGCGAGAGACCTTTCAGACACCGGATTATCTTTTTAACCGGGATGTAGTAGGAGTGCAGTTTTCCGATATCACGGGCCAGTGGAATGTGAAGGGCAAGAATGCCGATTATGGCAATACCCTCGTGCATAACACCTTCGGTACCGGCAGGGCGAACGCTTATAAGATCCTGGAGGATTCCCTTAACTTAAAGGACACCCGTATCTACGATACCGTGGTGGAGGACGGTAAGGAAAAGCGTGTTCTTAACAAAAAGGAGACAACCCTTGCCAGTCAGAAGCAGGAAGCAATCCGTGAGGCGTTTAAGGACTGGGTATTCCGGGATCCCGAGAGGAGAGCGGCTCTTACGGCAAAGTATAATGAGCTGTTTAATTCTACAAGACCGAGGGAATATGACGGATCACATCTTAAGTTCCCGGGCATGACTCCGGATATCGTATTAAAACCGCATCAGTTAAATGCCGTGGCACATGTGTTATACGGAGATAATACTCTCCTTGCGCACTGTGTCGGTGCGGGTAAGACCTTTGAAATGACAGCAGCGGCCATGGAGAGTAAAAGACTGGGGCTTTGCCATAAGTCGCTCTTTGTAGTGCCAAACCACTTAACGGAGCAGTGGGCGAGTGATTTCCTGCGGCTGTATCCGGGAGCAAATATCCTGGCAGCAACGAAGAAGGACTTTGAACCTGCGAACCGTAAGAAATTCTGTTCCCGTATCGCAACGGGTGATTATGATGCGGTGATCATCGGTCACAGCCAGTTTGAGAAGATCCCTCTTTCCACGGAAAGACAGATCGCGATCATTGAGAGGCAGATCGACGAGATCGAAGCGGCGATAGCATTGGCAAAGGCAGAGAGGGGCGAACGATATACCATTAAGGAAATGGAAAAGAGCCGTAAATCCCTGATAGCAAAGCTGGATAAGCTGAACGATACCACAAGGAAGGATAATGTCGTAACCTTTGAGCAGCTTGGTGTGGACAGGCTGTTTGTAGATGAAAGTCATAATTACAAGAACCTGTTTCTCTATACCAAAATGCGAAATGTAGCAGGTATCGCACAGACCGAGGCACAGAAGTCGCAGGATATGTTCAACAAGTGCCAGTATCTTGATGAGATCACAGGGGGTAAGGGCGTGACCTTTGCAACCGGTACACCGATCAGCAACAGCATGACGGAACTTTATACCAATATGCGTTATCTGCAGTACGGCACGCTCCAGAAGATGGGACTGGGACAGTTCGACTCATGGGCTGCAACCTTCGGAGAAACACAGACGGCGATAGAGCTTGCACCGGAGGGAACCGGATACAGAGCAAAGACAAGGTTTGCGAAGTTCTTTAACCTGCCGGAGCTGATATCACTATTCAAAGAGTCGGCGGATATACAGACACCGGATATGCTGAAATTACCAGTGCCGGAGGCGGAGTATGAGAATGTTACACTTAAGCCTTCCGAAGCGCAGAAGCAGATGGTTGAGTCACTGGCAGACAGGGCGGAGAGAGTGCGTAACCGTATGGTGGATTCTTCCGTCGATAATATGCTCAAAATAACCAATGACGGACGAAAGCTTGCTCTTGATCAGAGGCTTATGAACGATATGCTGCCGGATGATCCAAACAGTAAGGCGAGTGTATGCGTGGAGAAGGCTTTTGAGATATGGGAGCAGACCACGGATAAGAAGTCGGCACAGCTGATCTTCTGCGACTTAAGTACGCCGAAAGGAGACGGAACCTTTAATGTTTATGAGGATATCAGGAATAAACTGGTGGCGAAAGGAGTGCCGCCCGAAGAGATAGCCTTTATCCATGATGCGAATACGGAACTGAGGAAAGCGGAGTTGTTTGCAAAGGTAAGAAGCGGGCAGGTCCGTTTTTTATTGGGATCAACCGCAAAGATGGGAGCCGGTACGAACGTGCAGGATAAGCTGATAGCGTTGCACCACCTTGATGTGCCATGGAGACCGTCTGACATTGAACAGCAGGAAGGCCGTATCTTACGACAGGGTAATACCAATCCGAAGGTGAAGATCTTCCGATATGTCACGGAAGGGACATTTGATGCGTACAGTTGGCAGCTGATCGAGAATAAGCAGAAGTTCATCGGACAGATCATGACGAGCAAATCTCCGGTAAGAAGCTGTGAGGATATCGACGATGCTGCGCTTACCTATGCGGAAGTAAAAGCACTGGCAACGGGCAATCCCTACATCAAGGAAAAGATGGATCTGGATATCCAGGTATCAAAGCTTAAGCTCATGAAGGCAAATCATACCAGTCAGAAGTACAGACTGGAGGATGACATTGCGCAGAGGTATCCGAAGCAGATCTCGGCACTTAAGGAAAAAATCGAGGGCTTAAAGGCGGATATCGCTGATTACAATGCACGAAAGCCTGCGGATAAGGAGCTGTTTACCATGATGGTGGCAGGAAAAGTCTATGAGGACAGGAAAGAAGCCGGAGAAGCCATCATTGGTATGTGCAAGGAGATGAAAACTGCCAACGTGCCTGTCAGTATCGGTGAATACCTCGGGATGAAGATGGCGGCGACCTTTGATTCTTTCAGCAGGAAGTTTACCCTTGCGTTGAAAGGAAACCTAAGCCACACCATCGAGGTCGGTTCGGATCCTTCGGGTAACATTACCCGTATCAACAATGCTCTTGATGGTATGGGAAAGCAGCTTGAAGAAGCCGTGGCAAGGCTTGAGAATGTGGAGCATCAGCTTGAGACTGCAAAGATAGAGGTTGTAAAGCCTTTCGCACAGGAAGCGGAACTTGCGGAAAAGCTGGACAGACTGGCGGAACTGAATGCCCTGCTCAACATGGATGAAAAAGGTGATGATGCTGTGGATATGGATGACGAAGCACCGAAGCAGGAAGGTCAGGATAAAGGACAGGACGTGACTGACGGACAGATTGAAGCACATGCACGGGAAACAGAGTCAGAGCAGCATGGAAGCGTATCTTATGTTGATAATGCGGCTGAGATCCGGAAAGCGTCCGAGCCGAAGGTGGAATACGGCAGTAAGATATCCGAACCGAAAGCGGAATACAGCACAAAGAAACCGGAAAAGCCTGATAGGGCAAGCACGAAGCCGTTTCATGACAAGCTGGAGGCAAAGAAAGGTGAGGTGGCAAAGCAATCGCCCCCAAAGCCCGCAGAGGTAAAGGATAAGCATACATCATTATAAAACAGGGAGATCCCGGCTGAGTATCTCAGTCGGGATTTTTACCCGGAAAGGAAAGTCATATGGAAGAAAAAGAAGTAGTGCTCACAAGTGTGGAGCAGTTTAAGGAATATCTTAAGAATACCGCAGATGATAAGACAGTGATCAGCGTGGTATTGGAGCTTGCCGGAGAGGATGCGGATAAGGAAGGCGGTGAGGCTGATGGCTGATGAATATGAACTGAAGCAGGTAAAGGTTCGTTTGAAACTGGCTGAGGCGGAGCCTTTATACAGTACGGAGCAGATCACAACGCCCGATAAGGCGGCAGAGGTTATGGCTCAGGCACTTTCACAGATGGACAGGGAGTATTGCTGCGTGGTGAATCTGGACGGAGCAAATCATCCCATCAACTTCAATGTGGTCAGTATCGGGGATGTGAACCAGGCGCATGTGCCAATCCAGAATGTTTTTAAGAGTGCGATACTCTCCAATGCCAGCAGCATTATGATGTTTCATAATCATCCGAGCGGATCCGTACAGGCAAGTCGTGAGGACATCGACGTGACAAAGAGGCTGATCGAAGCGGGGAAGATCATGAATATCCCTGTGCTTGACCATATCATTGTGGGTGGCGGCACTGCGGAGCGGTTCAGCTTCAAGGAAGCCAATCCGGAGATGTTCAATGTATCGGAGAGAGCGGCATATGCAGTGCATGAGCCGATAGAACATAAGCCCGTAGAGGGAGATCATTTCAGTATCTATCAGCTGAAGGATGATGAATCGCTCCATTACATTCGCTTCGAGGGTCTTACAAGGCTGCATAAGGAGGGCAATGAGGTTGAGCGCGACAATTATAATCTGGTCTATGAAGCAGCATTAAAGCCCGGGACTTCCCTGGATGATCTGTATTATGAGTTTAATATGCAGCATCCGAAGGACTTCCGTGGGCATTCCATGTCCGTCAGCGATATCGTTGTGCTTCACAAAGGGGATGAGGATAAGGCATTTTATGTGGATACCTTTGGTTTTACGGAAGTGCCGGAGTTTCTGCTTGAAAAGGTGCATGAGCAGCAGATGGATATGGACGAGGCAGCATATAAGCTGGGCGACCGCTATATCAGCATACAGAGGACGGATGAAGGCTTTGATTATTCCATATATGATGAGACTTATCATCTGTTGGACGGCGGTGTGCTGGAGGATCCCGATATCACGATTGGAGAGGTGCTTAAGCAGATCACGTATGAACTGAAACAGCCGGTATATGATGCGGAGCATGACAGATATACCCATACCGAGCTGCAGGGGAACATCCGTCAGAAGGATATGCCGGAAAAGATTGATTATGATGATCTGATGGAAAAGGCAGATGAAAAGGGACAGGAAGAGATCCGTGCAGTAAAGAGTGAACAGGAGATCGTTGCGGAGTTTCGGGCAAAAACAGAGGAAATGTTTGATTCCAAGCCGCTCGACGGTATGACTCCTGCGACCATAGAAGAGGCTGTAAGGGAGAAAGTGATACAGATTGCAGAGGATTACGGACTTGACGTAACGATAGAGGATGTGATCGTGTCCGGGAGCCGATGCAGGGGACTGGAAAATGCAGAGTCCGACCTTGACGTGGTGGTATCATACTCAGGAAGCGAAAGAGAGGATGATCTCTTTAATACGCTTAAGGATGAGCATATGTATTTTGGTAGGGTGGAACTTGATATCAATCCCATCAATACTGCTGAGACAGGAACACTGGCGCAGTATCTGCCGGGAGTTGAAAAGCACCTGGAAGAAAAGGCAGAGAAAATGGAGCAGGATAAGATCGTAGCCTTTCCGGAAAAGAAGGAATCCAAGCAGGTAGTGACCTTTACGGTTGCGGAAAGTAGCGAGTTTCACAGCTTTGGAGAGCTGCATGAAGGGATCCCTACATTGCAGGATGCCATTGAGGTATATGAAAAACTGAAGCATGAGAGCGCACTTAACGGTATCCCCGGACTTGGTATCAATGTGCATACTGTAGGAACGGAGAAGATGGATGATCTCCAGTGGGATTTTATGACGGGCAACACCATAGACCTTGAGGGTCTTATGTATATGCCGGAGATGAGCCAGAACGAAGAGGTGGTGGAAGCCCTGCATCAGCTGGCGGATAAGTACCCGGAGGCAGAAATCATAGGACGTTTCCCGGATGAGCCAGAGCAGTCGCAGGAAACTTTTGGACACGATGTCCAGAAGTCGGAGGAGGATCTGGATGCTGTTAAGCCGGTAGCCGAGTTATCTTCCATACAGCTTGCACAGGAGATAGACGCATTTGCCAGAGATTTCGACTTCTATGATTACAATGATATGGTGGATGACCAAGAGGCAAATGTCAGACAGCTTGCAGAGAGCATTGAAAGCGGAAATACCGGCGATATCAGTGATGTATTACATGAGATACTTGCTGATGAGGATGGAACTGCCGAGGATCAGCGAAAAGCAAAGGAACTGATCGACAAGCTGGCGGAATACAAGCCTCTTGCCAAGGTAGAGGAGAGGGAAGAGCAGAATTATAACATGATCGACAATGTGCTCAACAATCTTCCCCAGGATCCCGAAGAGAAGAAGGAGCCTGCACCACAGAGGGAAATGAGGGAAGCGGAAGTAAAGAAGGTGCGAAAGCGTGTATCAATGAAAGCCCTTCTCCCATTAAAGAAAGCAGAGGTTGCAGAGCGTGAAAAAAAGCCTCCCGAGGCAAGTGCTCCAAGTAGAAGACCCGGTATGGGTGTGGACGATTAAATACAGGCGGGTAGCTGCGTTTTCGGCGTGGCTACCCGTTATTTTTGTGCTCAAAATGGCTCAAAACGCCCGAAATGATACAGCTGAAACGATACATATGTTCGAGAAAATAGCGGTTTAGAGGTGTGTTTATCGGACACCTTAAGATGCATACTTGTATCATAGCAAAAAAACAAATCGCCCAAAAAGGAGGGTCTAATCATGGTATGTCCTAAATGTCATAGCGAAAATGTAAATGCACAGATTGTTAACACGGTCACTCTTAAGGATAAGCACCACGGGATCGTTTGGTGGCTCTGTGTTGGATGGTGGTGGGTTCCGATTAAGTGGCTATTCTTTACACTGCCTGCTCTGATATTTGCTATTTTCGGCAGAAAGAAGCAGAAAGCGGTTAATAAGAAAGAGACCATGTGTGTATGTCAGAACTGTGGGTATAGCTGGAAGGTTTAAGAGAAAGGCAGGTATGGCCATGAAAGAAGTATATTTTACCATTACGGGAATGAATCATTATCTTGGCAGCGATTTCCTTAAGAAGGGAATGAAGGTAAAGCTGATCAAGGAGCCTGACAATGAGTATGATAAGGAGGCAATCCGTGTTGAGCTTAAAGGTCTGGGCAAGATCGGCTATGTGGCAAACAGCCCTTACACTGTGATTGGTGAGAGCAAGAGTGCCGGTCGTATGTATGATCTGATGAAGAAGAAAGCCAAGGGCAAGGTGCTCTTAGTGACTGCAAAAGGTGCTCTCTGTGAGCTGAAGGAGGACTGATGCTCATATGATGAGATTCATATACTGGGTAAGGAAGTGCCTTCGGGGTAAGAATAAATACTGTAAAGGCATCTGTATGACCTGTGCATATTATGAGCAGTGCAAGGGTGACTCGGATATGCAATAGACGAACAGCAAGAGTGTACGATAATTTTCCCACTAAATGATGTAAAGCCGCCTGAATTGTGGTAATATCAAGAAAACCAACAAGGAGGTACACATCATGCCAAAGGGAACCAATCAGAAGCTGAAACTGTATTATTTGAGCCGTATCATGACGGAGAAGACCGATGATGAGCATCATATTACGATGCCGGAGATCCAGAGGGCACTGGAGGGTTACGGTGTCACCGCTGACCGGAAGAGCCTGTATGACGATCTGGAGGCTCTGAGAGTCCTTGGGATAGATGTGATTGGGGAAAAGAACGGTCGCAGCTATTCCTATCATGTAGGGAAGAAGCAGTTTGAGATAGCGGAACTGAAGCTTCTGGTGGATGCGATACAGTCCTCGAAGTTTATTACGGAGAAGAAATCCAATGAACTGATCAAGAAGCTGACAGGGCTTGCCAGCAATTATGAGGCTTCGCAGCTTAAGCGGCAGGTGGTGGTGCAGGGGCGGATCAAGACGATGAATGAAAGTATTTACTACATTGTCGATGATATCCATAATGCCATAACCAATAATAAGAAGATTCGCTTCGAGTACCTGCGCTGGAATCTGGATAAGAAAATGGAGCGGAGAAAGGATAAGCTCTATGAAGTCAGCCCCTGGGCACTTACATGGGATGATGAGAACTATTATCTGATTGGTTTTGATGCGGAAGAAGATAAGATCAAGCATTATCGCGTGGATAAAATGCGTGATATAGAGCTTACGGACGAGAAACGTGAGGGTAAGGAGCATTTCAAGCAGTTTGATATGGCTGCCTATGCCCGGATGAATTTCGGAATGTTCGGCGGTGAAGAGGTCAGGGTAAATCTCCACTTCCAGAATGAGATGGTGGGCGTGCTCCTGGATCGTTTCGGTAAGGATATCTCGATATATAGGACCGACAAGGAAGGCTGGTCGGAGACTTATGTGGATGTGGCTCTCAGTGATCAGTTCCTTGGATGGATTTTCTCCCTGGGAACGAAGGTAAAGATCGTCGGCCCGGAGGAAGTGGTAGAGAGATTCGCGGGGGAAATCAGGGCGATGAATAAGCTTTACAGCGTGGGAGATTAATTCGTTGATCTTAGCTTGAGAAATAAAGATTTGTTTCATTGTAAAATAACAGAAAATTTCGCTTGAACGCATTGATAAAACGCTTAAACGATGATATAATTTCATGTTGGGTAAGTGTGCTTTTTGAGTATGGAGGACTCGCTCGACATGGATGGATATATGACTACTAAACAAGCAGCTGAGAAATGGGGGATTTCTGTCCGTCAGGTTCAAAATCATTGTAAAAATGGTCGTATAGCTGGTATTCAGAAGGTCGGAACCAATTACTTGATTCCGATAAATGCAGTAAAGCCAAGGTATATGTATGTATATGAAACTGATGGCGATAAAGACGATTTGAAATAGTGAAAGAATAGGACGAATTTTTTATGGCAAAACAAAGACCATGGGACAAACACGAGGCCGCTATTCTATTAGATGCAGTCATAAGGGTTCGTTCAGGTGAACTTGAGAGAAAACAAGCAATCGTTGATGTTTCTGAAAAACTAAGGCGAAAAGCACAGACAGCTGGTATTGAGATTGACAATGTATATAGGAATGTTGCGGGAATTACATTCCAGATGCATAGTATGGAATCTGCGTATGTGGGCTATACATTGGTTAAGCCTGCCACCAAGTTGTTTTCAGAAGTGGTGGAAATGATGAGGAATAGCAGAGATGAATATGATGCGGTATTACAGGAGGCTATTGCGTTGACTGGTGCAGATAAATCATTAGAGGAAAAATATAAAAAATGGTTATCAAAAAAAGTATCTGCAGCCCAGATGTCTGAATTGTACGCTGCATATATGAAGATAAGCGAATACTTCTTAGAAAAGAAGGTGCTAAAAAAACCTTTGCTCGAAACAACAGACAAACGAGTGCTTGCGGTTATACAGAAGACCATTGATGAAAATAAGATTTTTCGCTTTAAGAATAAAAGACAGATTAATAAATTGTCGGCGGCAATTCGGTACTACATGAAGTACATAAAGGATGGAATCTATGAAAAAGAGGATAGAGTTGAAGTATCTGGTTCAACGCAGAGTAATGACGAATTTATAAATGAAGCAGGAGAACAAGGTTCAGTGATTCTGAAGCCTGTTGATAATGAAAAGGAAGAGGCTCAGTCTGAAGACAAGAATAAAGCCGTGATTTCGGCTGAACAGAGAAGGAAAGACTTCGCTAATTGGATGTTAGAGAGCGGTATGGCGGAGGCATCGGTAAGACCATATGTATCATCTGTTGGATTAGCAGGAGATATTGCTCAGGAATGTGGGATTATTCCTGTGAACATATTTAAAATTTCAGATGTTGAGTTATTAAAAGAGGCTATCGGAAAACTTATGGTTGATCCAGGCTTCCTTGAAAAGAATGAAACAAGACATAATCAGCTTAGAGCGGCATGGGTTAAGTATATCAATTATTCTGGAGACCCTAGTTTTAGTGCAAGAGATATTAAAACAGAAAAAACAGATAGTACAGAAGCGGTTAGCAAGGATAGTGAGATTTTATATCGTCGCCTGAAGTCAATGGCAAGTGTTTATGATGATATAGCTGGACATGAATTAGGGTGGATAAGAGAAAAATTAGGGCTTTCGATCGAGCTTAGTGAACTTAAAGAGGCGATGGATGAGATACCATGGATTGTGGAAGTAGAAGATGGTATATACTCCTTCTCCCAATATGCCACACCAATGGTTGAGTATGATAGGGAATCTCTTACAAGAGTTTTGATGCTGAGATATCAGAATGGTATGCAGTTTGACTCTATTGATTTGGAAATATTTAGAGAGACGTATCATGACATCATAGGCGAGGAACTCGAACTTACAGATAAACAGCTTATGACATGTCTTTGTAAATGTGGAGTTATGTACAAGGGAAGAGTATTTCCGGCAGATGGCATAATAAACGAATCAGCCAGGGAAAAGTTGATAGAGTACATTGAAAAGAGTTTTTCAGAAGGAAAGCAGGTACTCTATTACAAAGCAATATATGCAGACTTGTCTGATGTGTTTGCCTATTGTTTTAATCTGACAGATGCAATGATGCTTAAACCATACTTGGAATATGTTTGTGAGACGGGTGAGTATTTTTTCACAGACGAGTATATTTCAAAAGAAAAAGGAGTGAAGATTGACCATTCAGCAGAAGTTGAAGAATTTATGCTGGCCGCAGGAAAACCTCTCTCATATGAAGATATATATGAAGGGTTATCACACGTTTCAAAGGACATTATCTATGGAGTGATAAAAACAAGCTCAAATATTATTATGAATGAAAGAGAACATTATTTTCATTATGGGATATTTGAGTTTTCGTCTGAAGATGCTGATAAGATTACTGACTATATAAATCAGAATATTGAAGAAGATGGATACTGTATATGGTCATTAGTATATGAAAGAATACAGAGTAATATGCCGATTTTTATTGAGAACAATGTGTATCTTTCATCGCTTGGAATTCGTAATGCGGTCGCAAAAAAACTGAAGGGAAGATTCCATTTTGACGGCGAAGTGATCTGCCATAAAGGTGAATCGCTTAGTATGGCTGATGTATATCACCTTTATGGTGAGCATCATACGCCGTTTTCAGATGACGATCTTTACTATTTTTCAAAAGAGGTAAGTGGCGGAGTGATTTACTTTGATTCGCTATCTGAAACTGCGGCAAGAGTGAACAAAAATTTGTTTATTTCAAAAAAAGATATTGATTTCGATATAGAGGCTACAGATAATGCAATTTCCACATATATTGAGACAGGGTACATGTTTATTAAGGATATTGATTCATTCTTGGTTTTTCCCAATGTAGGTTATGAGTGGAATGAGTATTTACTAGAGACGTACCTGATGTATTTTAGCAGAAAGTATGCTTTATACAATAATGGGCGTTCGCTTAATAATGTGGCCGGAGCAGTTGTAAGAAGAGATAGCGGATACGATGATTTTTCAGATGTATGTGCAGATGCTTTAGCAAATAGCGAATGTGTATTAACAAAAGATAAAGCGCTTGACTATCTTGGTGAAGTGAATCTTTTAACAAGGAGGAGTTATAGAAAGATAGATTCCGTATTAGTTAAGGCAAAACAAATAAGAAACAGGAAGGAATAGTTGACATGTACACTTATGAGTGGGATTCATCAACGGGTGGATATATACTTACGCCGATGCCACTTGCATTTTCAAAGGAGCCGCGTCCGGTATATTATCAAGAATTGGATATTTTGGGTTTCGACAAGTATTGGACTTATGACAAGAATGACAGCTTTCCATATATGTGGGCTGAAGCGAACAATTACTACTACAGAGGAAGACTTGTTGCAAAGACAAAGGGTGGATCTGTATGTAGTGCTCCGGAAATAGAAATCATAGAATCCCCCGAACCTGATGGATATTATCTTCGGTTTGTTGATTTACCAGCAATGATTGAAAGAAATAAAGATCTAATGGAGCAGCTGGAACAAGAAACAATAAAGAAGATCTACAACACTTATATTAAGTATAAAAAGAAAATTGATGTGTTTTATGTTGCATTCTCTGGTGGAAAGGATAGCGTGGTTGCGCTTGATTTGGTTCAGAGAGCACTGCCACATAACGAGTTTAAGGTTCTGTTCGGTGATACTCAAATGGAATTCCCGGATACGTATGATGTGGTTGAGAAAGTTGAGCAGCTTTGCGCAGAGTTGGATATTGAGTTTTTGAAATCAAAGTCGAGAATGTCCCCACTGGATACATGGTCGATTTTTGGACCGCCTGCACAAACGATGAGGTGGTGCTGTAGTGTACATAAAACTACGCCTCAGGTCATTACTTTACGTGAATATACCCAAAACCCACATTTTAAAGGCATGGCATTTACGGGAATCCGAGGAGACGAAAGTGCTTCCAGAAGTGAGTATGATGATGTGAGCGATGGTGACAAAATAAGGGGACAATATAGTTGTCACCCTATATTGGAATGGAATTCGGCAGAGCTATATAACTATATTTTTGATAAAGATCTGATAATGAACGAGGCATATAAAAAAGGCAATAGCCGTGCCGGATGTTTAGTGTGCCCTATGGCAACATATAAAAATATGTTCTTTAAAGAGGTGTCGTATAAGGATAGGGTGGGAGATGCTTTATCTACTACTGACTTTAATAGAATAATACTTGAAACTTCATCCAAACCTTTGTCAACGAAAAAACAGATAGATGAGTTTATGGAGACAGGCGGATGGAAAGCAAGAAGAAGTGGAAGGGAGTTATCTATTGCAAAAAGCTATTGTACATATACTTTCGTAAAAGGAGTTTTTGAAATAAAAATATCTCAAAAAAACTCTGATTGGAGAGAGTGGATTAAGACACTGGGAAGAGTTGAGTATCCAGATGATGAAACAGTAGATATTATCTTCGATGGAAATAAATATGTTGGAAGTTACAAAGAAAATAACAAAGAGCTAAGTTTTGTTTTTAATATAGAAACTAATACAAAAACTGATATCAATTTTATGTCTGCCTTCAAGATTATTATGAGGAAGACTGCGTACTGTGTTATGTGTCAGGTTTGTGAAGCAAATTGCCCACACGGATACATTAGTATGGAAAATGGAAAGGTTAAAATAAGTGAAAAATGCGTAAAATGTAGAAAGTGTCACGAGGTTTTTAATGGATGCTTGTTGGCTAATTCAATGAGATTACCGAAAGGAGAGGGAAAAGTGAGTGGAATCAACAGATACGGAAATATGGGAGTGGAATATGACTGGATGGAACTTTATTTCCGGCTGAAGGATGATTTTTGGACATCTGAAGAGAATTCCCTTGGTTCAAAGAAAATTGAATATATTGATAAGTTCTTATTGGACAGTGGAATGGGTGTAAAAGAGAAAAAGGGAAATAAATATCCTACGTTGTCTCGTTTTGGAGAAATTATCTCTGATATTGGCATTGATTCAAGTTTGGCATGGGCACTTATAGCTGTTAATTGGTCATACTCGAATCAGTTTGGGTGGTGGGTGAAGAATATAGAGCTAAATAATACTTATTCACCTGAGGCAATATATGCTATGTTGGATGATTCTATCAGTTCTACGGTGCGTGATCACATAGTATCTGCGTTTAAGAACATTTTTATTTCTATTAAACCTTTAGGAGAAGAACTTGGTTTTGGTGTATGTGATTACGAAGAAAAAAGAGGAAGGAAGCTTATTTCGGTAATAAGGTTTCCGTGGTCAAATCCAGATGAACGTGTAATTCTTTATGCGTTATATAAGTTTGCTGAAGAATGTGGGGATCGAAGGCAGTTTACACTGACAGAACTTCTTGATGATTCTATAGAGAGAAATGGTATCAGTCCGACTCAGATATTTGGCCTGGATAGAGATACCATGGAAAAAGTTTTGAATGGCTTAACATTTAATTATCCAGATTTGATAGAGGCGAGATTTACTCTTGGATTGGATAGCATAACATTGAAGAGTGATATGAGTGCAGCGGAGCTACTCAATCAGATGTTTTAGGAGGATGAGCTATGAGCTATCGTGATTATTTTGATATTGATCCGGAATACTTTCCACAAGTTGATAAGAAGATTATTGATACTGTTCCGGATTTGTGGAAGAAGTTCTACCCACATCCATCTTTTGTTACTTTGCTAAAGGTAACAGTGGATGTCCTGAAGAGAAAACACAAATTGTCTATATGGGTAGACGGAGCGTATGGTACGGGTAAGTCTCATGCTGTGCTTACGCTAAAAAAATTGATTGAGGCGGATCAGGAAGAGACGAAGTCATACTTTGACAAATACAATCTGGATTCGTTTTTGTACAAAGATCTGATAGCTCAGAAAGAATCAGGCAAGATCCTTGTTTGCCATAGATATGGTTCTTCAGATATTAATAGTGATGTTGACCTTATAGTTGCCATACAGGAAGGAATTGAAAAAGCTCTACGTGAGAACGGTATAGAGAATCAGGCAAGTTCATCGTTAAAAAATGCTCTCATAAGATTTCTAGAGAATGATGAGAATAAGCAAAGCTTTGATATATTTGCTTCAGGATCTTCAAAGGACATCTTAGGTGGTGACAAGGCAGATGATGTACTTGAAAAGCTCCGCTCATACGAGGATGATGCACTCCGCACTTTAATTACAAAGCTTTTCAAAGTAAATATGGTCCGCGGCAGTTTCTCAATGAATACGGGAGAGTTATGTGACTGGATTCGAGAGGTCATTGAAAAGAATGATCTCTATAATCTTATTTTTATATGGGATGAGTTCTCTGAGTATTTTGAGAATAATCTCCATCACCTTACAGGTTTCCAACAGATAGCGGAGCTCTCAGCAACTGCTCCATTTTGCCTTATGATTGTTACACACAAGGCAGAAGGATATTTTTCTGACGGCGATCCGGATAAGAAAAAAATATTGGATCGTTTTGTATCTCCAGTACACATTTCACTTCCGGAGAATATTGCCTTTGCTTTGATGCATGAAGCTATGAAAGTGACAGACGATGAAGCACTGGCAGCTAAATGGGAAAAGAATAAGGGCAGTCTTGATAAGAGAACTATGCAAAGTCGTACAGCGGTGAAGAATAAGATTGGTCTTACAGATTCGGATCTTTCGAATGTACTGCCTATTCATCCATATGCGGCATTATTATTGCAGCATATTTCTATCTATTATACATCTACTGCGAGAAGTATGTTCAACTTCATAAAGAACGATGAAGGGGATAATGTACAGGCTTTCCAATGGTTTATTGATCATTATGATTTTTCTTCGCAGAATCCATTTATTACGGTTGATATGTTGTGGAGCTTTTTTTACGAAAGCGGACAGGACAAGCTTGCATCTGGGATAAAAGAGGTTCTTAGTTGCTTTACGCCAAAGCTGAATAAAGATTTGATTGAAGAAGAAAAGAGAGTGTTGAAGACAATTCTCTTGCTTCAGGCAGTATCTGACAGAATGACGGGTAATAGGGATATTTTCCTTCCGAACGACAAGAATCTTACACTTGCGTTTGAAGGTACAGATTTGGAATTCCCTGCAAAGAATATAGCAAAGAAGCTTCTTAACGATCATGTTGTTACAAGAACACCTTTGACTGGAGAGGTTTTCTCGTATTGCTGTAAGAACACGGGGGCATCTGTTGATTCCACGCCTTTTATCAAGGATGCACAAAATAAGTCTACAAAGGACTTGTCATTTATGACGGGATGCGATCTGAGAAGCACGATAGAGTTTACCGGTGCCTTGAAAGCTCGCTATAACTTGACTTATGCAACATTGTCAGATTTTGACAGTGAATCTAAGAAGGCAAATAATCCGGATTCTGCCGGCAATAAGCTTTTTGCTATTGCAACTATAGCGCGAGACGACAGTGAACGTGTGACGATTCAGAAAAAAATCAAATCTTTTTTTGAAACATATCCGGAGACTTCAGTTGTTGTCATTGATGCGTCAAATACTGTTTTGGGCGATGCTGCTTATAGTGAGTTTGTCGAGAACTATGCTATGGCATTGGCAATCGGAAACAGTGATATTACACAGAGAAAAACATACGAGGGATATGCTACCGATGTTCTGAAAGATTGGGCGAAACGGATAAAGAACGGCGATTTCTACGTTTATTCAAAATACACAGTTGATGGTGAAAGAGTAGCTAATTTCAATGATCTTTCTTCAAAATTGATGGAGATTAATAAGTTCCATTATCCGGATTGCCTGGAGGCAGCATTCCCGAATGTGCTCAATACAATGTATGACGCAAATTCACTTGCTGCCGGAGCTACATGCGGTATCACAGAGGAAACAAAGGGAACGTTTAGATCTGGAAATGAGGCTACAAAGTTAGAAAATGCATTGAAAGATGCATGGAAGATTGAGAAATACTGGGAGAACTCGCATTCATATATAGCTAAGCTAAAGAAGAATGTGGATGGTCTTATTGAAGAAACCTACAAGGATCATGACAGAGTATCAATAGCTCAGATTTATAATATGCTGAAGGCAGAACCTTATGGATTTATGCCTTGCAATCTTACAGCATTTATCCTTGGCTTCATTCTTAAAGAATATGCAAATGGTACATACTCATACAGTGACAATGTAACGACAGATACTCTTGATACGGATAAGCTTGCTACTATGATTTCCGAAATTATCAAGCAGGAGAATACACCTGATAAGAGGTATAAGGATAAGTTTATTGTTACTTTGACTGATTCCGAAAGATCGTTTAATAAAGCGACATCTGAAGCGTTTGGGGTTGATCCGAAATACTGCGTATCAATTACAGATACACGTTCACGTATCAGGGAGCAAATGAAGACTTTTGCTTTTCCTATCTGGTTGGTTGAGTACGCTATTGACGATGTAACATTCAAAACAAGTAAGGATATTGTTATTAGGCTCATCGATAGTTATTGTGCTATTGCAAATAATCAGAATGATGGAAAAGGAAAGTCTGATAGTGATATAGCAATTGAAATTGGAGACACCTGCCTTGAATATCCTGATGCAGTAGAGGATTTGAAGAGTGTCCTTACTAAAGACAGATGCAAGCAGGGAATGCTGAAGTACCTTGAAACATATGAGGGCGGAAAACTTGTTTCAATAGCAAAGTCAGTTGGCGATGGTGGACAGTACATCAATCACTTGGAATACAAGTTTAGTTCAGATGCCGCCAACTGGGTTTGGAACAAGGAAACTGTACATGGAAAGATTGATGAGCTGATTACGGAATATGAGATCATCGAGTATAGCAATAAGGTACTTGCAAAGAATACTACATATATTGAAACCATAAGAGCATGGTGTGATAAGATCGGTCAGATTAGATTAGCGTATTCGGTCATCAAGAATAATATTGATGATGGCAAAGAGTTTTATGAAATGCTTCGCGATCTGAAGAAAGCAAATAATCTTTTGGACTCGCAGAAAAAGAAATTCCTTGATTTGCTTGTTAGTAATGTAGATAACTTCAGAACCTTTATGTCATCACAGGCGGAGATGTTTGAGAAGTCATGTGCTCATTATCTGGATGGACTTACTCTTGAAGATGTCAGAGTGATGATAGAGGATGATCAGTACAGCTTTAAGGGATCATATATTTCAGAACCGGATAAATATTATGAAAAGGTACAGAAGGCTGTATCAACATATAAAGGAACGTTGGAACATGTAAAACTTCGCAAGCTGTGGAAGGATCTTACAGATACTGACCGTCCGTTTGACTGGTCTACAAAATATCTTATGCCGATTATGGCTATGGTTCCGGATCAGGAAGCGGCTATTGCAAGAAAAGCTTTTTCAACTATTAATTCAGGTAGGAGTGACTCGGATGCTATTGCTAGCGCCATGGATTATATTTCAAAGATGTCCTATGTAGACAGACTTAATAGCAAAGAAGAAAGAGACAAGGCTTTTGCCGAGACGTTTCTGAAGGAATACTCGGTTCTGTTTGACAGTATTGATAAGGTTAAGGATTATTTAAAGAAGCATGTTTCTGATCAACCTAATTATTGGTTAGAGAGTAAGGATGTTGCATCGAAGATAAAGTCTCTGGCAAACGCAAGCTACATGGAATCGGGATATGGAAAGGCAAAGAAGATCATAGACGAGATGCCTGCAGATGAGGTTAAGGATTATTTGAAGCAATTGATAGAAGATAATATCGTTGTCGGTGTTGAAATTATCAAGGGTAAAAAGTGAGTGTGAGGTGAAAGTATGACTCTCGACAAAGTAGAAAAAAGAATCGAAGCGCTTTTATTGTCGGATAAAAGATGGCCTGTAATTGTTGATTTTTCAAATCGCAGTGATATGAAGGAGTTTTTGTATCATTTTGAGGTCGGCAATAATAGGATTCTTTCGGCTGGAGAGTTTTGTGGGGAAGATGAAACGATAAAGTTGGAGGAATTATCTGATTGTATTGATAATAACTCGGACAATCTTTTTATTATTAGCCTTTCCGCATACCTGAAACTTAATGGTGAATCTGTGTTAAAGAATACTCTTAGGTCAATTGTATCTAAGAGTATAGAGGGACATGTAATAGTTGTTACTTACCAGTGCCGCAATTATTTGAAGTTCACAGATAGCAGATTCTCAGAGAGAGGACAGATTATAATTGTAGATGGAGATTTCGATGAAACACCTGATATCTGTCTTATATCTCCGAATCTTTCGGATGCATTTAAGAAGTCATACATTGGGTTTGAAAAGCTGGGTGAGGCTTATGAAAAAAGCAGTGATAAACAGATATACATTGCCACTAATATTGATAAGCAAATATTCCAGTTATCTTTGATTAATGTTATGCAATTAGACAACGGATACGATATTCTTTGTTCAAAAGATTCACGAATTAAGAATGTTCCGGAAAGTTTTGGAGAATCGTATCGTTGGAATGATCTTTTGAAGTCTATGGGTTCAAATGACTTTTCATATGTTGTTGATATCGAATTTGGACATAATGTAAACTTGACCAACTGCGTAAAGCAGTATCCGACATACACAGATGAAAAGATGTGGCTCTATTATATTGCCATATGCGTTTTAGGTGCCAAAAAGAATTCGTACTTATCACTGGCAATGGTGAATTCCTCCAATTACAAGGATTTTGTTAAAAGCTTGTTCAGATCGATACTTACAGTCGATAGAGAGGATGAAGATTTTCGAAACCTCTATGAGGAACGAAAGGATATCTTGAGATTTTTCACAGAATATCTGAGTGAAATAATGGATTTCTGTAAAGTAGTATCTACAAAGCAGGAGGATGCGATTTATTATCTCACAGATCTGACGAAGCCGGAAAAAGAAAAAGTCATTGAATGGTTGGATACATATGGACATAACTATCCAGCTGACAAATTGGAAGTGATCTTAAAAACTGTTTATCCAGATCTTGCAGCATATCTGGCGAAATATAGATTTAAGAACGAGTTGCTTGATACATACTTTGAGGCATACAAGTATCAAAAAGTAATAAACAGAATTTTACCGAGCTTTGAAGTGACGGTTGAGGAACAGGCGACGGAACTAGGATTTGTAAGCGCACTGAAGCCAAGAACTCAATTGTTTGACAAGATAGATTTGAATAATGCTCATGCGTTTTTCTTTGATGCTTTGGGTGTGGAGTATCTTGGATTTATACAGGCAAAATGTAATGAATATGGATTATCAGCAAACATATCTTGCGGAAGATGTGAACTGCCTTCTTTGACATGCTTTAATAAGGACTTTGTTAAGGTATGTAACGATAAAGGATGTCCTATATCTGATATAAAAAATCTCGATGAGATAAAGCATCACGGAGAAGATAGCTTTGACTATGAAAAGACAAAGCTTCCGATTTATCTTATTAGTGAGTTGGAGATAATCGATAACTTACTGAAAAAAATTCAGTCATCTATTATCGGAGAACAATATAGTAAGGCGGTTATTCTGTCTGATCACGGGGCAAGCAGGCTTGCTGTATTACATGAAACTGAAAATGTGTGGGAGATGGAAACCAAGGGAGAGCACTCTGGAAGATGTTGTCCGAAAAATGAGATCAATACAAAACCTGATTTTGCGATTGAAGAATCTGATTATTGGGTGCTTGCTAATTATGACAGGTTTAAGGGGAGCAGAAAGGCCAATGTTGAAGTTCATGGCGGAGCTTCGCTGGAGGAAGTGGCAGTTCCAATTATTGAAATAACCAGAAAAGCAGAACAGGTTGAGGCATTTATTCTTGATGAGTATAAGATTATTACTTTGGCGGCAAAGGAGATTCCGATACTTCGCATATATGCCGGAATACTCAGCAACAGCATTACGATAAAGGTAAATGATCAGTATTATGATGCTAAGGCAACCAGTGATAAATATATCTATGAGTGCGAGTTGACGGATTGTGCTAAGAAAGGACTTTATTACGCAGATATTTTGAATGGATCGGATGTGCTGTCAGTGAACAATCCATTTGAAGTGACCAAAAAAGGAATGACTGAAGTCAATCTATTCGATTAAAGGAGGAAAAACAGTTGGAAGACAAACTGAGGGACTATTTCGAGGAAATGGTCGTATATAAAGATCTTAAAAACAATAATTTCTTCTCATCCTTGGGATTGCCAGCGTTTTTGAGGGATTACTTACTTAAAACATTCAGCGATGATTATGGTCATTTTGATATGGATGAAGTTTCGACATTTATAAAGAAATACATCCCTAAAAAAGAAGAATGGATGAAAATAAAGAATCAGATTATATATGAGAATGAGACGGTTCAGTTACTTACAAAGATTTCAGTTGATATAAATATAAAGACTGGTGAGATATCATTTGCTCTGCCAGATTTTGGTGTTACGGAAAAAGAGACGATGATTGAGCCGGCAATATGGGAGCTTTATAAGAATGACCTGGTTCATAGCGGTGAAGTATGGGGAATAATTAAGCTGGGCTACAGACAACCGGATGATACAGTAAAGCCAAAAATCCCCGGAAAAATCAAATTGGTTGGGTTTAAGAACTTTTGCCCTTATACGGTAGATATTGATTATTTCAAGGAAATGAGAAGCCATTTTACTACGGGAGAGTGGATTGATATCGTTCTTGGAGCCATTGATTACAACGCTGATGGATATGAGACTGAATTGCAAAAGCTATCCATGCTCACGAGACTCTTACCTTTCGTTGAGAAAAGAGTAAACATTATTGAGCTTGCACCTAAGGGAACGGGAAAAAGCTATGTATTTGGGCATGTAAGTAAATATGGAATGCTTACAGATGGCGGTAAGGTTACCAGATCAAAGATGTTCTATGATGCAGTAAGAAGAAAGCCCGGATTTATCTGCGGACCCGACTATGTGGCAATAGATGAAGTTAAACTTGTAAGTTTTGGTGATGAGAATGAAATGAGATCCATACTTCAGGGGTATCTTGAGTACGGAAAGTTTAATTCAAACGGATATGATGGAGAGTCAGATGCAGGTGTCGTTTTCCTCGGAAATATTAAAGAGGAAAAGATGAATGAGTATGAATACATGTTATCTGAGTTGCCTAATTTGTTCCAGGAAACGGCTTTGCTTGATAGAATACATGGATTTGTTAAGGGCTGGGATATTCCTAGAATGAATGATGGTTTGAAGATAACCGGTTGGGCGTTGAACTCCGAGTATTTCTGCTCAATTCTTCATGAGTTAAGAAGTGATACTTCCTATAGGGCAATCGTAGAGAGAATAGTTAATGTTCCAGAACATGCAGACACGAGAGATACAGAGGCAATCAAAAGAGTTGCAACGGCATATCTCAAATTACTGTTTCCGCAAGTGAGAAGCGAAGCGGATGTGGATAGGCAGGATTTTACAGATTATTGTCTTACACCCGCAATGAGAATGCGCCGTATCATAAAACTACAGCAGGGAATGATAGATACAGAATATAAAGGTAAGGATGTACCGTTTTTGACGGTTAAGGAATTATAAGATGGAGATAGAATGCTTAGCATGCAGAAAGAAGCCTCTTGATAAAGATACGATAGGAATTAATAAAAAACTTATCGGTAAGCAGGTAAAGACATATTATTGTATGGACTGTCTGGCTGATTTCCTTGGGTGTACTGTAGAGGATCTGTTAGAAAAGATAGAAGAATTTAAGGAAGAAGGATGCGAACTTTTTAAGTAGCAGCGGTTAGAAATGAAGAAAGTAATCTATGCGGATCATGCCGCCACAACAAAACTGGATATAGATGCCTTTGATGCAATGAAAGGTTTTTTGGTTGATTCGTATGGGAATCCTTCTCAACCTTACAGTTTTTCGAGAGATGCAAAGAAGGTACTTAAAGAGGCACGAGAAAACATTGCATCTTGTATAGGTGCTGACCCTGATGAAATCTATTTTACATCCGGAGGAACTGAGAGCGATAACTGGGCGTTAAAGGGTTTTGTAAAAAAGCAGGATAGAAAACAGATTATTGTGTCGCCTATAGAGCACCATGCGATTCTCCATACGGCGGAGTCGTTGAGCAGAGAGGGGTATGAGGTTTGCCTTTTGGATGTAACGGAAGAGGGCGTGGCTCTTCCCTCTTTTTTGGAATCCAGAATAAATAAGGATACTGCAATAGTATCGGTTATGCTTGCGAATAATGAGATCGGAAGCATACAGCCTATAAGTGAATTGGCAGCGATTGCACATGATCAGGGTGCGTTATTTCATACAGATGCAGTGCAGGCTATGGGACATATTAATATTGATGTCAGGGAACTTGGTATTGACATGCTTTCTGCTTCAGCCCATAAGTTTAACGGACCAAGAGGAATAGGCTTCTTGTATGTAAAAAAAGGTACCGATTTATATCCCCTTATGGATGGTGGTGCACAGGAACATTCTATGAGAGCCGGGACTGAGAATGTTGCTGCAATTGTTGGAATGTCTGTTGCATTAAGAAAGAACTGCGATTCGATCGCTGATAATACCAGACATCTGCTGAGCTTAGAGAGACAACTGATATCTGGACTTAAACAAAATGGCTTGGATTTTATCAGAAATGGTGCTGAAGATCACTTGCCTGGAAATATAAGTGTTTCATTCAAGGATTCAGACGGAGAAATGCTGTTACACAGACTTGATTTGATGGGAATATATATTTCTACAGGTTCTGCATGTGATAGTAAGAATACACAGGTATCCCATGTGATCAAGGCTATAGGCGTTCCAGATGATTATGCGAAGGGTACAATCAGGATTTCGCTTGGAAAAGATAACACAGCAGAGGATGTGGAGTGTATTGTTTCTTCACTAGCACATGTGTTGAGAGCGGAATAGATGTTGTATAGGGCAGGTGTATATTATGAAGAAAAAAGTTAGCTCATGGCATATTGGAGTTTCTGCTGAGGCTTTTGTGGCAGCACAATTTGCCCGCTATGGTATAGATGTATCTGTTCAATATGGAGCGAATCAGCCGGAATATGATTTAATTGCTACGCGCGGAGATCAGATGCTTAAAATTTCTGTAAAAGGTAGTCAGGATGGTGGCTGGGGTCTGACACAGAGTTATATAAAGGATGGCGATTATCATAAGGCAATAGATTTGTGGTTGGCGGCACACGGTAAGAAGACGGTGTTCTGTTTGGTTCAATTTATGGGAACGGATGAAAACGAGATGCCTAGAATTTATCTTGCAAGACCTTCTGAAATTGCTGAGGAATTGCATAAAGCTAGAGCTGGTGCGGGTGAAACCGTGTTAAGAGAGTATCATGAGTGGACAAATAGATCTGTTGCGGCGGGAACAGTAGATGTAATTCCTGAGGACTGGAAGATGACAAAGGAACGTGCAGATTATTTTATGGAACATTATGCGATATAAGGAGTGCTTTAATGAGCAGACTAAAAGAACTCCGCAAATATGTGGATGCCGAAATCAATAAAATGGAAGATCCAGATAAGCGCACAAGTGCGATTGCACATCTCTATGGGGTGTCTCTTGCAGCTACCATGATAGCAAAGAAGCGAGGACTTGATCCGGAGATCGCATCAATGGCAGCAATGCTTCATGATTTGCACGCATATAAGACCGGTTCTTACGATGATCATGCACATAAGGGTGCTGATCTTGCCAGAGAGATACTTACTGAACTTGGACTGACGGACGGGACAGAGACGGACATGATCTGTTCTGCCATTTATCATCATGATGACAAGTTGGTCGTGGACAGACCGATGGATGAAGTCCTGAAGGATGCAGATGTGATCCATCATTGCATGAATGACTTATCAAAACCGATCAAGGAAAAGGAACAGGCTCGTTTTGATAAGCTTTGTGAAGAATTTGGAATGTAGGAGGTCTTATGAAATCCATCATGGTGTGATGTGTGTAAAGGATGGGAAGATCAATAAATCAAGGAGGTTTTATCATGACTTACGAAGAAGTAGTAAAGGAAGCACAGAAGATTGTAGCAAAGGGCGATGCATCAGGGATCAAGGATCATCTTGCGGTGCAGTACAACATAACCGGTGAAGGCGAGGGTGCCTTTTATATGGAAGTGAAGGACGGTCATATTGATGTTCAGCCATATGATTATAAGGACAGGGATATCCTTGTAACGGCTGATGCTAAGACTATCCTCGACATGATGTCTGGAAAGCTTGATATTGTGAATGCATACCTTACGCATAAGATTACCGCGGAGGGAGACCTTGGTAAGGCAGACATCCTTAAGAAGCTTATTAACAGTGGAAAGAAAGCGGAGAAGGCTGCAGCAAAGGCGGAAAAGAAGAGTGCAAAAGCTACAAAGAAGTCAAAATGATATGGTCTACTGCAGGATGAGATCAACTCTGGACACATAGTCCAGGCAGAGGTGTGATTCGCACATCTGCAGAAGGAACTATCTAACCGTAATGGGGTACTTGGCAATGGGATTTGATTATTTTGTGTTTTACACAGAAGCAAGCCTGGTTTGTGTGATCATTTTGACTATGATTCTTATAACAGACAGGATGTTTCACACAAAGCAGGAGAAAGATAAGGGGCGAATCCACTTCGCCCCTTTTGCAATATGTTGTCCGTTTTAAGAAAAAATGATTTCTCTACGAAAATGTTCGATTATCGGTTTATCAGTTCAGCAGCCATCTTAAACAGATCATCTGCAGATACATCATCATTGGTGAAAATAAGATAGCGTACACCATCTTTTATGAAAGAGGCATTGCTGAAGAAATATGTTTCTTTTTCGCCACCATAGCTTACGAAAAAGTGATCATCATTCTCCTTGCGTTCCTGCACCGATGCCTCAAGGGGCTCATTTTCATCAGGGAGTATAAGGTACTCATCGTAATTGAAGTTGACGGTAATTCCATCTATTGTACGGCTTTCGGTAGGGGTACGATTCTCATCATCTGATAAGTTGTAGGACAAGGTGAGATTAACGATATCGCCGTCCTCATTCTTGTAAACAGCGCGTAGATCATCCCATTTGCCAAGAGTATTCCCTGAATCATCCTTTCCGGCAACATATACAGTATTACCACCATCAAAAGAATAGCCGCCCAAGGAATCCGGGAAATCCGTCATCTTTACTTCAGCATTTTCCTGACGGTCTGATGTGGCAGAATTCATTTCTGTAGCAGAAGAATAATCGTAGTTTGCGTTGGATGAAGCTGTGTACATAATGATCTTTGATGCGGCGAATACAGTTCCACCGGTGACTAAAAGACAGGTTGCAGCAATAGCTGCGGCTTTTGGTAATGTCCATTTATTCATGTTGATTCTCCTTTGTTCGCTATGTGTTTGTATGATTTTTTCTGTGATACGCTTCTTATCTTCCGGGGAAAAGCGGAGCGCATCCATGGTTTTCTTGAATTCATCTTCAAATGTCTTTCGCATAGTGAGATCCTCCTTATGTTGCGATATTGGGTTGTGTTTCGCTCCGACTTTCCAGAACAGATTTCAGTTTCTTTCTGCCACGGGCAAGGTATGCGGAAACCGTATTTTCCGGTTTTCTGAGGATAGAAGCAATCTCTTTTACCTGGTATCCCTCGTAATAATGTAGATAGATGCTGATTCGGTAATTCTTTGGCAGTTCCATGACCAATGGGAGCAGGTCTGATTCCGGCTCTTTTGGTGCAGGAATGTCATAATCTTCATCCAGTACAGCTACCCGTTTCCAAAAGCTTGTCCGCAGATGGTCTTTGCAGGCATTTATTGTTGTTCGGATAATCCATGCTTTTTCGGCGGATGGGTCAGCAAACTGATAATCCTTTGCTAAAAGCTTCATGAATACATCCTGACAGATATCCTCGGCATCCTGTGTCTGCTTCAGATACATACAGCTGATCCTTAAGATCGTGTCTGCATATTTGTTTACCAAGTAATCTGCGTTGTCTCTGTTCATGTAAGGCATTGACTTTACCCCGTTTCTTTTGAAGGCCTTCACTTATAAAACGAATATCGGCATGGAAATCTGACACTTTTATTAAATATTTCTTGACAAGTTTGGTTTATAGCTATAAACTAATAATAGTTTATAACTATAAACCAAGGAGGGATGATAGATGAAGAGTATTGAATTGGCGGCAGTGCAGGAGCGTTTTGCGGATATCGTCTGGGCGAATGAACCGATATCGTCGGGAGATCTGGTGAAGGTATGTGAGAAAGAACTGAACTGGAAGAAACCAACCACATATACGGTTCTCAGGAAACTATGCGAGAAAGGTCTGCTTCAGAATGTGGACGGTATCGTTTCTTCCCGTATCAGTAAAGAAGAGTTTTACTCGGCTAAGAGCGAACAGATCATCGAAGATTCTTATGAGGGATCGCTTCCGGCCTTTATTGCGGCCTTCACCTCACACAAGAAACTGTCAAAAAAAGAGGTTGATGAGATCCAGAAGATGATAGATGCCTTTAAGAAGGAGGGGGAAGAGCCATGAGTGCTTTATTCTTAAAAATTCTGAATCTTTCCATAAACACATCCTGGCTGATATTGGCTGTAGTCGCAGCCAGACTGCTGCTTAAAAAAGCTCCCAGATGGATATCGTGCCTGTTATGGGGGCTTGTTGCTGTGAGACTCCTTTGTCCTATCTCATTGGAGAGTGTGCTCAGCATCTTACCAAGTGCAAAAGTAGTTCCGGATAATATCGAGATGGTGCAGGATCCGCATATTGATTCCGGAGTCAGGATCATTGATAATGCAGTGAATCCGGTTATTGAGAAATCTTTTTCGCCGAATGCTGCGTCAAGCGTGAACCCGATGCAGGTAGTTGTATTTATGGGCAGTATCATATGGCTGACCGGTATGACAGTGATGCTTTTATATGCTCTTATCAGCTACATTTTATTAAGGAGAAAAGTACGGGCTTCCGTTGCTATGAATGACAGAGTTAAGGAATGCGATGAAGTGGATTCGCCCTTTATCCTTGGAATATTCAGACCGGAAATCTATGTTCCGTCAGGAATAAATGAAGACACCCTTGAACTTGTGATAGCGCATGAAGAGGCACATCTGAAAAGGCATGATCACTGGTGGAAGCCTTTTGGTTTTGTATTGCTTGCGATATATTGGTTCAATCCTTTGTGCTGGGTGGCGTATATTCTGCTTTGCCGGGATATAGAAGCTGCCTGTGATGAAAAGGTCATTAAGGATAAGGACAGGGAATATATGGCGGCGTATTCGCAGGCTTTGCTCGATTGCAGTGTGAATCGCAGGATCATCGCTGCATGCCCTTTGGCATTTGGTGAAACGGGCGTAAAAGAGCGGGTAAAGGGAGTGCTGAATTATAAGAAACCGGCATTTTGGGTAATCATTGTAGCCATTGTTGCCTGTATCGTTGTGGCGGTATGTTTTATGACTAACCCCGCGAAGAGAATAACGTTGCCGGACGACCCGGTTGTTTTTTCCATCCATGACAATCCGGATGGATATATTGAATATCATTGGGAAGAGAAGGGGCTTGTGTATGTTCCGTATATGCCTCTTGATCCGGGACTTGCAGGCGACTGTATAGGATATGATGAGCTTGAGGGGGAATTTGAAAGCTATGTATGCAAGGTGGAGGGCTTATCGGAAACGGAATGGATATGCGATGTCTCTTCTGAAACAGTGAATGGTCATACGGCCGGCATGATCATGAGAGAGATTAATGTAAAGAAGGTGCCGGAGGGTTGGGAGTCAGAATATAAATGGAATATTCCTTATACGGATTATGTGGGTGATGCACCTACAGTCACTGAAATAGCAAGACGTCTCCCATATCCTGAGGAATATCAGTATGACCATATCGAGATACAATCCGGTGAAGAGCCATATGGATTGACGGTATTTCTAAAAGGAAAACCTTCTGTTGATGTCACGCAGTTTCAAACGGCGGCGAACAAGGCATTTGAATCAATTGGAAATCTCGGAAGCATAACCTTTTCTGTAGTTGATTCAGAAGAGACGGTTACTTTCCTGGCAGCTGAAGATATCATCACAGATGACATCGGAAGTGGTACAACATCTAATGAAAGTGTTACGGATTGGATGGATATCACACTTCCCAGTGGATACAGTATCAGCAGTTTCCGTGATGACATTGGCTGGCAGGGAGGAGCCTTGATCCTGCCAAGATCCTATGATATAGCTGCAGGATTTGACTCTGCCCCTTCTGAATGGATTTATTCCGGGCTGATCAGTCGGATGCCCGCGGACAATACCGGGGTAACTTATAAGAATGGAATTCCTGATCTGTCCGGGATTCCGATGAACAATCATACAGATGCAGAATATATAAAGGTAATCGGCTTGGAACGTTCAAATATGCAGTGGCCGGCCATAATGCTAAAGGAGAGCCATGATCTTTATACGGCATCGGATATGAGCCGGCTTTCCGCATCCGGCATAGATACGGAGGCGATGGATCTTACAAGCGACTATTGGAGTTTCTGGTTTGTGAAGGAGGGGGAGGATACTTATTATCTCCTTACACTTTCTGTAAAGGAATTTACACAGGAAGAGGCGGAAGAAATAGCAAGCACGGTAAGCATTAAGTAATTCAAGATTAAAAAAGAGATTGAAAAAATGGAAAGGGCATAAAGTTATCATGAGGTAATGGCGATAATAAGATTGAGATAACTATATCTTTTTGTGCTTATCAGGGAGGATAGCACAAATCAAAACTACAAGGAGATAGGAAACATGGCTGGAATGTACGGAGTGTCTGCATATCAGCAGACAAACAAATCCTGGGAAGCTAAAAATATCAAGCCTGTAGCTGGACATGCATCAGATAATAGTCAGAAGGTGTCAGCAAAAAATGACATTCTTCAGATTTCAAAAGAAGGATATGCAATGCAGAAGCAACAGAAATTAAGCGCGTCATCCGGAAAAGATGAATTGGGAATCAGCCTGGGTGATAAGGAAGGAGAATACATCATACATTTCTCTGATTCGGCTATGGTGAATCGTACAGTTTCCCGTGGGCATCTTACCGTGAATGGAAAGAAACTTGAACTGTCTGATAATCAAAAAGAAGCACTTAGCATGGCAGATAAGGAGGCGGAAAAGAAAAGAATTGCAGCATATCAGCAGTATGTGATGGAGCATGAGGCGGCTGTTGCTAGGCAGCAGGCTGAAGCACTAAGTCATGCTTTTGACAGTACAAATGATCCGCTAATGAAATTACTGGATTCGTCAGATGATGCTGAAAAGAAACGGACAAAGGAAGATATGCTATATGGAGTGGAATGGTCTGATTTCAAATGGGAAACATTTGAGACACAGATGAAGGTTATGCCTGGTGAAGAGAACGTGATAGGGACGGTTTCTGTTGAAAGCCGCTTGATACAAGGAGGTATAGATCATGATAATGATTAGGGATTTTAGCAACATGTTCCAGCAGATGTCCGGCATGCCAATAAACAGTAAGGGCGGAAAGGCTATGCTGAAAAAATACGGCATAGATACCAACAGCGCCCAGTATAAGGCTGCTATGAAACAGATGTCTCAGAGCGCAGGAGGCGGAGTTGGTTACACTAATCCCCAGGCTATTAAGAATGTAATGTCAGGGTTTGATAAGGATGGGGATCGCATCAATGCTTTTGGTGTGGCCGGCATGGATGCAACAGGGATTCCACAGTCGCAGAGGCACAAAATCATCAGTGTTTCCGAAAAGTCAAGGCAGGATATGTTTGACGAGACAAAGAGGCATTTCCTGCAGGAAAACGGCGTGGGAAACGGAGATACAACAAGACGCTCAGAGGTTTTCACGAGATATCAGTTAAGCGTTCCTAAGAGTGACCGGCTGAAAGGAACATGGACACTTGGACAATATGAGAGAGCATATAGACAGGCCTTTTATGACGCCTGTAAGAATGCTGATCCCAAATGGGAGATCGGTAAGGATATTCCGGCAAGTGCATTGGATGGCATTACCAGAGAAAGCATTGATAATGTCTTGGTAAAGGGGCATGGTGAGTTCGGTGAAACGCTGGAAAGAAAATCGCTGGATATATCATTGTGAGCACGTTGAATAATAACAGTAGTTTTTAAGATTTTTAGAGTTTATAGAATTTTGTCAGGCAGAGATGTAAAGAATTTACATCAAACAGACGATAATAAGATTAAGATAACTGTAACTATATCTTTTTGTGCTTATCAGGGAGGATAGCACAAATCAAAAACTACAAGGAGGTAGGAAACATGGCTGGAATGTATGGAGTGTCTGCATATCAGCAGACAAACAGATCCTGGGAAACAAATCATACGGGGGTGAATCGCGCCGCTTCATCTTCTTCCGGGACGGATCAGGCGAATCAGACAAAGGAGAGCAGTGCCGCTAAAGTGGAAACAAAAGGCTGGTCTCCAATCGACACAAGCAGTTCCCTTGTACCCAGAAAAACAGAATATGGTAATACGATCGGTAATGTGCAGTTATCAGAAAAGGCTGCAGATTATCTTGATAAGCTGAAATCCAAGTTCCACAACATGGAATTTATCACGGTAAGCAAGGATATGAAGGCGCAGGTTCAGCAGAATGCGGCTGCATATGGCAACGCCAACAAGATGGTTGTGCTGATCGATGATGAAAAGCTGGAGAGGATGGCAACGGATGAGTCCTATCGCAAGAAGTATGAGGGGATCATCGCTATGTCTCAGAGCAAGATGGATGCTGCAAAGAACAGCCTTGCGAGTACGGGGGCGAGCGTAAAGAACTTTGGAATGTCTGTGGATTCCAATGGCAAAGAGAGCTTCTTTGCAACTGTTGAGAAATCCGGGGATCTTCAGAAGAAGCGGATAGAGAAGAAAGCGGCCGAGAAGAAAGAACAAAAGATCAAGGACAAAAAGAAGGCTGAGAAGAAGGCACAGGAAGAGCGCATTCAGAGGGCAAGAGAAAAGAAAGCAGAAAAAGCGGATACGGATGATAAGGATAATGATGAAATCGAATCCGTAGATGATAAAGAGTATGTTACTTTTGAGGCAAATTCGATGGATGAACTTCTTTCCAAAGTTCGTACCTATACCTATAATAGTGCATCTTCAAGAGTAATGACCGATTCTGAGAAGATGCTTGGAACACAGGTAGATTATAAGGGTTAAGGAGGTGTGGCTATGCCGGTTTATCTTTATGGTAATGCTAACGGAACCTATCAGCCGCCTAATATAGATTTATTTGCTCTGGCGAAGGCGCAGAATAATAAGCCTGTCATGTTTAAGGATACGGAAGCGGGAAAAAATATGCCTGCCGTCAAGGTAAACATTTCTGCTGAAGGGCTGAGGGCTTTGCATGGAACAAAACTTCCGGGTAGTATGGATGTAAACGCAATGAACGAGCAGCGGAAATATGAGTCAGAACATATACCAATAGAAAGTTTTTACAGTCGTCTGTCACGCGAGTATAGTAACGGGGTGGAAAGCGTAAGAGCCGTTGAAACTGATCATAAGGTTACATGGGCAGATAAAGAAAATGCACTTTTAAACGGGTTTAGGACTATTGCAGATGAAATCGCTGCCGGTTATGCAGATGGAACACGGATAAGGTATGCTTTGGATAATGACTCCGAAGATGGCTATCGTAAGCTGTCAAAGGATGAGGAACTGGATATTCTTCAGCAGGAATTTGAGGAATTTACCGAATCCCGGTTTGGAAAGAAACAGCAGGAAGCCGCTGAAATGGTGAATAAACAGATGGAAGAACTGCAAAAAGTTCTTGAGAGAAGCGGAAAGAGCAGTATCAGACAGAGAGCATACCAAACGGAGAAGATACCGGATGACTTTTTGGAAAAGATACTGGAACGGGCAAGAATGCATATTGCGGGACTAAAATAGTATTTGATGTAACATATCAGGTATGGAATGCGGGAGGGCACAGAGCCTTCCCGTTTTACATTTCACAGCAAAAAAACTGCGGTTCACGTATCGGTGATCATTAGTGCGTCTGAAATAACCGATAATATAAATATAGTATGCCCAAAGGAAGGATGTTATATGAAACTGGCAATCTGTGATGATGATAAGAAAATACGGGAATTGATTGAGGAGTCTGTCAGGGAAGTATCTGGAGATATGGAGATCGAAGTGTTTGCTGATGCAAGGGGTATCCTGGCTCCCGGATTCGACGCAGATATACTTTTTCTGGATATACAGATGCCGGGGATTGACGGAATGAATGCCGCAAGGATGATACGTGCGGATGGAAAGAAGACGGTCATTGTATTCGTCACAGCACTTGAGGAAGAGGTGTTCAAGGCTTTTGAGGTCGGGGCATTTAACTATATCGTAAAGCCTTTTGGAAAGAAACGGATTACGGAAGTAATAAAACGCGCGATTGAGCAGGCTGATGAAGTCCGTTATATTGAAAAAGCTCTCACGGAGAAAGAGGATGAAAAACATTCCGCCCATGTCATAACCGTAAGATCAGGTGGCTCAAACAGAAAGGTGATACTGTCGGAAATAGTGTATGCTGAAATCTTTGACAGACGGATAATTCTTCACATGAAGGATCGCGATAATGTTGACTATAACGGGAGAATATCGGAACTGGAAAGCATTTCCGGTCAGGATTTCTTTCGGGTTCACAGGGCGTATCTGATCAATCTGGCTTATGTGAAATCCTATGATTCCAAGTCCGTCCGGGTGGGTGATGCAGAAATTCCCGTTGCCCGGGGAAAATATCAGGATCTTATAAAAGCTTATCTTTCCTATTACACACGGAGGGAAGGTCTATGATGGAATATCTGGTTAATAATTTTCAGTCATATGCGGAAGCGTATATCTGTGTTCTTATTGAACTGTATATGCTGCTGAATGTGGCTCTTCTTATATATTGGCTCAGGCCGTTTATGTGCAACAAAAGATCCGTTTTTGTCTCTGCGGCAGTGTACTATGCGCTGTGGCTGGTCTGTAACTACGCAGGAACAAGCAAGGAGATGGACAGGATCCTGACTACCGGGTTTTTAGTTCTGGCAATTCTTATTGCCTGGCTTTTAGATGACAGAAGAAATCCGGTGCAGAAGGTCTTTCTGTTTTTTGTTTTTCGTCTGATAAGCTGGCTGTCTATAGAACTGTTTACTGAAATAGGCTTCTGGGAGAGGGATCTTGTTTTTAAATTCGATTGGTATCAGCATAGTGTAGAGGCTACTGTCATTGAATTCTTAGTATGGAATCCTGTTCAGTACGGACTTGCATTAATGCTCTTATATGCAGTCATAAGGATTCTCCATAAGACATACCGGTATAAGCGTGATGAACTGACATGGCAGGAGTTGGTCCTGCTGCTTGCACCGGCGGCAAGCCTGCTTTTGGTAAAACCGATCATGTCATCCTATTTTTTTCTATGGATGGACGGAATGGAAAACGGAAGCATCAAAGAGAACATACCGGCAAACCCATACAGGGCTCTTTTTTGCCTGGTGGCTTATGTGCCGATCATTGCAGTGATCGTGCTATACCAAAAGCTGAAGGAAAAGCAGGAAGAGGAGTATGTGAAGGACTCTTCCAGAAAGCAGGTTGGTGATATGGTCGGACATGTGGAACACATCGAGGAAATATACGACAGGATGAGGGGAATCCGTCATGACTTTGGAAATCATCTGACGGTCATTGAAAGACTTGCAGAAGACGGAAAAACCAAGGAACTGTCCGATTATATCAGAGAACTTGGGAAGAATATCGAGAGCCTGCAGCCCATGATAAAAACAGGAAATGCAGTTACGGATGTAGTGTTGTCGGAGACGGCTGAAAAATGTGAGAAAGAAGGGATCACTTTTGAAAGCGCATTTGCATATCCGGATGGTCTGGATATTAATCCGTTTGATATCAGTGTGGTGTTAACAAACGCTCTGCAAAATGCCATAGAAGCGTCTTCATCAGTGTCAGATCCTCAGATCAGGATAAAATCGGTTCAAAAGGAGCGGGTATTTATCATAAATGTCAGAAACATTATTCAGAGAAGAGTATATATCACAGAAGACGGACTGCCTGAAACATCTAAGCGTGAATCGGGTCATGGATATGGGCTTAAAAACATAAGAAATATCGCTGCGAAATATAAGGGTGATATAGAGATTAGGCAGGAAGAGAAGGATGGAAAGCTGTATTTCATTCTCAACATAATGTTGATGGGCGCTTAAGTGCGGTTTACAACATAATAGATGCGGTTCGCGTAAAGGCACTTGATTCAGTGAAAAAACTTACGATAATCACAGTAGATACCTGTTTGGAGAGGAGGTGAAAGGGATGATCAGGTTTAACAGTTTTAATTATGGCAATTTATTTGGGTACGGATCGGGCAGTTCTCTTTATAGCAATCTTTCACAGCTTTCAAGTGTGAGATCCGGATCATACGCTAAGGCACTCAAATCCTATTATGGAAGGAATAATCAGACTGCTTCCACACAGAAGAACTCAGCTGTCAATAAGTATAATTACAGTACCTACACACAGCAGAGTGGTCTGTCAAATGTTTCTAAGGAGAGCACCGATTTATCTGCGGCAGCAAAGAAACTGACAGATACAGGCAAGGAGGGTCTTTTTGCCAGTGAGGAAAAATATGATGCAGATGCAGCATATAAGGCAGCCAGTGATTTCGTGACAAATTATAATGAAACACTGGATGCGGTAAACAAGACCACGAATGCGGCTGTGAGCAGTGCGGCAGGAAGCATGACCAGGATGACCGGAGTAATGACCAAAAGCCTCAGCGGAATAGGCATTTCTGTAGGAAAAGATGGCAGAATGTCCATAAATGAGGAAGAGTTTAAAAATGCCGGTTTTGATAAAGTGAAATCAATGCTTGGTACAAACGGCTCCTTTGCAAGAATCATAGGATCCTCTGCACAGAGACTCAGCTCAGCTGCGGAACAGCAGAGCCGTCAGATGTCATTGGGAAGTACCGGACTTTACGGCAGGTATGGATCCTATTTTGGAAATTACGGCTTCGGTGGCTCTCGTTTTGATGGTTGGATCTAAGTGATTTCTCAAAGATGGAATAGTATCAGGTAAGGCGTTCTGTGTATAATCGGAGCGCCTTTTTGTCGTTCACAGCAAAATAAGTGCGGTTCACGCAAACATGGTTCATTGTGGCGTTCCGGTAACCGATACCCACTATATAAGGTATATAAGGAATTCCGGCACGGAGGCCGGTGGAAAAGAGGTGCTTATGAATGGAATCGCAGGAGTCTCTTTTCAGGAAGTTCCCGGAGGATTAAAAGTTCATGTAAGGAAGAGTCAAAACAAGTCCTCGGCAGGAAAACTGAAGAAACGGTTACCATACAATTTCAAGCAGATGTCAAAGCAGATCATGCAGGCGAAGACATCTGATGCTGCGCGTCCGCTGGTGGCAAAAGCACAGGCAAAGCTTTCATGGCTATATAAGAAACTGCGCAGTGGTGAATATGGTGACAGTGAGATAGCTGCCGCTATCATACATGCCGCAGCTATGGAAAGGATCGCAAAGCGTAAGGTCAGGCATCTGGAAGAAGAGGAAGCCGCTGAAAATGAAAGCAGTGTGATGGGGGCTCCCGGTGAGGAAGAGGAGATATACGGAAAAAATGAATTAAAGGCTGGTCTTGAAGATAGTGAGGAGATCTCAGAGGAAATGATGAAACAGATGATGGAGGAGATAGAGGAACTTGAAGAAGAGCTGGCGGAAGATGTGATGTCAGAGCTGCAGGATATGATATCCTGTGCAAGCGGAGATATGACAGAGGAAGAGATAGAAGAGCTGAAACGAAAGCACCGGAATGATGAGGAGCGTCAGATCACACGTGCAGATCTTAAATATCTGAAGGCACTGTTTGATAGGTTGGAGCAGGAGAAAAAACAGGTATTCTCAGGTAATATAGGACAGTCGTCGGGTTCATCGGAATCGTTTTCTTGTGTAATTGACTGTATTCCGGATGTGGAGGTAGTAGATGTTGATGTTGGAAGTTTTGTAGATGCATGTGTATGAAATGGATTTCAGAACAAAAGTCAAAGGAGGGCAAATGTATGGCAATTGATTTAACTACACTTAACACCACAGAGATCATACCGCAGAAGGTTTACAATTTAAACAATTCCTATAAGGCTGATCAGAATAAGATCAGGGAAAACTGGGAAGAGAAAAAGGCGACTGCTATAGATCTGATCGAGGAATCAAAAAAGAACGGAACATATAGAGAAAGTGCTTCGCTTGAAGGCACCGGTGTAAGTGGTCTTACTGCCGGGAAAGGTGCATATTGTAATTATTCGCTGGATGCGTTCTTTAGGAAAGATATGCCGCTTTTATCTGATGATAACGGAAACTTTACAGTTGGAGGAGCAACATTTACCAGAGAGGAACTTGAAGAATGCCGCGCTGTCATGAAGGCTGCGGTAGATGGAATTGGATGCGGAATTGGTAAGAATACGAACATAGATTACAGAAACTATGCAGAAATGGAGATTGCGGCAGGTGGTGTCAGGGCGTATGCCAGCGAGAATCTTACTGAAAAACAGGCGGCGGTAGTAAATAAAGCGATGAAGGAATACAACGACGCACTAATAAAACATGAAAAGGATATGCTTGAAAGAGCAGGCACCATTGATATATCGGGAAGTGATGTATCCAAATATTATGGAAAAGCACAGCCTATCCCTAAAGAGATGCTTGATCGTATACATAGTTTCAATAGTAACTCGAAACTAAATAGCGGCGATGTAGGGACTATTCAGTCTGCAACTAATGAGGATCTTATAAGTAAGATTAGGGATATGTTCTCGAAACTTGACTATTCTGACAGTTCATCGCTTGATACTGTTTCTGAAAAGTATAAGGAATACATTACTCCGGCTAAGATGTCACTTGGGGTTTCCTCTGCGAATGGATACTTGTCACAGGCTCTGAATCAGGACATATTGGGATTCCAAAGCCTGTTCAAGAACATGATGAATGTCATAAGGTATCGTTCAATAGATTTCAGGATGTAACTGATTAAATGGTGCTAAAGGAACAAACTATAGCAAATTTTTATTAGTAATATGCAATCATGAAGTAAAGGAGGCTGATTTCATGTCAATGGGAATTAAGGGTGTATCACAGGTGGGAGCCGTTGCGCAGTATGAGGCATCTGCTGTTAAATCAAGTGAAGACAAACTTTCAAAGAAAGCTCAAGACTATCTTGCAGATCTTAGGAGCAAGTATGGCGATTACGACTTTATTGTTGCTAACGACTCTGATGATAAGAAGGCGCTTGTAAAACAGAGCACAAAATCAACGTCTGTCATATTCTCAACATCAGAGATGGAGAGAATGGCAAAGGATGAGAAGTATGCAGCACAGAAGCTTAAGAACGTAGATACCGCTGTTCGTAATGGCAATAAGATTGCAGAGGGTCAGGGTGTTACTTATGAGAAGGGTAGCACACAGAGTTCCGGATTATATTCAATCAATAAAATGAGTAAAGCTGACAGGAGTGCGCTTGTAGATCAGCTCAAAGCAGATATGGAATCTAGGAAATCTCAGCTCATTGATCTTGTACAGAAGACTATTTCCGGTCAGGTTGACAGCTTTGGAAAGGCTTCCGATGAGAATAGCATATGGAGAACCCTTGCAAGCGGAAAATTTACTGTTGATGCTGCTACAAAGGCACAGGCTCAGAAGGATATTTCCGAAGACGGTTACTGGGGAGTAAAACAGACATCTCAGAGACTGTTTGACTTTGCGAGTGCTCTCGCTGGTGACGATGTTGACAAGATGAAAGAAATGCAGGCTGCCATGGAAAAGGGATTTAAGCTGGCAACTAAAGCCTGGGGCAGAGAACTTCCAAGCATAAGCCGGGATACGATGGATGCGGCAAATAAGCTTTTCGATGATTATTATAAGTCGAAGGAACCTTCTGTAGCTACAGAAGCGTGATCAGATATTGTGTGGTACTACCATTCAATATACGGGCTGAGCAGATATTTTGCTCGGCCTTTTTCTATAGTGGAATAAGGCAGATGCAGTTTACAACAAAAAAGATGCGGTTCGTGACATTTGGGTTTCTATTTTGAAATTATTTCCGAAATAAGAATCAGAACTCAATACGGTGCTATGGAAAGCGCAGTATATCATGGATGAAAACACCATTGATGGCTGCGCTTTTAGATTACTGATAATGCGAGGAGGACGAATATGAGAATAGCAGACAGTACAGTGAACATGTTATCGGGCAGAAATTATACACAGACCGGGATGCGTTCTGGCAGTGGTTACACAAACGGATTTATGGGCATGATCAGTGCCAATGTCATGAAAAGGGAAAGTGCCATGGCGATGGACACATATCAGACCGGCAAGGATAATGGTGGTATGGGTTCGTACAACATGGATGATATCGGATATTTCAAGGGACTCGGAAAAATAGCATCCGGAAGCCTGTATGGGAACGGGACCGGTGCATCAAGTTTTCAAAACAATACGCTATCTGCAATGTTTAAGAGATTTGCATCCTTTGGAATGATGGGCGGTGCAGGAATTGGCGGTTATTCTACGAATATGCTGACATATTCCGAGACGGAGGAAACAGGCTTTCATGCAAACGGAAGAGCGTGTACTGAGGATGGGCGGACTATTGAATTTAACATAAATATCCTGATGAGCAGAAGTTATATGGAGTATATGAATGTGAGCATTCCAACCATGGCTGATGCACTGTGTGATCCTCTTATCGTAAATATAGGATCTGATACAGCAGACGTCCGGGATCAGACCTTTAAGTTTGATCTCGATTCTGACGGAAAAGAAGATGAGATATCCATGCTGGGAAAAGGATCGGGATTTCTTGCATTGGATAAAAACGGGGACGGAAAAATCAATGATGGTAGCGAATTGTTCGGAACAAATAGCGGTGATGGGTTTGGAGATCTCCGTGGATATGACAGCGATGGCAATGGTTGGATAGATGAAAATGATGATGTTTTCTCAAAACTCAAGGTTTGGTGTAAGGATGAAAATGGCAAAGATATACTTATGGATCTGAAGGGAGCCGATATTGGAGCCATATATCTTGGAGAACAACAGACAGAGTTTTCTCTTGGTGGTGTGGACGGATATAGAGACGGCGTGATCAGATCTACGGGTGTTTTCCTTCGTGAAAGCACCGGAGCCGGAACAATACAGCACGTGGATCTGTCTTTGAAACAAAACGGATTGGGACTGAGAGTCAGCGGAGATGATATGACATCGGAAATAAGCACATCCGGTAATAGGAGCAGGCAGAGCGACGCTACCAGAAGGCAGGAAGAAAGGCGACGCAGGGAAGCCAAGGCAAGAAAGAAAAGAGCGGATGATAAAGCAGCTGAAGAGGCTCTGTATAAAAGACGGATGGAGCATAAGGAATACATGGAAAAGCTTCAGGAGAAGCAGTTTATGGAAAGGAAAGAATACCATGAGGGGTTGCAGGAGATGCAGATGCTGACTCATTAAGACATTTACCGTCTATTCGTGACATTGCTGTGATATATAGGTGTTTGAGATTAAGAAAAATGGTAATACGACCGATATAATAAGTAGCCATGGAGGCGTATTTTTCAATGGATTGAAATTCGTAGAAAGATACGCCTTCGTTTTTTTGAGTAAGTGAAGACTCTTATGGAGATACCATATGACTATTTGCCTTAGTACTAAGAAAGAAGAACCGAAAAAGATCACAAGTACAAAGGAACTGGCACAGTACATCATAGAAAGCGGAAATGATGTAGAAAAAATGTCTGAAGAAGACCGTGCAAAGATGGATGCCCGGATTATGGCAAAACTTAAATCTGGAAACAAGCTGTCTCAGAAGGAACTGGATTATTTGAGAAAAACAAATCCTATCATGTATGCTCATGCCATGAGGGTTCAGAGAATGGCAGAAGCTATAGAAGAACAGCTAAAGCACGCTAAGAGCAAAGAAGAGGCTGATAGTATCATATCTGCGTCATTAAGCGGTATTTCAAAGAATGATCCTGACAGGGAATACATTTATGCAGCAGTAAACCGGATCTCAACAGAGTTTCATAAATCGGGTGCATATGAAAAGCTTCCGAATACTGTTGAGGAGGGCGATAAGAAGAACAGGGAGAGTGGAGATGTATTTTCCGACGCAGAAGATGAAGACGATGAAGGTTTTGATCTAAAGAACTGGAGTCCGCTCACGGAAGTATATGACAGTATGCCGACATTTTCAGTAGGGGCGTAATATAACAGAGCCGTTCAGGCGAGTGCTGAAAGGGGTTTTTATGAATGCAATTGGGATAGGCAATTATGGCATGATAACCGGGAATTATACCCGGAGTACAGATACGGAACAAAAACAGACATCGACTTCGTTTGCTGATGTGGTTCAGAACAAGTTGGATGATGCTGATAAAGCCAGGAGCGTTTCTGAATCACACAGTCAATCCTGTACCGGAAAACCGGTATGGCATTGGCATGATGGACAGTTTGGATATAGTGCTGAGGTATACAGAAACGAAGGGAGTACGTCAGAGTATACCGTCAAACTAAAATATGATAACGGGAAAGAAGAGGAAAGAATCGTTGATGCTGAAAAAGTAAATGCTTCCTCCTGTAATATGGTTGATCTGTCGATAAGAATGTACCATTTGGAAGCGGAGGGTAAAATCGAAAACCCTGCGCCCGATTTGATAGTGGCACATTTATACTTGCAACACAGGATGCCTGATGCAAATGAGAATACCATTGTTGATTACAGAAGTTGGTTTGAGCAACAGCTTGAATTAGAACTGAATAATGATAGGAATTGGAAGAACATCAATAGATGGACGAATCTTTTAGATTATCTGTAAAAAATGCTATTTACCGCTCGGACCTTTCCAGGGAGCGGTGCGGCTTTTTGCAGGCTTCTTTAATAATATTGTATTGACTATTGCGGTATGCAAAACGTTTGTACAGATAAGAAAAGTGACAAGGAGATTTCACGATCTTTGTATTCTTTAATAAATCATATGGTGGGAGGCAGTATTTATGAGAATAAATGGTCAGTCAAGTATGAGGATTGGTCAGATGATTTTGACTGGTAGTAATCGGACTGGGATATCTAAACATAATAATGCTCTGACGAAAAAATGCCGAGATGAATATATTCAAGGGTTAATACAACCGAGCTTTACTTACTCTAAGAATAGTGCAAGATCCAGTATATCAAGATCTGTGATTGATACAATCAATTTTGGGTACATGGGAATCCATAAGAATCATGGTGAATCGGTTAATTCGATTAAAGTAAATGGCACAGAATATTTAAAAAAGGATATTCCGGCAGTTAATCCCAAATGGTGCACACAGATAAAGGCAAAAAATAACGTAATTCATTTTGATAACGGACAGTATTACAAATATATCGATACAGAAGGTAATACACATACTTTTTCATGCGATCATGACAGGCTTACTCAACCATATTCTGATCTTATTTCTGGAAGACAAAACAGTAAAAGCTTTGGAATAACAAAATTTTGGAATATGCTGTCAAAGGATGGAACATATTTGGGTTTATACTATAGTGCTACTGAACAGAAACAGTTTCTAAATGATGCCGGAATCAAAGAGGGATTCTTTTCTGTGGAAAGTGGTTCAAGGAAGCAGGATTACTTTTATTCCAATGGAAATGCAGGGGTGGCTGTTAGGAAATTCGAGTATGATGCAGTTTACGATATGTTTACGAAAAGAGGCAGCGCTTTGTTTAATGAATATGAGGTGGGAACGGTTATTAAGGTTGGTGGAAAAGAATATGCCATGAATGAAGACAGAAAGTTTGATATTCCATACGGAGAAGACATATTTGATATTGAGTTTCCCAAAAGGTCAGCTGAAGAATGATATAGTCGCTAACTTGCGAGGTGGACAAAATCGGTGGCAGTTATGAGAGAATTTGGTTGGACGACAAGCTCAGGTAGGGTTATTTAAATACGTAAAAGGAGGAAAAATGAATATAGCAAGTATGGGCGGTACTGCGTTTATGGCGTACTACACTGGGGTATCTTCTATTCAGCAATCGGAGCGAGCAGTTCTGTCTGCAAAACAAGGTGTATTTTCAGGTGGCTCATTTATAGCAACTCTTCAAGAGCAGATTAGAGGTGTACCAGAAAGTCAAGGAATTGCCGATGTCGATAATATGACACAGGAAGAAGCCTATATGCAACACCTAAAGGAAAAGTATGGTGCGGTCCGCGTAGAAAGCATAGGAAAGGATCAAAAGAGTCTAGATAAAGTAGGCAGTAGTATGATGAGTGGAACTGACGTTGTAATAGCTCCGAATATACTTACGAAGATGGCGGAGAATCCGAAGAAAGCTGCTGAAATCGAGGGCAAGATTGATTATTTCTTTAACAATATCCCCAAATACGAAATGGAAGCAGCAGCTATGGGGCTCAAATTCCAATCTTGCGGTTGCGTTGTTCATGAAGATGGGAGTGTGACATATATATGTGGAGCTGAAGATCCGCCAGAGCGTGTAGCTGAAGTAAATCGTATCAACAGGGAGAAACGCGCAAAAGAAGCCGCTGAAAGGAAAGCTAATTTCGAAAAGAGCCAGGCAACTGCGAACGAACGAAGAAGACTTTTGGAAGAAGAACAGCGTAAACTAAGTATTGCTGATTATACTAGGCTACAGACATTTACCGGTGTCAATATGTTCTTTATAAATAGCAATATACTCTGATATTTACCGCTCGGACCTTTCTGGGGAGCGGTGCAGTTGTAACTGACAGATCGACTGCGGAAAGGACAAATACGGGAATAGATGAGATTCAAAAAACATTGGGTATTGATCTGTTGTCATTTCAAGGTGAAAGAAAAGCTGAATCTTCTGAAAAGAGTTCTTCGTTTTCAAAGATTCTTGGAGAAAAACAGCAAAAATGCCCATATAGCCATCTTGCAAAGGATGGACTTATTGAGTATAACGGAGTGATTTTTGTCTGTGATTATAAGAGAAACTCCATATGCCTTGGAGATATGTCAAATCCGAAGAATGTTTTAAACATAAGCCTCCCAAGCGGTGGAAATCTTAAAGTAAATGTGGATAACTTTGGAGATCTGTCAAAAGCTGCAGGAATGTTTTCTCCTGCTGATCTTAATGCCATTATGAGGGCTATCGCTCAGTATAATCATTGCACAAAGAAGCTTAATGAGCTCGATGAGGAAGAAATCGAGACTGTGGAAGATGTAACAGATAAAGCTGACGAGCAACAGGAAATTCACGAAGATGAAGCAGCTAATAATGAAGAGGATGTGAATTCTGTCTTTTCGACTATGACCTTATTTAGAATCAATATGGCCATTGAAAACAGAGCGGTCGTGGAAAGGAGCTAAGATGGGGATAGCGGGAGTTGGCGCTTATAACGGCGTTAGTACATATTATAGTAACCTTGTACAGTCGGGTGATGTCTGGGAATGGATACGTAAGAAAACAAGTCTATGGGCTATTCGCTACATATAACCGTCTGTTCGTGACATTGCGGTTATAAATGCATATATTGATTCCGATATCTATATCAGCATAAACAATATCGGCTATGGATGGCATCTTTTTCAATGGATTGATTGAAGAAGATGCTTTTTGCTTAAAAAAGAACAGAAGGGGTGATGTGTTTGGTTTCGTTCCCATTTGTGGGCGGTGAGAGAAGTTTGGATCCTGAGAGCATTATATATGTGCAGACGGAGGGACACAGAAATGTGTTTTTTGTTATTGAAGGACAGGAAGAGATGCAATTCAGGATATACCAAAGACTTGATGAGATCGAGAGGGTTCTCTTACCGTATGGATTTATAAGATGTCATCGGAGTTGTTTGGTGAATCTGCGGTATGTAACAGAAGTATCAAACTATTTGATGACAACATCAACCGGGGAAGTGTTCACGATTCCCCGTTCAAGATATCAGATGGTAAAGAAGTTATTTCGTGAATACACGAAATGAGAAATACAATCGCTCGGTCCTTTCAAGGGGAGCGGAGCGGTTCTGACCGACAGACGAACCGCAGAAAGGAGAAACATATGTCTATAGCAGGATTAGCAACGTATCAGAATAGGAGCATGTATTATTCTGTGAGGAACGGATCCGGAAACTATGATTTCGGGAACGGCGGAAGTTTTATGAATCAGATGCTGGCATTTCATAGAGAAGATTCCGGCGTATCACAGACCGAAGAGGGGAATAGAACAAGCGTTGATAGTGATATCAGTTCTGAACTGCAATTCGGAAGTATTCAAGGGGTGTCACCTATAGGAGCATATGGTGAATCAAAGGCATATACCAGATGCATCACTGCGAACATAAAGACCAAGGAAATGCTTGCTCATGAGAGTGACGGGCAGATGGTATATTCCTATCAGGAAGAGGAAAAATCTTTTAGCATTTTCATAAATTCCGACGGGAAGGATAAGACATATACGATCAAAGGAATTGATGAGAACGGACAGGAGATAGAGGAAGAGTTTGATCCTTATAATCTTGATCCTGAAATGATGGATTTTCCTGAGTTTTCGGCTCTTTGTATGTATATCAGACAGACCGATGAGACAGCTGACTTGATGTCGAAGATGGTATTTACCGACACAAGCTATTTTAACAGTATTTTTGATAAAGGTGACAGGGTGCCTCTTCTTAAAGATTATGCAGAGGAGTACCGGGAAGTGACTCCCTCCCTTGCAGATCTCGCAAATAAATTATTTGAAACCATAAATACCTTTTTCGACAGAACAATGAGGGGGAACGGGTTTTCCGATGAGGCATTTTCACTCTTATTTGCGGATATTGATGATGTCGAGACTCAGGAAAAGATAAGTGCGCTCAGAAACAGATACACTTTTTCCGGTACTACAACCGATCCGGTATCTGAAACAATTGTTTCAAAACACAATCAGTATACGGATCCTGATACCGGAGAGATTGTTCCTGTGAATGTCAAATACATTACAGCCTATACGGACCAGGGGATTTCATGTAAGGAAATATCAGATGTTGGTGGAAAGATATCGCAGAGGGATTTATGGAGTCTATCTTATGATTCCCCGGACAGTTATGAAAAGGTTCAGGAGTTCTTAAAGAGTTTTTCGAAGGATCAGAATCTAACATTCGCTCCACAGGAGAAGTTTTGGAAGGATTTTATGAAGGGGGATTTTGATATTGACGGATTCCGTGCATATTACGATTCCACAGATAACGGAAAGATAAATGTTGAGAAGGCCTTACAGGAGGGTAAGAAGCTGGGAGAAGTTCTGACTGAGCCTTATGCTGAATATATCAACAACACTCATTTTATCGGCAAGGTATTTACGGAGCAGGAAATGTGGGATGCCTGGAATGCAAAAATCGAGGCAAACCAGAAAGCAGCTATGGCAAACGGCGTAGGCATAGAATCGCCGACAGAAAACAGCATAACGAAAACTGGCAGTTCTTATGAAGAAAATCCTCTTCCCGGATTTGGAATGGCCCTTGCCGGGAATATGGGATACGGAATGAAAGCATCTTTGGTATCTACCGGCTCAACTGATGATGTGATAGTGCGTGTAAAGCTTGCAACAGGTGGCGGCAACTATGAATCAGTGGATGTGAATCTGTCTGAGTTCAATCCCAGGAATGCAACAGCTGTCGAGATGTTCGCATACTGTCAGTATAAGGATGCCATGGGCGAAGGATCCGGTCATACGTGGGGAAGTTGGAGTGCTATCAAAAAAGTAATCTCTCCTGGTGATGGGATGAATTTTGGCTCTTTAGAGAATATCATGAACGAAAAAAGAAACTGGACCGGCGCATTGGCTAAATCCAAGACATACATGGAAAATCCGAAGTCGGGAGAAACACTCAGCGCAGCAGACCTCTTAAAAATGTTTGAAGAGCAGAATAAACTGACGACAGAAGAACTTAAAGAAGGTGATGATTGGCGCAGTATGTCTGATGATGACTGGGACAAGCTTTTATCCGGAGTTGATAATTATATTGATGCATATAAAGAAGATATCCGGGAGAGAGTAAAGAAACAGATGGAAGCAGCACAGAAGGCGGCATTGGAGGCAGATTCTGAAATGAGAAGCACAGCTGCACAGGAAGCCGCTTTATCGGTGGCAGCCAGTGGATTTGATGCTGGAGATGATTCTGAGGGAGAAGAGGCTGCAGAAACGATGGGAGAAGATCTGGGTATCGACCATGAGAAAAACTGGACTAAGAAACTTAAGACGGATGATCAGACGATATTACGCACGGCTAAGGCGGCACAAGCTATGGAGAGCATGGCGTTGAACCGGATGGAGGAAATGGCATCCAATGGAATATCGACGTATGATTCGTATGTTGGCATGGCGGCAAGGTATTTGAGAGACAGAAGGGTCAAAGGTTATGCATAGGCGTATTTGAGTGGAGACCAGCTATGAAGATTTCTGATATTTTTTCCAAACTGAAGGAAAAGGATCTACCGGTTGCTAAGATTGAGGAGATTGTAATTGCAAATCTTGTGCAGGGGATAAATGACTCGGAATTTGATGTTAAATTAGATGAGCCTGCTGATCTTTCAGAAAATGACCGAATGTGCAGGGATGAATTGTTTTCAGAAAACAAGAAAGTTGTTTACATCATGAGAGGTGCTGAACTGATTGCGGTTGTTGGATATAAGGATAATTGAAATTACAGCGGAGGCAGAGTTATGACATTAAATCTTCAAAGGATCAGTGATATAGATCAGATCAACGCTAATACTGAAGCTAAACCATCTGAGAAAAAGAGTTCGGCACAGATCAAAGCTGAATTTGTCAAGGGAATCATGGATAGAATCAACGGAGATGATTTCGAGTCTGAGGAAGAACGGCAGGCATTTGAGAATAAGATCCAGCAGAAGATAAAGAATGGAGCCAAGCTATCTGCGAAGGAAATGGCTTATATCCGCAGAACCAATCCGTATATCTATCAACAGGTTGTCAGGGTTCAGCAGCGCAGAGAGGCTTTGAAAGAGCAATTAAGGCACTGCCGAACAAAAGAAGAGGCACAGCAGGTTATGAGCAATGCCATGACATCCATCAGTGACAAGGATCCTGCAAGAGATGCGATGATTGCCGCCGTACAGAACGTAAGTCAACAGTTCAGAGATTCCGAGGCATATCAGAAACTGCCTGATACGGAAGAAGATTTAAAAAATGCTAAGAAATCCGATAGTCCGATGGAGGATCCCTTTAAGGAGGATGCAGAGGAAGATGATGGTAGCACGGTGTCTTACAGTTTCGGATCAGGAGGGTACCAGGAGGCAGTGAGTGGGGAAGTGGCATTTAATGCAGGAGCATGATGATATTTGTGTTTTTCTAATAGGTCCGTTTTTAGTCTGATTTTTTAGTTATGGTTTAGTTATGGTTGCTGAATGAGAGCTTAAATGACAGGGATTACCGCCATATAAAACATCAGATGCTTTTCGTGTCGAGACAGGCGAAGGTATTTGAGGAATCGGCCAGAAAGGTTAACAAAGATGCGCAAAATTTAATGATACATATGAATGAATGCTGCAATGCGAATCCGGCTTCTATAAAACAGCATAAAAAAGGTAACAGCTACTCTTTATAGGGTGGCTGTTATTTGTTTCTGACGGTTTCTTTTTCTTCTTAATATATAACTGATGAACAGCGGTTAAAAGAGAGCTTGTGAACGCCATTTTTTACTTATGACTTTAGCTTTTGGACATGATGTCCAAAAGTTGAAGCGATTATTGCAAGGACTATTCTAATATAGTGGAATAAACTATTGCACTACTTTGAGATTTCGCGGTTAGCATCATTCTTATAAAATGTTGGCATAGGGTGTTCCAATAAAATGGAAGGGAGGTGACCGTGCCATGATCATGGATGATGTATCAGCCAGGGTATGTGAGATTCTGGAAGAGCGTGGAATCAGTAAATATGATCTCTCAAAGCGGTGTCCGGATGTTGCAAGATCGAGTGTCTATAATGTAGCAAAAGGTAGTAAACGAGCCACAATAGTTACGCTTGACAGTATCTGTCGCGGCTTGGGAATATCGCTAAAGGATTTCTTCGACTGGCGAGCCGATCTGAACATGATTCTTAAGGATGACGAAAGAGTCACAATCGAGGGAATCCGGAGTTTGGATACAGAACAACAAGCCAGGTTACAGGGATATCTGAAAGCCTTGCTTGAAGAGAAAAAGAAGTAAGTCCGATGCTAATGAATAATATAGCACCGGACTTTTTTTACAGGGTTCTTTTTACATCACGCTCTATATCCAGGGACTGCTCAGTACCTACATAGGACTTAAGATCATCTCGAAGCTTTTTAAGCTTTTCGCATTCTTTTTCCGCAGCCTTGTATGCGGATGATGTTTTTTCCCGATCTGCTGTCATCACAGCATAATCAGATTCCATTTTCTGCAGGTCTATCCGGTCCGGATCGAGGCCTGCGTTTTTCAATCGGTCTATTGCTCCGTTGGCAATCTCAATATCATATCCATGGGTGCGGTAATATCGCTCCTTATCCTTGGATTTTTCATATCCGCGGATATACTTCTTGTTTTCATTATAAACATGGGCATAATGGAGCAGATCCTCAAACCGGGTAATGTCCTTATCGAGGGCAATAGTCGCCTTTTTGCCTTCTTTTGCCTGCTTATGGAGTGAATCTATCTTTGCATCCAGAGCATCGAAGCTATCAAGCCCCATTTCAGCAAGTTTGGACTGTATCTGAGCGGCTGCTTTCAGGTTCTGTTTTTCAGCCCACCGCATAAGTCCCGGGCTTTCGGCAAACTTATCCTGAGTTGTGTCGATCATGGAAGGATTGCGCTTGGTAAGACGCTTCATCCTCTCGGCTCTTATCCGGGCTTTTTCTTCAATCCTTTCTCGGATCCGTTCTTTGGTAAAATCCTCACCCAGGGACTTGGGCCTGCCACGTACCCAGCGTTCTTGTCCGGGTGCTCTGAAGCCGATATATTTGTGCGCTTCGGGACTGATTTCGGCATCCTTGATTTCATAGCCTTTTGACTTCATCAGATCAAGAAATTCGTCGTAGGTATGCGCCTGTTTTATAGTTTCGTTTATATCTGATTTCAGCTTGGATTTCCATGAGGTACCTGCTTTGTCAGCCATCCATTCCTTATAGCTTTTTCCGATGTGTTTATTCTCCTTTATAACGGATAGATTATGTTCCTCACAGAGTTCATCATTTAGGTGTCGGATGTTCCAATATGACCGCTTGCAGTCGTGATACTTTTTGTGGGTTATATTGTCGGCAGCACAAAAGATGATATGGTTATGACAGTGGTTCTTATCCGTATGGGTCGAAACGATGTAAGAATACCGTCCTCCAAGGAGCCGTTCGGCAAGCTCTTTTCCTATCTCATGTGCCTCTTTTGCACCGACCTCTCCGGGGGCAAAAGACTGTATCAGATGATAGGCAAGATTCGGGTCGGAAGGATCCGTTTTTTTGAGCGCATTTGCAAACATCGCCGGTGCATATTCTACCGTTGTGCCGAATGCCGTGATCAGGGTTTCACCATCGGTTTTTGCCGGATTACAGATATAGTCGATCGAGCGTTTTACTGTAGCTTTGATTGCATGGATTCTTGTAATCGACATATCTCTTTGAACTCCTTTTTTAACTCATCAATATCGGTCTGATAGATGCTTCTTGTCTCGTTGGCACGCTTTGCAATCTGGTTGATATTATTGCCGATTTTTGCAAGCTGCGTAGCGATGTCTCTGAACTCCCGGTAATCAATTTCATACAGGTCGGATTCGACGATCAATTTGCGCAGGACATATGATTTACTTGGGTCATTGTTCAGCTTCATTTTTGCTTCCAATATCCGGTTTTCATCTTCACTCAATCTGAGCGTGAACCGGTGAGTTCTTTCTCTGTTTTCCATCTGTGAATATCCTCCCTTCGTGAATGCCGCCATAGGGCGGTCGGTTATGAACTATTTGCCGTTTCCGGCACTGTCAGCGCTCCGCATTTCGGAGCAAGACCAAGGGGTCAGGGGATATCTCCCCTGCAAGCAAAACCGAGGCATTTTCCCGGGCAGGAAAATGATCGGTTTTTCGCCTTGTGGACACCACAAGGCAGTGCTTGCTGATTTTCTGCATATCCCCTCCGGGATATGCGAGTTCTGGCAGCCATAGGGCTGCCGCTTAGAACTCATAACGCCGTATCCGGCGGGTTTCTTCCTTAATAAATATGAGGGCAGAAATAAAACAAAAAACTGCCATAAGCCCCATAGGAGCCATAGCAGTTTCGGTGTTCGATTGAAGTATGTGTTTTATCCAATTCCGATTGTAGCAGAAGAAGCTGCATAAAACAACGAAAATCTGATCAATGAGAGAGGGTTATCGGACACTTGATTTAGTAGACTGATAGTGTGGGGGTCTGCACACACATATCTGCATGGAGGTATTTGCAGTGAATGGGTGGTGTATCTGACAATAATGGAATACGAATAATACGTCTGACTGAAAGTCTCGGTCAGGCGTTTTATTTTTGTGTATTCCAATATGTTGGAATAATTTTTTTAAAAAATTTTCCAAAACGAAGGTTTATTTCGACTCCCACCGGAAGTTTACAGAGCGACAGGAGATAAATCCCGGTGCCTGAAGAAAGGCAGGCACAATGAAAAAAGATGAGAATTATACTCCGCGCTATACGGAGAACAGCTTACCGGAAAGATTCGATTCTTGGATCAAAAAGATACTGGAGGGTCTGGTGTATAACGAGGTACGATCCTGTGCCAGAAGAATGATCAGACAACCGGAGTTTACGACCGAGGAAATTGATGACGCAGCGTTCTATGATCCGTTCTCAGAAGATGAACTGATCGAGGTTCTGTTCGGAAGTACGCCGCTCTTGTTGAAAAACAAAAAACTTGCTGAGTCACTTGGGAAGATCAGTAAGCGTCAGCAGGAGGCTATTGAAGGAACTATCGTATTGGGGATTCCGGTTCGTGTAGTGGCGAAACTGCTCGGAATTGATGAGCAGCTTGTGAGAAATTACAGGAGCCGTGGGCTGGATGAACTCCGTAGCATGATGGAGGGTTTTGAAGATGAATGAGCAGAAGGGTGGAAAGTATCATGAGAACATGAAAGCCGAAGTTATAAGAAAGGCATGTAACGGCGACAGTAGCGCACTCGGCGAAGTGGTCGCCCATTACCAGAATTACGTGAAGGCAGTGATCATTACCACTGCGATCCGGTTTGGTTTGGAGCCGGAGGATATTCCCGTTGAAGATCTGGCTCAGATCGTATGGGTGAAGTTCATTACAAGAAAGATAGATCTCTTTAAGGATCTGGACTAACACATTGTCGGGTGCCGGGATATATTCTGTCGTTATTTTGTCGGTCTCATAAAGCGCATAATTTTACAACATGACGGTTCTTAGCAGTACCGGGTGCTCTTATGCGTTTTTAGGGCAGACAAAAGCCCAAGTGTTTTATCCAAATCCGGCTCCGTGCCGGTCTCGTACCTTGACAAGTGAATAACAATGCTTTGCATAACACAGGGAGTGCCGAGTTGTGAACCGGGTACGCCATGATAGCGTTCGCTTATATATGATAAAAGCGGATTCATTTTGCGTGCGCAGGAGCGTCGGATATCCGGTCAAAATAGAGCTGGGGAGCTTTAGGACTGTGACAGCACTCTTTATAATGATACTTCCCGATAGGAGATGGGGCTGAGAAAGCTGGTGAAACACCAATGCGGTACACCCGGTACCGGTGTAAAGTATTTTTTTTAATAAGACAAAAGTACATCTTGTTTTGACGACAAAAGGAGATGTGCTGTTGTGTCATATTTTAGCAGCACATTTATATCCGTCGATCAATGCTTATCTGTGGACGGATAGATAGGTAATGATGGGCAGATATTATTGTGTCCAAAAAAGAGAAAAGGAGCGTGGATGATATGAGATCTGATGAGCCGATTGAGGAACAGGTCAGGTGCGAATTTGAAGGCACGGTGATTTATGTTCCAAGGAAGATATTCAGCATGATGGTACTTAGATGCCAGTATCCTGAGAAGAAGTATATCAGATACAAAGAGGGAGCTGTTCTTTACAGTATGAGTGAGAGAGAATTTAATAAGCTGGCTCATAACGCCGGAGCGGTTCATAAGGTCAACAAGATGTCACTTGTAAAGGTGGCAAAGGTTGACGAGTATCTGGAATACTTTGTTGAACAGTAAGCAAGTGGATAAGGAATAGAGAGATTAGTCCCACTTTTGAGCGGTCAAAAACTTCTTGACTTTTGAGCTGCCCAAAAGTATACTATGGTTAGGTTGTAAGGAGGTGTACAATTTGGCTAAAATGGGACGCCCGAAGGCGGAGGAACCAAAGAAGAATAGGGTTACGGTACGTTTTGACGATCGGGAGTTCGATAAGCTGAAGGAGTGCGCTGAAAAGAACAATCTCACCATAACAGAGACAGTGCGCAAAGGAGTTACAGAAATGCTGGATTCCAAGTCGTAGGACTTTCAATCTCTCTTCCTAACTGCATGGAAAGGATGTATTCTATGGCAAAAGTTAGGAAAGACAAGAAGGGCAGGGTGCTGCACAGGGGAGAATCGTTCAAGAATACGCAGCAGTTATATTGCTATGCATATACCGACTCTTTTGGGGTAAGGAAATGCATATATGCAAAGGATCTTGGTGAACTGAGAGAGAAAGAGAAGAGAGTTGCCAAGGATAAGCTGGACGGACTCGATGTATATGCCATTGCAAAATCGGATATCAATTTCGTGTTTGACCGGTATATATCTACCAAATCCGAGCTGCGAAGCACGACGATGACAAACTATGTGTATACCTACGACCGCTATGTAAGAAAGGGTTTTGGGAAAAAGAAGATTGCCGATGTAAGATACTCGGATGTCCTGGTATTTTATAATGCGCTCCATGAAAAGGGGTTAGCCGTAAATACCATAGATTCGGTACATTCGGTCCTTCATCCTACCTTCCAGATGGCCGTCCGTGACAATATTCTGAGGAATAACCCCTCTGATGGAGTGATGGCGGAACTTAAAAAGAAGATTGAGGGCAGACCGGAACCGCGTCATGCGTTGACGCTGGAAGAGGAAAGAGCCTTCCTGGACTGGATTGATAAACCTGAGTATTCAAGATGGAAGCCCTTGTTTACTGTGATGTTTGGAACGGGTGGCAGAATTGGTGAAATCATAGGTCTGAGATGGAAAGATCTGGACTTTGATGGTAACACGATAAGCATTAACCATAATGTTACCTATTATCCACGCAGCGACAAGAACTACAAGTGTGAATTCAGAGTCTCACTCCCGAAAACCGAAGCAGGTATCCGAACGGTGCCAATGTTAGACAAGGTAAGGGAGGCACTTCTTCTGGAGAAACAGTGTCAGAAGGAGTATGGATATCGGTGTATGGTGGAACTGGACGGTATGAAGGGATTTATCTTCTGCAACCGCTTTGGTAAGCTTCACAGTCCGGCGAGCATAAATCGCGAGATCAAGAGGATCGTCGATGACCATAATGCTCAGGAAGAGGTGAAGGCCAAACGCGAAGGAAGGGATCCGGTAATGATACCGAGATTCAGCTGCCATATAACGAGGCACACATTTTGCACAAGGCTCTGTGAGAATGAAACCAATGTTAAAGTGATACAGCAGGTGATGGGACATAAGGATATTCAGACTACGCTGGACATTTACGCAGAGGTTTCGGAGAAAAAGAGACAGGAAGTATTTAAGGAACTGAACAACAACGATATAATATAGGAAGAGTCCGACGAGGACTCAGTAGTACCCCAAATGAAGTCGCAGTACCCCGTTTGTACCCCACTTTTTCCAACACAGGTACATGGTAGTACATGATAGCGACAAATGAGGGGGAGCGGAAAGAGAGAGGCTACACGATAATGCATGGTAGAGGGTATTATGTAAACCAAATCCCGACACTAAAGACCATGAGCAAGGAAAACCAGTAAAATAGCGGGTTTGCAGATGCAATTCCATTTTGGTACAACATTTAGTACAACAATTGTACGAGCTAATATGATCTAATATGTGCTAATTTAATCTCTTATGTTCTTACAGAAGACACTTTCTAAAGCAAAAGTACTTTAGGAAGTGTTTTTTTGTTTCCATTTTTCGGACGCCCGTCTTCTCATCAAGGATGCTGATTATGCATATGGGAAGGTGGTGATAATGATGAAAATTGCAGAAAACTGATGGCGATAACCGGGAACAGGAGAAAGTCCCAAAAACTATCTGATTCAGGAAAGGAGAGAAATGAAGCAACGATACGTAAAAGTAACAATAGAAGCTCCGGCCTACGAAGCTAAGGCAGCTGCGGAGCAGTACAGCAAAGACCGCAAGTACGAAGTACTGAGCAGATCAAAGCCGTATCCGTGCAAGGAAAGCTCCAACGTAAAGATCTACCTGCATGTCATTAAGAAGACCCAGCTGGGTTACAAGCATGAAGGCGGATGGAAGAAAGCAGGTAAGCACGGTAAGCAGAGAAAACCACAGAGGATTAATTACGAGGCACTGATGATGCCGTCATATTGAAAGAAAGGAAAAGAAAAATGTGTAAAGTTATCGCCATATGTAACCAGAAAGGCGGATGTGCAAAGACAACATCCGCAGTAAACATCGGTATAGGACTGGCCATGAATGGAAAGAAAGTCCTGTTGATAGATTCAGATGCACAAGGGGATCTCACAAAGAGCATCTGGAGGGATGAAAAGACAGGAGAATCTATCGAGCCGGACACTATAGACTACAGCCTGGCGGATATCCTCTCACAGGCAATAAATGAGGAAGAGATAGATCTTGACTGCGGAATAATCCACCATAAAGAGGGCGTGGATTTTATTCCCGGAAACGTGGAACTCTCCGGAGTAGAAATGACACTGGTAAGTGTTACTTTTAGGGAGACAATCCTTAAAGGATACATAGACAGGATAAGGGAGAGATACGATTATATCATTATTGACTGCGCTCCATCATTATCCATGATCCCAATGAACGCACTCTTTGCATCAGACAGTGTGCTGATCCCGGTCGTAGCAGAGTACCTTCCGGTGAAAGGCCTGCAGCAGCTCCTTAAAACGGTAAGTAAAGTGAAGAAGCATTACAATCCGGATCTTGAAGTTGAAGGAATACTTCTCACAATGATGAAACCGAGAACGATACTGGCAAAAGACATCAGAGATGTTCTTTACGAATCATACGGAGATGAAATAAGCATCTTCGAGAATTACATACCCGTATCAATCAAAGCAGCAGAGGCATCAGCCGTCGGGGAGAGCATTTACAAATATTCACCAAACAATCCCGTGGCGCTGGCATACATGAATGTAACAAAGGAGGTGCTTTCACATGGCAAAAACTGATTTTAAAAGCAAGATAAAGATTAACACATACGATGACTTGTTTGGAGGTCCTGTATCACTCAATGAAGTGAAATATCTCAGCCTTAATGATCTCCATGATTTCAAGGATCATCCCTTTCAGGTAAAGGATGATGAAGACATGAACAAGCTTGTCGAGAGCATCAAGGAACAGGGAGTACTCGATCCGGCAATTGTGAGACACAGAAAAGAAGGTGGCTTTGAAATAATTTCCGGACACAGAAGACACCATGCAGCAATGCTCGCCGGTCTTAAGGATATGCCTGTCATAATCCGGGATATCAGTGATGATGAAGCAACTCTGGCGATGGTTGATGCTAATCTCCATAGAGAAAAGCTTCTGCCAAGCGAGAAGGCCAAGGCATATAAGATGAAGATGGCGGCGTTATCAAGTCAGGGAAAAAGGAATGATTTGACCTTGTGCCAAGTTGGCACAAGGTCGAGGTCAGACGAAAAGATAGCAGAGGGTTCTGATGACAGCGCACGTACAGTTCAGAGATATATTAGACTGACTGAGCTCGTTCCGGAACTGATGTCAATGGTAGATAACAAGGATATAAAGTTCAATGCGGGAGTAGAGATATCCTACCTTTCCGAAGAAGAACAAAGGTCTCTTCTTAGTGTCATGGAGCAGGAAGGTATCCGTCCATCACTTACGCAGGCCAAGGATCTTCACCGCATGAGTAAGGATGGAGAATGCACGGATGCAGCTATCTTCAAGCTACTTGCGGTAGGATCTGTGAAGGAACGCCGTATAGTCCTTGGGGAAGACATCCTAATGAGATACTTCCACGCAGATATGACAGATGATGAAATGAAGAGGATCATCATAAGGCTCCTTGATGACTGGGCAGAAGGGAGGAGATGATCATGGATGAAACAGGAATGCTTGACTATTTCTATGGCAATGAGGCAGAGCAGTTCGAGTTTCTCCAAGTACCGATGATCCTCGTGAAGGATCCAATTTATCATAAGGGTAAAACAGCTCTTAATTCAGATGCCATACTCCTGTACAGCTTCATGCTGAACAGAGCAAAGCTTTCAAGAAAGAACGGATGGCTGGATGAACACAACCGGGTGTTCATCCGCTACGCCCAGAAAGAAGCCGAAGAAGACTTGCACAGGAAAAAGGATACTGTGATAGAAGCCTTCAGGAAGTTGGAAAATGTAGTACCGGGCGGACTGATAGAAAGAAGAGAAGTGATCAAAGGAAAACCCTACCTGATATATGTGAAAAACTTCAGAAGACGTATTGAAAATGAAGCCTTTTCTTCATATAGAAAAGTATCGGATATCGGAAAAACCGACTCGAAAAAACTGATCACTGATGTGGATAACTTTTTTCAGAACTCGGAAAAACCGAGTACCACAGGTCGGATAATCCGACTTGGTCAGGTCGGAAAAACCGACCCGAGAAATATATATTTAAAAAATAATAATACTGAGAAAGATATCACATCCATTCAGTCAGTAGCTACCGGAAGAGATACGCGCGACCAAAAAGATGATGCGAATGATATGACTGATGAATATATCAGCCTCATAAAAAAGAACATCGGATATCCCGAGATGTGCGATACCCTTGGCAGTCTTGAAGGCCAGATCTATGAAAACATGTACCGTGTGATAGTCGATACAGTCTGCAGCAGGATCCCTGATGACTGTACCGTCTCGATAGGGAAAGAGCAGAAACCCTTCAGGATTGTAAAGAACGTATTTCTGAAGCTTAGATACGAGCATCTGGAGCTTGCCATGATGAACATGGATAAGTCCAGAAAGCCTGTTACCGATATGAAGCAGTATCTGAAGACCGTGCTCTATAACTCTTATCTCACGATAGATACACAGATATCTCAGGATCTTAAGTCATCCGGAGTGATATGAGGCGGATAACGGTATCATTTGCAGAGAAGCATCCGGAGCTTGTCACTGAATGGTCTGACAGAAATGATCTAAGACCGGAAGAGGTAAGCTTCGGATCGCACAAAAAGGTCTGGTGGATCGGGGCCTGCGGGCATGAATGGCAGGCGATAGTAAAGAACCGGGGCAGTGGACACGGATGTCCTGTATGCTCCGGAAACCTGATAATACCGGGAATAAACGATTTTAAAACAAAGCGTCCGGAGCTCATGGAAGAGTGGTCTGAAAAGAATACCCTCGACCCGTCCAAAGTAGGCGAGTTCACGAACCATACAGCCATATGGCGGTGCAGATTGGGACATGAATGGGAAGCCCGCATAGCGGACAGGTCAGAGGGTCATGGATGCAAAAGATGTGCGGATATAGCACTCAGGAACCCGGAGAAGCATCTGCCGAAGAAGCCAAGAGTCCCCTTAAGGAACTTCTCATACACCTTCATGCGGCAGATACCTAAGGCCGCGACCCTATATTATCTGGATAAAGCAGGAGAAACCTACATACAAGGCGATGACAGCATAATAGGAGTTCCAATAGGCCTTTACCTTCCGGAAAGGAAGACCGCCATAGAGTTTTACAAGCCCCATGGCAACAAAGGCATATATTACACGGAGGAATGGGTCAAGAACGACCTGTGCCGGAGAAACCACATAACAATGATCCGGCTCCTAGAGAAGAAGTACAAGGATTTCGACAACTGTATCTGCCTTACTTATCTCGGATATTCATTGGAAATCCTGGATTTACTGTTAAAACAGCTCTTCTCACTGATACGGATAGAGGCGGATATAGATATGATCAGGGATATATTTGATATAGAGATGTTCTGGAACAGGATTTGAAACTGTCGTATAATGTGGCATAACTTCCAGCATAATTTACTATTGGGAGAGGAGAAACTGTATGGAGTTTTATGAAGTTATAGAGAAAAGAAGAACCATTCGGGATTTTGAATCGGAAGATATACCGAAGGAAGTCATCGAAAGAGTCATTTCTGCGGCGATGAAAGCACCTACCAATGATCATATGCGTGATTGGCATTTCATTATTGTTAAAGATCGTGAGACTGCCGCACGGCTACTTGACATAGTTCCCAAGGGAATATCTGACGAAGATATGAATCAGTTGATCAAGGATTGGAACTTGGATGACAGTCTTCAACAGGAGTGCTATCGTAATGCGGTACCCAAACAGTACAGGATGCTTTTTGACGCATCTGCAATCATTTTGCCGCTTTTGAGGCAAAAGACTGATATACTACATCCTGAGAATGTCTCCCATCTTAATGGATTTGCGTCAATATGGTGTAGCATCGAGAACCTATTTCTTGCAGCAACGGCAGAAGGATACGGGTGTAATCTTCGCATTCCTCTTGGAAATGAAGGTGAACATGCAAGAGAAATACTCGGTTATCCGGAGGATTATTATATGCCGTGCTTTATTGGCATAGGAAGACCAAAGAAGAACGCAGCCATTCCTAAACAGAAGGATATTGATATCAAGGATAGAATACATTGGGATGTTTTCTGAAACATTCAGAAACTATATTCTAGGATAATGAAATAAACAAATTGCAGTTTAGCGGGAAGGTGCCAGAAAGAAAAATCTCCAGTAAAAGTGCTATAAGATAGACTCAACCGATAGTAGAGTTCCTTGTAAAATCAGACTTTATGGCATATCAACCATCAGTTCCTGTTAAATATAGTCGCAAGTCGGTATATTGGACGCAAGAAAGGAGGTGCTCCTCATGAATCAGGAGAAAATCGGAAAGTTCATTGCTTCCTGCAGGAAGGAGCAGGGCCTGACACAGGCAGTTCTTGCGGAGAGGCTTGGCATCACGGATCGCGCTGTATCAAAATGGGAAAACGGACGAAGCCTGCCGGATGCATCCATAATGCCGGAACTCTGTGGCCTGCTGAAAATAAATCTGAATGAACTTTTCAGTGGGGAGCGGGTCGCAATGGAAAACTATAATGAAACATCGGATGCCCTGTTGTTAGAAATGAAAAAACAGGAGGAACTTGCCAATAAGAAGCTGCTTTCACTGGAGGTGGTTATCGGTTATATGGCATCCATCACATTTTTTGTCATGATATTCGTGGCATCATATGTGGATATGCCCGCATGGGTGAGGGTCGTGATGATTGCGGTGGGTGCAAGTGCTTTTGCAGTCGGTGTCACGAATTGCCTTAAGATAGAGCATGATGCTGGTTATTATGAGTGTCCCGAATGCGGAGAAAAATATGTACCTGAAATGAAGACTGTAGTAATGGCGCGGCATATCGGAACAAGCAGAAAAATGAAATGCCCATATTGTGGAAATAAAGCTTATCATAAAAAAGTTCTTACGAAATAGAACAATTCAAGTTTGTACATATAGAAACACTTTTGTAAAAAGGGAGTAAAAAAGTAAATAATACGCCAGGTAACAAGGGGCGCAGCATTGAAGGACTTTATCACTGCTGCGCCCTTTTTGCGCCCAAAATCGCGAAAGGAGGCGGTAGCAGCAAAGTTGCAGTCGGAAAACTGAAGGAAGGAGGAAATCGGATGAAAGGAGATGTGAAAGTCATAGTAAGCGGTGAGACTGGTCGCTTGGTCCTTGATGAAAGCAGCCTGATAAAGCGGATCCTTATGTACGTGATATCAGCAATCTTAGGCTTTGGAGCATTGTTCCTTGCGATAATGATGGATTCCAGGGCATATGCAGCAACGTTTTCTGAGATATTCATGGGGACGTTTGAAGACGCATATACCGGTGGGGATCCTGATGAGATAGCCCAGATGCCTGAGACCGGGGATGTCATCACAACACCAAGGACGGTAGTGATTCTCGGGAGCAAATGGAAGCTGAAGCCCGGATTCCAGCTGCAGAGCGCTGAAAGCACAGACAGCAAGGTAGTAGGAGTGACTATGAAGAAGTGGAAAGCAGTGATCAAGGCAAAAAAGGCCGGAACAGTAGATATAAGGCTCACCAGTGTAGACGGAGAGACAAAGACCTATCAGATCATAGTCGAGGATCCACAGATAAAGAGCCTCAAGGTCACGGATTTCGTGAGACTTGGAGAACCCGAGTACATCACAGGAGTTAAATACCTGAGGCCTACATCAGTAGGGTGCAATAAAAAGAAGATAGCACAGGTATACGGCAGCAACGTGATAAACGTCTTCGGATCCGGCAGGACAAAGGTGACCGTAAGATATGGTGACTACAAGAGAACAGGCAGAATAAAGGCAAAACTGCCGCAGATGCTATCCAAGGATGTGAAGCTGTCCAATAAACCCAAGCGGATCCGCATAAAGAACGTCCCCAAGGACTGGAAGCCGGTATACCGCTCGACAGATCCTGATGTAGCAGTCTGCAGCAGCGGCGGATACGTAGCTCCCAAGGGAAACGGTACAGCGACCATCTATACGAGGATCGGAAACACCTATCTGATCTGTCATGTAACGGTCGAAGGATTCAAGTAGCAAGAGCACCCTTCCAGACTTGAAAAAAGAGAGTCCTTCTTTTTGGACGAACTTTTTTCAAGGACTCCAAGGGTTTGGGGGTGGAAGACCCCCAAGAAACAGTAAAGCAGGAATAAGCATAAAAACGGAGGAAAACACTTTATGAAAAACAGAAATTCAATTATCAAAACACTTGTAAACACTGCGATAGGCATGACTGCAGGGATCATCATGGTAGCAGCCCCTGCAGCACCCGCTCTGGCAGATGACACCGTACCTGTCATCGACATGGGAACCTTCGAGAACTCCTATGAGCCCACGGACTCCTGGATCAAGAACGGCTGGGAGTACGAGAAGAAGGATGACTATATCGTTCTTAAGAAATATACGGGGGATGATGCAGTAGTCGAGGTTCCCGGAAAGGTAACGATCTCCGGCACTACCTACAAGGTTAAGATCTGTGACGAGACCTTCGAGGGAAACAACAGGATCACGGAAGTAGACTTCAAGACAGTGGATGGGCAGAAGGTAACGGTAGAAGGCGATCTGAACGGTGCCTTCGCAGGCGACACCCTGCTTAAGACTCTGGATCTCTCCGGCTTTGATCCTACAGGAGTGTCGGATTATACAGATATCTTCAAAGTTACTGCTGATACACAGATAACCCTTAAGAATGCACCAGCCAGCTTCATAAATGCGGTTGCTCCGCTCCTTGAAGATCAGAACCGCTACCTTGGAACCGTGAAGGTAACAGCAAAGGTAACCCTTACAGGCAAGACATTAGTAGCAAACCAGTTCAACTTCAGGTTGTACAAAGACTCCGTGAATGAATCCAATCTGATCAAAGCCTCAAAGAACGCTGCGGACGGATCCATAGACTTCGGTGCAATAAAGGTCAGGGATATCACAAAGTCCATGAAGCTTATCGCAGTACAGGAAGATGAGGAAGGTTATAACAATAAGACCGGGAACCTCAATGCCATAAAGACGATAACGCTCAAGGCAGACGGTACTCTTTCAGTCACCGGAGAGTGATGATAAGACAGGAAACTAATATAAGTCACGAGATGGAACAGGGGGCCGCAGGGCTCCCCGTTCCGGTTAAGGAGGCTATATGAGAAAAAAACTAAAGACAGGAATACTGCTGTTCCTTCTGTCGCTCCTCTTCACGATACCTGCCTATGCAGGAAACACCGATGAATGGCTTAACGGCTGGGATTATGAGATACAGGGCGACGGAGAGACAGTATATCTCGAAAGCTATAACGGGGATGCCGAGGATATCGATATCTACGGTAAGGCAATAATAGACGGGCATTCATACAATACAGTCCTGTATTACGATGATTCCGGCCACAGTTCAGCACTTACGGGAAACAGCCTGATCAGGAGCATATCCTTTCATGCAGTGGACGGCAAGAAGGTTAAAAGCTCGTCGCAACATTTCCTTCAGTCTGCCTTTGCAAGTATGCCAAACCTTGAAAGCCTCAGCTTCGGAGACGGCTTCGACACCTCAGGAATCCAGGATATGCAGAGCATGTGCGCCGGAGATACATCCCTTTCCGAGATAGATTTCGATAACCTGGATGTCAGCACCTGCGGGGTCTTCACCTACACCTTTAAGAACTGCGCATCACTGACAGACATGGATGTGTACCTTCCATATGCATACGCATACTCAGGATTGTTCGAGGGATGTTCTTCCCTTGAAAGTGCCAGGATACAGGGAGGAAGAGACGCAGGCAAGTTCTCTTACATGAATAACCTGTTCGCAGAGTGCACATCACTGAAAAATGTGGAGCTTATAGATATCAAGACCGGCGGCGAAGAAGAGTTTAAGAGTGTTTTCTACAAGTGCAGAAGCCTTGAAAGCATAGACCTTTCAACCCTGAACTTCTCATCGGCAAAGGATCTTTCGAGTATGTTCCAGGCGTGCAGCAGCCTGAAGGAAATAGATCTTTCACCTGTAGATTTCTCCAATGTGACGGATATGTCAGCTATGTTCGCAGGCTGTACAAGCCTTACATCCCTGGATCTGTCAGGCCACAGCTGGGTGAGCGGCGGCGCGAAGATGAGTCAGGTTATATCACGCTGTCCTGCCCTAACGGAGATCATCATCGATGAAAACGTCGAAGTCTCGCCCTCAACCTCTTCAATAGGCGGAGAGGATCAGTACATAAAAACAACGATAATCGGCCGCATGTCAGACAGCTTCCGTCAGAACTTCATGACAAAGCTGCTGACCAGCGACAGATACATTGCAGCAGCCGATGTACGGGCAAACATAAAGCTCACAGGTGATGAAGCCTATGATACCTGGTATTACGGACTGAAGCTGTCCCACCAGAAGATAGTAAAGGTGAAGAAGAACAATAGATCAGACAGCATAGAGTTCGATCATGAGGCATACAGGATCTATTTCGGAGAGCCGGGAGAGTATACCCTTACACTCACACAGGGCAATAAAGCCTTTGATCTTAATACCGGTTATGACAAGGTGGTACCGGTAAATGAGTCAGAAGACGGCGTATTCAAGTGTCCCGTGAATCCCCTGATAAAGACAATAAATATCACGATGAACGAGGATGGCAGCGTGGAGATGGAAGAAGTATAAGGAGAATAAAGATAAATGGATAAAAAGACAACAGGGATCGTAGCCTATATCTCTGTCATAGGGCTTGTGATAGCCCTGGCAGCAGGAGACAGGGAAGGGGCTAAGTTCCACATCAATCAGGCACTTGTGATTCTGCTCTTCAACTTCCTTGTGCTCGTACCCTATGTTGGAAGAGCCTGGGCAGCCTTCATGATGGTCTGCTGGGTCATGGGAATAGTCTCTGCAGCAAAGGAAGAAGAGAAGCCTGTACCGCTGATAGGCGGGATACAGATCATAAAGTAACAGCAAAGGACCGGGGGCGAAAGCCTCCGGTTCCTTATATCAAAACATCAGCAAACGAAAGGAGCGATCAAAGAACGAATGGAAAACAGCGAAAGAGATATAGAAGTATTGGAAATGGTATATAAGGCTCTTGAAGAGGACAGGGTGAAGGTATTCTATCAGCCGCAGTTCGAGCCGAAGAACTGCACGCTTGTATCTGCCGAGGCCCTGTGCCGCATAGAGAATGAATACCACGAGATCATCCTCCCGGGAAACTTCATCCCTGTACTCGAGAAACAGAGGGATCCGGAAGCGATAAGACGCTTTGACTGGGTTGTATTCACCAAGGTGTGCAGGTTTCTTTGCAGGCTGAGAAGCTACGGAATGAAGCTCCTGCCGATATCGGTGAACCTGTCGAGAAGGCATCTCACATCGGATCCATCAGAGCATTACCTCTCGACCACAGCCAATACCATGAAGATCCCTCACCGATATCTAGGAGTTGAGATCACCGAGAGCGCAGCAGAAGACGATCCCTTAGAGCTTCAGCGGCTCATCTACAAGATAAGGATGCAGGGATTCAGGGTTGCGATAGACGACTTCGGCACCGGGCAGTCCAACTTCAAGTTCCTGATAGACAACTATGTGGACATCATAAAACTGGACAAGTCCTTCATAAGCCATAACTGCGAGGATCCGCATGAGCAGGTAGTGGTTGCAGGAGTGATACACATAGCAAAGATGCTGGGAATGACAGTTGTCGCGGAAGGCGTGGAGGATATAAGACAGTGGAACTTCCTTCGGGATCATAACTGCGATCTGATCCAGGGCTTTTCAATGGGAGAGCCCTTCACCGAGGACGAGTTCATAGATTTTTATCACGGAAATGGAGATATCTGAAATGATGATGACAGAAGATGAGATATGCTTCCGATTCAAAAGAAACGGATGCAGAAAAAAACATATAAAGATCCTTGCCGAGCTGAATGCCGTAGATGTCAGTGTGATAGAGGACATCCTGCGTTCCAGAGGCCTGATAAATACCGGCAGATCCTGAAAGGAGTGATGCAATTGGTCAATGAACATCAATCAAAGGAGCTTATAGTTCTCGCTTTCCGGGCTGTAAAGCTCACAGAAGACGTGATGGTTAAAGTAATTAAAGCCTATCTCGATTCCATACCGGAGCAGCCCGTGCAGCACGGAAAGATGAAACTGAAAGACCTGATGCAGCTGGATCAGGGAGCCAAGATGATGGAGATGAAAGCTGATGCCATCGGCGGATTCAAGCGGATCGCATCAAAATACAACATGGATTTTGCAGTTACAAAAGACAAGAGCAAGGATCCGCCCCTCTATCAGGTATTCTTCAAAGCACGTGACGAGGATGTAATAACAAAAGCCTTCAACGAATACGTAGCCAAAAGGACAAGGAAAGCGGAAAAAGAGCCCTTTAAGAAGAAGCTCGACAAGCTGCAGGAGAAGGCCGACCTCCTGAACAAGGCGCGCCAGATAAAAGACAAGCACCGCAGCATGGAGAAATCCTTATGAAGAGCAGCAAGGACATAGCAAAGAGCATATCGGGAAAGGCAAAGCAGATCACAGGAAATAAAAAGATCCGACAGGTGATACACTGCCTGCCCTATATCGCAACCGGCTATACCGCAGACCGCTTCACCTGGCTCTACCGCCACGCAAGAGGCGAGCCCCTGCAGAAGATCATGACAGTCATGTCGCATCCGGAGCTGGCATTCAAGACAGTCCTTCCAAGCTTAAACATGACCGACATATCAATAGGCCTTATAGCAGGAGCAGTACTCTATGCAGCTGTAGCATACAGGCATAAGCACAGGAAGAATTACAGACACGGCGAAGAATACGGCTCAGCCCGGTGGGGCAATGCAAAAGACATAGAGCCGTTCATGGATCCCGAGTTCCGTAATAACATACCCCTCACTGCAACAGAACGCCTGATGTGCAGTTTTCCGGGCGGCATCTGCGGAACGTTCAAAAAACCGCCGAATCCCAAGTACGGCAGGAATAAGAACGTAATGATAGTGGGAGGATCAGGCTCCGGCAAGACCAGGTTCTATGTGAAGCCATCCATCATGCAGATGCACAGCTCATATGTCGTAACAGATCCCAAAGGTTACCTTTGGATAGGACAATGACGATATCACCTTGAAAAAAGAAAGGAGGCTCATATGAGTAAACACCAGTACACAGCCCTGTATGAACGCCTTTCAAGGGATGATGAATTGCAGGGCGAGAGCAACAGTATCACCAATCAGAAGCAGCTTTTAGAGGACTACGCTAAAAAGCACGGCTTCGAACCCGTCCGTCATTTCACCGATGATGGAATCAGCGGGACAACCTTTGACCGTAAAGGCTTTAAGGCAATGATCGAAGAGGTTCTTGAGGGGAACATATCCACGATCATCGTTAAGGACATGAGCCGTTTCGGTCGTGACTATCTGAAAGTCGGTTACTACACCGAGATCATGTTTGTCGAGAAAGGTGTCCGCTTCATCGCTGTTAATAATAACATAGACAGCGCAAATCAGACAGACTCTGATTTTACACCGTTCTTGAATATCATGAATGAATGGTATGCCAGGGACTCAAGCAGAAAGATAAATGCGGTATTTACCGACCGTATGGAGCGTGGTTTGCGTTGTAGCGGTGCCATTCCCTATGGGTACTACCGAAAACCGGACGATAAGCAGACTCTGTATGTTGACGAAGAGGCGGCGAAGGTTGTAAGACGTATCTTTGATATGGTCGTGCAGGGATATTCCTATAACGAGATTATCCGCATCTTTCACGATGAGAAGATCCTTATTCCGGCAGAATACGAGAAAATACACTCACCATCCGATTGCAGACATAATCCCGTGCCGGATCCCTATATGTGGAACTCAACAACATTGGGATATATCATCCACCGGCAGGAATACTTGGGGCATACGGTACTTAAGAAATCAAAGGGAATATCGTATAAATCCAAGAAGAGAGTGAATGTGGCTGCTGAGGATCAGATGGTTTTTAAGAATACACATGAACCGATAATTGACGAGGAAACTTGGAAGCTTGCCAATAAGATAAAAGCTCGCAAGAAGAAAACGCCATATGCCGAGGATCCGTTTAATCTTACCGGATTGCTATATTGTGCCGATTGTGGATCAAAGCTGATCCGTCATGATGCACAGCCGACCACACGGGAAAAGATGGATTCAGATCGGGCGTATTGTTGTGGGATGTACCGTAAGGGAGTCAACAAGGTTTGTACCATGCATTACGTTAAGCGAAACGATATGCTTGAACTGATCCGCAAGGCAATACAGAGAGCAAGCAAGTATTCGATAACTAACGAGCAGGAATTCAGAGAAAAGATCATGGCAGAGTTATCGGTCAAGCAGGAGCTTGATGATTCAGAGAATGAAGAAAAACGTGCATCTGCCGAGAACAGGATGCAAGAGCTTGATGTTCTGATAGGCAAGCTGTATGAAACATATGCCATGGAGAAGATAGCACCGAAGCAGTATGAGCGCCTTATGAGCCAATATAACGCTGAATATGAGGAGCTTGAAGCATTAGTGGCTGAGTTATCGCCCAGAACGGAGGAGTGCGATCCCAAGGCTGATATGGAGTCGTTTATCACCCTTGCAAAGAAATATGCGGACTTTGAGGAACTTACACCATTGATGGTCAGTGAGTTTATCGACAAGATCATCGTACACGAATCCAATGGGATCCGTGGTTTTGGCAGAAAGCAGAAGATAGAGATCTATTTCAACTTCATTGGTCAGTTTATCCCACCAATCCCCGAAGAAGAGATACGGGAGGAAGCCAAGAAGCAGGCAGCCATCCAAGCTGAGAAGAACCGGATCCGTGCTGAAAAGAGAAAGGCTACGCTTGTCAGATATAACGCCAAAAGGGAAAAGAGGCTTGAAGAACTCAGGCTTGCTGCTGAATCCGGAAATCCCGAAGCGAAGGCGCAGTATGAGGAGCATTGCAGGAAAGAAGAGGAAAAGCGGGAGCGAAGCAAAGCATACTTCAAAGAGCGTTATCGCAGGGAACAGGAGAAATATGCGAAAACCAAGGCACTTGCAGAGCAGGGAGATCCGCAGGCTATTGAACTGTTGGCAGAGTATGACCGCAGGATAGCGTACCGGAAGAAACGTGTGAGTGAGCAGGGAAAGGCAAAGCGCAGAGCCGAAAAAGAGGCGCGTGCAAATATGACGTTAATTACCGCTAATGCATAACCTTTCAATAGGGCAGGTGGGGAAATATCCAAAGAGCATAATGCAGTTTCTTTTCATCCGATAACTATCGTATGAATTGAAAGAAAAAGGCATCCAAAGAGATCAGCAGAGATACAGATCCCAGAGGGTGCCTTTTGAGTATGCGGATTGTTCCCTTTCTTCCTTTCCTGTCCTTCCCTTTTCCCTCTCTTCTTCCCCCTTAGAAAGAAAAGCGAAAAGAAAGAACCAAAGAAAAGATAAAAGAAAGATATACCCCTATTATTTTTCTCTTATCCTATCCCATCCTATCCTTCTTTCCTTCCGTCCCCCTGCGGGGAACGCTGAGTATGCGGTCAGTCTGTCAGTCAGTCTGTCCGTCAATCAATATCTTTATAGCCATATATGGCAGAAAGGAGCAATTATGCAGAAAGACAAACAAATGGACATTATCGCTGATTATTACATGGCACTTGGGAAGTATTCCCCGAACGAGAAGTACAGTGAGAGCAATGTCAGGGTTTACACCTCACCGGAGAGCGACTGTTGGCTTGTCCTTGAACGCAAGGGAGAGAATGCCATACAGGCACGCATGACGGACGAGACCGGAAAAATCATATCTTGGGACAACTACGAGGTGATGAATGTTGCCGTTAAGCAGATCGAGGCTATTCGGGTATCTGTCAGCGGACGCAGTGAGATACTGTTTACCCCAGCAGAACTGAGGGTAATTGAACGCTATGGAGACCTTGACCGGAATACCACGAGAGGCAAGCTTGATATCCTGCTTGAAAGGTTCAAGGACGATGGCACAAAGAAGAGCGCACAGGCGGTTATTGATAAGCTTGGGAGGATATCGGATAAGTCCTATGCAGATCTTTATTCCGTCAGACAGCGGAAGATGGAAAATGAGAAAGAGTTTAGCATGGAAAACCGCTTTAAGGTGGCACGAGAAAAGGCGGAGAAACACAATGCAGAGGTCAAGAACCTTGTCGTGGAGAGAAGAAAGGGAAAGGGCATCGTGCTATGAAACTTACCCGATATGAGCAAGAAACGATTATCAACTTCAATGCCGGAGACCAGACCGCCACCCTTTACACCCGTGATCCTGCCATTATGAGAAAAATTGATGCGTTAGTTATCGAGTTTCCCGACATATATAAGTGCATTGGCGAAACAGATATCGACAAGACCTATGAGATGCCTAAATCTTTCGTTAGTTATCGTAAGCCGAGAAGGTTATCTGATGAACAGAGAGAAGCGGCAAGATTACGGGTAAAACAGCTTAAAAAGCCTTGAAATAATTCTTGCTATTGTTCGCCCCGTGGAATATAATAATACTGTTGTTTTGCTTTTTATATCGGAGGTTAACAATGGGTTATATGACAGCCAGTCAAGCAGCAGAAAAATGGGACATTTCACAACGAAGAGTACAAATCCTCTGCTCTCAAAACCGTATAGAAGGTGTGTTTAAGTTGGGCGATAATTGGGCAATCCCCGATGATGCAGCTAAACCGGACGACAAGAGAAGAAAGGCGGACGAAACGGATGAAACCGTATAATGTAATAGATCTATTTTGCGGATGTGGCGGTTTTTCAAAGGGCTTTGAGGAAGCAGGTTATAACATTCGCTTTGGTATTGATATGTGGAAAGATGCGATTGTGACTTACAAGCAAAACTTTCCTAATGCGGCAGTTATGAACGAGGATATTACTAAAATATCTGGAAAAGATATCCTCAAGGCTTCGAAGCTTAAGAAGGATGAAGTGGATGTAATAATTGGCGGGCCGCCTTGCCAAGGTTTTTCGGTTTCCGGTAAGAGGATGATCGATGATGAAAGAAACAAGCTATATAAATCATATGTGCAGATAGTATCTGAGTTGAAGCCAAAAGTTTTTGTTATGGAGAATGTCCCTGGGCTTGTTAGGTTATTTAAGGGGCAGGTCGGAGTGCAGGTTAAGGAAGACTTTACGAATATTGGATATACCGTAGGAATGCAAATTTTATCAGCGGATAATTATGGTGTTCCACAGCAAAGAAAGCGCGTTTTCTTTGTTGGAGTAAGAAATGATTTGGTGAAGAAAGGTATGAAATACCAATATCCTATTCCATTTATGGGACAAGGTACTGATGTTCCGGCATGGACTTGCAAAGATGCTATTAGTGATTTGGATTTTGTGCCGGATGATCGAGTTTTAGGTGAGGATCTGCCGTATGATATTCCTGCTCAAAACGATTATCAGCGTAGCATGCGCGAGGGTAGTAGAAGCGTGCTGAATCATTCTATAACCATTCATAACGCAAAAACGAAAGAGATTATTGCTATGGTTCCCGATGGCGGGAATTATAAGGATCTACCCGAAGAGTTATGGAGTACGCGTAAAGTTCATATTGCATGGACAAGGATGGATAGCAATAAACCTTGCTTTACTATAGATACGGGACATAATCATCATTTTCATTACAAGGAGAATAGAGTTCCGACAGTTAGAGAGTCGGCAAGAATACAATCTTTTCCGGATAATTTTGAATTTATAGGAATAAAAACAAGCCAGCTCAAGCAAGTAGGGAATGCAGTTCCCCCGCTGTTGGCAAAAGCAGTAGGAGATAGTATCAGAACAATGCTTGAAAGGGGGTAAAGAGAATGTACGATCATACCAAACAGTATAGGTGTACGATCATAAGAGGTAAGTCACAAAAGGAAATGGATGACTTGCTTCCTGCGTATGCGTTGGTTATTGATGAAATCTGCCCATGCCCGATTAGTGAATTTGATACAAGGTTTAATAACGCGTTTCAAAGGTTCTTGCCGGAATCGGATAGAATCAAGAAGACATTAGATAACCATAGAACGGAAATATCGGGTAAGCTTTTTGGAATGTATTATAAGTCTGAAGATGGGATGGTTTATGAATCTCAAAGAACCTTAAAGTTTCTCGAAGATAATGATCAACCCGCCTTTTTTAAGGATGTTTGTTATAAGATGCAGTTCCCGAATGGAATGGATAAGTCACAAACTGTTCAATCGAGGGTTGCTGAAGATATAAACATTCGTCCCAATGCGTTTGTATTAAAAGTGCTTCAGCTTGCCGATACTGCTAAGCAAGATATAACCGTTAAGGATATTGGATATTACATCTTGAATGCGTTGGATGTACTTCAAGGACACGCAAATCCGTATGAGGTTCTTGAAGCTATTGTAGAAGATCATAAAGCTGGATTACAACGAGAGATAAAAGCATATGATGAAAATGGTAATCCCAAGGCTTCATCATATACGATGCAGCATATCCGTGAGCAGTTGAATTATCTTGAATTAGCAAACCTTATAAGGATAACTGATGATAAGCGTGTAATACTCAATCCTAATGAGAAAGAGACGATAAACCTTTTTACTAAGGAATTTGATAAGGCACCCGATTTTGATGTTTATTCATATGATTTGACTATATCTGATGTGAGAAAACAGTTCCAATTAGATTGGGATGCCTATTATTCGCGCCTTTCGGCATATGCGAGCAAATTTGTGACTCTTTCAGATTCGCTTAATTTTGAACCCGAGGATACCAAGAAAGATAAGGACAAACCTAAGAAAGAGGGTATTAACCTTACGGAATTTGGTGATGAGGGAGAAGCACTTGTTTATGAGTATGAGAAAGCAAGGGTTTCTGCATTCAATGTAAGACTTGCCAATAAAGTATTATCCCTTGGAAAAACAAAGGGAATTGGATACGATATTCAGTCTGTTATTGCTGAGCCAGGGGATGAAGCTGAGTTCGTTAAGTATATAGAGGTGAAATCTACAAAACGCCTTACTTGCCCTGATCTTAATGATCCTTTGTGGGTTGATACGCTTAATGTAACAAGAAATGAATATGTGGCTGCACATCAGCACAAGGAGTATTACTCTATTTTCAGAGTGTTCTTTACAAGGGATGGTGTTTCGATATTTGTTATCGAGAACATTGCCGAGAAAATAAAGGATGGACGAATACAGGCTACGCCAATGACCTACAGAGTTGATTATTCTTCGGCTGCCGTAAACAGTTTAATACCTTTGAAGGGAGAAGAGGTTAATGTATAAGGTTGTATCGCTTTTTGCAGGATGTGGTGGATGCGATCAAGGTATAATTGGTGATTTTAAATTCAATAAGCATAAATATGCAAGATTACCATATGATCTTGTATATGCTATGGATATTGATCAGAAGGCGCTGAATACTCACAAGTTGAATTTTTCGGGTGCTGAGGTTAGATGCGAAGATATATGTAAAGTCGATGTCTCTGAAATACCGGATTGCGATATCGTTATTGGTGGATTCCCTTGTCAATCATTCAGCACAGTAAATCCTACAAAGGATCCGTTTGATGATAGAGCGAATCTATATAAACAGATGGTGAGAGTAGTAAAAGCAAAACAACCCCTTGTTTTTGTGGCAGAAAATGTGAAGGGATTGCTTACTCTTCATAATGGAGAAATATTCAAGAAGGTTTGTAAAGCATTTGAAGGCGCCGGATATGTCTTGGAATATAAACTTGTTAATTCAGCAGATTATGGTGTACCTCAAAAAAGAGAGAGAGTAATCTTAGTTGGCTTTAGGAAGGACTTGGGAATTAAGTTTGAATTCCCAAAAGAAACACACAAAGATAAATGGGTACCATTATCTGTTGCAGTCCCCAAACTTGATATTGATGAGGAAAAATATTATTTTTCTCAGAGAGCCGTTGAGGGGATGAAAAATGCCAAACCAAACATGAAGAGGGGGTTGTGGCAGAAGCTTGATGAACCTTGCTTAACGGTAACAAGCCACTTGGCAAAGGTGAGTTTAAATTCAAGAGATCCTGTTCTTTTGGTTGACCCTGACAAAGAACTGTATCGAAGGTTTACCCCGAGAGAAGCTGCAAGAATCCAATCATTTCCAGATAACTTTGAGTTTGCCGGATCTGAATCGGATGCATATAGACAAATAGGTAATGCGGTTCCGCCTGTACTCTTTTGGAATATTGCCAAAAAGATATCTGAACAGTTAGCGGAAAAAGATTCGGAGGTGAAACATGTTTGATATCGGTTATAAGGCAGGAGAAATCGTTAAACACGATGATGTATGCAAGAGAGCTGGATGCGGATGTATGGGCGGAATAAGGTTTTCAAAAAAGAATAATGTCGTGCTGTTATTTACAAAACAGAATAGTAATTACGACAACTCATGGAAGGGGGATATTTTCCACTTCATGGGTAGTGGCAAAGGTGATCAGTCTATAGAGAGCAAAGGAAATTTAAGAATTGCTGAGTCTTCAAAGAATGATACGGCATTATGCTTGTTTGAATGGATAGATGCAATCAATCTAAAATATGTCGGCAGAATGATTTTAACGGAAGCTCCTTATTATGAAATGAGAAAGAATAAATTCGGGGAGAAAGAAAAGAAAGTTATATTCAATTTAAAGAAAGCATAATAAGTTAATCACAGTTACATTGCTATGGTTGTTTGAGAATCGAGAAATCGGTTCTCTTTTTTTGCACAAAAATGAAAGGAGATTTTTAAAATGACAGAAACAGAAAAGATGACGAAAGTCGAAAGAAAGGCTCTAAAGGTAAGACAGGCACAGGCAGAATACCGAGAGGCAGTCCGTGAGCAGAAAAAACAGGAGCGAAAAGCTCAGGATCAACACAAGTATATGATGGGCGGTTGTGTACAGAAATATTTTCCCGAGGGGCTTAACGCATTCGATTTTAATGAGCAGGAAATGAACCGAATCATAGCGTGTGCATTCAGTCTTAAGGATGTAAAAAACATGATCAATACGGTCATGAAGGAAAGACCGGATTCCGATGCAGAAAATGGCGGAGAGGAGGTTGCCGATGATGAAGCCGGAAGTGATGAGAATGAGGCTGAAAGTGAGGACGATTCCGAGGGCGAAAATGCGTAAGGTCTTTCACCGAGATTTTCTCGGTGCGCACAGATATACCACCAGAGGTGGTACTGCGCGTCCTGCCGGAGGCGTCCTGCGGACAGCTGTTGTCTGCCACGGGCAGCCAAAAGGGGAAGCTACACTTCCCCTTCGGTGTGCGGGGCACACCTACCCTATTGTGTACTTTGCGTCTGATGAAGCTCTAAAGAGCAGAGCTTCACCATCCACAAAGTCTGCCCTGCCACCCTACCATGTTCGTTACCCGTCAAGGTATAGGAGAGCGAGGTGTCGGCATGGCAATTAAAAACATAAGTACCCGCATGAAGATATGCGGCAGGACAGCGAAGTGTACCGGAGGTCACTCTGCCGTTGAGCAGTCCGGATATATCAGCCGTGAGACGATGTATTCCGAGTATGATGGCAAAACATATTATCCGAAGTATGCCGAAGATTTGGTGCATAATGAAGTGCTACTTCCCGAGAACGCACCCGAGGAATATAAGGATCCGAAAAAATTATGGAACTCTGTCGAAATGTTCGAGAAGAAAGATGATGCCCAGCTTGCGAGAACTTGGCGAATAGAACTTCCGAATAATTGGACATATCAGTATGCAACCATGTTTTTGAGGGATTTATGTAAGAGGCTGTTTGTTTCAAAAGGTATGTGCGTGCAGTTTGCCATCCATGATTCCGAAAATAAGCAAGGTCAGCGCAATCTTCACGCTCATATCATGCTCACCATGCGAAGCATTGACGAGCAGGGACATTGGATGCCAAAACAGAAGAAGGTTTATCTCACCGATGAGAACGGAGAGCGCATCCCTGACATTGATAAAAAGACCGGACAACAGAAAGTCGATAAGCGTAACCGGAAGCAATGGAAATGTACCACGTTCAAGACCAATGATTGGGACGATAAGAAGTATGGAAAGTTGTGGAGAAAGGAATTGACGGACGCTATCAATTCTGCCAATGCAGAGCTTGGAATGACAGAGGATCATTGGGAGCATCGTTCATTCAAGGAGCAGGGACTTGATATCATACCCCAGATCCATCTTGGGGAAAAAGCAAGTGCCATGGAGCGTGCCGGAATTAAGACTATCCGAGGCGATATCAATCGGGACATCATAGCGAGAAATGCAATCATAAATGCTGCCCGTGCGGCATATGAAAAAGCCAAGGAAGAACTTGCGGAAGTTGTGGCTATTCCGGTCACTGTTATTAAGACATTCAAGAGCGAGATTGTTGATATGATCCGAAAGATGGCGGAGCGTAACAATAATCGTCTGACACTTCCCGTCATGAAGGGTAAGTTTATCGGTGCCGTTTCTGATCGTGCATCTTTGCAGGACAAGGCAAAAATGGAAGCATATGTGCAGAGCAAAGGTTGGACTACCTTTGATGCAATGCAGGCTGACAGGAAAGAACTGAAAGCAAATTATGAAACGATGGAAAAGAGCAGGAGCGATATGACCGAGCGTATGTCTTATCTTCAAAAACTTCTTGATTTCAATGATGAATACTATGAGCCGTATCATAAGTACAACATAGAGTATTGGAAGTTGAAGGGTGCTGAGGATAAGAACGGTAAGCCTCTTGGGTTCTTTAAGAAAAGCCAAGCCGAAGAATACAAGAAACAGCATCAGGCACAGCTTAACAGTTTCAAGATGTATAAGAGCGCATTCAAAGATATGATCAAGGAGCCGGACAAAAAGATTACTCCTAAAGCATGGAAAAAGGAGCTTGATGGTTTGAAAGAAAAATATCAGCAGACCGAGCGACCTTTATCTGATGTAATCATCAATCTTGCCAAGATGGAGGTGCTAAGCTACAACAAGCGGTATCTTGAGCAAACGCTTCAGAACGAGAGAAGCGAGAGGAACCGGACAAACATCAGAAACAGAGATCAGATACTGTAAACATGAAAAACATATTGAGGAGCAAAAGGCATGATTATCAAAGCGGTAATCGTGCCTTTTCTTTTCGGAGAGGAGGATTATGGAGAATACCGAACAGAAATACAATGCCGGAGGATCCTTTGAGACCACCATCGGCAAGACACAGTACGAAGTTGTCATGAACTTCAAGGAAGAAGGTATGAGTATGCAGGAAAAGGCTCTCAGAGCCGTAAAAGAGGGTATTTCCGAGGGTAGCAAGCCTGCATAACATATTACAAATGATAGCAATATGTTCTTGACAAAACGCTTCCAAAAGGAACCCTGATCCTCGAAACCGGGAAGCTGTTACAAAAGGGAGCCCCGAAGTACGACACAAAGGGCAGACCTCAAAAAGACAAAGACGGCAGGCAGATCCGCGTGCCGTATCAGATCAGAGTATTCAATACCATAGACTTTAACAAGTCGCACCATTACAACCCATTAGCCTATGTGCACAGCGAAAAGGATATCCTTAAACTCGTCACGGTCCTCATGGAGAATACGAAAGGTGACGGAAAGGAAGGAGATCCATTCTGGAACAAAGCCGAAAGGCTGCTCCTTACCGCGTACATAGGATATATGGTACAGAACCTGAAAACAGAAGACCGCACCTTCGCAAACCTCATCGAGATGCTGGATCACAGCCAGGTAAAAGAAGATGATGAAGGAGCAGTGAACGGAGTAGACCTTCTGTTTCAGGAATCAGAGAAAAAGGATCCGGGGAACTTCGCCGCAAGACAGTATAAAAAATATAAATTGGCGGCCGGCAAGACCTCGAAATCGATCCTCATATCATGCGCAGCGAGGCTCGCACCCTTTGACATAGCAGAGCTTCGGGAGCTTACAGCATATGACGAAATGGAGCTCAATCTCATAGGAGACAGACTGACAGCGCTCTTCATCATTATATCCGACACCGATGACACCTTTAACTTCCTCGCAGCCATGATGTATTCCCAGTTATTCAACCTTCTGTGCGAAAAGGCTGATAACGTGTATAAAGGGCATCTCCCGGTACATGTCAGGTGTATCCTCGACGAATTCCCAAACACGGGCAAGATACCCAATTTCGAAAAGCTGATAGCGACTATAAGATCAAGGGAGATATCAGCATCAGTGATCCTGCAGTCAATGTCCCAGTTAAAAGCCATATATAAAGAAAGCGCAGACACAATTCAAGGGAATTGTGACACTCTTTTATTCCTGGGAGGCAAAGAAAAGACAACCCTTAAGGAAATGTCTGAAACCCTCGGCAAAGAGACCATAGACCTCTTCAATACATCAGATACAAGGGGAAGCAGCCAGTCCATGGGAGTCAATTACCAGCGCACAGGAAAAGAGCTCATGAGCAGGGACGAGATAGGAGTCATGGATGGAGGAAAGTGCATCCTGCAGGTGAGAGGCGTGAGACCATTTTACTCAGACAAATATGACATCACCACGCATCCGATGTACAAGTACCTGTCAGACTATGATGAAAGGAACACCTTTGATGTAGAAAGCTACGTGAGCCACAGGCTGAAGCTCACTAAAAACACCGTGGTAAGGGACTACCGGGATGTCGGAGATTTCTGAAACGGCTGAAAAATAAAATATGGAACCAAAATACACTGAAAACTATCAATCAAAGAAAGGAATTAGCATATGGCATTCATGACAACGGCCGTAGACGGCCTTAAAACTGTAGTAACTATTGTTGGCGCAGGACTCGGAGTCTGGGGCGTGATAAACCTCCTGGAGGGATACGGCGGAGACAACCCCGCAGCAAAGAGCCAGGGGATCAAGCAGTTCGGTGCAGGAGCCGGCATCATCATCATCGCCCAGACAGTCATACCCCAGCTCACCTCCCTTTTCTCATAAAGGATGGGGGCAGTATTAGACAAGCTCACAGACTTCATCAAGGAGATGCTGACAGGCTGGATCTTATCCAACCTTCAGGGGATGTTCACGGATGTGAACGACAAGGTAGGCACCATAGCAGGAGAAGTCGCCAAGACACCAAGCACATGGAATGGCAGCATCTTCGGCATGGTGCGCACCCTCTCCGACAGTGTGATAGTACCCATAGCAGGCATGGTCATAACGGCCGTGCTCTGCTATGAGCTCATCAATGCAGTCATAGCATCAAACGCCATCCATGACCGTGATGTGGCAGTCTTATTCAAGTATCTCTTCAAAGCCTGCATAGCGGTCTGGCTCTTAAGCCATACCTCGGACATGGTCTTAGGTATCTTCGATATCGGAAGTTATGTCGTATCCCAGGCAGGAGGAGCCATATCTACCAGTACGAACATAGACATAGAGTCCACCCTTGAATCAATGCTTACCGGACAGATAGACAGCATGGGAATAGGGGAGCTCATAGGTCTTGGGATGGAAACGATGATAGTGAGCTTTGCGATGAAGATAATGTCGATCCTGATCACTGTGATCTTATACGGCAGGATGATGGAGATATATCTGTACGTCTCCATAGCCCCGATCCCCATGGCAACGCTGGGAAACAGGGAATGGGGCAGCATAGGAACCAATTACGTGAAGGGAGTAGCAGCCCTTTCGTTCCAGGGCTTCTTCATGATGGTCTGCGTAGGGATCTACGCCGTACTCGTAAATACTATCACGGTAGCCTCAAACCTGCACTCAGCCCTCTGGGGAGTAGCAGGATATACGGTACTCCTGTGCTTCATGCTGTTTAAGACAGGTTCGATCAGCCAGTCAATATTCAACTCACACTGAAAACAGGAAGAATAGTTCCGGTCATCGGAACCAAAAGTAAGACTGCAGAGGTTACACCCTCTGCGGAGATCGGAGAAATAAATGAAACAGGTACAGACACCAAAGGATCTGAACCATGTGAAGACAAGAATGGCGCTTGGGCTTACCAAAAGGCAGCTCATATGCTTTGCAGCAGCCGGATGCGTGGGATTTCCCCTGTATCTTGCCCTGCATAAAGCCCTGCCGACCGATGTCTCTGCGCTCGTAATGATGGTCATCATCTTTCCGTTCTTTTTCTTCGCCATGTACGAAAAAGACGGGAAGCCGCCGGAAAAACTCTTATACGACATCTACTGCCAGAGATTCCGGTCAAAAGGCATACGCAGGTACAGATCAGAAAACATCTATGAAAGACTCGAAGAACAGGAAAAGATCAGGAAGGAGATAGCAAGCCTTGAAGCTAAGAAGAATAAAGCCGGATCAGGATGCAGGAAGAGGGCTTCCGGAAAACAGCACCGAGACAAAAAACAAAGCGTCCGAAAAATCAAAAAATAAGCAGAAAAAGCAGAAAACGCCTAAAAAACAGACACTATTCACAAAGGAAGAAGGCAGGAGGCTCAGGCTCCTTAAGAAAAAAGAGCAGGGAGCACAAAGAAGAAAACGTCCCGAGAGCACGCAGGAGACCATAACCTTCGAGACCATCTTCAGGGACGGGATATGCAGGGTGAGGAAGGGCTATTACACAAAGATGCTCCACTTTGCAGATATGAACTATGAGCTTTTAGATGATGACGGTCAGGACGAGATCTTAAAGGCCTATGGGAAGTTTATAAACTACTTCGATCCCGGGATATCCTTCCAGATCTTCCTTTTCAATCGTCACATGGGCGAAGGAGCCGTAAAGAGCCGCTTTGAGATCCCGCCAAAGAACGACGGCCATGATGATATCAGGGCAGAGTTCTCAAAGATGCTGAAGGATATATCACGCAAAGGCACCAACGGCGTAAAAAAGGACAGATATATCATCTTCGGGATAGAAGCAGAGACCTATAAGGAAGCAAAAGACAGGCTGTCAACGATAGAGCGGGATATAACAAAGAACCTTACAGACATGGGGACAACGGTAACGCCCCTTGACGGCAGGATGAGGGTTCAGGTGATGTATGAGTTTTTCAACCAGTACTCCCTGAACCCTTTCCATTTCTCATTCGACCTTATGAAGCAGAGCGGCAATACCGTAAAGGACTATATAGCCCCTCCCGGATTCGACCTGCGCTTCCCCAGCCGCTTCAAAAGCGGAAGGATGTACGGAAGCGCCTATTACCTCGACCTCATAGCCCCGATGCTCACCGATGAGATCATAAAAAGGATTCTGGATCTCGATGACAACCTTACCGTATCCATGCATATGTCCACCCTGACACCGACTGCCGCCATGAAGCTCATAAAACGGAACCTCTCAGACGTACAGTCATCAAAGATCAATGAGCAGAAAAAGGCAGTCCGTCAGGGCTATGACATGGATATCATGCCGCCCGACATCATAAAGGATGAGCAGGACCTCATGGACCAGCTGAAGATCTTAGGCTCCAACAACGAAAAGATAATACATATGAGCATCATCATATGTATCTTCGGAAAAACGAAGAAGGAGCATGAAGATCTGATACAGCGGGTATCCGGAATAGTCCAGACAGCAAGCTGTGAGCTCAAATGCCTCATGTATAAGCAGGAAGCAGGGATAAATGCCGCAGCCCCCATAGGGGTAAATGAGACCGGTGAGAACAGAACCTTAACTACAAGCGCTGCAGCAATGCTGATACCGTTCAACACTCAGGAGCTCTTTATGACAGGAGAAGCCCTTTATTACGGTATGAACACCCTGACCAACAACATGATCCTTGCCGACCGCAAGAGGCTTCGCACCCCGAACGGCGTGATCTTGGGAACCCCGGGCTCCGGCAAATCCTTTTCAGCAAAACGCGAGATAACAGGCTCCTTCCTTCAGACATCAGATGACATCATAATAGTCGATCCCGAAGGAGAGTATTTTGCCCTGGTCTATGCCCTTGGCGGAGAAGTGATACGCCTTGCCACAGATTCCACGGACTACCTTAACCCCATGGATATCCAGATATCACATAAGGATGACAAGGAAGCCCTGAAGTTGAAGTCAGACTTCCTGATAACTCTCTGTGATGCGATAGCCGGGGGAAAGGAAGGTCTCGCGAACGATGAAAAGGGAATCATAGACGACTGCATAAGGGAGATCTACAGGAAATACTTTGAAGATCCAAGACCCGAAAAGATGCCGAAGCTTGAAGATCTGTATAAGGCACTCCTCCACTATATCCCCAAGGATACTGATGAAACCCTTGCCATGGATGCAAGGCAGAAAGCAACACGGATAGCGAACAGCCTTGTCTTATACGTAAACGGTTCTCAGAACTACTTCAACCACCACACAACGGTGGACAGCAGGAACCGCATCATCTGTTTTGACATCAGGGATCTCGGAGTACAGCTGAAGCAGCTCGGGATGCTCATCGCCCAGGATGCAGTCTGGAACCGCGTATCAATGAACCGCCAGAGGCGCATCGCTACAAGATACTACTGCGATGAGTTCCACCTGCTGCTCCGCGATAAACAGACAGCGGCCTATGCCGTTGAGATGTGGAAAAGATTCAGGAAGTGGGGCGGCATACCGACAGGCCTTACACAGAACGTCGGAGATTTCCTCAGATCTGAAGAGATCGAAGGAATACTCGGAAACAGTGACTTCATCTATCTCTTAAACCAGAACGCAAAAGATCAGACGATCTTAAAGGATAAGCTGGGATTATCAGACAGGCAGATGCAGAAAGTCACCAACGCCGAGCCCGGATCAGGCCTCATCATTTTCAACGATGTGGTGATCCCCTTTACCGACAGGTATCCTACGGACACCAAGACTTACAGGATAATGAGCACCCGTCCTGATGAACAGCAGATAGCGGAAAAGTAAGACAAGAGAAACAAAAGCAACAAAAAAAGAAGGGAGGATGATATGCATGACAACGGCATAGATAATAATCCGTCAAACGATGCCTTAAGCAAGTCAGAAAAGGCACGTGAGATAAAGCATCAGTATCAGAAAAAAAGAAACAAGAAAAGGTATGCGGCAAAGTTCCGTGAGGCCTATAAGAAAAAGCACGGGAAGCTTCCGCAGGGGATAAAGGAAAAGCTCCTCTACCGCCTGAAGGAGAACGTGTTCGTGAAGAAATACGTCCTCATAGGAGGAGGGGTCACAGCCATTATGGCAATAATGATCATGACCGCCTTATCCTCCTGCGGAGCTATATTCACGGACAGCATGTCTACGGTCGCCGCAGGCTCCTATCAGAGCAAACCTGCAGAAATAGACGCTGCAGATGTGCAGATGACAGAAAAGGAGATGAAGCTTCAGGATGAGATAGACAGCATAGAGGATAAATATCCGGGCTATGACGAGTATGAATACGACATAGATCCGATAGGCCATGACCCCTTTACCCTCGTATCCTATCTCTCAGCGAAGCATGTCGATTTTACAGCATCAGATGTCACCGGGGATATCGAAAGCCTCTATGACAGGATGTATGACCTTTCCACCAAAGAGAGGGAAGAGACCAGGACCAGGACCGTAACAAAGACCGGCACAAGGGAAGTGACGGATCTCGTAACAGGGCTTACAGATGAGGAAGAGTACGAATACGAAGACGAGGAAGAATATACCGTAAAGATCCTCAGCGTAACTCTAAGAAAAAAGGAGATGGAAGACCTAGTACAGGCAGACCTCAATGCAGAAGACAGGGATCTCTATGATACCTACACCCAGACAAAAGGACTGCTGCAGTACTTCTACACTCCCCTTAACCTCAACTGGCAGTCATATATCAAAAGCTATTACGGCTATCGGAAGAACCCACGGACCGGAGACCTTGAATTCCATAAAGGCCTCGATATCTCAGTACCGGAAGGGACAGAGGTGCTCGCCGCCCAGGACGGAAAGGTCAGCAGCGCAGCCTTCGACGATCACTACGGCAACTACATAGTGATAGAAGACAGCGGAGGGTATTCATCAAAGTACGCCCACCTCGAAAGCCTTATGGTGACAGCAGGAGAAGATGTGACTCACGGCTCAGTCATAGGCCGTACAGGCCACACCGGATCAGCCACAGGATCAGAACTTCATATCGAATGCCTGTACAGAGGGGATCATTACGATCCTCTCTTTTATTTCGAAAACGGCGAAGGAACCCTGTATCCGACAGACTCCGAGACAGGCGAATATCTTCCAGTCGAAGCAACAGGAGATGCAAAAGCCCTTATCGATGAAGCAATGAACTATCTGGACTACCCATATGTCTGGGGCGGATCAACACCTGAAACAAGCTTCGACTGCTCAGGCTTTGTGAGCTGGTGCTTAAACAACAGCGGATATGCCGATGTCGGAAGACAGACCGCACAGGGACTCTGCAATAAAAGCCACAGGGTATCGGCAGATAACGCCCAGGCCGGAGACCTCATCTTCTTCACGGGAACCTACAAAAGCTCCGGCCCCGTTTCCCACGTAGGCATCTATCTCGGAAACGGACAGATGATACACGCAGGAGACCCCATAAAGATATCAAATATCAACACACCATACTGGCAGAGCCATTTCTACCAATATGGCCGTATCTGACAAAACAAAAAGAAAGGAAAAGAACAAAAAATGACAAAGAAACAGTGCAAGAACAAGGTAGCAAAGCTCAGGGAAAAGCGCCTCGAAATAGATGAGCAGATCATCCACTTCGAGCGCCAGACAAAGCTTCTGGATGCGGAAGACAGCCAGAGACTTTTGAAGAAGTACCATATCGAATCCGAAGAACTGGCGGAGCTTCTCATGAACAGAGGCAGGAGTCTGGAAAGGAGACAAGTATCAAGGGCAGTGATGAGTCCAGGATCCACTGGACAGCAGAAGGCAGGGCCGGAAGAAACAGAGGCAAAGCCAATACCGGAGACCAAAGAGAAAAACATCCCGGCGAAGCCTAAAACAGAACCCCAGCCCAAAGTAAAACCTGACCCTCAGCCCGTAAAAGAGCCACACTCATCGATCATGGATTCATTCCTTAAGGAGGCAGCACAGTGAACGAAAAGATAACCATAAGGATAGCGGCATTATTTACCGCACTGATACTTGTATTGACAGCAGTAACGCCGGCCTATGCCGCAGGTGATACCACGATACCGACATTAACTGCTGTAGTAAACAACGGAATGCTGACCGTTGATGCAACAGATGATGCTACAGACATATCCGCGATATACGTGAACGGATTCGAATTCACGGATCTGACAGACGGGTCCCTCACGATCCGCATGCAGCAGTATGACACCGGATACCAGTATTTCACCATGCAGGCAAAGGACGGAGCAGGAAACTTATCGGAGGTATACAGGGTAAATAATCCCTATTACACCTTTCCAAACGAGGATAACGGTGAAGAAGTGGAGGAGCCCACACTCCCAACGGATGCAACTCCTACGAAACCGTCTAACTCCGAAGGAGAAGTCACGGATCATGTTAAGACGGATAATCACGGCAATAAGACAGACCGCAGGAGCAGGTCTTCATCAAGCACATCAAGCTCTTCAAGCAGCACGAAAAGCAGCTCATCCAGTACGAAGAGCAGTTCATCGAGCACGAAGAAATCCGGCGTAGAAGAAGACGATGATGAAGAAGACATGGAAGTAGACAGTGCCAGCAAGATAACCTCCGAAGGCAGGGAGTTCTACACCATCATGACAAAGACCGGCAAGGTCTTTTATCTCGTGATAGACCGTACACAGGGTGAAGAGACCGTGCATTTCCTGACAGATATCACAGAAAACGATCTCTTAAATGCTACGGAAGACAATAAGCCAACCCTTCCCCAGAACTCAGCTGTAGTCATAAAGGATGCCGGTCTTGCAGACATGAGCGCGGGATCAGGCCGTGACGGTGAGGAAGCCCCGGAAAAGGAAGAGATATCTGTATCCGAAGACAGCGTATCAGAAGACAGCCTTCTCATAGATGACGCAGAAGAAGCAGAACCCGAAGAAGAGGTATCACCCCTTAAGAGCTTCATGAGGAATAACCTCGTCTTGATACTCACCCTGGGTATCAGCGTACTGGCGATCATCATCTATGGCGCAGTAAAGATACTCGGAAAAGACGAGGACGATGATTATGAGGAGGATGAAGAACAGGAAGATGAGGAAGACGAGGAAGCATACCCCGAAGGAGCAGAGGATGAAGAAGAAAAGAGCTCAAATGACGAATTCTTCGACCGGGCAGACGAGGACGAGAGGGAAGAAGAGGCCCCGGAAAAGGAAAACACACCGGAGCAGGCACAGCAAAGCAGCGGTAAAGAGGAGCATACAGAGGAGCACAAGGAGGAATACAAAGAGCCGGGAAAGCAGCAGGAAAAACAGCCGGAGCAAGAACCGGAGAGAAAAACGACAGCTGAGGTTCCGGTCTATACCCCGTATCCCGAAAGATCACAGGCTCCCGTCACTACTCCGGAACCCGCACAGACAGTGGAGACTGTAGATCCCGACGAAGAAGAGCCCGAAGAGGACGATCAGGAACTGTAAGAAGCAAATATCACAAAACAGGGGGTGCATACTGCATCCCCTTAAACAACAGGAGGAAAAAATATGCAGTTATTAGTAACCGAGAAGCCATCAGTAGCATCAGCCATCTGCAATGCCCTTGGCATATCAGACGGTACAAAGCACGACGGATACATAGAAGGGAAAGACATCATAGCCACCTGGTGCAAAGGCCACCTTGTGGAAATGGCGGATCCCGAAAGCTATGACCTCACATATAAGAAATGGTCATGCGACACCCTTCCCATAATCCCAGGCAAGTGGAAGTACCGGATAAAGCAGGCTACAAAGAAGCAGTACAGCATCATAAAGAGCCTCATGAAAAGAGATGACATAGACAGCATCTGCAACTGCTGCGATGCAGGAAGAGAGGGAGAGCTCATCTTCCGTCTGGTATATCAGGAAGCCGGATGTGATAAACCCGTAAAAAGGCTCTGGATCTCATCCATGGAAGAAGGAGCGATAAAGTACGGAATGGAGAACCTTCTCCCCGGAGATCACTATGACAGCCTCTATGCCGCCGCCCTCTGCAGGGCAAAGGCCGACTGGCTCATAGGAATGAACGGAACGAGGCTCTTCTCCTGCATCTATAAGGGCAAGGTAAAGAAGGTAGGCCGCGTACAGACCCCTACCCTTGCCATGATAGTAAAGCGGGAAGCAGAGATAAAAGGCTTTAAGAAGACCATGTATTATGTGGCAGAGCTTCAAAAAGACGGTCTCATTATAAAGTCCGACCGCTTTACCACAAAAGAAGAAGCAGTAGAAGCCCTGAAAAGATGCGAAGGAAAACCCATTACCGTGACAGGAGCCACAAAGAAGGAGATCCGTACAGCTCCCCCGAAGCTCTTTGACCTCACAACCCTTCAGAGGGAATCCAACAAGGTCTTCGGTTTCACAGCAAAGCAGACCCTGGACTATCTCCAGAGTCTCTATGAAAAGAAGCTCGTGACCTATCCAAGGACAGACAGCAGGTTCCTCACAGAAGATATGGCCTCCAGCGCAGCAAACATGGAAAACCTCATAAAAGGAATCACCGGATGGGGAGATGAAAAGCCCGATATAAAGCGGATCCTTGATTCAAAGAAGGTATCAGACCACCATGCCGTGATCCCCACTCCCGAGATAGTAAGGGCCAAGATGGACGAGATCCCGGATGCAGAGCGCAAGATCTTAGAGCTCGTGATGCTCCGTGTGGCAGAAGCCACGTCAACAGAGTCAGTATCTGTAAAGACCGATATAGCCCTTGACTGTGCAGGCATCACCTTTCATACATCCATGGAAGAGCAGGTAAAGGAAGGATTCAAAACCTATACAGCAAAGTTTAAGGAGAAATATGTAAAGAATGCGAAGACGGGAAAAACACCAGACAGCATGAAGGATCAGCTCTCATCCGCAGGGTCAGTACTGCCCTCCGGCTGGGAGGGTACCGTAAAGGAAGATCCCACAAAGCCACCTGCATACTATACGGAATCAACCCTCCTTTCCGCCATGGAAAAGGCCGGGGCAGATGAGACCGCGAAGGATGCAGAGCGCAGAGGCCTCGGAACCCCTGCAACAAGAGCGGATATCATAGAAAAGCTCGTCCATGACGGATACGTAAAGCGCATAGGCAAGAAGATCCAGGCGACAGAGGACGGCATAAAGCTTATATCCTACCTCCCGGATCGCATAAAGAGTCCGTCATATACGGCAGAATGGGAGAACCGCCTGGCAGAGATAGCAAAAGGCGAGACCTCAGCCCATGTATTCATGGAATGCATAGAGACGGAAGTAAAGCAGATGGTAGCAGAATACAGCACAAAGGACACCGGAGCAGAGAAAGGAGTAGCAGTATGAAGAAAGAAGCAGCAGAGATGACCATAGAAGAGTTCAGGGAATTTATAAAGACAATAGACGAGGATACGGTAGTATCCGTCACAATCGTAAAGGAGGAAGCAGCAGATGGCAGAGAATAAGGTAAAGAATGCAGGAATGCATGATGAAAAGCATGAATTCAAGCAGATAGAGATCCGCCTTAAGGTGAAGGAATCTGAGCCTTTATACAGCGCGGAACCCGTAACCTGCGTAGATAACGCAGTAAAGCTCCTTTCGGATCTCATGAAGGATATGGACAGAGAGTGCGTATATATCATAAATCTAGATTCAAAGATGCATCCTCTGTCCTTCAATCTTTCATCGATGGGAGGAATGAACTACGCACCAGTGGATCCCACAAATATCTTCAAAAGCGCGATCCTGACCAATGCATCAAATGTCATAATCCTCCATGTTCACCCTTCAGGGGATTACACCCCCAGCAGGGCAGATATTGAGGTTACACAGCGCGTAGCCCTCTCCGGCGCAGTCATGGGAATCCCGTTACAGGATCACATCATAGTGGCAGGAGGAACCGGCAATACCTTAAGCCTTAAGAATGAGATGCCGGAGCTCTTCCGTGATACCACAAGACTCGCAGAAGAGCGTGCGGCACAGGCACCTGTGGTGGCTGAAACAGCTCCGGCAGTATACAGCCCTGTACAGACACAGGCGCAGGAACAGCCGATGACACAGCCACTCTCACCTGCAGGAAACATCTATAACGAGGTAATGACGGTCATAAGGCGGGGACAGGAAATTGAAAAGACCAGCCCCGAAGCCTGGCAGCTCTCATATGCAGTGGCTGAAGTATGGGCTGCTCATAACGGAAACGGGCTCAGCGATCAGGACTACGAGATGCAGAAGTTCATAGTGGAGAATGCCGAGAGCATTGTAAAAGGCGAGACCGACAGTATACGTGGCGGACTCACAGCCATGGCAGATAAGTCGGAGGACATAAGCTTCGTAAAGAAAGCCTTCCACCTTGCGATCAGTATAGAGCACTATGCAGAAAAGCCGCAGGAAGCAATAAAGGATGCGGTGAAATCGGAAGCTGACATCGAAAAAGGCATAGAAAAAGCTGATAACAAGACCGAGAATACTCCAAAGAGCTTTAAGGATATCCTGGATCAGAACGACAGCAGGGCAGAGGCCATAAACACAGCCCGTCAGGCAGCCATGATGGCTCAATCAAAGGCTCAGAAAGCACAGACACTGTAAGATAACCAAAATGACACCAATAAGCCGGTATGGAGACAGTAGTCTCTGTACCGGCTTCTTTTTATTGAAAAATCCCTTTAAAGCAGAAAAGGCAGACTCAGGAAACAATCTGGTCTGTCTTTTCGCGCCATGAATGCTTTTTTCATCGAAAGGAGTTGAAAATGACTCATGTGGCGCCCCGTGACTGTAATATAGCACCAACGGATCCAAATGTTAATACATAAAAATATTTTGTGGATGAATTGTGGATATTGTCGATTACCACTCCTGCGGTGGGAACGGAAGGAGAAGAAAATTGATAAAATATAGAGAGTGGAAAACTCAGTAAAATAGCGTAAAAACGCAGAAAAACCGTGAAAAAGACCGGAATAAGCACATGTGTTCGAGAAAGCAGTACTGCATATAGGACAGCATAAATGCCAAGCTATAGTCAGAGTTAGTTAAGTTAAATGAGTCTATAGTCAGGAAGGAAATCAGGAAGAAATCAAATTAGCAGAAAACGCTGGAAATGCCGTATTTCGGAGGTGATAAGCATGAAAAAACTGACAGGAATGATCATAATAGCAGCTCTTCTAATAGCCAATACCATTCCGGCATATGCAAGATCGGAGTACAGTGAAGAAACAAAGCGGCTCATGAGAGAGGCCGGTCTCCAGACAGAAGAGCTGGAATGGGAGGAGATCGACAGAAGACAGCAGGAATACAGAAGACGTAAAGGTCTCAGCACGTCCTCCAACGATGAACTGCATATCAGAAGCAACGGAGCTAAAAACGGATCCGTAGCTGTAACCGACACTGCAGACGGCCTGCATATCTACAGCAATGAATATGCCAGCCAGACCCAGAACTACGGCTCCAAGAACAGCTATGACGAGTTTCACACAGCCCCTAAGGACATCCCTGCAAACGACGGCTACAGATCCGGCGGCTTTGATGAACTACATATCAACGAAAACTACAGACAGAACGTCTGGCATCCCGAGCACAGAGGCTACCGAATCAACGGATTCGACGAGTTCAGGTATCCGGATGAGATGTAGCACAGGAAAAGAGGCAGACAATGAACATTGAATTCATAAAGAATCCGGAAACAGGAATACTCGAAGCCTGGGAGGATGGCCAGGTAGTAGGCGAGTTCGTAACCACAGGCATGCTTGCCAAAGGCTGGAAACTGACAGATTGTATCGTGAGAAAGGAGCAGAGACTATGTTCGGATCAAAGAAAGCTATATAGTTGTTGATCGGAGAGTTGGAGCATAATTTCCCTGAAGTGTTTTGAAGATAAGCAACTATAGCACTTGTAAGATTGGGTAGCACAATTAGTGACTTAATGGCGAAATAATATTCGAGTTCTTAAATATTTAGTAAGCGCTCTTGAAAGATATATGATATAATCAAAAGCGTGTTAATGTTTGTGTTCTGACACCGGTCAGAGAAAGGTACGTAATGGCTATATCATATAACGGATTATGGAAAATGCTGATAGACAAGAATATGAAGCGCACTGATTTGATAGATCAGATCGGAATCAGTAGTGGTACCCTTGCGAAGATGGGAAAGAATGAAGAAGTTGCTTTAAGCGTGCTTACCAAAATCTGCGAGAAGTACGATTGCACCTATGGTGATTTAATCAGTTATGAGAAAAACTCAACGGAAGGAGAGGAACAGTAGTATGAAAACATTAAGAGAAATGCTGAAGCCCAGAGAAACCGTATTTTTGGATACGGTCCGAGATGATGTGCTCAATCTCTCGGATTTCGCAGAGGGAACGATAGATGCTAAAAAGTTCTTTTCTGAGAATTTTCAGACTCAGGGAATGAAAATGCTTTTTGATACAGCATTCAAACGCTTTAAGGGCGAATCAGATACAGGTGTTGTTAAGTTAACGCAGGCTATGGGTGGTGGTAAAACACACAGCATGTTGGCCCTTGCGCTTTTATGTGCCGATGAGAAGCTTCGTGTCGAGGTTCTTGGTAAAGAGTATAAAGATCTTGGGACAATAAAGGTGGTTACATTCTCGGGAAGAGAGAATCCTGACTTTGGTATATGGGGAAGTATCGCAGATCAGCTGGGAAAGAAGGAAATGTTCTCGGGGTATTATTCTCCCTTGAAGGCTCCTGGAGAGAGCGCATGGATCAATTTGCTGCAGGGCGACAAGACCCTAATTCTGTTGGATGAGCTTCCTCCGTATTTGGAAAATGCCCGTTCTTTCACGGTCGGTAATTCGGATCTCAGTAAGGTGACCATAGCTGCCCTGGCTAATCTGTTTTCAGCACTCGGAAAGGCACAACTGTCTAATGTATGTCTTGTTTTCTCCGATCTGAGAGCGGCATATGAATCCGGAAGCGATCTCCTTCAGTCTTCCTTTAAGGAGTTAGAGCAGGAGGCAAATCGAATTGCCATAGAGGTTGCGCCTGTATCACTTAATAGCGACGAGATTTATCACATCTTGAAAAAGAGACTTTTTGAGGATAAGCCTCTGGTTGAAAACTATCCCATTGAGAAGAATGAGATCGCCATTGGTTTCAAAGAAGCCGTAGAGACCTCTAAAAAGATGGGCTTTACAGGATATACTGGCGAGGCTGTGTATCGTGGTATTACAGATTCCTATCCGTTCCATCCGTCTATTAGGGATCTATATGCTCGTTTTAAGGAGAATCAGAATTTCCAGCAGACTCGTGGATTGATCAAGCTGATGCGTCAGATCGTTCGTGAGTTTTATGAGAGCAAACAGGCGGATAAGGCTTATATCATCAATGTGTTTGATGTTAATCTTAACAACCCCAATCTGCTTGCTTTGTTCAGACAGATAAATCCGTCTCTGGAAGAAGCAATTAGCCATGATATCGCTCAGGATAAGCAGGGCGTTGCAGAAATCATAGATGAGGAGACTCAGGATAAGAATAACAATGCTCAGCAGCTGGCAAAGCTGTTATTGGTTTCATCGCTTTCTACTGCAAGTCATGCACTGCTTGGATTGACAGAGCAGGAAGCGCTCGGCTATATGAGTGCGCCCGGTGCAGACGTTAATATGATGAAAAATGCACTGGAGGAACTGCGTACCAGATGCTGGTATATCAAAACCGACAACAGGGGGCGTTTATATTTCCAGGATACGAAGAACATGATCGCGGAGATGAACGATCTGGTCGGATCTTATACAAATGAAAACGCAAAGAAAGAGCTTCGTAGAATCCTGAAGGAGAACTTTGCGCCTAAGACTAAGGATTGTTATGAGCAGTTGTTTGTACTTCCGGCTGTTGATGAGATCTCTCTTGACACAAAGAAAGTATCACTTGTGATTTTTGAACCGTATCCGGGAAATACTTTACATCCGGATCTTGTCGATTTCTATAACAACAGCTCGTTGAAGAATCGGGTTATGTTCTTGTCCGGCGAGCGCAGCATCATGGAAAAGCTGTATGAGAACAGTAAGAAGTTGAAGGCTATTCAGACAATCATGCAGAATATAAATGATGAAGGACTTTCAGCAAATGACCAGCAGAGGAAAGAAGCAGAAGTCCAGCTCGATAAGGCGACGCATAATCTACTGTCTACGATACGTGAGACTTTTGTGACGTTACATTATCCCTCCAAGAACGGAATAATTTCGACTGAGTTCAAGTTGGAGTTCAAAGAGAATAAGTTTGATGGAGAGGAACAGGTTAAGAAGACGCTTATTGCGGAGATGAAGTATGAGGCATTCTCCAAGGAAGACGCATTTATGGAGACACTTCGAAAGAAGTGCGAGTCCAGACTGTTCACTACCTCTGAAATGACCTACAACCAGATTGTTGATAGAGCGGCGACAGAAACATTATGGGGTTGGTATCATCCGGATCAGCTTGATAGCCTGAAGTCATATTGCCTTAAAACGGATAAGTGGAGAGAAGTTGGCGGATATCTACAAAAAGGGCCGTTTGAAAAGGATCCGACAAGCGTTCAGGTTACGCAGACAAATTATAACGAAGAGACGGAAGAATTCACCTTATCTGTAAGGGGTATTGGTGGAAGAGTCTATTATGATATCGGTTCTGACCCGACACAGGCTTCGTCCGAACTGACGGACCAGATATTTGTGACTAAAGAGCCGGAAGTAAGATTTACCTGCATAGATCCATCCGGCGAAAGGAAAGAAGGGGGTGTGGTTGAGTTCCTTGGTCAGCCTACTCTGAAATATGGTCAGAGATCCACGCCTTCCGGATTATTGTTAGAGATACGGACGCATAGCCAATATGAGGTGCGCTATACAACCGATGGAAGTGATCCTAAAGAGAATGGTGGTTTATATACGGAGGAAATTGTAGTTCCTGACGAATGCAGATTTGTGTGTATTGCATTACTGTATGCACAGAAACTGATTTTAACAAAAAACATTCCTATAACAAAAGATGCAGCAAAAGCAGAGGAACAGAAGATAGATGAAGATCGTCCGCTGCTCTATAAGTATAGGAGCAAAAAGAAATGTGATGATACAGAGTCAAGTTATCGCGCACTGGAGGAACTGGCAAAGATAGATGGTCTTACTATGTCAGGTGTAAGTGCTTATATCTTTGAGAAATCTGATCAAAGCAATTATGTAGAATTACAATCAGGTGTTGAATATAAGCCGGATACGTTTAGGGCAATGGTTGACTTGATCAGAGAGACAAGTTTTGAAGGAAAAGATATCACGGTGACTATCGAATATAAGGAATTACGGTTCGTTAAAGGTGAAAAATTCAATACATGGGTAGAACTATGTAAGCAGGATTTGAACGCTCTTAAAAAGGAAGGAAGCATTATCCAATGAAAAAGCAGACGGTAGGCTTTGGCTTTAACCCTGCAGAAAATGAGAATCATTTTTACCTTGTAATTCCTGATGATAAAAAGGAAGAGGTGTCCATTTATGAACGCTTTCATTGGAATGAAGAAGGCGAGCAAGATATTAGCAGGAAGGATGTACTTAAGTTAAAGATATCCAGGTACAAATGGTCGAAATTATCTGCGGCAGTTACAACTGAATTTAACAATAGGTTAAAAGCAGAGAAGAAAAAAACGAGTAAGTTCTCTGTCGGGGGTAATCCGCTGGAGAAGATGTTTGGAAAAGAATTGATGGTGTTGCTCTGGGGAATTGAGAATAATGACCCTGCAGGAATACCTACAGCTATTAGAAACTGGTTGGGTCTTCAGCCTGAAGAGCGCTGGTGGCTTTATACAATGACTAACGCAAGCACCGGAGATATCAATGATAAGCGTGGATGGCGGATGGCACTTCGCTACGCATTGTGCGAAAACCCGGTTAATGAGAGCAATCAGTTATCGTTAGAAGAATATTTCGGAGGAGATATAAATGAGTGACACTAAATCATTTATAGAGGTGCAGTTCCCAGTTTCAAAGATCAGCAAAGAAAGCTATAAAGAAAGAAAGGCTGTTCAAAGCCAAACACTTACAGGTATGGGTAGGTGGTGGGGAAGGAAACCGTTGATATTGGTTCGAGCAACTATATTGGGGTGCATTCTTCCAGCTACATCAGATCCTAAAAAAGACATGGATATGTTCTTGAGAATATTAGGGATGGATACTGACAGCCTGTATGAAAGAGTAAAGGATAGTTTTACCCCGAAGTTTTTATATGACAAAGTGAAAGATACTCCATCTCTTGAGAAAAATATCAGAGAATGGTTTGAAATTGATGGTAAAAAAATCAAAATTAGTTCGAAACATAGCAAGGAAGAAATTGCTCATAGAGTTTTCTTAAGTATGGGATATGATGAAAAGATTTCTCATTGTATAAGACCAGAACAATTTGTCGATAGGAAGGGAGATTCTTGGAAAGAGGTTAATGATTATTATGGAATACAAGCTTCATCTCTTGATGAAGTCATTGAACAAATCTCTATAAAACGTTATGGACATAAAATACGTATAGGGGACTGTTTTTGTGGAGGTGGCTCAATTCCTTTTGAGTCTGCAAGAATGGGTATAGACACCTACGCAAGTGACTTAAATCCCATAGCAGGTTTTCTTACATGGTCAAGTATAAATCTTTGTGGCGCAGATGAATCAAAACAGAAGCAGATAGAAGAATTCCAGGAAAAAACATATCGAAAGGTAAATGATTATATAGAATCGCTTGGTGTTGAAAGAAACGAAAACGGCGATAGAGCCTTGGGATACATTTATTGCTTGGAGACATCTTGCCCTGAATGCGAAAAAAAAGCGCCATTATTGTCTTCGCTTGTTATTGGTAAGCGTGCAGGAAAAGTCATAGCTAAGATTGTTGAGGATAAAAATAGTTACCATATTCAAGTTTTGGAAACGCAGTCGAGCGAAGAATTTGATAAGGCTTCAAAAGCATATACAGTTTCTGGTGGAAATTTCACATGTCCGTTTTGCGGGAAAAGCACTCCTTTGAGCAAAATAAGAGGTGATAAATGGGATGATGATGGCAATACTATACATGGCTTGCGCTTGCTATCTAAAGATGAATATAAATATTCGGATGAAGATCCGTTTAATGAGAAATTGTTTGCGATTAGATATTTAAGAGAAGATGGTACGCGATATTATGCAGCACCAAGTGAACGTGCGATAGCTAATGAAAAGAAAATAGATGATATTGTGAAAAACAATATTCAGGAATGGATAAAAAAGGGCCTTATTCCTTCGGGGCAAATAGATGAAGGAGAAAAGACTAATGAGTTAATATTCAATAGAGGGTGGAAGTATTGGTTTCAGTTGTTTACACCGAGACAGCTCTTGTATATGAGTGCACTTGCTGATGAAATATTAAAGGAAGAGGATCCATTGTGTGTTGCTACTGGCATTTTGGGTTTAAATAAGTGTGCTGACTTTGCTTCAAAATTGTGTAGTTGGGCATCATCAGTCGATATCTCGGTAAATACTTTTTATAATCAAGCAATGAATCCGTTGAGTAATTGGGGGGAGAGAAGTTTTTACCTATATGATGCAATATGGAAATGGAATGTGAATCCATATAAGACAACAAAGAATAATCTTGTCACATTAAAGGATGCAAGGCAGGTTGAGGAAAAATGCGATTTTTGGATTACAGATCCTCCATATGCAGATGCAGTTTTATATCACGAGTTGTCGGAATACTTTTTGGCATGGGATAAAAAACTAATTTTTAAAGTGTTCCCAGAATGGTATATGGATAGCAAGAGGATTCTGGCTGTTCGAGGTGATGATTTTGCTGATTCGATGATAGATATTTACTCAAATCTTGCTAAACATATGTCAGATGATGGTATGCAGGTGGTTATGTTTACTCATTCTGATCCGGCAGTTTGGGCACAATTGGCTATTATTATGTGGAAAGCTGGCTTAAAGGTGACTTCGGCGTGGAATATTGCTACGGAAACGGATGCTTCCGGGTTAAAATCAGGCAACTATGTTAAGGGTACTGTAATTCTTATATTGCGTAAACAAACAGGAACTGATGTGGCCTTTCTTGATGAAATAAACGCAGATATTCGTAATGAAGTAAAAGCACAAATAAGTAGTATGCAGGAGTTAGATGATAAGGAAGAACCGAATTTTTACGATCCAGATTATGTTCTGGCAGCATATGCAGCTTCGTTAAAAGCATTAACTGCATATGCTGAGATAGAAGATCTAAATTTGGATTTTGAACTTAATCAAGCGATAAAAAATCCTGTTGGAAGTAAGATCGTTACAATCATAGAAAATGCAAAAAAGATTGCTTATGATTGTGTGATTCCAAGCGAGTTTGATGGATACCTGTGGAGAGATCTTACAAATGCTGAGAAGTTCTTCATCAAAGGACTTGAGAGTGAAAAACGGGGAGATTATTCTATCAGCACTTACCAAGAATTTGCTCGTGGTTTTTCTATAGGAGGGTATTCACAGCTGATGGCAAATGAAAAAGCAAATTCAGCAAGATTAAAGACTCCCTTTGAAATGGCAAGTAGAAGTATGGCTGATGTGCCGGATTTCGAATCTTCTTTAACGAGGACTGTATTTTCAGGGATATATGTTGGAATAAAGGAGGATATGAATCCTGCGAGAGGCCTGGATTACATTAAGAATGAGCTCCCGAATTATTGGGATAAAAGGGAGATGATAAAACAAATATTGGGATTCCTTGTAAATATTAAGGATATTAGCAATATGCAGCCACATTGGACAGAATCTGCAGAGGTTGCTGAACAACTGTTGGCGCTTGTTTCACATGACAGTATATAAGGTGGGCTGAATATGCTTAATCGTTATTCTTCCAGACAACAGCATCTGGGAGAGGGCTTTCTTATTGAAAAACTGAATAATGCGAGATTCTATGATCGTATTGCCGGATATTTTTGCTCATCAATCCTGGAAGTCGCCGGAGAGAATATCGAGTCTGTGAGTGAAAGAGTGCGTGTTATTTGCAATTCCGGAGTATCTCCGGAAGATGTGGAAGTGGCAGTGAAGGCCCAGCAGATGAAACAGGAGTGGTGTGAGTATGGACCGGAAGAGAAGTATTCAACGCCGGAAGGCTCTGACAGACTATCACGCTTATATCGTCTGTTGGCATCGGGTAAAATGCAGGTTCGCGTGATACCGGATGAAATATACGGAATGATGCACGGAAAAGCAGGCGTGATCACTTATGCAGATGGTTCTAAAACCAGCTTTATCGGAAGCATAAATGAAACGAAGAGTGCATTTAAGCTGAACTATGAAATAGTTTGGGAAGATGATTCAGCTGACTCTGTGGACTGGGTTCAGAAAGAATTTGATTACTTCTGGAATAATAAGTATGCGGTCGATCTATGCGATTATGTTGTGCAGGATATGGATCGTATTGCCAAAAGACATGTCATACCGCTTCACGATTGGCGTGAAGGGGATGAACATGACATAGCAGCAGCTGCCGTGGAAGAGCCTGTATTCCGAAAAGAATTTGGCTTATGGGAGCATCAGAAGTATTTTGTTGAGCTTGCTTTTCGCGAACATCAGAAGCCGGGAGGAGCCAGATATATACTTGCTGATCAAGTCGGTTTGGGCAAGACGATACAGATGGCTATGTCTGCAAAACTGATGGCTTTATATGGTGATAAGCCGATTTTAATTATTGTACCTAAGACGCTTGTTTTTCAATGGCAAGAGGAAATGATGTCGCTTTTGGAAATGCCGTCCGCTGTATGGACAGGGCGTGGATGGCAGGATGAAAACGGGTATTTCTATCAAAGCGAAAACACAAGGGCTATTCTTAAATGCCCCAGAAGGATAGGAATAATATCACAGGGGTTAGTCGCGAGGCGAACTGAGGCGGCTGATCTGCTTAAGCAACAAAAATACGAATGTATCATAGTTGACGAATGTCATAGGGCTCGAAGAAGAAATGCTAACAGAGATGCTGATACCAATAAAGCAGATGCCAACGTTCTTCTTCGCTTCTTAAATGAGATCACATTCAATACCAAGAGCATGATTCTTGGAACGGCAACGCCGGTTCAGGTAAACACTATCGAAGCGTTTGATCTGCTCAATATTTTGGCGCTTCCCACAGATAAAGTAATGGGTAACGCTTATAGCGAATGGAGAACTAAACCTCAGACCATGTTGAATATGGTGTGTGGACAGGAAAACATTCCTGAAAGCGACAGAACCATGTGGGATATCATTAGAAATCCCTTGCCGGAAAGATCTCCGGATTCTGTCAAGATTAACAGCCTTAGAGATGCTTTGGACGTGGATGATGATGATTTTATCCTGGATCCGGAGGTGTTTAATCATTCAAGGCATTCTGTTCAGGAAAAGATCAGATCACTGTACGACGCTGATGATTATGTGCACACTTATAACCCATACATTAGGCATATCGTTCGTAGAACAAGAGATTTCCTGGAAAATACTATAAATCCTGAAACGGGGGAGCCTTATCTAAAGAAGATAGAGGTGAAACTTTATGGAGAAAACAACGATGATGCGCTTCCGTTAGAAGGATATTTGCGACAGGCTTATGAAAAGGCGCAGGAATTCTGTAATCTGTTATCCAAGCGTGTCAAGGCCGGCGGATTTTTATCAACCCTTATGTTGAAGCGTATCGGAAGTACCATTGTCGCAGGCGATAGTACGGCAAGGAAAATGCTTGCCTGGACAGAAGAGGGACGTCAGATTCTTGAGGATGAGTTTGATATGAATCTCGAGGATGAGTCTGTTTCAGATGATGGAAGTGAAGTAAAGGATCTTACTGAAAATGAAATTGAGTGTCTCAGAGAACTTGTTAAGATTCTTTCGCTTAATAAGGATAGCGATCCGAAGTACAACAAGCTTTTGGATATCCTCAATAACGGAGTGGGCGATGGAAAGCCTTGGAAGGATGCCGGATGCATTATTTTTTCACAGTATTATGACAGCGCGCATTTTGTGGCGGAATCTCTGTCAAGAAATATGTCCGGGATAAAGATCGGTTTATACGCCGGTGGTGATAAGTCCGGCGTTTTTGAAAACGGCATTTTTACTCGAATAGAAAAAGATGAGATAAAGGCTGCTGTCAAGAAGAGGGAATTGAAAATCCTTGTGGGAACAGACGCTGCCAGTGAAGGATTGAACCTGCAGACGTTATCCACGCTGATAAATCTTGACCTTCCATGGAATCCTACACGATTGGAACAGAGAAAGGGAAGAATTCAGCGAATTGGACAGATAAGTGATAGCGTAAAGATTTTCAATATGCGTTATAAGGATTCGGTCGAGGATAAAGTTCATAAAGCTCTGTCTACGCGATTGAACAGCATTTATAACATGTTTGGGCAGATTCCGGATACATTGGAAGATGTTTGGATTGATATTGCTAATAACAATGTTGAGAAAGCGAAAGAACGTATAGATATGATACCGGAGCGGAATCCCTTTACTATCAAGTATGAAATGAAACCGGCCAAAACGGAAGACTGGAATGCTTGCGAGAGGGTGTTGGATAAACACGATAAGATGGAGCAGCTATTAAAAGGATGGTAATGATCGAGAGGAGATTATCCAATGGCAAACATAGAACTCGATGCTAGATTTGTAGGCGATATTGAGGGTGACTTTTTTGTCCCGTCGTATCAGAGAGGATATCGGTGGGGGCTTGATGAGGTGACAAGGCTCCTGGATGATATCTACAGCATTTATGACGAAGAATCAAAGTCCACCAGAAATTATTGCCTGCAGCCTATAGTGATAAAAAAACGTGATAATGATTATGAGCTGATTGATGGACAGCAACGACTGACTACGCTGTATTTGATTTACAAATATATGAGCGATGCCAGTGGTGGCTTCATTGAGGAACCGAGGTTTTCTTTAAAGTATGAGACCCGTTCAAAATCAGAAGAATTCCTGAAGACGTTGGATAATAACCTTAAAGAAGACAATATTGACTTCTGGTTTATTAGTCATGCCTACGAAAAGATTGAAGATTGGTTCAAATCAAGGGATGCCAAGATGTCTGTTGTTATGAACCATATGAATACATATCTTGCGGAAAATGTAAAAGTAATCTGGTATGAGGTGGATGATTCTGAAGATGCGATCGCTTTGTTTGAGAGATTGAATATTGGCAAGATACCATTAACCAGCGCAGAACTTGTAAAAGCAATGTTCTTAAGCCGTGACAATAATAGCTTCATGGATCGGGAACGTCAGGAGGAAATAGCTCTTCAGTGGGACAACATGGAGAAAGAGCTTCACAATGACAGCCTATGGTATTTTTTGACGAATAATGAAAAGGTGAGCTATCAGACAAGAATAGATCTGATACTTGATCTTATTGCAGGGAAGACACCTGAAAACAGAGAAAAATACTACACGTTCTTTCACTTTGATGGACTCAGGAAAGAAAAGGATTTAAATGTGATCTGGCAGGATATCATGCATACATTCCTTATCCTGAAAGACTGGTTCGGTAATCATGAGTTATACCATAAGGTCGGATATCTGATTGCTTCTAAAAAGAAATCGTTAAGTGATATTTATGTGATGTCGCAGGGGAAGACAAAAAAGGAATTCCTTACGGCTCTGGAGAATGAAATAAAAGACAGTATCCGTATAGACGATAATTATGCAGATCTGTCCTATGACAGGACGGGTGATTATTCAAGGATCAGCAGATTGCTTCTGCTTTTCAACATTGAATCGGTAAGGAAAAACGGTGAGAGGACGCAGTGGTTTCCGTTTGATAAGTTTAAGTTCCAGGGAGGCGGCAGAGTTACATGGAGCCTTGAGCATATCCACGCCCAGCAATCTGAAGGTATGAAAAACCAGGAGGAATGGACGGAATGGATTGAACTCCATTTGCCTTCCGTTAAAAGTATAGCTCCGGATAATAAGGAATTGATTGACAGAATGCAAAGCATCGCAGACACAAAGCAGGTTGACAGGACAGAGTTTGAGAGAATTCAGTCGGCGGTTGTAAGCATTATGTCTTCACAGGGAAGTGTGGAATATATGCATTCGATTTCAAACCTTGCATTGCTTAACAGCGGAAATAATGCTGCACTTAATAATTCTACCTTTGACGTGAAACGAAATGAGATTATCAAGATGGATAAGAAGGGAGAGTTTATTCCGTTCTGCACGAAGATGGTCTTCTTGAAATACTATACACCCTCAGAAAAGAATCAGTTGCATTTCTGGGGACAACCGGATCGCATAGCTTACGTTCAAGCCATAAACGAGGTGCTCTCAGATTATCTGGAAGAACCTATATCTGTTGAGAAGGAGGCAAATTGATATGGCTACTTCATTACATACATTTATTGATATTTTTGATGCCACCTTCGAGGGTGAAGAAGAACCCATAAAGCTTAGCGAGATTGTCATTCCCATAATACAGCGAGATTACGCGCAGGGAAGAAAGGGTAATGATATTACCAGAGTGAGAGGACGCTTTTTGGATGCTCTTTATAATGCTGTGGAAAGTACACCAATTACTCTGGATTTTGTGTATGGTGATATAGACGAAAATGGTATCATGACACCGCTTGATGGTCAGCAAAGACTGACAACGCTTTTTCTGCTTCACTGGTATGCAGTTAAGAAAGAAAAGCTGCAAAAAGATGAGTATGCATTTTTGAATCACTTTTCATATGAAACTCGTTATAGTGCAAGGGATTTTTGCTCATATTTGATTAATCATGAGCCATCATTTGACGAAAAGCTATCGCTTGAGATTATTGATCAGGCATGGTTTCCATTGGACTGGAAACAGGATCCGACCATTGCGGCTATGTTGGTAATGATTGACAGTATCGACGAAAAGTTTGCAAAGGTAAATGATTTATGGAAGAAACTCAGAGAAGGAGCAATATCTTTTTATTTTCTACCAATAAAAGATATGGGATTGACCGATGAACTGTATATTAAGATGAACTCAAGAGGAAAGCCATTGACACTTTTTGAGCATTTTAAGGCTGAATTGGAGCATGAGCTGAGCAAAGTTGATAAGAAAAAGGCAAAGGATATCATATCAAAAATTGACCTTGATTGGACAGACATGCTATGGGCGTATAGAGGGGAAGATAATCTTGTTGATGATGAGTTTCTTCGTTATTTTCATTTTATATGCGATATCCTTTATTACAAAGAAGGTGATACACCTCTAGGGAAGGATCTTGACGAATTCGCTTTAGTTAAAAGATTCTTCAGTGATAGCAGTCAAAATGCAAAAGATAATATTGTATTGTTGGAGCTGTATTTTGACTGTTGGTGTTCATTGGAGCAAAAACCGCGGGATTTCTTTGAATCTTTCCTGAGCAAAAAACATGAGGAAGGGAAAATTAAGATTGAAGAGAGATATACTCTGGATATTTTTGAGGATTGTTTAAGGAATAACGGCGATTGGCTGGGGAATGGAAACAGGTCATTCGCACTGAATAGAGTTATTCTTTTGTATGCTATAGTTATTTATTTACTGAATCGCGAAAACATAGATGAGAACCAACTTGTACGTCGTTTCCGTGTAATCAACAATCTGACACTCAATTCTGAATTTGAAATGAGTAACAGTGAGTCCAGAGCCGGTGGTAACAGAATGCCTAATATCTTAAAGCAGGTAGACTCGATTATGATTGACGGAAAGGTTGATTTGAAGATTGAGAGAAACTTCAATGCAGTTCAGCTTACAGAGGAGAATGATAAGCTTCTTTGGGTGTATAACAATCCAAGTAAAGCAGAATTACTGTATAAATTGGAGGATCATAAACTTCTACATGGTCAGATTGGTATCGTCGGCCTGGATCATCCGGAGTATTTTGAAAGATTTGAGTCACTATTTAACTGTAATTGGGACAGTGTAGACTGTGCGCTCCTCATTATGGGGAATTATAGTCAAAGAGAGAAGAACGGGTGGAGGTTCCAGTTTGGATCTCGAAATATGGATAGGGCCTGGATCAACTTGTTTCATAGAAGCTCAGCAGAAGGGTTTGAAAATACGAAGACATGTCTACTGCGTCTTCTATCGAAGCATGAAGAGTTTTCGGATGATGTGTTGAAAACTATGAAGGCGGATTTTCTTTCGGAACGCGAGAATCAAAAGAAATATGACTGGAAATACTATTATGTTAAATATGATGTTTTCCGCGCTGGAAGGTATGGAAAGTATAGCTGGGATAACTTTGAAGAAGCACCGTATGAATTTTTCGCTATGTGGACAGAAAGAAAATGGTCAGAAAATATGTATCAACCTTTCCTTAAAGAAATTGATGCGAAACATCTTTCCAGAGATGATTATGGTATGCGTTTAGTTTGCGGTTCTACATACACGAAATGCGTAAATTCAGCGTTTGTTACATATAATCTGGGAACAAATGAAGAGATAGGTAGAATTGAAATCTCTCAGAATGAAGATGGAATAGATACAGAGGATAGAATTAAAAAATATAAGGCATTAGCGCAGTAAAAGGGGCGAACAGAGGATGTCAGAGTTATATGTGTCATCATTTGCGGATAATGGAACAATGAGGTTTGGACTCTTCTATGAAAAAAACAATGGTGAAAAGGAGCAACTGACAGAGAATTTTAAACCATTGGTTTTTGACACAGAAGCTGCTGCAAATCATGAATTGACTACGATAGCAGCAGAACGTCGAAGAGAAAATGGGGCTGTTCCATTTTCGATAGAGGAAGCCCAGTCTTTCGCCGAAGCCCATAAGTGGAAATATGCCACAACCTATGCCAAAACTGCGCCGCATGAATATCTGGTAAAGAAATGGCTTTCTCAGGAGGCTAGACTCCTGTTCGAGAGATTGGTCCAGACAATCAATACACAATTCGTTGTCGGATACTTTTATGGGCATAAGAACAAATACCTGATCCTCGGAGATCACTATTACTGGTATATGCCGGTATATCCCGAGAATATGGCAGTAGATCTGATAAACAGAACTACAACAGATTATCTGGAATACCGGGATGGAGCATACTACTACAAACCGAAGAAAAATGGTGAGGGAAATACCGATGGATCTGATAGGATGCAAAGTAAAGCATAAGATATTTGGAATAGGTACAGTCATAGAGCAGGAGGATCCTGAGCATATTACTGTCGAGTTTCAATCAAAAACATCCACCTTCCAATATCCGTTAGCCTTTGAAAAGTATCTTCAGATAGAAGATGAAGAGCGACGGGAAGAGGTTTTGAAAGACCTGAATGTAAAGAAAGAGGCTATAGATGCGGAAAGGGCTGCAAAAGAAGCCAAATTGATGGAAGCAGCCCGCAAGATATATGGAGGTGGAGAATACGTAGACAAAAAATATGTCCCGGTTAAGCGTAAAGAAGGTATAGCGCTTACATTCTTTGTCTTCCAAGGTGGGATTTTCGACATACAGGCTAAAGAACAGTATATTTGGGCTCCGGTTTATGATGCGGCCGGTGACAACCTCTTTTACTGGGACAATATTATGAACATCCGGGAAGGGGACGTTATCATACATGCTGAAGGCGGATATATCAAGGCGATAAGCAGGTCAAAGGGCTCATGGTATGAGTATGACAATCCTTATGACATATTTGATAATCCCATTTACAAGGACGGCAGGCGCGTAGATCTGGATGTTACTATTATAAAAAATCCGATCCCTACATCTGATTATAAAGACGAGATTATCAGGTATTGCAATGTTAAGTATGCACCCTTTGATAAGAACGGGAATGGAAACAGAGGATACCTGTATGATATAGATCCGAAGCTGGTATCTGTCTTTCTTAAAGCTGTAATAAAGGATAATAAGGATATTATGGATCTAGATTATATCCAGTGGCTGATCTGATGTATACGTGTGACAGGCATAACGGAATGGATTTAGACATGGCGATTGGTTTACATAATACGGCAGATTTCTCATAAGTCCGTCTTTTTGGACAACTTCTCAATTAGACTATGTGATATAAGCTGACTACCAGACATATATCTGGTATTTATTTCAATGTAGTCTTTAATTCATGGATAGGGGGATATATGGAATTCGAAGCTATTATGAAGCAGATAACCGGGGGGCTTACTGGCGATCCCCAAAAGGATATGAAGTATCTCCAGGAACAGATGGATAAATATAAGGATCATGAATACAGCAAGGAAATAGTAAGAGCCTGTGGACGTTTGTTCTATGATCTTGTTCCGGACGATTCAAAGGAAGAGTTTATTAAGGCTCTCGATAATGATAACAAGGGATTTGAAGCCAGTCTTAAAGAGATCCATTTCAATATATATGAAAAGAATTATGATCGTGCCCTTAAGCTGGCAGAGGAGATGGTGACAGCACATGAGAAAATGAATCTCTACGCGGATGATGCGGTCAGCGAATATCACTGCTTTACTGAGCCAATGCAGGAGATGCTTTATACATATTACGCTAAACCTAAGAAAGAAATCAGAGCATCACAGATTGATTATGCATCGTTGTATTTTTTATACGGATCCATTCTGGTTGAAATGAAGAGATATGATGACGCGGCAATGGCGTTAGCAAAAGCGATGAAGTGGAATCCTGCCAGCACAGTGATTGCTTTTGAATATGCGGAGACATTCAAGTGCCGGGGAATGATGAAGCCATTCATGGAGCTGACAAAAGAGACGCTTAAGTATACATACCGACCCCAGGATCTGGCCAGATGCTACAGGAACCTTGGCTTTTATTATTCAGAAAAAGAAGACTATGAGACCGGAGCATATTGCTATATATTCAGTACTGTCTTTCAGCAGGCAGAAATAGTACAGGCAGAGCTTTACTATGCCAGTCAGAAAAGCGGTAAGGAATTCAGTCCTGGTGCAGAGGATATAAAGGCCTGCTTCAATGAAAAAGGGATACAATATGGTCCAAGTGAAGCCGTTGGTTTTTCATATAAATTGGGCAAGGACTGTTATGAAACGGGAAATTATGATATGGCAGGGTATTTTCTGTCAATTTATGCAGGCTTTATTGATGATGATGAAGTGCAGGAAATGCTAAACGAAATATCCAAGAAAACAGGGGGCAAAGAATAATCATGAACAGAGAGACACTACAGCAGGTCTTTCAGCAATATATAGACAGATTTGCATTCCTGAACGCAGAGCCGCAGGAAGAGTATTACAAATGGCAGGTCTGCAGGGAGTTCCCGGGGCTTATGAAGGCAGCACTTGAAGCAGATAACGATCTCTTTCCGCGTAAGCTCTATGAAGCCAAGAAATGCACGTACAACATAATAGACAGTTACACACAGCCTTTTTCAGGTCTTGTGGATCTTGCAAAGGAGGATCCGGATTCTGTGAGAAAGATGCTCCTTGATCTGTATTCTGATGATGGCGGTGATATAAAGACCCAGATGGAGATAATATCCGACTTTTTCAACAGAAGCAGTGAACTGGTTCAGAAGTACTATCCGGAGAGCTTCCGGTACAAACAAGACTCACATTCTGTGTCAGCTCTTCTATTTCTCAATGATCCTGATCATCACTATATGTTTAAGGCTACCCACTGCCTTAGCTTTGCGGAATGCGTCGAATGCTATGATGACTGGGGTGCCGGCGACAATATAAAGCTGGATGTCTTCTACAGGTTCTGTGATGAACTCCTGGAGGAGATCAAGGCAGATAAGGCGCTGATGTCAACGGATGAAAGCCGTTTTGACAGCAGGATAGCGTACAAAGGCGGTGAACTGCATCCGGATACTGAGAAGCATATTCTGTTGTTCGATATCATATATTGCTGCAGCGCATACGGTCTGTATGACGGTGTGTCCTTTACAAAAAGGAACGCTGCGGAGAAAAAGCTATATAAAGAGAATAAGGAGACAGCTCGGAAGCTAAAAGCAGAGTATGACCAGGCAGTAGAAGAGGATGAGAAGCTGAGGAATACCCTCCTTGAGCTTGCCGATATGATCAAACCCGGAATGAAGGTGAAGACCAAGAAACATGGCGAAGGGGTAGTAGATAAGGCTGATGACAGGTATGTGACAGCTACGTTTGATGATGGGACTACAGAGATAGGATTGCCGTTAGGACTGAGTAATAAGATACTCGTCTTTGACTCGAGTGAAGTATCCGATAAAGCCGACTCCGTCAAATCTCTGCTGAAGAATTACAAGGAGATCCCCAAACGGGTAGAGCAGAAATCCAGAGCGCTAAAGCCGTATGAGGAGTATTTATAACAGTTTGATTGGCTAGAGAGGATCATGGAATCGAGAAAACGACATGTGTCAGAATGGAGGCCATTCTCTGAATTAAATTCAATAAAACAAAACATTTCGGATTGGGGATACCCAAAAGAGTATATAAAGAAACGCAATTTAGAAGAAACAAGGTTTATTCAAGGGTTTCATCCTCAAACCGGTGTCATGTTCTGTTTTGAACCCATAGAAATAAAGGCATTTGGAGAGGAAATTATCTGGCGCGAGAATGAGAATCACGTACATATGGATGTGCCGGATACATTTGAAACTCAATTCGGAACCTTAATTAATCATAACAATGGGGAGTTTTCAAGTTGGCTTTCAAAAGATATCGGGGGGAAAGATTGGGAAATCCAGGGAAACTATCGTGACATGTTTGACTGCGGAGATTATTCCTATGCGATATCAAATCTAGGACCACTGATGTTTAAAATAATCCGAATCAATAGCAAGATAGAAGATGAAACCGTATTTATTTGTAAGTCTAACAGGGAGATGCTAGAGTATGCCGGACGGTTTCAGAAAGGATCAGATCATTATATAGTTGCCAGTGGGTATTATAGGGTAGACAGTGACGGTAAACGTAGTAATAACGACAAAACTTTCTTGTTCCGTGTGAGACAGAATGGAGAATTTATCATTCAGAATGAGTGGAACCTCTTAATATCTCCGGTAAATAGTATTGCTGTTGCGGGTGACGATGTATATTTTGGACAGAATAAAATGGTCACGAAACTGAACATCACGTCTGGGACAGTAGAGTACTATACCAACAAAAGCGACGATGAACTTGATGAGATTGTTTATGATATTGGATGAAGGCATATATAGGTAATGCAAAATATCATTTTCAAAAAGAAGGGGGACCGTAATGAGGGACATGGAGAAGATCCACGAGTTTGCGATTACGTATTACAATCTTTATGAAAATCCTGATACGAATGAACGAGAAGTAGAAGACGGGTTTGCAGACATATGTTTTGCCTTCGGATTTAAGATGGATTGTGGAAATGCCTTTATAGAAATCTATTCTGAAGAGGCATTTTATAATACAGAGGTTTTTGAAGAAATAATAGATAACGTTGACGACGTGATGTTGCTTGGATCCGCGATCTTCTCGAAATGGAGATGTATTACTCATTGGGATTATATACCTGATCTATTGAGCGAGGACTCCAGGAAGTGGTTTATGAGAGCTTTTTCCAGACTGGCAGTATTAGCAGGTGATAATGAAAAAATCAAAGATAAGCCGAGCGTAAAGTACAGTGACTCTAAATCTGATGTCCAAGCGGAAATAGAGGCAATAATGCTTCGAAAAATCAAAAAAGAACTTTGTGATGATACTATAGTAAAACCAGACAGTTTACCTTTAGATACAGGCGGAACAGTCTATATTAGTCCGGACTTTTATTCGGAGGAGAATAAAATAATCGGAGAAATACATGCACATATTGGCCGCTTAAAGGGGGCTCAGCCGGATAAGATAGCAAGTGATGTTTTGAAGATGCTATTATTTGAAAAAGAACGTGGCATCAAATATAAGAAATATATTGCAGTCTGTGATCAGGATGAATACAAGCAATTGAGCGGAAAATCGGCACTTGCCGAATCAATTAGGGTGTTTGGAATAGAGCTTTTGTTTATCAGTATACCTGAAAAAGACTATGAACGACTTCAGGAAAGTATAAGGAAGCAGAATCTGTTAGTAAAGAGTTAAAAAAGCCGAAAAGAAAAGCCACCATGCGGGTAAGCATGGTGGCAATATATTAACCGGCAGGAATAAGCCCACCGGTAAGGGCGGAAAGTTGCCGCCACGAGTTTATGATATCACAGAACAAGACGCAGGATACACAGATAAATACACGCTATACTGATATAGCTTCGTTAAATGAAAAACACGGGGTTTTTCTTGTGCGCGATGAAGAAGCTGGCCGGATGTGTGTTAAGAAGATCCTGAAGACCTATAACATGGATGTATACGAAAGGCTACAGACTTCACGTGTTAAGGGCATCCCGGAAATCTATCATATGCAGGAAGATACCGAAGGACTGACTATATATGAGGAATACATTTCCGGCGAGACCGTTGACTCCATGTTAAAAAACAACGGGGCGATGCCTGATAGCAAGGTTCGGGATATAGCAGAAAAGCTATGTGATATTCTAAGCCGACTCCATGAAATGGATCCTCCCGTGATACACCGGGATATAAAGCCTTCAAACGTGATGGTCACTCCTGCAGGGGATGTCCGGCTTATAGATCTTAACGCCGCGAAGCTGGAAAATACAGAAAAAGATGAAGATACAGTACTTCTTGGTACATACGGCTATGCCGCCCCTGAGCAGTATGGATTCGGCTCATCTACGATCCAGACGGATATCTATGCTGTAGGAATGCTCATGAACACCATGCTGCTTGGAGAATACTCCAAAGACATCGTAAAAGACAGTATCCTGTCCGGTATTATAGAGAAATGCGTGATGATGAGGCCGGAAGACAGGTACAAATCAGCTGCAGAACTCAGATCAGCACTCAATCATCCAAATAGAAAGACGATAAGCTTTATCCCACCCGGTTTTCGTACGAGGAACCCGATGCATATGTTTACCGCAATCCTTGGATATGCGGCTATAGTATCAGTCTGCATGTCACTTGAAACAAAAACACAGACAAAATATCCGGTGATCACGTGGTATGAGCGGATATTCTCAATGTTTATAATGCTGATGATGGTATTCTTTGCTGCAGACTATCTTGGTGTCCAGAAGAAGCTCCCTTTATGCAAGAGTCAGAATGTCTTTATCAAGATAATAGGGATAGTATTAGCAGAGGCAATAATCCTCGCTGTGCTGATGTTCATAATGGTCGGCATAGAAGCGACAGTACTGGTGTAATTCTGATCTGTTATTCCTGCGTTCCGCTTGTCTTAAGAGGCTGCTGTTTATTCTTCATAAGAATCCGATTTACTTCTATGATATTTTTGGGTTTATTATTGAAAATGGTCATAAGAAGGGCATCCCTCGGGACTTTGGGATAGAGCTCCGGCATGCCATATTTTCTCAAGGCTTTCTGTGTCTCATCTAGCGACAGACCTGCTCCGAAGCATATCCGCAGTATCACGTCACGCTGCCTGGTGTGTTTTTCACCCGAAAGCAGCTTATATCCGTATCTTTCCGGGACGTCTGCATTAAGGAATGTATCCTGCTGTGAAACGCCGTTTTCCTTCATTATTCCCTTGATATATGAGCAGAAAGCGACCGGGGTATCCGAAAGGCTGTCCTTATTCTCTTTATAAAAGCCGTCAATATCCTCTGGATGCGTGCTTTTCAGAATCTTCTTCAGTTCATCGGTCTCTTTTTCAGTCATTCCCGTCATTCCTGTATCAACGTGATCTCACTAACGGAAGTATTTTATCACAGATAATAAAAGTCCGTTACCACCGCCGGGGTGGGAAAAGCTGAGAAAATGCGCGAATTGCCACCACTGCGGGGGCAACGGAAAGAAGGGAAAAGTGGTAAAATATAGCACATGAGAGAGAAGAGCATCCTATTTACAATTTTTCTGAGCATTATACTTCTGGCAACCGCCTGTGGAGATTCGGATACTTCTGCGGCAGGTATACCTGTGCAGAACAATCTGGTAAAGACTAATCGAGAGATGCGGCACGGCTATGACCCAGCTACAAACCAGAGTCTTACATTTGGCGGAATAACAGTGTCATTCCCGGATTATTGGATACAGTACAACAACGACAGTGATAATCCGTACTATTGTGCAGAAACCGGAAACAGGATAGCGGAGCTGTTATTCACATATGACAATACCGCTATGAAAGAACCGGATTTTCATACAAATATCTCTGATATCATGAGTGATTATCTGGATAACAGAACCTCGGATGTATCAGATGTGGTGATGGGCAATGCGACAGATTGCGAAGGGATACCTGCATATGCTATAGGTTATCAGGGAAAGATAGGGGATAACGAGATGATCGGAAGGTGCGTATTTGTATATGATCCTTCCGAGGGAAACCTTCTTACACTGGATCTCAGACAGACAAATAATACTGATTTCACCTATTTCGATGACTTCAACGAGATGGTTTCAAACATTGTCATGGAAGACTATGAAAGCCCATCTGATAATACGGATCTGGATGATATACTGTCTGATTCCGTCGAGGCTTCGAATGACATGATCGATCAGGAGGAGGCCATAGATATAGAGGATGAAGAATCGGATGTATCGGAGGATGAAATAACCCACAAGGTCTTCCCATATCCCGATGAATCGGAGATAACGAACGTGGATGATTATAAATCCTTCTACAGAAACTATAAATCTGATTACAACCAAAACTGGTACAGGATAAAGATGCCGGTGTATAGCGTCAGCGGGAACAGTATAACCGTGCGGGATGAGCTTCATAAGGTCTTTGGCAATATCTCTGTTGAACTGGCAGAACCGGGAGCAGCATCTGCTATACGTAAAGGGGATGAAGTTACCGTAGTTGCCATTTCGAGAGGGAAAATCCTGGGGACACTGATTATGTATAGCGGTTATCTCGATGGAATGCAAAAGACAGCAAATTCTGTTGTTGATGGACAGGTCATAGTAATTGATGATTACGTATCATTTGCACAGAAATATGATTCGTATGATAGCGGAAAAACGGTACAGATAACGGCTAAGGTTCAAAGTGTGACAGAGAGAGGATTTAGTATAGATGAAGGCTTTCCTGATGATATGACGTCAGGTATATCAGTTGAGCTGGCATCCGGTGAACCTGTAGACAGTATAAAGGAAGGGGATACAGTAACTTTTGTGGGAAGAACAGATTCAAAAATGTTCAATCTGTTATTCATAAAAGATGCCCACATCGGGGCTGCAAAAGGAGAAAATGTAGTTAATTACACTCAGACAGAATCCTATGCTGAAAAGAACAAACCCAAGACATATACCCAATGTACAGTGTCACAGATGGTCTCCGATATGGATAATAATCCTATGAGTGCAAAGGACAGATATCTGGATAAGGACCTGCAGATTACAGGTATTATCACAAAAATTGATTCCAAAGGTAAGAATTTCTATATCGGAGTTAGTTCTTCTTCTGGATTATCGGACTCAGTATACTGCAGTGTGGAAACAGAAGATCAGAGGCAAAAGCTGATGAATCTTTCCAAAGGGAATAGCGTTACGGTGAGAGGTAACTGCTATTCTGCGAGAGAGTTGCTGGGCTATTCGATCAGGCTGGATGATATCCTTACGGGGTATTGATTATATGAGAATGAGACTGAGACAGATTTGCATATTGTCTTTAATCCTGTGTCTGGTAACTATCGATGTTCCGGCATATGCTGCCAATGGTCAGAATAATAGCGGGAACGGTACTGATATAATTGAAGAATCCCAGCTACAGAGGCAGAAGCTTCGGGAGTCTATCAATAATGCCAGAGCACTCCTCGATTCATCGTCCGGATCAGGCACATCATCAGAGAGTACAGATATTATACGCCATACGAATGGTGCCGCACCTTCAAGCTACAAACCGCATGGCCAGCTTTATACCCGCACTTATGATGCCTCCAAAGTCTACAACACGTCATACACTGCACCTGATACGAATGTTAATGCGGATTATGTGATTACGCAGGATCAGACCCAGCCTCCGGCTGTACAGACAACCCCTGCTCCTGTTTTAGGAGTCATGGATACTGTTGGAAATACAACACAGACACCATCTCAGACCAGCAGTACCGGAACGACGGCAGGATCGTCCGCAGCATCAACAGCTTCTGTTTCTTCATCAGCACCTATAGTAGAGACAAGTAACGAGGCTATGGCCAATAAGGTTAGAGCTATCTATAACCTTCTCCCGGAGGCGATAAGGAACGACTATGAGGCAAATGGGTGGAAAATAAAGATAGTACCGCAGGATGTTATCAGGGATCAGGATTTAATAGCGTCATATGTTCCAAGGATTCTAGGCATATTAGCAGGACTTACTGATACAGGACAGGAAGTAATCTTTTTGGATGAGGAGTATGGGGATGAGGCCATGTCTCATGAGATGGGACACTATGTGGATATGGTTCTTTTGGGTAGTGATGATATACCCCCATCATATTCGGAAGAATTCAGGAATATATATGAGCAGGAAAAGGAGGGCTTTAAGACCAGCTATCCGAAATCAAGCGCTCACGAATACTTTGCGGAGGCCTTTTCATTATACATTGAATGTGCAGGATCTATGCAGCAGGATTTTCCCAGAACATATGAGTATATGGACAGGCTGATCAGCCCATATGGTGGCACGACGACAAAAGGTAAGATCCTGACACAAAGTGAAAAAGATGACCGTTATGGCATTGATTTTGCGGCACTTCTGAATTTTGATGATTCATATAAGACCTATATAAATGACTTGAAGCAGATGATGGATAGAGGGAAAAACTCCCCCGCGGTGCAGAGAGGACTTGATGCAGCCAAGAAGGGCGGCGGAAGTATTGTTGACATCCTCATCAGTGGGATCAAGGAAGCAGAGAAACTGGGAAGATAACCGGAATCTCATAATAATATAGAGGTTGTTCCTGTCCGTAGATATGCTATAATACCGCGATAGTAACAATGAAATCCCCAGTGGGATGAGAAACAAGAGAGGAATCAACATGAACAAGACAGAATTAGTAGAAGCAATAGCAAAGAAGGCAGATCTTTCAAAGAAGGATGCAGAGGCAGCTCTTAAGGCTTTCACCGATACAGTCAGCGCACAGCTTAAGAAGGGCGACAAGATCCAGCTCGTAGGCTTTGGTACATTCGAGGTAGCAAAGAGAGCAGCGCGTACTGGAAAGAACCCTCAGACAGGCGCAGCTATCAAGATTCCTGCATCAAAGGCACCCAAGTTCAAGGCAGGAAAGGCTCTTAAGGATCTCGTAAACAAGAAGTAATATCATATCCATTATTTTATTTACGACCCCGGACTATGTGCCGGGGTCTTGCTATTTTAGAGTATAATGAACAAAAAAGAATTATACAGGGGATACGATGTTCGGACTCGTAAAGAAAAACAAAGATATAGAGCAGCTTCTGAGGATCCTGGAAATGGATGCAGCCAACAACTATAAGGATGCAGTTCAGGAAGATATAAAGAGGATAGAGACAGAGATAGCCTCTCAGGAATCCATAGGGAAACTGAAAGAGAATCAGAAAAAACACTATGAAGAAATCCTGAATGGACTGAGATCTCAATATCAGCATTTTACCCATCAGGATCAAGGGAAAATACTGTTTTAAGACATGACTTAATGATGAGGTACCAAATATGCAGATGACAGAGGAAGAGATCTGTAAGAGGTTCAAGAGAAACGGATGCTACAAAGAACATATAGCTATACTTGCACAGCTCAACGCCGTGGATACCTGCGTGATCGAGAAGATCCTGCATAAAAACGGCCTCTACGACAACAGGAGAACCATCCGTAACAGGGAAAGAACCAATAAATGAGATTGTTCATTGCTATACAATTCAATGATGAAATAATAGAAGCACTTAACGATCTGCAGGAGGATCTCCGCGATCAGGGGATGGAAGGTCATTATTCACCATTAGAGAATCTCCATCTTACACTCGCCTTTATCGGTGAATACGGTGATCCTGAAGAAGTGATGGATGCGTTGGAAGAATCAAACTTCAGACCGCTTTCTATTAGGCTGGAAGGAGTGGGAAGCTTCGGTGATATATTCTGGGCAGGCATATCCGAAAACCGGGCACTGATGAGTTATGTCAAAAGACTGCGCAAGGTACTCTCGGATCACGGGATCCCATTTGACCGAAAACGCTTCAATCCGCATATAACTCTTGTAAGAAAAGCAGCATATAATAAAGGTCTGCCTTCTGTATCAATACAGAAAAAAGAGATGATGGTAGAACGCATTTCTCTTATGCGCTCAGACAGAGGAAAACATGGAATGATATACACAGAGGTAGGTTGTGTATGACACCGGATCAGAGAGAATGGAGCAGGACAAGAGATGAACTTGTTGATGCTGTGACCTTTCTTGGATTTCCAAAGGAACTGGGAGATGCCATGGCAAAGAATCTCGGCAGTCCCAAAGCAATGAGAAGGATGATTTCATATCTTTATAATGAGAAGCCTAAAACTGCGGAAATAGCTGTGGACGAGATGCTCGCCATATGCAGTGAGATAGCCGCATGGAAAGAGAAGAAAAAGAGCGAAGAAGCCAATGCAAGATATAACGATATGCTGAACTACGGCCTTGATTATTCAGAAGGAGATGATTACTGAAATGTATGATTGTGAAGGAGCTGTATCAAACGATCCGAAGCTGAATGGGATATACAAGAAATATGTTCAGAAACAGATGATCCGTGCTCTGGATAATGCAACAGAGTATCAGGAGATAGCAGACATACTGAAAGCCGGGAAGCCTCTCCTGTCGAATCAGCTTGAGATATTAAAGGACAGCCTGGAGGACTTCTTCCCCGAGGACTTTGACAGAAATGATATCCCCGAGATCATGAAAGAACTCTATTTTGTCATAACATCAGACGAAGAGTATATCCCGAATCTTGTAGAAGAGTATGTCCTTGCAGCCTGTATAGATGAAATGCAGGATGTTGTAAATGATGATGGCGGAGTAGAACTGATAGTTCCTATGCCTCACAGGGAAGAGATCATAAAGTCAATGAAGGAGTATCTTGAAAATGAATGCGGAGAGTCGGAGGAAGAGGCTGCGGAAATAGCAGAAGACAGGATCCGCGGCATAGAGGATTTCTCCGGCATAGTAGACTATTGCTTCTATGATACGGATTTCATGATGCTTGATGATCTGACAGCGGAGGATATAGTGAAAAGCGGAGTAAATGACGAGCTTGGAGTAGGGGCGCTGGAGCCTGCAAGAAAGCGGTTGCCGGACGGATCCTTCGAGCACATAGGAGAACCTCAGAAATCTGAAAGCTTCACTTTTCGAATAAAAATATAAGCGTAAAATTGGACGAAACAAGCGTGTTATGGCATAATATCACAAGTGTTTTGCAATCTGAAAACGTAACAGTTTTTTACTAAGGAGAAAAAAATGGCAACAAAGAAAACAACGGCAACAAAGGCAGCAGCGAAGGCAACAAGCGCAAAGAAGACTGCACCCGCAAAGAAGGCTGCAGCAGTCAAGAAAACCGTGACCAAGAAGGTAGCAGCTGCAAAAAAGACAGTAGCAAAGAAGACAACAGTAGCAAAGAAAGCAGTCGCTAAGAAGACCACTGCTGTTAAAAAAGACGTAGCAGCAAAGACGAAGACCGTAGCAGCGTCAGCAGCTACATTAAAGAAAATAGAGGAGCAGAAGGCTCAGATCGCAGAGCTCAAGCTGCAGAAGAAGGCACTTGAAAGAAAGCTCGCAAAGATCAAGGCTCTCGCACAGTAATGTCTACAGCGATAGTTTATTATTCCCAGCATCACGGGAACACAAAAAAGCTCCTTGATGCGATAAAGGAATATGATCCCGAAATAAAGCTCATAGACACGACCAAAACGAAAGTCGAAGACCTCTCACCGTATGACAGGATAGGGATAGCTTCAGGAATATATTTCGGTAAGTTCAATAAAGATCTGACGGAGTATATCAAAAAATCTCTGCCACATGCGATAAAGGTGTTCGGCATCTACACCTGCGGCAACCCTTCCGACAGATATACGAAGGAGATAAAATCCATCGTAAACGAGAAGGGATGCAAATGGATAGGAGAGTATGGCTGCCAGGGCTTTGATACCTTCGGCCCATTCAAGCTGGTAGGAGGAATCGCAAAAGACCATCCGACTGAAGACGAGATAGCCGGAGCCGTGCATTTCTACGAAACATTGTTATAAAAGGTCAGGGGAGCCAGAGCGCTCCCCTTTTTTCAGGACATTATGAGAATAGGTATATTGTCAGATACACACGGTTTATTACGTGATGAGGTTGTGATAGCTCTGGACGGCGTGGATCATATTATCCACGCCGGAGATATAGACCGTAAAGAGGTTATAGACTCATTAGAGTCCATAGCTCCGGCGACGGTGGTCAGAGGAAACGCAGATAAAGACTGGGCGGAGCATATACCCGTGACCGCCTCTATTGACTTATCAGGTAAGAGATTCTACGTAATCCATAACAAAGCAAAGATAGACAGCGATCTTTCCGGATATGATGTCATTGTATCACTCGCATAAATACAGTTACACTGAAAAAGACGGACAGATATGGTTTAATCCGGGATGCTGCGGAAAGAGAAAACCCGGGCAGGAGATAAGCCTTGCCATAGCGGAGGTAACAGGAGAAGATATCATCTTTGAAAAAGTCGTGATAGACAACTCCGGACCTGTCATAGATTCATCATCTCTTCCGAAAAATATTGACAGTATAATCCGAAAAGCCATGAAGCTTACGGACAAAGGCAAGGGGGCAGAGGATATAGCACGTTCGTGTCATATCAGTCCCGCTCTTGCAGATGATATCTGCCGGATGTATCTCACCCATCCCGGAATAGATGTGGCAGGGATCCTTCAGAGGATCGAGGGTAGATGATCAAGGAGCAGATAGAAAAGAGCATAATCCATGACAGAGACATTCGGGAGCCATTATTTGATTATCTCGAGGAAACCTATGGAAAGATAAGAATAATTGAAGAGAAGATGATGGGGAGATCCCGCGCAGATGTCGTAATGGTGACGGAGGATGCCCTCTATGGTATAGAAATAAAGAGCGATGCAGATACTTATACCAGACTTTCCAGACAGGTGAAGGATTATGATAAATATTATGATCGGAATATCATAGTAGTCGGTACAAGGCATGCACATTCCGTCAAAGAACACGTGCCGGAATGGTGGGGAATAATCACGGTAGAAGAAGAGGATGGAAGGCTGGATTTTTACTTCTATCGTCAGCCGGAGGTTAACCCCAAGTTGGATATCAAGCGAAAGATATCTATCCTGTGGCGTCCTGAGCTGGCGCATATACAGGAGCTGAACGGGATGCCGAAATACAGGGATAAGAGCAAGCTCTTTGCATCCAATAAGATAGTGGATACGGTTCCTTATGATATCCTTTCACCGCAGATATCAGAGGAACTCTTTCAAAGAGACTATACGATGATAGAAGAAACTCTGAACGAATATAGAAAAGAAGCTACAGCGAAGAAACAAAGGAGGCGCAGATGATAAAGCCGGTTGTAAAAGATACTATATTCCTTGGTCAAAAATCCGAAGAGGCAACCAGAGCAGATCTTGCCATAGCAGATGACCTTCGTGATACGCTGGCAGAAAACAGCGAACACTGTGTAGGAATGGCTGCGAACATGATAGGGATCAGAAAACGGATAATCATAGCAAATATGGGAATGGGTGATATCATCATGTTCAATCCGGTCATCACAAAGAAGGATTCACCGTATGAGGCAGAGGAGAGCTGTCTCTCTCTCATTGGCACAAGAAAGACCACGAGATATAAGAATATAGAAGTAGAGTACACGGATCTAAAATGGAACAGGCAAAAGCAGAATTACTCCGGTTTTTTGGCACAGATCATCCAGCATGAGTGTGATCATTTGGAGGGGATCATCATCTGAAGCAGCCAGCAACGATACCTCAAAGGTATGATACTACCTTTATTATATGTATTTCACTATAGCAGCCCATGGGGGTATATTATAGTTAGCAAGAATAAATGAGCAACGCAGACCGGCCGGTACGCAGCTCAGAACGGGATACATACAACGTATTAAGAAGGAGGTATCACCATGAAGAAGATAGAGCTTTTCTTAGAGGAACTGTACAAGAGCTTTGCACATATCATCGAGTATTGATATAGATACCGATCAGAATAGACCATAACATCAGCCTCTGCCAGCACGGTGGGGGCTGATTTCATGTCCGAAATCCCCTCTTTACATACTCGAACTGGTGTTCTATAATGTATTTCCACAACAAAACGGGGATGAAAGGGGGATTTCATGAGAAAAGGACACGATCAGCAGCTTGTAGATGTAATATGCCAGCATAATAAGGACGGCTCCATGATCCCCATGAGGGTCAGGCTCACGGATGAAGACGGGGCAGTCCAGACCTATACGATAAAGAACTACGAAGATCTTTCACATCAGGGCACGAGGACGATGCCTGACGGTATGTACGTGACAGACCGTACCTTCGTCTATGAATGCCAGGTACAGGCTTTCGGCAGGTACCGCATGATCCGCCTCTACTACGAACCCTCCGGAACCGTCTGGAAGATGACGGTATAAGGCATATCTAAACGATAATTCTGAAAAAACATCCAATTTATAACATTATGTCAACCAAACCCGACTCTCAGTCCGTTCTATAGGACAGCTTAAGATTTAGACTTCTAATCATAGAAGCAATCCGAAGCGATCCAAAGGAAGGGAGATGAGCATATGAAGCGGATATTTTTCACACTTACAGGAACAAATCACTATTACGGAACAGATTTCCTTAAGAAAGGCATGAAGATCAGGCTTAAGAAAGAACCTGACAATGAGCACGACAAAGAAGCGATATGTGCTGAACTTAAGGGTCTTGGCAAGATTGGGTATGTGGCCAACAGCACCTATACAGTCATCGGAGACAGCTACAGCGCAGGAAGACTCTATGAGCATATGGGAAAGAAAGCCAAGGCGAAGATTCTCATAGTCACGGAACGGGGAGTGCTTTGCGAGCTGAAGGACGAGAAATGAGGATGTCAATGAAGCGGTTTGTATATTGGATAAAGAACTGCCTGAATTATAGATAATGGAGGGAACAGAGGATGAGCATCGCAAAAGACAAGAGAGATTATAAATACCCTTACATAGAGAATGCAGATGAAAAACTCAGAGATTTGTGCGTAAAGGGGCTGGAAGCAAGGTATAGTGGCGAGAAAAGAGAGATGGCTATGACAAGACTCAATGAAGAGCTTTCGATCATCAGCCGCCAGGGATCAACATCAGGATATCTTATCCTTCTTGATGTATTGGAGACAGTCGGATTCGAGCCGGGAGATATATGTTTAAGAGCAACAGATGCAGCTTCTTTGATATTTTATGTGACAGGACTGTCAACTATTGAGCCGCTGGAATCAAAGCCTGCACTATACCCCGAATTTTACTTCGGGTTCGACGGTGAAAGGCTCCCGGCATTTGAGATGAACGTGACACCGGAGCTACAGGACAGATTACTGGATTATTACAAGCATTATTCCGGGGATCTGCATTTAGCATACAGATTTGATAACGAGATTTACTCTACTTTGGGGGTATTCATGGGAGATTTCGATGAAAATGAAGTTAAAAACAGCTTGTATTACGGCGTATTTCGCTTCCTTTTCATGAGGATGGGGGAAAGGAACAGACAGCCTTCGGAGTTGGTCAGTGAAGACATTATTAAAGCCTGTAATCCAAAGACATACACAGATTACGTGAAGTGTTATGGGCTGGCTCATGGAACCGGTGTATGGGAGGAAAACGCAGAGAATCTGTTAAAAGAAGGGATCCTGCTTCCGTCAGAACTGATTGCTGACAGGGAAGACGTATATGAATACCTTTTGCAGCATGGCTTTGGAAAGAGAACCGCGTTCGAGATGGCGGAAGGTGTGCGTAAAGGCCGGATCCACAAATCTGGATGGAAGCCTGAGCAGTTTGAAGCTATGAAAGAAAAGGAGGTTCCGGAGTGGTTCATAGAGTCCTGCAAGAAGATACAGTATCTCTTTCCGAGAGCACATTCCATGGGATATCTTAAGACATACTGCAACATGGGTCCTGAGAAAAAGGACAGGTGACAGTCGGCTAAAGGAGAGGTAAAGATCGTGAAGAGGCTTATTTACTGGATAAAGAAGTGTTTATACGGCAGAGACAGATACTGTAGCAGTTTCTGCGTGACCTGCAGGTTTTACGAGAAATGCAGATATGATGAATCACCTGAAGAACCTTGTACATGAAAGACGTTGTTCTTTTGTTGTCATGGATACAGTACATCGGAATAACCATACATTCCCTGCTTTTGCAGATTGCCGAGGGATGAGAGATATGGCGGCAATTCTCCTTTCTTATCAGGTTTTGTAGCTGTCCAGCTTTTTCTGGTCTATGTTGCCGGCAGCAATCTTCTCACGTACCCATAGCTGTAGGGCATCTGCGGTCATAGAAATCTTCTCTAGCTTATCCTGGATCATAGCGAAATCTTTATATTCCGATTCTTGGATCTCGCCGTCAGAAGTGATCTCTATTAGTTTGTTCTTTTCTTCTTCTACTGAGTTAAGGGAGGCCAGCATCTCCAATGTAATATGGGCTAGATCCTTGGGTTTGATCTCGGGAACGTACTCTTGCCCTATGGGGCAGTCATGCGAACAATAGTGATTACAGAGGGACGGCTTCTTGTATGCATCCGCCATGGCGAGTATCTCCTCCGGGTGGGGAGCCGACTTTTCACTTTCAATTTTTTCAATCCTGTCAGAGGAAACGAAATCCATCAGTTCAGAGGCCTCTTCGCGTGTAAGATCGACTTCTTCCCGAGTTATCTGGTAGATGTTCTTGTTTTCCTTTGTGGATTTTCTGCCCATTTTCGCTCCTTTTGCAGAACAGATGCCTCTATTCCTCTAATTCCGCCATGTTTACACTAATTCATTATTATATGCTTTTCTCATCAGATACGAAAGGGAAGAGGAACATGGACATCAAGACGAGAGTGCTTGTGGCGAGAATCACTGTAAAAATTGACGAAAACAGAAGCTGGGGAAACGAGGAAACTACAAAACATGTATTTGATAGAGCTGAGAAATACAGCAAAACGTAGCTATACAGGTCAAGGGAGTATCGTATTTCTCTATGTGCGAGGAAATAGCTGCGTCTATTTCGCCATTCTGACAATGTATTGTAGTGATTGGAAACCCTACAATAATCATATCACATAACAAAACACACATAACGAGGGGGATATGACATGAAAAACACAATCAGAGTTCTTATGGCTACACTATTATCAATTGTAATATCTGCAACACCTGCAATGGCAGCGACAGTCGAGGCCTCAACAGTAGTTGGTAATATGAAATCAGCAGTTGGAGAGATATATGATGCTTCAGTTATCTCAAGGATGGTAGGTCGGAGCGGTGCCGCTACAGCAACCGGATCAAAAGGGATAGCATTTGAAATAATGTATGCAGACAAAAAGAACTTTACAAACATATTTAAGAAAGAGCTTAAGACGATACAAACGAAGAATCCCACGGCGACCCAGGTGGATCTTGTGACGATAAATAGTGATGGAAGCAAGGTCGTAGAGAGACTTCAGTTAAAAGATATACAGAGTGATTCTGGAATCAGGAAGCTTCTTAATAGGATAAAAAAAGGTGATTACAGGCAGGCGCAGTTGGTAGGGACTGACGAAACAGTAGAAATATATAATGACATGGTAGCAAAAGAGGGCGTCACTAAAGCTATGAAGAAATCAGGGATTTCAACAAAAGCCACTCAAAGGATAGCAAACAAGGCTGTTAGTCAGGTGCCAACAGCAACTGCAGCAGCAGAGAGTGTCGCAACAACATCAGCAACTTTCGCTGCATTTGGAGCTGTTATCGGATTGGGAGAGTCATTGCTCGAAGGAGATGACGCAGCGGATACAATATCAAATACTGTAGTTTCAGGAGCAAAAGGTGCAGTAGCTGGAGCAGCAGGTGGTGCAGCAGGTACATTAGCGACTGCAGGATTAGCCGCAGTTGGTGTAGCTAATCCAGTAGCCCTGGTGATAATTCCGGTTACAGCAACAATATCAGCAAGTATGCTTACAGATAAAGGACTTGAAAGAATCTCAGAGATGGCACAGGCGAACCTTTCAGTTGCACTGCATGATGCTCAGGATGCAGCAGAAGAGAAGATAGAGTACATAGCAGTGGCTATTGAGGATTCCGGCATAAAGGAAAAGGCAGCGAACACAATATACGAGTTAAAGGATGCATCTCTGGCTTCTATAAATGTGGCGGCATCAACGGTAGTAAACAAGGTTGATTCATTACAGGGGAACAAGTAATCAAAGGAGGAAAAGGGGGAACAAAATGAAGTATGCAGTAATTGATCTAGAGATGTGTTGTGTGGCAAACAGTATCTCTTGAACGGCTTCACGGAGACTAGATGGAAGCATTTGAAGCGTATAAGGACGGTACTACGGACAAAGATACTTTTCTTCAGCAGAAGGAACTGTATGATCAGTTGGAAATTAAGCTGAATGACGGAATCCAGAAGCAGACGGGAGTGGTAAAGGCTTTGGAAAAGGAATTGGATGCTATGCCTGAGGGGCTTGCCGTGGTGGATGAGACTATAACGGCGGATAAGCTGACCAAAGAACTGGTGGATGCATTTGTGGAGAAGGTGATCCTGAAGCCTGAGCGGCAGGTGGAGATTGTGTGGGAGTTCAAGCAGTAAAGTAATATGTGCAATATGTTGGCGCTCGGATTCGGTCGGGTGCCTTATTTTGTTGGAATAGCACTAAAAATAATGACAAAGTTCGTTGTTAGGTATAAGATAAATTAGTGATTTTATATGCAAATATAGATTGCGGATACCGGTTGTAGAATTCTAAAAAGATAAGGAAGCGTATGATCGAAGGGTATTTAACGATTAAACAAGTGGCGGAAAAATGGGGTGTTACTCGGAGAAGAGTTCAGACGCTGTGCTCTCAGGGAAGGATACCTGGGGCAACAAGATTCGGACATGAGTGGGCAATACCTGCCGATGTTGAAAGACCGACTGATGGCAGAGTAACCACTGGCGAATACCGTAATTGGCGTAAAAAAGATGGGGAAGACAGATAGGATGACATAATATGTCTTTCTTGTTTGCTATACTGTGACTATAATGCAGGAGGTAGCCATGGAAGCTGAAATGAAGGGCGATCAGATAAGTCGTGTATTACAGATTTATGCCAAACTATCTGATGGCTATGTGGTGAACAAAGCAGAGGAAGCGGCGAGATACGGAGTAAATGAGCGAAGCATTCAGCGCGATATAGATCACATCCGGAACTTTCTGGATGAGGATTCGGATCGTACCGGTGTAGTTAATTCAATCGTATATGACAGGATCGCTAAAGGATATCGATTGGAGACGCTATATCAGATAAGACTTCAGAACAGCGAGGTATTGGCTCTTTGTAAGATTCTGCTTGATAGCAGAGCTTTTACGAAGGCAGAGATGGTCGAAATGCTTGATAAGCTCATTACTTGTTGTGTTCCGAAGGTGAATCAAAAACGTGTAAAGGATCTGATCAGCAATGAAGAGTTCCACTATGTGGAGCCCAGACATAAAACACGATTTATTGAGCAGATGTGGGAATTGGGACAGGCTATAAGTGAGTCCAGATACATAGAGGTGGATTATTACCGGACTAAGGATAAGCAGACTGTGCATAGGAAGCTTCAGCCGGTGGCAATAATGTTTTCGGAATACTACTTTTATCTTACTGCTTTTATTGATGATGAAGATTCTGTACGGCAAAACTTTGATGTTTTAAACGATTCTTTTCCAACCATATACCGTATTGATAGAATTCGCAAACTGAAAATGCTTGATGAAAGATTTCATATACCATACAGTAGCCGGTTCGAAGAGGGAGAGTTTAGAAAACGAATACAGTTTATGTATGGAGGAGAGTTGAAACGAGTTAAATTCAAGTATACTGGAACAGATATAGATGCAATTCTTGATCGCCTACCTACAGCAAAAATAGTGACTGAAGACAATGGCGCGTATATTGTTTATGCGGAAGTATTTGGAACCGGTATAGATATGTGGCTGAGAAGCCAAGGAGATTATATTGAAATAATCGACAACAACTAGAGATTATGAAGGAGAAAGTGCTTATGGGAAGGAATGCATTACGGATTGTTTGTAATCCCTACAATAGCCAGATTTCATATTATTTTAAAAGTGAAAAGGGAAGCTGGACGGTGCTTTCAGGGGATTCGCCTTTGTCTCGAAAATATTACACTAATACGACGATGAAAGAGCGTGCAAAAGAAATCGCTGAAAAGATTGATGAAATATATAATCGAAATAATAGAGGATTGGATGTTTTTTTTGAGGGAACAACACAAAGTTATGATTATATAAAAGGAGCATTTACGTATTATCTTCCAGATAGCGATATTGTATGCACAATGGGTGTTACAAAGATTGCTGTTGTTGGGAAAGTTAACGTCGGGAAGACGTGTTTGATAGAGGGGATGGAAACCCTTCAAGGGTATAAGTATTCAATAAATAAGTACCCTGCTTATTTACAGTATAGTGATGAGGGAAATCATGCAGAGTGGTTTGAGATTAATGGAATTGACCTTGGTATTGAAAACGTTAATAAAGCCTATCGAGCAGTGTCGCAGCTTATTGAAAAGGACTTGTCAGCAATTGTATATTGCGTTAACGCTTCTATGGGCAGATTAGAAGAAATAGAAAGAGAGTTTATATTACGAATTGTTGAAGAGCATCCATCAATAACGGTGCTAATAGCGCTGACAATGAGTATAAAGGCAGATTATAAATCTGTCACGAATGAGTTGGAGAAGATAACTAATCAGATAAGAGTTATACCGACACTAGCTAAAGAATATGAGATTGAAACGATGGATGAAGATTCGGGGAAAGAGAAGAAGTATGTTAAGGAGCCGTTTGGTCTAGACGCTCTTTCTAAGTATATCTTCGAGAGGAGATAAAATTGCGAACTGTAGAAATAATAGTAATGGGTAAAACCGGAGCGGGAAAAAGCACTTTAATAAATTCAGTGCTCGAAGAGGATTTAGCTCCGACGGGAACAGGTCAAGCTGTTACTCGAAAGAATAAAACTTATAAGAAAGAGATGATGTTGCCCACGGGCAGAAAAAAAGATGGTCAATATGGCTTAGTAGCGTGCGCTCTCTCGATGTATGATACAGTTGGCTTGGAGATAGACCATAAAATAACTGAGAACACACTTGAAAAGATTAGAGATCATATAAAAAAAACGAAGGAGTCAATCAATACTGAGGATGTTAGTTTGGTATGGTTTTGCGTCAGCGAAACAAGTAAAAGATTTGAGCCGTATGAAATAGAATTGATAAAAAAACTGTCTATTGATTATGAGATTCCTTTTGTTATTGTACTTACACAGAGTATTACAAAGAAAAAAGGAGAATTAGAGTTACAGATAAAAGAGGCCTTACCGGATGTTCCGATAGCCAAGGTTCTTGCGAAGGAGTACCCAATAGATGATGACATTACTTTACCAGTAAAAGGAGTTGATGAACTGCTTCGTAAAAGTATAAATGATTACCAAGGAAGAAAAATCAAATTATTGGAGACGAAAATTAATTTATTAGATATAAGAAGAAAAGAACGGATTGATGAGATTAAGTCAAGGGGGAATGCGTGTATTGCCAAGTATTCTTCCGCGGCAACAAAGATGGGAATACTTCCAGCAGGATGCATACCTTTTGTACACGGGACATGCATAAAAATGTTAGTAGATCTTAATGACATTGCGGGTATTAAAGGAGATAAGGCTCTTGCATCTGATATTTTTGTTAATGCAATTGTAGGCGTAATAGCAACCCCCTTTATGGCTGTTCCATTACTGAGTGTTGCTGTTGCGTCAGCATATGTTGAAGCGGTTGGAGATAATTATCTTTCTGTGCTTATAGGAGTTATAGATCATTCGACGGATTACGAATTGATGGATAATGCTCTGATGGCAAAGCGGATAAAAGATGAGATTCGGAAACTGAAGAAAAAATAGGAGGATAGGAAAATGGCAGAGATGACAGTAGAGGAAAAATTTAAACTACAACAGGAAGAACTCGATAAAAAACTGAATTCTCTTTCAGAAGAAGAATTACCTACAGCGAATATCATAGTGGCAGGAATTACAGGAACAGGTAAAAGTACTCTGATCAATGCTGTTTTTGGATCAGAATTGGCAAAAACAGGAAGCGGGAGGCCGGTTACAGAACATATTGATGAATACCAAAACAATGATATCCCTGTTCACATCTGGGATACGGTCGGTCTGGAGTTAAATTCGGAAAAGACAGCGAAATCGATTGCATCAATTAAGGAGACAATTGCTCAAAAAGCTGTAACTGATGACCAATTTGATAGGGTACATGCGATTTGGTATTGTATCAATTCGGGAAGCAACAGATATCAAGGAGCTGAACTTGATTTCATTAAAGAACTTCACTCTACACATTTGCCATTTATTATTGTACTGACGCAGTGCTACGGGGCAAAGAAAAAAATCACTGAGTTTGAGGACCAGATAAAGAATATAAATGAGCAGGAAGGAATGCAGGATATTAGTATAATACGTGTTCTTGCTAAAGATTTCGATATCGAAATAGATGAAGACAATATAGTTCATAAGCAAGCATTTGGCCTGGATGAACTGGTGGATGAAACGCTTAGGCGTTTGCCAGAATTTATAAAGAGTGGATTTGTTGCAGCACAGCGCGTAAGTAAAGATCAAAAAAGAGAACAATGCGAGAACATTATCTTTGAATTTGCTAAGGCTGCACAGGAAGGATTTTGGGATAAGGTTCCGCTTGTCAATATTTTTACAACTGATAGGAAGATTATAAAGATGTTTGAAAAGATTGGAAGAATGTACAATACAGTCCTTTCTGAAGAAAGTGTTAATAAAGTAATTAATGAATCGGGAGTGGATTTTAAGAATAATTTTTGGGGATTGGTTGCACCTTTTGACATTATTGGGTACAACGATAAAATCAGTGATTTGCTTGGCGGCAAGAAAAAGGATGGTTTCGTTGTAAAAGTTGATGATATCCCTAAAAATAATAGGGCAGCTCGGATGATTGCTTTTTATGGCTATACGTTTATTGATTCCATAGAAGAATTGTGGAAGAAATTAACAGAGAAGCAATTAGAGGATGTGGATATGGTAGTAGATAATCTTATCAGAATAATCAATAGAAAACTCAAAGAGCGCAAGGCGGGAAGGAGAGGATGAGATGAGAAAGACTATTGATAAGAAAGTACGATTGTTGATTATTGGAATCACAGCAGTATTTGTAACTATCCTTGCTATTATTATTGTAAAGAAATAGGAGAATCTGTTATGGGTGTGATTAACGATAAGAAAGGATTATTGGCAGAAAAAACGGCTTCTGCTGCAAAGAAAGTTGGAGATGGTATCGCTTCGCTTTCTTCATTGAGCCCGAAACAACTTCAAGAAATGGAGGACAAGAGGACGGCGTATCTGAAGGGTAATCCCGATATGAATGGGGATGAAGTTCAGGATGCAATTCAGCGGAATTTAGGTGCAATAGGTATTGAGGTATATCAGGCATATTTAGATCAGTTAAAGGAACTTTATTTACCAATTAATACAGTGTCAGAATCATTTGATGCTGATAATAGAATTAGGTTTTTCGATATAACTAAATGGGTTACAGATTCTGAGGAACAAAGCATAGATAAACTTGTAAATGTTTATCATGTTTTAAGTGATGAAAAGTGTAATATTGCGTTAATCTATCACAGAACGAGAGATGATTGCAGGATTACATTGGGTATTGTTAATACAGATGAAGAAGCCTCGGATCCATCTATAGCTGACAAATACTATTTGAGAGTAAAGGGGGCAATAAAAGGTAATTTTCCAGGCTCCGATATTAAAGAGGTAGCTAATGAAAAGAATAACTTTTATGGCATGGGAATTCCAGAATGCTTAGCGGATATTATTGGAGATGTAGAAGATAAGAAGGTAAAGTCTATAGTAACTGTTTCAAATGTTGCATCAGAAAAATCTGAAGATTTTATTAGTCAAAGCATGGAAAAACTTTTGGATGGGATTGTTCCTGAGGATGAAGGTCAGGAATACACCATTGTGCTTTTGGCGAAGCCAGTTAACAAACAATTAGAAACAAAGAATAGACTATATGAACTTTACTCTGCTTTATCTCCGTATTCGGTATGGCAAGCTAGTCACCAATATACTCAGTCAGAATTGGAGGGCAGTGCTGCAAGTGCAGGCATTAACGCAAGTGTTGGGGTGAGTTATGTGGCGACAGCTAATTTTGGAGTGTCTTTTTCTAGATCTTCCAATACAATGATGCAGGTTGGAAAAAATGAAGGTATAACTAGTACCTATACTAATTACGGAGTAAAACATACATTAGATGTTATAGAAGAACAGGTAAAGAGAATAGAAGAAAGTTCTGCATTGGGAATGTGGGAATTTGCATCATATATTCTTTCCGACAGTCCTGTTATAGCCAATAATGTGGCTCACATGTATCTGGCCTTAACTCAAGGAGAAGAATCGTATGTCTCTAAGGCCGCAGTAAATTGCTGGGATGGAGATATAGATACGGAAGAAGCTAGAATTATACTATCAAGCGTACAAAGACTTCAGCATCCATCATTTGGACTAAAAGCATCATTAGCAGACGATTGGTTGATGTATCCTACAGTAGTTAATGCAACTACGCTTCTTTCGGGAAAAGAACTTGCAAAAGCATTAAACTTTCCGCGGAAATCTGTGAGCGGATTACCTGTATTTGAAGTTGTATCATTTGGTCGTGAACCGCATTCTCTTTTAGAGGCTAATCTGGATCTTGATATCGGCTGCGGATATCATATGCGTAGGAAAGTAGAGGGACAAAGAGTTCATCTATCTCAAAAAGAACTAACAAAGCATACCTTTATTACCGGCTCAACGGGTTCCGGCAAATCTAATACAATATATAAATTGCTTGAAACCGTAGGAAATAATGGTGTAAGGTTTCTTGTTATTGAACCTGCTAAAGGCGAATATAAAGCTACATTAGGGAAATTAGAGGGGGTTATCACATACGGAACTAATCCATTGCTCACAGATATACATTTACTAAAACTGAATCCGTTCCGTTTCCCAAGCCATACACATATTCTTGAGCATCTGGATCGACTTGTGGAGATTTTTAATGTTTGTTGGCCGATGTATGCTGCAATGCCAGCGATTTTAAAGGATTCGGTGGAAAGAGCTTATGTTAGGAGTGGATGGGATTTAGAAAAATCGATCAACAGGTATTCGCCGGATTTATTTCCTACTTTCAATGATGTTGTGAGAGAGATTAAACAAGTGTTGGAAGAGAGTGATTACTCAGATGACAATAAAGGTGATTATACAGGATCGCTGGTTACCCGTCTAAAATCTCTTACAAATGGTATAAATGGTCTTATTTTCTCGGCAGATGATTTGAAAGATGAAGATTTATTTGATTGTAATGCAATAGTAGATCTTAGCAGAGTGGGATCCACAGAAACTAAATCACTTATTATGGGAATCCTGGTTCTGAAATTGCATGAACATCGCATGGAGCAAAGAAGTGAAGGCGGATGTTTTAATGAGGACTTAAGGCATGTGACAGTATTGGAAGAGGCTCATAACCTCCTGAAGAGAACCTCTACAGACCAGACAAACGAAGGCTCTAATATGCTTGGAAAATCTGTAGAGATGTTGGCTAATTCCATTGCCGAAATGCGTACATATGGCGAGGGATTCATAATTGCTGATCAATCGCCAGGTTTATTAGATATGTCAGTGATTAGGAATACTAACACTAAGATTATCCTGAGACTGCCTGATTTTAGCGACAGGGAATTAGTTGGCAAAGCATCGGGTTTGAGCGACAACCAAATAATTGAACTTGCGCGGCTTGAAAAAGGAGTAGCTGCAATTTCTCAAAGTGATTGGTTAGAACCGGTGTTATGTAAGGTGGATTTATATTCGGGTCGTGACTCACATTTTCCTACTGATGGTAAAGAAGCGCAGACTGATGAACAGATTATAGATAGTAACGAAGTAGAACAGTCATTGCTTGAATGTATCATGACGAAGGAAATATATCGTAAGGGCGATCGCGTTGATATACAGAAATTGCGAGATATTGTGTTGAAATCAAGATTGGATACAATAGTCAAGTGCGATTTCTTGGATTACATTTCATCTGGAGATGAAGCGGCAATAGATTCTCTTAGGACACTTGTATATGATTTTTTTGACGCAGAAGAAGCAATTAAAGAATCTAAGAAGTGCAAAGATATCAATGAATGGGTACATTCAGTTGCAGATAAGTTGACTCCAAAGATTAATGAGTATTCAAGGAGGCAGATAGATTTAGTCATGGCCCTACTAGTATATGAACAGTCAATAAGAGATGCCTCGTATAATGATATATTCTGTCGATTTACAGAAATATACAAGATGAAAGGAGGTGTGTACTGATGTCAGAAACTAATGGGATGCGTGATATAAGTGAAGTGAATAAACCTGAAGCAGAAGACTATAAAGGAATAAAACCTGAGAACGGGACGACTTCGGGGGAGGCGAAATTCTTTTGGAACAATATCTTTAAAGGCGAGAGAAAAAGTGTTGTAGAGGATGATTCGTCAGAGCCACCGGAAACGGAAAATAATCCGCGTACAGAGGTTCGGGAAGGAGAAACATATTATTACGATGATAACGGAAACTTATATCGAGTAGGTAAGGAACTGGCTCCTAACAGTGAGTATGAACTTAACGGGTATAAGTATAAAACCGATGAGAGTGGACGAATCGTTTCTGCAGAAGGCACGCTTCACTTAAAAAACAGAGAAGGACGATTGCCTATTAGAGATAGTATTGAAGATATCGGAAAGGGAGATCAGCAAGAAGGTGATGATAGGGGACACTTGATAGGAGATCAGTTTGATGGATCTAATGGACTTGAAAATATGATTCCTCAAGATGCAGATATTAACCGAAATGATTTCAAAAATTTCGAAAATGAATTGGCTGATGCGGTTAGGGAAGGTAAGGAAGTAAATATAAAGATAGAACCTATATATGAACGAGATTCTCGTCGACCAGTCGCCACAGTAGTAATGTATAGCATAGATGGAAAAGAAAGCGTAAGAGTATTTCCAAATGGGAAGGAGGAACAGATAGATGGATGAGAAAATTTTTCAAAACATATTTGATATAATATCTGAATTCATACCGGAAGGATGGGATAAAATGGTTTTCTTCGCTGGATATACAGAAGGAAGTTATAGCATGAAATTTTATTCCAAAGCGGGGAAAGGCAAATATGTTGATTGCTTTAGTTTCCCAGGTGCATCAAAAGCTAGTTTAGTCAAAGCTTTTATGAAGATAGACACTATTCTATCAAAGAATAGAAAAGAGTTGGGAGAAAATAATGCTTGGACCATCTTTTCAATGATCGTTGATAAAAACGGCAAGATGAAAACCGATTTTGAGTATGATGATCACTCGGAGGACATGATAGCATACGAGAAAAAATGGGCTGAAAAATATTTGGGCGAATAAGGTGACGTAAGTATGATAAGATTTCAAGATGGTCAGAATAGAATAGAAATGCCCAAACTTGACATAAATGATGGGTTTAGGAATATCAGACCGTCAAGCGAGATCAACAAGACTGAGGCTCGGGATTTCTGGGATGATTTGTTTGAAAATCCAGTAAAAGAGCAGGAAATTCTTGAAGCTAATTTGATACAAGATGTTTATGGCAGGAATGATGAAGAGTTTACATTTGATATTGATTTAGATTCGGCTGATATCAGGCAAGCTCTGAATGAATTTCAGTCTGAACATTGGAAGGAGTTGTCAAATAAGGAGAAAACCGACGCCATTGAAGAACTTAGTGAAGAAACCTCAAAAATATTAAATCTTTCAAATGCACCAAATATAGAATATTACGAAGGAAATGTCAGTGATTGTGGTTGCTATGATGCTCATGATAATTCGATTTGGATTAATAGAAATAATTTTGATGATCCTCAGGAAATAGTTGATACAATAGCTCACGAGATGCGACATGCATATCAACTTGAAAGAGCAATGAAATTAGAGACATATGAAGATTTTCTATATGCTTATAACTATGCTAATTATATTTCACCATTACTGACAGAAGATGGATATGTAAATTTTACGGATTATCAGGATCAGCTAATTGAAGCAGAGGCTCGCGCCTTTGCAAAACTATTCGTTATAAAAGAGGAGGATGGAACATATGAGTGACTTGATTAAGGAGTTCTATAAGAATGCGGGCACTCTTCCTATTCTTTTGGAACGAAAGACAGCCTGTTTTGAAAGAAATCCTGATATTGCACAGGAATTTGAATACTGGATAACGAATAAGAGATTCAAGAGCGGCGGTATAGAGGAACAGGGGTATTCGGCTGAAAAGTTGGCTTCCATTTCGGAGTATCTGAATGGTGAGGGCGCTTTTGCTCTGCTTGTTGAACTTAGAGAGAATCCAGAGAAGGCATTAAAGCGAATAAAGGGAGGGTTTAAGAAGAAGTGAGCATATAAGAGGTTGCAGAACCTCTCAGACTGTAGACAAAGTCCGCGGCTCATGCCGCGGACTCAGACCGAATCAGGCTGCTATTTTTTGTAGCTTTATTACTTTGTTCTGATCACAGCAAAACTCTGTGCTGCCATGCAAAGCTTTCCATCAGCAAATGACGCATCACCAATCTTGAAAATAACCTCACCGCTGATAACACATCCAAGGTCAACTTCCGTACTTTCACCTGCAGGATTAACTGCGCACAAAAGCTCTCCTCTTTTATATACAAACGGCTTGTCAGGCTCTGTACATACAGGCACAAGCAGTGCATCAGCCTTGAGATCCTCCTCATTGTGACGTAGCTCCAGAATACTTCTAACAGTATTTAAAAGTGAATCCTTGTCATTTTCCTGCATCTCTACCGTAGGTGCATCTTCTGCGCTGTCTACAGGCAGATAGAGCTTTTCTGCATCTGCTGTTGAGAAGCCAAGGTTATCACCTTTTTTCCACTGCATAGGTGTTCTTGAACCTGTTCTGTAGTATCCTCCCTCCTTTGAAGGAAGCTCCTGATACTTCATCCCAATCTCGTCACCATAGTATAAGAAAGGCACTCCCGGGAATGTGAAAATTGTTGCGTACGCAAGCTTAAGTTCTCTCTCATCAAGGTTATAACTGGGTCTTAAGGTGTCGTGGTTACAGGTAATAAGTGACATGTAACCCACGTCCTTGGTATCCTCATACCATGCCATATACTGGTCAAGAAAACGATTGATGTTTCCGCCAGCATCCTTTTTGAAGTAGCTGTGGTCCTCATTATTTTTATCAGGATCCTCTCCATATACGTGATTATAGTAGTCTCGCATAAGTGTTGAGTAGCCACCGCCCGGATGATTAAGGCAAAAGTCCATGTCATATCCTGCTCTTAATGCCAGCGGCGGATCACTCCATTCAGCAACCATGGCTGCCTCCGGGAATTCAAGGTCAAGCATTCTTCTTACACCCTTCCAGATAGCGCTTGTGCCACTCTTTTTCTCATCATCATTCTTGACAAGTGAAGCGGCCATGTCCACGCGGAATCCATCGCAGCCGTGTGAAAGCCAAAATCTCATTACATCCTTTATCGCTTCTCTTGTTGCCATGGCAGCAGGGGAATTGATGCTCTTCTGCCAGGGTTCTGTAACGTTTAGAAATCCATAATTAAGCGCAGGCTGACACTTGAAAAAGTTCAGGATATAGCATCCGCTTCTCTCACTCTCGCCGCCTACATAAGGGAATCCGGGTGCGCCTTTAAAGCAAAAGTCTGTCCAGATAAATCTGTCAGAGTATTCATTCTCCTCTGCCTTCTGGCTCTCTCTAAACCAGGGATGCTCCTCAGATGTATGGCCGGGAACAAGGTCAAGCAAGACCTTTACACCTTTTTTATGCGCCTCTTCAAAAAGTCTGTAAATGTCCTCGTTTGTTCCATATCTCGGAGCAACCTTTTTATAATCTCTTACATCATAACCTGCGTCTTTGAAGGGTGAATCATAGCAGGGGTTTATCCAAAGCGCATTGCACCCAAGGCTCCTGATATAATCAAGCTTTTCTGTTATTCCGTTGATATCCCCGATTCCGTCTCCGTTAGTGTCATAGAATGACTGAGGATATATCTCATAAAAAACTGCATCTTTTAACCATGTTGCTGTCATTTTTCTTTCCTCGCTTATTTTGAAGTTTATTGTTTTGTATCCTTGTGATAGCATGATACTATACTGATTAATGCTTTTTCTTGCAAAATAGCACTATATACTAACACAATACTATTATTTTAAGGAGGCACTGATATGACAGATCAAATGTCTGAAATCTCAATAGCAAGGCACAAGCTGACTCTCTCAGAGCATGAAAACGCAAAGCACGGCGATATCTTTTTACCCGTAAACAGCTATCATTCCATAATCCCTGAATCCTATGGTGAGGTAGCTTTACACTGGCATGAGGAGATGGAAATTACACTTGTCCAGAAAGGCGTATCCGACTACCGTGTTGGGCAGGATACTTTTCTTGCACAGCCCGGAGATATCATTCTTGTGCCGTCTTTTTGTACACACTCAGCATCTCAGATCACGGGAAAAACCCTCATTTCCGACAGCCTGGTCTTCAGTCTTGATTTTCTTGGGGCAGCCGGTCAGGACTTATCTGCCACCAAATATCTTCGTCCTCTCTCAGAGGGGCAGCTCGTCATGCCCGCTGTCATAAAGCGTGAAGATAGGGGCTATGGCAGAATAAAAGCTTCCTTTCTCAAGGCGCTTAAGTGCTTTAGAGACCGTCCCTTTCTCTATGAGCTCAGTCTCCGCGAGCACCTGCTGCATACCATAATTCTACTTTTTGAAGAGGGTTATATCAGACCTCCTGAGGAGAGCGATTCCGGTTTATCCGGGCGTCAGCAAATAAAAAATGTACTCCAATACATATCGGAGCATATTCAGGATAAACTGTCCATTTCTGAGCTTGCCAGCCTCTGCGGTTTCAGCGAAAGCTACTTCATGAGCATCTTTCGTAAAAACGTTGGCATGAGCTGCATCAACTATATAAATCACTACCGTATTCAAAGCGCCGCCCATCAGCTCGACGAAACCGATCTACCTGTCATGGATATTGCCCTGGACAACGGCTTTAGCAATATTTCTTATTTTAATCTTCAGTTCAAGCGCGAGTTTGGCATGACACCACGGCAGTTCAGAAAGAGATAATTCCTTTCCCTACAGTAGTTTAAAAAAGGTGAGGAATTCCCCCACAGCACCTTCAAAAAAGGTGAGGCACGAAGCCTCACCTCAGACTAAAGACAAAGTCTGAGCTGCCGTTTTACGGCAGTTTTTTTTGTTCACAGAAAAAACACGGAATTATAAAATTTGCGTCACAAATTGGGACTAATTTTCAGTACAGGCGTTGCGGAGGAGGTGCTTGACCAATATCGCAAACGATCCTTACATTTTTTTAAGGAGGCGTGACAGATCATGGGAAGGACAGCAGGATTTGTGACAGGAAAGAAAAAGAGGTTTGCTTGCGGACTGTTGGCGGCCGGAGTGCTGGCGGCGATTACGGTGCTTATGCCGGCTGCGGTTTTTGCGGACGAAGCAGATACGAACAGCCAGACAGAGGCGGTAAGTCAGGCAGGTGAGGTGGTCTTTAGCACAGACTACCCCGGGGTTACGGTAAAGCCAGGCGGAGCCTCAACATTTCCGCTCTATATAACAAATCCCGGTTCGAAGGAGACCACGGTTGCGCTTGAAGCGGAAGATCTCCCGGAGGGCTGGGAGGGAGCATTCAAGAACACCTCAAATGAAGTGTCCATGGTTCATGTAGGTGCTCATCAGAAAAAAGAGGA
>Ga0256405_10000317_pt1 | contig 160179 bp, 216 predicted proteins | sample RumenRJG_02DNA_FD_189096 | JGI IMG/M metagenome (GOLD analysis project Ga0256405, IMG submission 189096) | Bovine rumen microbial communities from Lethbridge, Alberta, Canada - RJG_02 | ecosystem: Host-associated > Mammals > Digestive system > Stomach > Rumen | place: Canada: Alberta...
CGATCTCCGTGCATTATCATCTTGTCTATTACCGACAAAGTTTCATCTTCTACTTTAAAGAAGTAAGAGTTATAGCACTCTCTTGGAGAAAAATACCCGTCTTCTTTATCCCACTTGGCGTTTTTAACACCTAAGTTTTCTGCCGGCACATATTCCGTATTCCACATTACTTCTTTGGTTTTGGCTTTCTTGTTTTCTTCCATTATTGGAGCAAGTATCATTTCACAATATTTATAATACTCTTCATTGGGAGAAATATCAATTCCCAAAAACTCTGCTCCCTCAATAAGTCCGTTAATTCCGGAGGTTAAATATTGTTTTTCAAGAGAAATATAACCCGCATCATAAATCGGTAACAATCCATCTCTGAGCTCTTCTTTTAGAAGCTCGTTGAAGGCCAACATGTACTTGTGGTTTTTGCGCGTTTGTTCTCTTACTTTTTCGGATATGTCCTCCCCGTTCTTGACCGCCTGCTGGACAAGCCGGTTTATATTTATTGTTATTACCGCCTTGCTGCCCGTGGAAATACCACCTGCGCCAAGCGTATAACTAAATACATTGTCCGTAATCCCGTTTTTTAACCGGCAACAAGAGCTCAAAGAATCTGCGGAATCACTATTATAACAGAAGAAACTATGCCCCTCCGACCACATTTCTGCGGTAAATTGAGCCCACTCTTCATCTTTATATTTTTTGGTTTCTTTATCATAAACCAAATTAACAGTCTCGACTGGGAAGGTCAAAAAGTTCTTCCTTCTTTCGGCGTTGAACCATTTCATGTAAAGCTTTTGTAGCCAAGACACACTTTCCCATTGCGGTTCGTCTCCATCTGGGAAAACAAAATCATCAAAAATAGCATTAAAATATGTGTGATCATAATATGCCAAATTCCAGAAGACAGACTGAAAACCCCTCGCAGCCGCTGGCTGATTTAAAGAATATGTTACCTGTTCAAAACAATCCGTAATGATTTTAGAAATCGTTAATGGTCTTCTAGACACATTGTTGACAACAGTATCTGCTTTGAGATAGTAATCATCACCATATTCCAATCGTATAAAGTGATCTAGATACACGAGGAACTCAGGCGTCGCAACCGCCCCCGCAAATTGAGAGCTTACCGCGAAAACAAGATTGATAAAATTCCCGCAAAATGAATTTAAATTTTTTGGAGCTCCTGACGAACCACCTATGCTTTTCATACCATCGCAAATAAAGGGGTACATTGTTATACTTACACAATATGGATACACAGGGTGTGTTTCATCGTGTCTATATATCTCGTGTTCGTCTAGTTGCCTTATATATTCTTTAGCAACATCCTCGCCATACATCTCTGTCAGCTTTTGAATCATTCTAAGTCTATTTATACCAATGTCCGCTTCTTTGTGAATCTCACCAGTAAGCGTTGTAACATTTTTATTTTCAACGTTGGCATTAGCATCAAATTTACTTCCTGTCGCAGCATTGCTCGCCTTTGAATATTGCTTAATGAAATCTACTTCATGTTGATATTTTTTATATTTGTCAAACATAGAATTACGCCTCCGCAACCCATTTTAATGCGTTTTTGTAATTCAAATAAGACGACCCATTATTCAAGATCGGGGCGGAAGTAAAGCCCTTTTCCATCATATCGACAACTTCTTTTTCGCCCATTTCACAAAGGTCAAAGAGAATGCCTTTTTCTGTCAATTTTCCCTTTAAGTTTTTGCACTTAGGGCAATCAGGGATCGCGTATAAAACTACCCTTTTATTGTCTTGTTTTGTTTCTTTTTCTATATTTAAATTCTCCATACATCTCCTCCTTGTCTGCTATTTTTGTGTTTGAATATGTAGAATTATTGTTTAAAATTAAATTTAACTTGGAATCGCCTGTATTCTGCTGGCTAAACTCACCCAATTACCAGTTGTTTGATATGTAGAGACGCTACCCGCCGGTACATAAATAGGACAATTATTCGTATTACTAAAAGCATTCGCACTTCCTAAGGTTGGGGGAGTGATTGCATTTATTGTTATGCTTGTTAAACTGCTGCAAAGGGAGAACGCATTACTTCCTATACTCGTGACGGAGCTCGGGATAGTTACTTCGCTCAAACTGCTACAACCTGAGAACGCATTACTTCCTATAATCGTGACGGAGCTCGGGATAGTTACTTCGCTCAAACTGCTACAACCTGAGAACGTATACCCTCCTATACTCGTGACGGAGTCAGGGATTGTTATTTCGCTCAAACTGCTACAACGATAAAATGCATATCCCCCTATACTCGTGACTGAGGCGGGGATAGTTGTGCTCGTTAAATTGCTACAATAATAGAACGCATAACCCCCGATACTCGTAACGCTATTACCTATAATTGCGCTCGTTAAGCTGCTGCAATTGGAGAACGCGCTAGATCCCACACTCGTGACAGAGTCAGGAATAGTTATGTTTGTTAAACTACTACAATATGCGAACGCATAACTCCCTATGCTTGTTATACCACTTAAATCATCAAGGCCAACATGGGTTATACTCCTGTCGACAATTTTTTTAAACTGTTCACTATTACTGTAACCCATATCTGTCAAAAAAACTGGCATTTCATTATCCTCCTATCCATGTATACTCAAGCTCTATATCCTGTGTCGGTTTATTTATTGCATTGAAAGTCAAAGTGTCGCTTGTAACAATACAGAATAAGTCTGCGTTGCTAGCCAGTGTTTTATTAGCTCTGTCTTTTGGTTTAATAAAAATAGAATCTCCAGAGTTCACCCCTGGCATATTATAAAAATAATTATTACTTGAGTCCCAGGAGTTTACATTTAAAATTAAATCACCTGTGAATGATGTATACCAATCAAAATACTTTTTGGCACTTATAAATTTATCGTTGTTGGTTCCAGTTCCTTCTTTCAACAAACTATTAAATTGCGCTTGTGTACCATTATAATATACTGTTTTTAAACTGTCGCAACCGCTGAAAACATAATTTCCTATACTCGTGACAGAGTTCCCTATTGTTATGCTCTTTAAGCTGCTACATCTTTCGAACGCACCACCTCTTATGCTCGTGACGGAGTCGGGGATTGTTATGCTCTTTAAACTGCTACAATTAGAGAACGCACCATCCTTTATACTCATTACAGTGTCAGGGATTGTTATTTCTGTTAATTTACTACAGAAATAGAACGCATAATATCCTATGTCTGTTACGCTGTTGGATATCACGACATTCGTTAAATAACTTACAGCACCAGAGAACGAACTGTTAGTGCTACTTACCACATCACCATCACTTATTTTGGTGACGCCATAAAACTTCGCTTCATAAGTGCCCGCCGCTGTATAAGTATGACTATACGGCCCAGCACCACCATCTGAAATATCTACGATTGTTCCATCGCCCCAATCAATACGAATAAGCCCCGTAAGGTTTTTGACTGACAACTTGGTGCTAGATGCAGTTGTTGTAAATATAGCGGTGATGCTTGGAAGTCTATCTTGTTTCCACTGTAGAGCATTTGTTATTACTTTATTCTGCACTGGATTCTCTGAAGATGAGTCTAAATGATCGTCGACGATTATCGCTCCCGAACCACCTATCTTATACTCAGTGTCACCTATTGTGATATAGTTAACCTCAACAGAAGAGGTCCCAGACGAATCAACAGAAATTTCAGCGCTTATGACATCGTTGTTTATGTTTATAAAATTACCAGGTGTAAGCGTATTTTGTTTCCTTTGTAAGGCATTATAAACCGCTTTATTTTGTATGGCATTAGAAGAATCGGGACTCAGAGATGAATCTATAACTATAGTGCCGCCTTCCCCAATTTTTATATTCCCACCCTGCAACAGAGAATTACCATTAATTGTAACAATGTTTACACCAGAAACTAATTCATCTTGTTTGCCCGGTACGCTGATAACATTTTCAGCATTAATTTTAACAGCATCTCCGGGCGTTAATTTATTTTGTTTTTTTTCTAACCCCTCATATATAACTTTGTTCTCAACTGGATTTTTTGATGTCGAAGATAAAACTGTGTCTATTGTTCTTTCTGGAGACATTAAAACTTTAGCTATAACAAAGCCGGACGCGGGGCGATTGTCTACACAATATAAAACGGCAACATCTCCGCTCTTAAAATTATATTTACATTGATTAACAACGTTGCTTATTACTGTTTTGTTATTGTCATTTGCCAAATAAAGGTTTAGAGTACCATCTCCATTTACACTTGCGACTGGACAAAACATCGTATCGTCTCTTTTTTTTAATTCTTCTGCGCTTATGTTTCTTATAAGATCAACTAGTCCAGCTGAAGCTTGATTTATTTTTTCGTTTGACATGATACCTCCCTTTTATTTTTTTATTATATTATATCATATTTTTTATTTTTGTCAACTTTTTTAGACACCTTTTATAAATTAATTTACAAAAGGTAAATTTTTTATATTGCAGGCTGTTATTGACATTAATCCGCTATAATCAAGCGAAAATGATAAGCTCTGCAACAACAAACGTTCTCTTTTTAATGAGAAAAAGCTGTCTGTGTATGTAATTAAATTATTCACAGACAAAGATGGATTGAAAAACGTATCACTATTCAAGGAGGCGGTTGCCAATATAGCTTTTCTTAACTCATAATCCGCTCTCTCTTGCGCTAAAGTATCTGTTGTTATATTTGTATCGTTAATCGGCGACGCTATCCTGTATCCTATTTTTTGGAAACATATAGGCGAGGACGGATCATCATTTATTGCTTCTGCTGTCACAAGTCTGCTATTGATACTAGCGCCAACAACGACAATCTTATTTATAAAAGATCCCATATCAAATGAGAAGTTTTCATTTTGAAAATCCCCATTTTTGTCTACGAAATCATATATTACGGGTTTCGAACTATCATCAATGGTTTCCACAAGTGGAACAAAAACAAGTCTCCCCTCTGCGTTATAAAACATCTCGGCAGATAGCATTTCACATAACTGCATCAATATCTCGCCCCATGTTGAACCGGATGATCCAACTAATTTTGTTGGCGTTATTCTTCCTTTAAACGCGGGACTATAAACAATCGGCCTAGAATCGAATACATATCCATCACCAGCGTCTGTGCCAAGTATATCGTTTATGATATCTTGGATGGATATCCCCTCAGGAATTTCCGTTGTTTCCGTCAGAGTTCCTCGCTTGCTTTCGAAAATACTAAACTTGTCCCCGCACTCTACATTTACGGTTGCGTTATCGCTTGATCTTGATGGGCTTACCTTCGTAACAATAAATATACCCTTCTTAAACCATAAAACACCGTCAAAATCAGGTATTTTTAGGCCAGCCTCCAACGCGATCTTTGTGTTTGCCCATATCGAATTAACACCTGGCGTATATTTACCGTCATTATTCAATAATGTAAACGATAAAGATCTTCGTTGCCCGTTTTGGTAATTTTCTGAATATGAACCACCCGAAACAATATCTCGGGATGGTATCTGATAAGCATAACTATCATCTGGGTTACACATAAAGATTCTAAAACGTGGATAAATAGTATTGTTTTTTAACAACTTGTTTATATAAGACAAATTACAATATTTTTTATAATCAAATATTAAATCACCATCAACTTCCAGCGACCCATAAATTCCATCTCCGGCAACAGCTGTGTTTATCGAAAATGGATAAATAATATTCGCCATATCAGATACCTCCTTTATATTTTTATGTTAAATATGTTGTATTATTTGATATTTTTCAATATCTTCTATTTCAGTCCAACTGAAATTAATTGTTATTGGCCTCTTATCCCATGTGTTTGCTGGCTGCATAGAATTGTCAAAAACCTGAACAATATACGAGTTGCCAATTTCATCTTTGAGCAATTTCGGATTGCCAGAGTAACAGAATTGCTGCCACCTCTTTAACATGTCAATCTTCTTGTTGCTAGTACCGTAAGATTCGCTGCCTTCCCACCATGGTTTCTCTTTGTAACCACCGCCATTGATCGGGGGTGTAAAGAATAACTTATCTGCATAAGCATTTGAGGCTTTTTGAGCATCATTTCTAAATTGCCAACTCGATCCATCGTAGTATTTACTGTCTGTCAACAAGTTGAAGAGTTCAATATCTCTTCCTATTAAACAGCTTACTTGCCCACTCATAGCGTTCTTTGGACCCTGAGAAAACCTTGGATAATTCGAAAGAGTGTCTTGTTGTTGCCTTGAAAGATTTTGTGTTATACTACCGCTATCAATATTGTACTTGAATCTCCAAACATCAGAATCGTTTTTGATTTGATATGTAAAACCATTACTGTTTTTGACAGGTGTTAGCTCGACCAAACTATAGCCAACCCAAGCAGATCTGGTAGCGAGCGTCTTTATATAATAATTATGCTCATCGTCTTGTGAAGAATCGCTTCTAATAAGATATTTGTAATATCTATGATTACCAACATCAAAATCCTTTAATGAACCATTAACATTTTTTGCAACTAATTTGTATATTGGCTCTTCATACGAGCTAGATGTATCGGAAGAATCGTAAGGATACCATATTTCTTTTTTATAAATTGATACAGTTTTATCTTCTGATGGTTCTTCTGATGATGTCCTGTTTATAACCGAACAACCATATTTACAATCAAATGTAATTGATGTCCCTGTTTCAAACACATTGTTTGAGCTTTCTTTAAAGCTTGTTTCAAAATGTTTTTCAAACACTTTTTTGTACCCAGAATATGTTTCGACGACTAATTTTAAATTATAATGACTTTCAGGTTCCAACCCGTAAATATTATAACTCAAAACTTTATCGAATAAAATATCGCTTTTATTGACCAATATTTCAAATTCAGATGAATGGTTTGCGTCAGTTTTATATAAAAACCACTGAGCGTCTTTCCATTGAATAAATTGATTTTGATTATAGGTCGCACTCGCAACTATATCTGGGTTATAAACATCGTCTGACGATAAAGAGCTTCCATCTAAAGTCTTTAAAGATATATCAATAGATGGTTTATCATATAACGAAAATAGTTCATCATTGCTTTCTCGGAAGAAAGTTTTGATTTGATATTTAGTCCCCGCATTCGTTCCTGCATCTGAGATCCAAGTTCCTTCGAGCTCTTCATCTGTAGAACTAGGATTTTTAGGATCAGAAGTTGAATAAGAGGAATTATAATCATAATCATAAGCTGTATCATATTCCACAAGCCCATAAATTGGGTTGTAATTTTGAATCTTTATATAATGTTGTTCGTTAGTTGTTGAGTCTTTTAACAACATCATACCATTAGATATATTATCCGAACGGCGAATATAAAGAAGGCCTGTATCTGGAAGTAAATAATGTTTTGTAGCATTATTGAATGGCCCATTTCCTCCATCTATAGATATACTAACAAATTGCTTTTTTGTTCCGAGATAATAAACATTGCCATTGCCAAGAGCATTACAACCATAGAACGCGGAAACTTTTATATTTGTAATACTGTTGGGAATAGTTACGCTCGTTAAACTGCGACAATTATAGAACGTTTCACTTTTTATACTCGTTACGGAGTTGCCTATCATTACACTCTCTAAACTTCCACAATAAGAGAACGCATAACCTCCGATACTCGTAACGCTATTACCTATAATTGCGCTCGTTAAGCTGCTGCAATTGGAGAACGCCCTACTCCCTATACTCGTGACGGAGTTTCCTATTGTTGCGCTCTTTAAATTGATACAGCCATTGAACGCATTTATTCCTATACTCGTGACGGAGTTTCCTATTGTTGCGCTCTTTAAATTGATACAGCCATTGAACGCATTTATTCCTATACTCGTGACGGAGTTCCCTATAGTTACGCTTGTTAAACAGTCTCTCGCACCATAGAAGGACCCAATGTCAAACAATGTAGTTGCGTGCTCTCCTATCTTAGTTACATTATAAAACTTAGCCGTATATGTTGTATCTACTGAATTATATGAGTGGCTGTAAGAACTACCACCACCGTCATTGACGGGCACAACCGTTCCATCACCCCAATCAATTTGTGTTAATCCTGTGAGATCTTCAACTTCCACATTTCGTTGACTTTGTGTCGTGGTGAATGTGGCAAAGAGAATATCACTGGTCGTAGATTCCTGATTCTGATTTGGAAATCCATAAAATAACCACGGGCTACCTAATGTATTATTATAAAAAATTAAACCCGTGTCATTTAAATGCAAAACTGGCTCCCATTTATCGTTTAAAGCCCCATTCTTGTTTACGGGTGGGTTATTACTACTTATATTTTCTAGAGCTCTATATGCCATCTTGGTGATATACTCATTCCAATAAACAGATAAATTTGTAGGAACTTGCCCAACATTTTGGCTGACACACATATAATAAGTTACTTGCGAACTATCATCTGAACTGTCACCGCCCACATATACAATATCCCCAACGGAATAATTTTGTACACTGTTCCATGCAGTATAATTATCACTATCATTTATTGGGACATAAAGAACGACATCTCCGATGCTATAACTTACAGAATTGTCATAATTTTTATAATTATTGGTATATATTTCTTCTGGTTTTTCATTAATAAACCTCAAAGGCGTTTCATTAATATTCCCATATGTTTTTACATTTTCGTTCAAACCCTTAATCTGTAATCTTTTCCCATAATATAACGATGTTGGGGCTGTAACTAAAACCAACTTGTTAGACAATTCTCCCCACGTGTCTGAATCTGGAGCTCTAAGGAATTTTATAGTTGTTTCGTAGTTGCCTAAAACCTCCGCTTTTGTTTTTTCAACTCGATAAGAATACCAGATCGTAGAGCTTGATGGGGTAATATTTGATATAGAACCCGTACATGTATAAATGAAAAAACGCCATAACCACATAATCGCTCCTGTTGGAGTAAAGCTTTGTTCTTTCCCAAGATAAACAAGACATTTTCTAGGAGAATAAGACCCCGTATTTGAAGTATACGTACGATCTTCTTTATATTCGTATATTATTGCACCTTGATAATATAATCCATCGGTATTATCATAATTATCTGGTTCGGAATTCCCTTTTTCCATGTCATATACGACAAGCGACCAAGAAACGGATGTTCTGGCGTTCAAGTTTGTTAATGTTGGTTTGTCCCCGACCCATGGTTGTATACCAATAATGTCAGAGCTCCTTGTATAACAAGTCGCGCTATATAAATTTCCATCGAAATCTATACTTGAAACTCTTACTATGTCTCCTGGATCATATACTTCACTTGGATTATACATATTTGGGAACAACGTGGTTATATCGTGATTTTTAATAGACCTTGACGTATAATATATACCATTATAAGGAGACCCAGCATAATCACTCCCTGTGACGAAATCATAATAATTTACACTTTGCGTTTGCTGTTTATTTAATATTAAACGTTCATTTTCTGGAACATCTATGTCTGCAAAAGGAATATATGACATAGCTTCAGTTGAACTATTTGTAAAATAAATCAACTCACCGTATGACTCAGATTGATTTGCTAATGATGTATGCCAATTCCAAACCGGATTTGTTGCAGCGTCAAAAAGGTCCCAATCGTTCGAACTACTTGAATTTTCGCCAGGAACGCTAGTTGTATTTTTATTTGCTTTATAAAAAGAACTTATATATTCAACAATATCACCAGCATGATACTCAACTCCGCTTTCCCAATTTGTAAATACATTTTGATCTAACGGAACATCAATTACATACGATACTGTATTTTGAACAGATGTTGTATCTATATCGTTACCATATTTAAATATTTGAAATCCATTTGCAACGTCTGGTTCGATAGTTCCATCTTGAAACCCAGTTTCGCCTGTCGGTAGATAAATATAGCCGTGTGACTGATCATATCCTTTAATTGGGGCTCTAATTCCCCTCTGCTCAATCTCTTTTGTTGTGTCATAAGTCCATTTTTCTGGTTCATTTGGATCGTATTGCAAGCCAGGAATCCAGACAGGTTGAACAAAATAACCGTTATAAATCTCATCAGAGTAGACAGAATGAATTCTAGTAGAATTAGAACCTAAAACATTTCCACGGGTGACCTGCATATCATAAATACGCGGATCATTTGGAAGAATGTATTTGTTAGCATTTGTATCCCATTCTAATTGATAGAAAGTCACAGACCACTTATATTCATGACCATTATAAACATCGGCGTCCACGGAAGAATTTAACACATCCCCATTTGAATCAATCTCATATTTCTTTACGCCATTATCATACCACATTTGAGCGCGAGCCAATGTTGTGTCGTAGCTACTTTTCTTTTCTTGTGGCACAATCAACGGATGTTTGAAATATGTCCCATTATACCCACTGTTTAATAGCTGTGGATCATCATCAGAATCAACCCACCTATTAGAAGAGACATATCCCCTTAAATCTTTTATCAAACTTATATATTTTATATCTAAAGGCATATCTTCTGGCACAGAAGATAACACCAAATTATTTTCACTATCATAAACTTTTATTGTATAACCATCAACTTTTGTATTCGCTGTATCTATTTTACATTCTAAAAAAATCGGCTCATCTGTACTAGACAACTTAACATCAAAAGTCTGAGCTGATGGTGACAAATCTGTAGGTTTATAAATCATAATATATTTAACCTCCTTTTCTTTTAATATAAATACAATCATAGGCGGGGCGGAGGTCGTCCCCCCGCCGTTATAATGATTGCTTAATTTTAATTATTCATTACTGGATTCAGTATACTGAATCACATCTCCGTTTTTCTGATATACGTTACCGTTCACGTAAACATTACCTGTAAGATATATTGTGCCGCCTTCAACAGTAACAGTCGTTTCTTCTGTAGAAGAATCAATGCTGAGCGTTATGGTTGCATTCCCAAGTTTGATCTTTTGGACCGTTATGTCTCCCTCTACGGCGATGTCGCCTGTAAAAGTTCCACCTGCTTTGGGCATAAACTTTTCGTCTGCTTGCGCCGCAGTGTAATATTCAGACAAGTCTATTTCAGTACTTCCAACTTCTTCCCATGAATCATTTATGTATAAATATTCTTTGTATCCCGTGCCTGAAGTTTGAGGTATTAAATAAATAATACCCTTTTTCCCCGTTTCGGGTAATTCTGAAACGATTTGAAGATCAAATTCTGTAATAGAGGCCACAGCGTCATTTGTATATTGTTTTGAGGCTTCCAATACATCATCGGCTATCTGATCTATTTCATCAGAATTATAGGTGCCCTTACCGTTAATTAATAAAGTGCCTTCCCCGTTATCTTTGATTATAACCGTACCTATTTGTACCGATACCGTCTTTTCATCGTTTGTCCCAACTTGGAACTCCTGCGTATCGTCCCCCATAGAACCAATGACATTTAACGATAAAACGGGTTTCTTAACATCTCCCATAATTTTCTCCTTATTTTATTTATTTCGTCGCGGATTCGTTTTTAAATCCGCGACGATTATGTTATAAAAGAACTCTTTTATTTGTTGTTATGACGAGTTATAGCCATATATTGCCTTGCTTCGGCCAAAAGTTTATTGAAATTAAAATCACTATCCGCATTTACAGTAATATTAAGGTCATTTACATGCATCGAATTGTCTTCAGTTGAATTGAAACGATTCGCTTCGGTTTTGATCGTAGACAAACCCTTAATGAGATTCGGAGATAATTCGCCAAGTTGATAAAGGTTCTTAGTAAGATCTGCTGGGACTATACCTGTATGTGCAGGGAGAGCTGTTATGGTGCCTTGCGGGGTTACAATGCCCTCGGTACCGAGCTCATTGATAAGAGATGTCTGATTAAAGTCCCCTATATCATAAGCACCGCCCATATAGCCAGTTTGAGCAACAAGCCTCTTCCACTCACCACTCCGTTTGATCGCATAACTATCTTCTGCTTTTATTGACCCTCCTTTGGCGTCGGGAACCGCTCCAAAGAAAACCACCGTTCCATCTGGTAAAGATTGAAATTCGTCATACGAAACCGACCTATATTTGGCACCAGGTTTTCCTGCACTATCAGTAAAAGACGTAACTTCCATTACTAGGTCACTTCCCGGGTTTTTGTCAAACCCTTCTATAACGTTGTAAGCCGTTGAACTTTTTTCAGATTTTTCTATAAGTCTATAAATTTTGTCCGCATTCCAAATTCCAGTTGTGTTGTTCCTGAGTTTTAGTCCAACAAACTTCATTACGCTATCAGCTGTGTTTGTTTTGCCTTCTTTCATACTATCTAAGTTGGTCAAATCATCTTTTGAAAGTTTATTCATTGTGTTGCCCAAAACATCTTTTTCTATATTTTCTATTTCATCGCTCGAAACACCCATGGTTTGTAAGTCGTTTTTAATCTTTAAATAATTATTATAAGCCGTATTTTGAGCTTGTTGTTGTGCAATATATTTTGAAGTAGTTTCTTGTCCTGACATATTGCTCATATTAGAACCCGCATCTCGTATTTTAGTAAGCTCTTCTTTAAGTTCGGCTTTTTTATTATTTCTATCTTGTGTTGCGAAGGATTCCATTGTTGAAATATATTCTCCCCAATCTATTGTTTTTGATTCGCCGCCACCGAATAAATTTAAAATACTCCCGATACCATCAATACCGCCAACACTTGTTTCTATTGATTCTAGATAACTATCATATTTCTCAACAGCTTTTTTGATAGCTGCCAATTCCTCATTTTTAGAAATATTATCTAATATGCTATTTTGCTGTTCCAATAAATCAATTTGATATTGTAAATTTTCCTTCTGCGTTTCTCTTTCCAAATTTTCAATATTTTCTTTCGCTTCTCGAATAGATTCTTCGTTAGCCTCATATGTCCAACCAACCCCAAATCGATATACGCGTCTTTTTTCTTTTTTTGCATTTTCCAAAGCCTCTTTAGCTTTGATTAATTCCAATTCTTTTTTTCGTTGTTCATTTATATCCGACAACGCATCAATTTGAGTTTTGAAATTTTCAATAGTGGCTTCATTTTCGCGCTTTCTTGAATCAATAATAAGATCCTGCAATTCTTTATAATAATTATTCTCTATCTTTAAGTCATTTAAAAATTTTATTAAAATTTTCTGTAGATTTTCATTATTATTAAACAAAACCTCTACTTCGTTTAAGCTTTCAGCACCTATCAACGCACTAAAATCATCTTCGGTCAAACCAAGGTTATCTTTACCTTCTTGCTTTATATACTCCTGAAGAGTTTTATAAGTAGATTTATTCTCTTTTAAAGAATTAAATGTCGCTCTTTCATACAAAAATGCTTGAGTAGATTGTAAATTTTGCGACCCGAACAATTGGGCAAATAAATTTTCATATACGTTTTCTTTACTAGTCGAAACTAATTTGCCGTTTTCATCATATTTATTATACAAATCGAAATATTGGTCGTTTATTTTTTCTAAAATTTCTCCGCTCAACTTGCCCTTGCTAGACAATTCATTAAATATTGAAATTAGTTCACTATAAGATTCTCTTAATTCTTTTGGAGATTTCATCAAATCGGATAGAGTTATTGATCCTATAACGTTCTTAAAAGACATTGCGCTTTCTGTTGACATCTTCATAGCATTGGTAAAGTTTTCTAATTCTTTATCATCTAACAAATAAATATCTTCTCTCAATTTTTCCAACGCGTTGTCTAAACTCTCATCTCCATAAAATGATTTGGCAAGTTTTTCAAGAGCCTCTCGTCCTCCTTCTGTAAGAGAACCAATGTGATCCATTGTAAAACGGATCTCATCATATGTTTTATATTGCCCTTCAGAAATATCGTTGATTTTTTTTGCAAAATCTTCTTGACGTGTTTGTAAATATATCAAATTATTAAAAGTTTTACTCGAACCAGTAAACAATTTATTAAATTCCCCATCTGCTCTTAAAAACGTTTCTATTTGTTGTCTGGCCGAATCCGTTAGTTCTCCTGACAAATCTCTAACGTTCATTCCTGTGAGCGTTAAGTTATCCGCAAATTTTTGTACTGCGAATTCCAATGTAGAATTTGATACATCAACAGCTGACCACATAGCTAACCCCGATTTCATAAAAGCAGATTTTAATTCATCTTGCCACAAATCTCTATTAAGCTTCGTTATTGCGGCTTGGCTACTCTTATATGTGTCTACGGCATTTTTCAATCCAGATAAAATATTTTCATTCCTTTTATTTTGTTCAATAACCCCAGAAATAAATCCTTTTTCTATCCGTTCGATTGCCTCTACAGCTGATTCTATTTTTGCTTCAGTAGTATCACCTTTCAAAACCGCGAGACCATATGTATGCCCATTTCCCGCGTCTGTTATACTTGTTTTAAATGTATCTCCTAGTTGCTTATATATCTCACCTGTAAAGAAATCAACACCTCCATAACGGCCCTCTTCTGCTGAATAACGATTATTGGTGGCTTTTAACGCATCCTCTATCTTTTTTTCATAAGATTTTCTTTCTTCTTCTTGTGTTTTATACTTTTCAATAGCGGTTTCTTCGGCTGTATAGTTTTCAACAACATTTAAAATTTGTCGTTTTTGATCATCATTATCCCCTAAAAGAATTCTTTCTAATTCCTCTAAGTTATGATTCATAATATTAGAAAAATTTTCTGCCGTAAGATCAGTGAAACCAGTGTCCTCTATTTTAATAAGTTCATTAAAGAGTTTTTGGAAGTCATCAAAATTTTCAGATAACGTTGAAATTAATTCATCAACATTTTTTTTGGCATCTGCAACCTTTTCTGCGGTCGTCAAATCATAAACCGCCGATTCTACTTCTTTGGTTGCGTTTTTAATTTTATTCAATGCCTCAAGTTGCTTCTTTGCATCCTCAACACGTTGTTTTATTGAAATTTCCTCAGAATGCCTTAGCCATTTAAATAAGCCACCTATACCATCACCGATTATGGGGCCAAGCACTGGCCCTAAAATCGGACCAATGCCAGGTATTGCAGTTAGTAATCCTGTTGCCGCGCCTGTTGCAACACCGTTAATAAAGTTATCGGTCGTATCAGATTGGATATCGTTGATTTTAACATCTTTAGAGCCCATGAGGCCGCCAAAGTGAGAGTTGGTCCCAGACATGCCTGCCTGAATACCAGCGACAGCACCTGTTAACATACCTGTTTTTATTTGATTTTTAATAAGTTGTTTTCTTTGAGCGTTTAAACTTTCTAAAGCCGTAGGGTCTTCTATCGCTTTCCCTTCGTTATCTACCCATTTTCCCCAGCTTCGAGCGGCATATACCATATTACCATCTTTATCTTTTGCCGCATATCCAAGTCCCATTCCCCACCGTCTATTAAAACGATTTTGGTTTGTAAGACGAGTAATTTCTTTTTGGTTGGCTTTTATCTTGCCATGAAAAGTTGTCTGTATATTATCTATGGTCGTAAGATGTTTTTCATTTTGGGCACCAAGAGCTTTAATTTGCGCTCTATTAGCTACGTTTTGAGCATGTCTGCTTCCAAGATTAAAAAATCCTGGGGTGGTGATTTTACCACCACTTTCTATTCCCGCTATTTTATTCGCTACTGCTATTAATCTTTCAATATTTGCATTAACTTTAGTAAATCCAGCGCTAATAATAGATTTTTTGTCGCTCTCCTGCATGGCCGATCCAGCAAATTGCATATGTTTAATGTTTAAACTATTAGTTAACTTATTTATAGGATTCATAAAACCACCAAATCCTATCTTATAAGCATTCATCGCTGTCAGCATAGAAGTTAATGAAATGATTATTTTATCAAGATGTTTAACAATCCCTGCAACAACATTGAAAAATCCTTTGAGAACTTTATTAGAACCAAGTCGCTGTGTAAAGCCCTCCCATGCGTTTTGAACCTTGTTTATGCTAGCTTCAATAGATTCCATTTGAGCTTCATATTTTTCCGCAGCAGTTCCCGCTGAGTTGGCTGAAATTTCTTGAGCTTCACGAACTCTATCCCAGTTTGAGAGCATAACAGTAAAGAAGTTTCTTTGACGTGTTTTTTGTATTGTACTGAGTCATAACTTCAGTATGAATTTTAATTATTATAATTTTGTTGTATATATTTTAATGTTTCATCGAGTTTGTTCGGGAAGAAATTTGTTACAAATTCGATAAATTGTTGAGGGGTATTATTCCCAAAACCATATAAACTATGGAATTTAATGTGAATATCTTTAGATAAACAGATACCATATGGGTGCATTCTTTCTTGTTTTCGATATGCGTTAATAATTTGATTTTTAAACGAGCCATTCTTTTTATTTACGTCTTCAATATCAATTTCTTTTAATCCCAGATCACGCAAGGTACTTGCTATTATTAAATTTCTAGAAAATAAATGATGAACATCATCAAATTTAGCACCAGTTAAAAAACATTTGTTCTCGCACATTTCTATCGACTTTTCCCTCCATTGATTGGAGTATTTGTCCAAAAATCTACTGAGATTATGATAATTAGTATCATCATCTGGATCTTGGCGATATAATTTTAATTTTCTTCTTACTTCTTTGATGCTTTGAGGCTCTCGGTGTAGAACTTCTCCAATTTCGACGTCTGTCATTTTTTCATAATTCTCTCGAATAAAAGAATAGTCTTTTTCCGTATATTGATAACCTGGCCCATTCCCTATTAAACCCATTTTTTGTAATTGTAAATTAAGTTGCCTAATATTTCTATTGGGCAATAATTTTAAAAGCTCTATTCGTTTCATTTTATGATAATTTAATCGTATGACATTTTTTTCTTCCAAAGTCCAACTAAGTCGTTTTTTAACATTAAGTTTTTGTATAATTGTTAAAATAGAACTTTCGGTTCGATCAAGATTATATTTAAGTATTAACTCTCTAATTGTAGAACATTTTGTATAATTTTTTTGAATTATATCTCTTTCTTCATCTGTAAACTTTACAAACTTTCTTCTAATACCCAAAAATTTAGCTCGATTTGTAATCTGAATCTCATCATACCCTTCGAATCTAATAATCACTTTATACCATGGGGTTACAACATAATTCTCAACAATCCACCTATCATCTTCTTCTGTAAAGTCTCCCCATTTACAAACTTCAGATTTTTTAGCACCTAACGATATAGCTCTGCCGATAATTTGTTTTTGAGTCAATCCACTAAAATGTGTTTTAATCTCTTCCCACGATGCAGTTAAATAATTATTTTTTAACCACTCATCATCTTCTTTTGCCGCAATCCTTCCCATTAGCGACAAATCGCGCGTTAAACCAAGCTCCCCCGCAACGCGAGACAACTGTTTTTGATCATACTCTGGGAACATTTTATTTAAGGCTTCCCTATCAATTGTGGCACAATTTTCTTTTAACCATTCTATACGCTTTTCTTCCATAAAATATTCCCTCTTTTAAATTTTTAATATATTTAAGGTATATATCAACCCTTTACAACAAAATTATAAATTAATTCACTTATTCTTTCAAATAAGAATAGACCATTTTTTAACCCACACCATCATGTGTTTCGGGCTATACCTTTTCCATTTAAGGGATTCTCACCCACGCCATACATTTGCGCCGTACTCCTGTAGTCTCTCGACCCCTTCGGGGATGGTCGTTGAACGTTCCACATATTTTAAAAAACTTAGTGGCTTCGCTGCATGATCTGCCAATCCTTTTGTTTTAAAACCATCATAATCTGGTTTCCCGATTATTGTGGTAAAAGGCTCTAAGGCTTTACCTGCAATTAAATATATTCTTTAACATATATTTCTATATGTTCAGGCACACATTTTACCTGCAAACGCGGTTGCGACTGCGCTTTGTTCAACGGAACTTAAAGTGTTCCACTTTTTCGCCAATTCATCAAGAACTTCTCCCATATCACGCATTTCCATTTTGGAATTACGAATGCTTATTCCCAATACACCTAAAACTTTTTCAATATCGTTTATCTTCTCAAGGTCTTCGCCTTCAGTCATCATAGACACGAACGAGCCAGCTTTAACATTGCCGTACCTAGACAAAATACTTCTGACTGCGGTACCTGCCATTTCAGCAGATTGCTGAGTAACATCCATAATAGTGGTAACCATCGCTGCAGTTTCATCGAGGGATAATCCCATTTGAGAGGCAATCGCCGATGTCCTTGCCATAGCTTCACCGATTTCACCAGCGGAGGCCGCATAGTTCATATCAAGCTTCGTGAGTTTGTCGACAACCGTACTCGCTTCGCTAGCTTGCATTTTGAAACCTTTTAATGTTGATGTTAAAACTTTTGTCGCAGAGTTCATATCAAGCATACCGAGCTTGGATAATTGAGTCGTCGCAGTAATTAAATCCATAGACTCGCTTATAGAATAACCCTGTCTCAGCCATTCGTTTGCCGATTGCGCCAAAGCAGTGGTAGTGGTTCCTAACTCTTCTGCTAATTTATTATAGCTTAAAATTGCGTTATCAACTTCTTGCCTATTCATACCTGTAACAATACGAATATTCGTTGCTGCTTTATCGAGCTCTTTTGTTATATTGACAATTTTCTGGAATTCTTGTCTTAGTTTACCCAATACCCTATATAAACTAAAATATTGCGTAATCTGTCTAAGAATACTGTCCTTACTCCAACCCATTTGATTCCAAACGGATTGTTTCTGTTGGCCACCGCCAGCACCACCGGCAGCTTTGCGAGCCATTTCATCAAGCTTGAGTTGATGCTCTGCTTTATAATATGATAAAAGATCGTTTTTATTACTTTCATTCTTTACATTTTTTTCGGCTTCTTCTCGTGCCTTTGTAGCAACTTCTAAGTTTTTGTTCTCTAAAGTGTTTAAATCGTCTAATGCTTTTAACGCGTCTGGATTATTGGCATATTTCGCCCTTTCTTTATCAAGTTCTAAAAGCTTAAGTTTTATAGCATATTCTTTTTTAAGAGCCTCTTCATATGCCTCTTCGGCCGCTTTTTCATCTTCTTCGGCTTGTTTTTCTTCTATTTTTTTTCTAGCGTTTGGGTCTATTCCGGTTTCTCCAGCAATGGTAGATTCCACGAATCTATCTGTAACAAAATGATGGTCTTCTTCATCAATTGCCGAGACGTTATATTTGCCAGAATCAATAGTTTCTAAGAGGACGCGTTTGAAGTTCGGGTCGTTTAATAATTGTTCTATATCAGCTCTACGCGTTACGAATTGCCCCGTTTTTTGATTATAAGACTGGACAGCAGCGGTTATCGCAACGTTCTCTTGCGTAAGTTGTTTGAACAGACTTTCGTCGATGTCCATCCCTATATCTTTTAATGGATTTTGAGCCCCATTAAATTTAGCAAAGTCATTTTCTGTGTACCCGTGTTCTTTTATATAATCTCTGGCTTGTTTCAAATAATAAGCATACAACACCGGTTGCATTGCTTCTTTTGCTGTGAGGTTGGTGTTATTTTTGGTTTTTATATCTTGTACTTCAATAGTAGCCATATTTTCATCGTCTACAAATTGATGTAATTCAGAATCCCATCTTTTGCCACCATAACTGCCAACTATAGTATCGGCCCTGCCGTGTTGCGCGTGCCCAATAACGCCTGCAAGATTCACTTCGGATTGAACGAATCCGCCCTTTTCGTTTTGACTAGCCCTAATTCTAGAACCTCTATTAAGTGACTCTCCCGCATAAGTAGCATTAGTAATACTTGCTTCTTTAGCTGACAAGTACGCAGACTCGTCAACAGATTGTTTTTTAATATTGGCTTCCGCTTCGCTTATTAAATGGAAGATACCGTGCTCGTGAGTTTCTTTGTTTTCTTCTGCCCAAAATTTTTCCCAGAGTTGTTTTGCGGCATCGTTAGTTTCTTTTTCTTTTTCTAACCACGCCTTCATTCCTTCATAAGTGTCTCCGGCGTATCCTATGTCTTGAGCTTCGCCTATGGCCGCTTTAACTCCGTGCGCTACATTACCAAAAATCATAGCGCCTTCAGAGTCTGCATAACGTTTATATGCTTCGTCACCATATAGAGACATTAAATATTTGCCAGCGTATTCACCGCTAAACTCTTGACGTGCGTTTCTAAACCCCGTTAAATCAGGGAATTCACCACCGCCAAAAGCGTTTCTTATCATTGTTGTTACACTTGGGTTGTAAACATTTTCGCCCTTAGCTTTTTGCTCCGCAAGCCAATGTGCTTTATCTAGTTGTTTTGTCGCATCTTTTAAATCTTTTAGCTTTTGAATATTTTCACTGTAAGCCTCGCCTTCTTTTTTTGCTACGCTAATCTTATATTTTTCTGCTTCAGCCTCGCTATAAATAGCATCCTCTAGTCTTTCGGTGGCGTCGGCAAGAGTGTTTACGGTCTCCGTGTTTTCGCCAATTTTTTTACCGTACTGAGATGTATATCTATCCCAATAATTTCCAGGATCAGTCTCTCCGCCATGCCCAGTTCTACTCCACGTCCTCCATTGATATGTTTTGGGATCTGCTCCGCGGGCGACCATTTGTTCCTGGGTTGATTTTACAGCATTCGCTACAACGTCTGATGAAAAGCGGCCATAATCCTCGGCTTTGCCATGAACTATAGCCTCATAATTTGGTCCTAATAATTCTTTTAGTATTTTATCTCCGTGTGAAAAACCTTGTATAGCAGACATTGTTACGGCCGAAATACGAGAATCTAAGACCTCATCTTGTCCAAAAATTTTAAGACGGGTCATTTCTTCAAAAAGTTTGTTTAAATCCCCTGTCTTTGCCAAAATATCAAAAGCATTGCCAGCCCCACTAAAAAGTTCCGCTATTTTTTTATTTCCCTCTTCTTCGGATATTTCTCCATTTTGAACCAATAATTTAATAGCATGTTTTGCAGAAATCATGTTCTGCTCAATACCCTCAAGCATATTTCTGGTTATCATGGATTTGGCCGCTTGAAGTTGTCCTTCATATGAATTTCCCACAGAAATATTGCTTAAACCTGTGGCGTCTATCATATTACTAATGGCGGTACTCATGTTGGACGTCATACCAACCTGACTCTTAAAATGTTTAGCAAATAAAGCTGTTACCTCTTGTAAGTCTTGTTTTTCGCGTAGGGAAAAAGCCTTTTCATCCAAACCAAGCTCGCCCATCTTTTTTACACGATCGGCGGCTAAACGTGGCGCTGCTCTTAAATAAATCTCGTTTTGTTTGTCTGTGAAAGCTCTGCTTTCTTCTGGATCCGTAAAAATTAATGGATTTAAAAACGCCGAAATAGTATCGCTATCGAAATCCATGTTTGAAGCAATACGCTGCGCAAAAATGCCTGTAAATTCAGTGTCGTTTAAATCTGCATCTTGATTGATGAACCATTGCATGCCACGCATATCCATTCGATTGGTAAGCGGCCAACGCAATATGTCTCCCGCAGCACCACGAACTCGCATTCTTTTTAACAACGAATTATATTTCGCTTGGTCTAAAACTCCATTTTTATCAGTGGCTTGTCGTCTAACTTCTTCGTCTATCCATTCTTGCAGTTTTATAAAACGTTCGCTTCGTAACGTGATATAATTTGCTATTCTGTTTTCAAGCTGTTGAACACCTTTAATCCCTTCGAGTGTTTTGTCATCTATAAGTTCATCTCGTCCAAAGGTTAACTCTTTTAAATAATTCTTATAATATTGTATTTTAGAAGCATTATTGCCTAATTCTTTAGTTTTGTCTCTTAAATTTTTTAAAAAAGCATTTCTATTAGTTTGAAATCCAATTGTGTTTATATCCCTATATACATTATCTTCGTCGTGCAAAATACCAAAAACATTGACGCCACGTCCGTGAAACTGTTGGGATCCGCTGACAGCGTTTTTATGCCCTAGCTCATAGTAGTAGCCTCGATCACGAGCGTTTTCTTGCCCAATTAAAAAATCCTCTGCATGTCTTCCAATACTTGCCCTTGCTTGTTCTCTGTCCTCTGGCTTATTCGGATTGTTAAAAGTTACAATAGCACTCATCAAAGCCGTTAAATCGCCAGAATTCTGAGGAAGAGTGTAAGTTCCATCTTTGTTCTGTCTGATAGGGATGTTGGGTACATATAATCTATTAACTTTATATTCGTTTCCCTCTCTATCTTTTCTAATTAATGGTGCATTAGAGAGATCAAAATACGCTCCAATATCGTCAACACTAATATTTGCATCTGGGTTATTATTCTTGATTTCTTTAAGCTTATTTTCTTTAGCAGTTTGTATTTGACCCCAAATTGTTTTGGCAACCAAATCAATATTCCTAATTCTACCATCGGCGTCCCATAAACCCTCTACCCCAAGAACACTATCCCATGCTTTTTGTATATCAATATCGTATCCTGGGCCATAACCTATCGAAACAGACTGATTTCTTATAATATCATTATCTGTCCCGCTTTGACCAGAAAGTAGAGCTGCGGTTGTTATAGCTTGTTCCGCCATTTCGTATTCAGCTTGGTTTTCTTCTGATGGCGAATATGCTCTAAATAATTTATTGCCATAATCAGACATACCAATGGCGCCCGCGACTTCTAAAACAGCCTTACGAGCTTGATCATTAACCTTTGCATTTTTACGCGGATTAATTGGTAATGTTTCCAAAACATTCATAGTTGCATAGCGCAATCTTGTGTTTATTTTAGTTTTATATTCATCAAGATCTGAAAAATCATTAAAATCTATTAGACTAAACATATTACCAAATGCCGATTTGATTTTTTCCACATCCGCTTTTTTTGCATTTTTAGATAACTTGAAGCCGCCCTTTTTACCTAAAACTAATAAATCTGCTAAGTCTCCTGCTCCATTATCTCTTAAATACTGGATAAAACCCTCTCTCCATTTGCTAGTGTCTTCTCCGTTTAACTCTGCTGGAAGCACGTATGTTTTTTTATAATCTTCAATAAGAATTGGTAACTTCTCGTTGATCGCCATCGCCAAGTCATTATATCCAATAGTACTGCCGCCAATAAAAGCTCCAACATGGTATCTGTCTATGTCTTCATCTTTGACACTATCGGGTATACCAAACATACTTCTAATAATTTGTCTAGCATAAGCCCTGGAAATTCCAACAGCTTGAGTTCTTCTTGCGCCTATAGCAATCTTAGTGTTTTCATCCATAAAAGATAGGTAATCAAACTTAACGCTTGTCAATCCGCTTTGATTATCTCTTTTAACCATTAAGTTTCTACTGGTTTTTTTATCAAACAGATGAGAATATTCCTTCTCTAAAATTTCTTCAACAGCACTCTTTCTTTTTTGGTCAGTGTTTTCATTCTCCCACTTTTCAATAAAAGCTTTTCTCGATTCTAATTGACGTTCAGCCGATTTAATTTCTTTGGCCATCTCATCTCTTATGGTTGGATCCACCTGCTGTTCCATATCGTCTTTCAGATCTTGAAGTTCTTTTTCTTGTTGTGAAATATGATTTTTATACAAATTATATATTTGTTCTCTGCGCTTAACTCTTTCGTCAATTTGATCGTTGGAAATATCTACCGTTTTATTAATATAACTTGTCAACTCCTCGGACATTTCCTCTGTAACCACGAGTGACTGGTCATCATCTACAGAAGCGGCAACATACCCAAACTCTTTATAAAAATCAGCTTCTATGCTTTCTAATTTTTTAATTTCTTCTCTAAGGACTTGTTTATCTTTTTTGTTAGTTGTTTTTGCTAACTTTTCGCGTAATTCTTTTAATTTTGGTTCGGCCTTTTTTTTTGCCTCTTCCATTTTGGCTTTGCCCGCTCGCCATGCTTTTTGTAAAATTTGATCATCGGTTTCCATTACCGGATAACGTTGGTGTTCGGGGCCCGATTGAATAACTTTGTCACTTTGCCCCATTAGTTCGTTAACAAAACCTTTTTTGGGGGTATTTACCTTTTTAGCCGTTTTAGCAGTTTGAATTACTTTACGCAACATTGCGGAAAGCTCTGCGCCAAAAAATGCTTGACTATTATCTATGAGCCCAACTACCTGCCTCGACAAAGCCTCTTCAGAATTTGCCTCAAAAGATAGATCAAAATCAGAAACAAGTTTATCTATTAAGGGTTCTATTTCTTCAAATACCCCGCTATGGACAAGTTCAGCCATGTCTGAGGACTTAAGTAATTCTTGTTTGAGCTCCGCACTTACGTTTAGAGCTTTTATATAAATAGCCCTCATTATTTGCATTTCTAACGTATTTTGATTTCTACCATTGTTTCCTTTTCCTTTTTTGGCCAATTTGTCAAATCGTGTAAAAAGCTGTTTAATCCATGTGTGGAGATTGACATTATTAGCCTTAAAAAAAGTTTGTATTGCAGAAGAAGTACCATATTCGTCTTTGTCAAGATTATATTTATTGGTGTTTAATACGGCAGCTTTATCCATTACGCCTGTCTTAAGATTGTCCGCCTTCCATTTGGCCAATCCTCTATCTTTTCCAAACTCCTCAAATAACCTATCAGAGGCATCTGCAAAATCAGATAAATATTCCTGTGGTAATGTTATTAATTTGTTATTACCACTATTGTCCATATATGCAGAATAAGTAGCCGCCTTTTTATTTCCGTGTTCTACAAAATAACCATTTTTAACAGGGAAATAATCTATTTCAATCAAGTCTTTTGTATATTCTTTTGGGATTCTTAATTCTCCCTTTTTATTTGCAACCTTATGCGCTTCCAATTCTGCTTTGGGAACAAAGTAATATTTATTAGAGTCTCTCCCAGAACCCCTGACGATTACGCCACCGTGTTTGCGTGCATTGTCTTGTATTTTTTTAAAAGCAGCGTCAATACTTTTTTTATCTAAGCTATTTGGGTTTGTTGAAGGGCTAACTTTTTTTGCCGCCTTAGATGGTGTTGTTTTGTGACGTGTGGAACTTTTAGCGTATTTAACAGACGCTTCTATCTGTTTGGATGAAAAACTTTTATTCTGCACCTCTTCAATTGTTTGAATCGTCTTATTTCCTATATGTGCTATATTTGAAAAGGCTTCTTTAAATAAATGTTGTATTTCTCTTGGATTTCCTGAACTTTCTCTATCGTTTTTGAGACGTTTTAATTTATCCTCTATCCCATCTCCAAAATCTTTCAAATAATCTCTAATTAACACATTAATAATTTCATTTACTTGTTTTGGGTCTTCAATTGGCGTCGTAGAATTATTTACAGCTTGGGCTATTCCTGTTTTTATATCATTTAAGATTGGGATATATTCTTTAATGGAATCGCCTAAAGCCGCTATACCTTTATCATTGGTGTTACCTTTGTTATATTTCTCCAATCTTTCAATTTTATCTAATAAGTCTTTCTCCTTAACGAGGTCCATTAATGATTGCAATCTTTTATTATAAGCCATAATATTTATCTACCCTCCTTACTAAAATCCTTCCAAAACTCGCTCTTTCCGTCAGAGAAATAATCTTCTAATTTGTTATAGTTTCTCTCATCTAATTCCGTGAGTTTATTTATATATGAATCTTGTATAAACGGCTTCGTTTCCAAAATGCCGTCAAACAAGTTATTTTCAAATTCAGAATTTTTTATATCCTCGGTTTCTCTTAAATTCTCTTCGTCATAAAACCAATCGATTTCATCACCATCGTTCTTAGTAATGATAAAAGAATTTAAAAAACCATCAAAGGAGGCATAATTATTAATATCTGAATATACACTATGTGAATTTTCTGTGAATAAAAGTCTTATTTTATCTTCAATTTGTTTTAAAACTTTTGCTTTTTGATACGGTTTTAGCCCGCGTATCGCGGCAGACGCCTTTTCTGGGATCTTAAATTTCACAAACATAACTATACCTCCTTGTTGTGATTTCAATTTAATCGTTGGAGTCTTCCCCCACGATTTGCGAAGCCTTAAACGCTTCGTCTTCAATATTGTTTTTAATGGACATTAAAAGCGGATCATTAACCGCTGCTATATTCCCAAGCGCTTTCAGCAGTTCGGGATTGGTTTCCGTTGTAAACCTCTTAAATTCGTCTGTCAGTCTTTCGATCTGTTCGGGCGATGATATTTCAATATTTTTAGCAAGTTCTTTCAAGTTATCGAAAGAGATCATCTTTTCTGCCATATGATATAAAACATTATAATCCTTTTCACAGAAAGACATAATATAGTCTGTTAATCCTGACAATTTTAATACGTCATAATAAGCTGCGTCTTTATAAAAAGAATCTATATTTGGATCTAGATTCACAACGTAAGCCAATAAACAGTCGAAAAGAATCGCTATTTCATACAGGATCGACGCTGTATATGGCATTATTTCTTCATCGCTGCGCATATCTATAATCGTCTTCCTAAGTAAAAGCTCTTTTTGCCCAATTGGCATATAATCTTTTATTATAAGCGCCGCTTTCAAATCTTCGAGCGCCTTGGTCTCTTCTTCTCCCTCGGGATTGTTTAACCAATTCACCGCTATAACCAAAAGCTCTTCTATTCTATAAGTTTTTTGTTCTTCGCCCATTTTAATCTCCTTTTAAATCCTTGTTTTTTTCTTCACCATTTTCTTTTTGCTCAGCTCCGAAAACAGCTCTTAGTTGATCAAGCCCCTGTTCTAGTTGTTGTTCATTAGTGTGGTCATCGTAACGACGAACCATGTCTAAAGACGCCCAACCGACAAGGGTTTGTATATAAGAATCGGAAAATCCGTGTTCTTTCATGTATGTAGTAAAGAAATGTCTCGAGCTATGATTATAATAATCGAGATTGGCTATTTTTCCGATTTTATTCGCCCAGCTGTTAACCGTTGATACAGCAGCTGGCACGTAGTTTCCATCCTTATAGGTTACAAATAAATATTCACTTTGTATCCCTTTTTCTTTCCGCTCTTCTAACCATAAATTCAAATAGGGTTGGAATAATTGTACAGCAATATATTTCTTTAACAGTTTTCCCTTTTCACCCTTACCTTTCGTTCTGATTGCGGGCGTTAAGTAAAACATGCCGTCTAAAACCTTGTTTTTATCCTCAAAGAAAGATAATTTCATCTGAATTGCTTCCGATTTCCTCATACCGCTTGAAACTAATAAAGCAAAATAACAAGCGATTTGATATTTCTTTTGTTTGACAAGTTCGTCTAAGCATGCTTGCATTTCTTCTTGAGACATTATTGTCTTGTCTCTAACGGGCTCTCTATTAGAAATTTCTATAACCGATGAAATATTCCTGAATGTTGGATATTCATCATCGAGAACTTTTTCGATATAAGAAGATAAGCTTGATATGCAACTGCGCAGAGTGCTAACCCTACTGCTGCTTACCTTCAAATCAGATTGTAACCACAGGCTAAACTTAATCAAGTCTCTTTTCTTAAGATCTACAAAAAATTTATTGTCACATTTTTCATATAAATAACAAAAGAAAATTTTTAATTGCTGCTCGTATTGATAACGAGTAGCAGGAGACTTATCGGAAGCTTTGCAGTAATCCAAAAATTCCTTGAGGAGGTCTTTATTTTGTTTAGAAACCTGTTCCCACTTCGCCTCTGTTACAAGCCCGTCATTATAAACAGTTGATCTTCCCATTTTCAGAATACCTCCGTTTTATTTTATTTTTTTATTTTGTGTAATTGTGGTGAGAATGCTTTAACATCCTCACCACACAATAAACCGTGTGAAGTTATATTTATTTTTTTAAACCTTCAAGAAATTTTATATTTTCTGATAGTTTGTTCACTTTGGTTTGAGACTTTGCGTCTTTTTGTTCTTTTTTGATTTCTTTTATTTTCTCAGTAATATCTGCATTCCACTTTTTATTTATTAATGTCAACGCCACGGCAACAGAGTCTGTGACGTCTAAAGAATAATCTTTAAAGTTGAAATCATTAAATTTATCTTGTATATATTTGGCAATGTCTTCCTTCTGGGGTTTATCTATTCCTGTGAGAGTCTTAAAATATGCTTTAACTGACGTCGAATGCACGCCGTCGTAATCATATATATCTATCCCAGAATGAGTGGCCGCCAAATCAAAAACGGCATGTGCCTGAGCCAACCCCTGCAATGTCAAAATTGTAGAAAATCTTCCATTTTGATTTGGCAGTCTCTCTTTTGTTATAAATACTGACCCAGCATTGTTTGCCCCTATTTTATTCAAACACTTTTCCATAACATTTATGACTTGATTATAAAAATAATCCCAAACAAATTCGCTGTGGGCCTTTTCTGTATCTATAACTCCTGCCAATAAAACTTTATTATTGTTAATATCTATTAAACTATAGCCAGAAAGATGTTTGGCTAAATCGAAAGCCAAAACATAAGAATACTGAGAAAGTTTTTTGGAAAACTTAATCATAAATATACATGTCTTAATTTGTACGACTAATAGGGTTTATGTCTGACAAAACGGTAACGAGACACGTTGCCATATTTCACCCTCCGTTATCTTATTTACCAAAGTTTGCTTTGACTTCTTTGAGAGCCTCTTCTATAAGGTCTTTAAGATTTTCCTTGCCGAGAATTTTAAGCACGGCTTTATATAAAAACGGCGCCTTTTCATTAAACCACTTCTCGACCTGCTCTAATTTTTCTGCGCCGTGACCAGAGCCGATCGACTCTTCCGCCAAAGCAACAAGTCCTATGAGATACGTAATAAGCAGCTTTTTTCTGTCTTCTGGAGACATTTTAATGATTTGAATTATTTTGTATACAACAAAACCAATTATTGCCGCCGCTAATACTCCAATGATAATATATAAAATTACATTATTCATATTAATACCTCGCTGTTTATATATGTTTTTATATTTATAAAATAAGTTTTTTATTCTTCTATTTTTTCGATGTCTTCCGTTTTTTCGGCAATTTCCTCTATTTTAGGTTCTACGGTTTTCTTTTTATGTGTTTTGGTCGGCGTAGGTTTTATTACTTCTTCAATAGAGTTTTCTTCGGATTTTTCGTCAATTGAAACAGATTTGGTTTGAGCCATTATTTCAGCTTCTTTCCTTCTCTTTTTTTCTTCAAATAATTTATAAATACGCTTTAATTCGCAAGATTCACAACTCATAAACAACCTCTTTTTATATTCATTTTAAAAATTTTTATAAAAGGACGGGAATATAAAATTCCCATCCTTTTTAAACCTAATTTCCCAAACCTTAAGCGGTGATAGCATTAGGAGTTGCTTCGGCATAATAAGTACGATCTGTACTCCAGCCATACTCGGGAGCCGCAGTCAACGTAGGTGCTGTTTTAGTGTTATCGTAAACGACAACGTAATTTATTCCCGCAACATATACACCAGTAGCGCTCTTTGTGAAAGTATCGGTTACTGTTCCATAAACATCATAATTAGAGGGATCTAATAAGGTAATACCATTCGTAGTTTTAGCATAAACTGCAGGTTTATCTCCAACTTCCGCACCATCTGTGTCTATAATTATATCTTGAAGTATGTCAAGGATATTTTGCCCATCAATTATCTCAACTATCTCGGCATAAATACCGGTTCCGTCACATCCGCTATCGTCAACAGCCAAAGCAGTTCCATTCAGAGAAACTGTAGCTGCCGAATTCATTGCCATCGAAAGGTCAAATTGACCATCAAGTTGGAATCTAGGAACCTTAACAGTTATAGAACCAACAGGTTTTCCAGTCTCTGGATGATTAGCGTCTCCAGCAAAAAGATTAGTGGTGAGAATGAGCACCAATTCAGCAGGGAAGAAATTTGATCTAACCTGAATCATTGTATTTGCACCATCTACAAAATATTGTATACACACATCGTCATTTTCCGCAAAAGTAATACCATTAATACTTTGTGGAACCGTTAACACTTTTGTACTGGAGTCATAGTTGGTGCTATTGATTTCGAAAGCAACCCATTCACTTCCTTTTGTCCCGCATCCGGTTTTACGTATCCATACTAATTTATGATCAAGATTGCATGCTTTACCAATTTTAGCGGGGTTTTGGCTTAAAGTTACAGTTCTTCCAGTTCCAAGCTTTTTGGACTCTTCAGAAAAAAGGCCAGATCCGGTTTCTAATTGATCGAGAGCCGCTCCAACTTGAAGACCAACATAATTTATATCAAACATAGCATCTGTTAATGTTATGGTCATACCACTGTCATGTGCAAAACGACCATAAAGTTGTGCCCCTTGTCCAGCTCTAACTTCTTCCATAGTAGTGGAAAAACTCAACGTAGATTCAGTTAAAGTTCTTATATCAGCAATATGTTGATAAGTATTGCCTACTTTTCCGAGTAATTTTGCATTACCAACAGAAGCAAGAAATTTTCTCATAATTTATTCTCCTTTATTTTTATAAATTTTATAATGCTCATTTTAAGCATTATTAATTTGTGATTTATAAGAATCGGCATCAACGGCACTGCCGTACATACCTTCATCTTTCTTGTAAAGCCAATGTTCCAGTGTTTCTCCTTTCGGTAAACTTGCAAATCCGGACATTAGGCCAGTTCTGGTAATTGTGTAATTCATAACGTCATCTATCATTGATAAAATCATAAGAAACTTTCTTATCGACAAAGAATATACTTTTTCGATCCCCCAATGAAGATTTGTACAAATACCAATTATTTTTCTTTCCAGCGTTGCTGTTCCACCGCCTCGCGATTTTAATTCTGCGCGCGCGGCCTGGTCGTCTCTTATGGCTTTGTCAACCCAACTATCATCTTTATAGTCGGGAAGATTTTGATACATAATATATTTTCTTAATTTATTAAAATCTTTAGAATCAAGTTCGACACCATCAAAAACAAAAATTGTTTTCTTTTTATCGTTTTCTTTATATCTAATTGTCTCAACAAATTGTTCCCCACATTCACAAAATAAAATTTGATTTTTATCTTGTATTGACGGGTCTTCGTATTTGGCATAAAACTCTTCGAAACTCATAAATTTTCCACATTTTGGACATTTCAATCCAGACTTAATATGTAAACAAAGTTCAAGAATTTTAGTAAATTTCAAAGACCATATAGGACCCTCTTTTTCATCTTTCATTTTAGATAAAAGATAATCAATGTGAGACATCCTAATACCTTGTGGATCGTCGTTTTTATTGAGCGTTAAACAAGCGGACGCGGAAAGAAACTCATTATAATCTTTAACCGTAACAGGATAAAGAGTCAATCCTTTATAAGGGATTGGCAAATCATATGTAAAATATCTATCTTGAAAATACTCAACATCTTCATAAATTTGTCTGTCTGCCGCAGGCATTTTTTCTAGAACTTCTGGTTTTATACCCATTTATTCTACCTCAATACCCGCAATTATCACATTCGGAAACACCGCTCATTAACGTTGACATTATAATGCGATGTCCAAAAAACCTTTTCCCATTCCACAGCGACGCTTTAGAAGCATCATATGGGCTCAAAGACTCATTAAACTGGAGTTCACCTACTGCATTAACCATTCTGCCATTAAGCGTAGCAATGACGTCTTTTAACATTTCTGTAGCCCTGCTTTTATATGGTATTACGGGCTCTCCATTTTCATCTAATTCAACGGGATTTGTTTGATCATTATATTCAGATGCGTCACCATAAATATTAGAAATTTTATTGTGCACTATGCACTCAAAACAAATATGAACCTTACCAGTTATATGGCTCATAGGATTGATGCCGTAGACATATATGTGTAACAAAGAACATTGTTCTTCGTATGCATCGTCTACGAACGGTCCCATGAAAACCCTATAACCAGCAGCATCCCCATTATTTTTATAGATTAATTCTCTCTTCTGAGCCTCTGTTAAATCTGGTTTAGACAAACAATCTTCTGTATTGTATTTTAAAATCTTCCACAAATAATTTGCATATTTAGACTTGCTCTTGACCAAATATTCAATGATTTTCCATTCAATATTATCAAGGTTTGTAAATCTGTTAAAAGCAGATCCCGACACAAAACCATTATCCACCATTATATCCTCCTTTTAATCAAACAATCTCATTGAAAAACTTATTTGGTAAACGCCGCCATTTGGTGTGGTCGCTTCGCATGTAGTAATCAACGTCATTGTCAAATCTTTTTTAACCCTTGTCAATGTATATGTTCCATCGGAATTCATCTCGATTGTTACGAAATTTTCAATCGGAACGGTATCCGCATAAGATGTACCCGACAGCTTACAAGAAACCCCAATATTCGCATTTTCAACAACAGATCCATTCTTTTGTAATTCTGGCTTAAACACAAGGGTGGTTAAAACTTTTGGTATAATTTCTGGATCAACAATACTAAAAGTATAATCATCAGAAGAATCTTCTCCTCCCGAAATTGGTTCGTCGGTTTTTGGTGCAATGTTATCGTTAACAATTCCATTAAAAGCAATTCTGTTTTCGACATCATCTTGCGCACCAATTTGATCTACTTCATAATATATTCTAACGAGCCCAACGTCAGTTGGATCGTAAGTAGTTAGAGTATTTGAGCGTACAATATTTGTAATTTTATAAACAGGTTGATGTTCTCTATCTGCCGCATTCGCGTCGATAAAGAATCTTTGATTTATATAATATTGTTTTGTATATTTATTGAATTGTGCCAACAATACTTTATTACCGTTTAAATCAACAGCAACTTCGCTTTGTTTTATACCAGCCCCGCTCAATTTGTCTGGCTGCACAACTGGTTCATAATGCCTTGTAATATTACCATTGTCATCTTTATATAAGCTTCCAATCGTTCCGTTACATCTACATACGGTTTGAGACGCCGTAGGTGTTAACTGTGTTTGGTTAACAGCTAACCAAATATTTTTTTGCATATCTGGAACTAAAATGTTTGGATCATAAGCAAAACGGTATCTTCTACCTATTTTAACCGCTTTTTGACAATCTCTAAAAACAAGTCGATACCAATCATCAGAAATGGTTTCACCTTTATCGTTTTTAACAGTTTGAATAACAACCTCTAACGGTTTATAAACTTCACTTCCTGCTTCTAATTCTTCCTCTACCCATTTACGATTTGGTCTATATGGCCAATCTGCGTCGATTTTCATCTGTAGAGTATTGAGATAATAATTATGCTTGCTAAAATCAGGCGGAGTTTGAGAATAAAGTTCTCTCGTATCTCTTATATTAGTAGAATCAATTATCATAATCAATCCTCCAATTCTTTAAGTAGATGATTTGCCATTTTTTTGATTTCAAAAATTTGCTTTTTTATTTCAGCAAATGGCAAATTATTATACCCCTCACGAATCCCCTTAAGCTTAATAATTATCGAAACAAGTTTGCCGTCATATAAATCGTTAGCTGCGTTTAATTCAAATAAAAATCCTGTTATAAATGGTTTTGGTGAAAAACCAGTTTCTTTTTCTTCTTCAATTAAATGAAGAATTTTATATGTTTTACCGATCGCCGTGTTTAAATATTCTCTCTTTGCAGAATTCGACAAAGAAAATGTAGTTTGACTTTCAAAATTTTTATCCATATTAATAGTAATTACCTCCGTGATATTTACGCGAATATAATTCCCATCCAAGGTTGTTTTTAAGAGTATCAAACTCATATTCTATTGTTTTTTTCCATTCGACTTTTGCCCTCACTGAGTTAGCAGGTGAATAGAGTTTAAAATCAGTATCGGTTAAAACATTTTTTATATCTAAAAGAAAGTTTTGTTCGTCAGTTGCCCAATTTAAGACCAACGCCCTTGACAAAATCTCTTTGACTCTGTAGGCAATTACAGCTGCAGAAACGCTAGGAGATGCCGCCTTAGAAAAATCGGTATTAAAACATCCTGGGTAGTACCATTCTACAGAGCATTTACTACCTGCGGGCACCTCTTTTGAAAAAGTAACGCTATTATCAGAAGGATTATAGGTGGCACCATAATCATTTATACCATTAATTAAAAACGAAAAATCGCTTTTATCTACTGGAGTCGAATGTAATGCATATTGCGCACCTCCGTTACCTTCAAATAGTTCAAACTCGCCAGTTGGCTGCGTTTGGTCTACAAGAAGATAACTAACACGAGTGGGGTTTACAAACAAAGGTATCCCGTTCTCAAGATACGGGTACATCATTTTTTCCCATCGAACCGTGTCTTCAAAATACGCCTTCTGAATAATTGGGTCGTCGAACAGATTAATTGCTTTATCGTAAATAGTTTTGAATTCGAGCACTATCGAGACCCCCTTTAAATATTTTAGTTCTTTTTAGCAGCTTCCTCTGCTTCACGTTTAAAGTCAAGAGTTGTTCCAGACATGGCACCTCCAGACAATCTGTTTAAAAGTTCTACTTTGTGAATATCTTTGAAAGCGGGATCTCCTTCCACCACCTTTCTCTTAAAATATTCAATAATAAACTTTTTATGGCCCTCGGCCAATTTATTCCAAAGGTTTTCTAGCTCAATAAGCGAAAGGCCTCCGAGTTGCTTTATGAAATCCTTACCTATGTAAGAATAATCTTTGAGGCTTTTAAGACCAAACCTGCTAGCTAACTCTTCGCCATCGGCTCCAAATGCTATAATACCCTTTTCGAAAAACTTTCTGTATTTTCCAGAAATTTCTTCCGCTTGACTTAATGTAAGTAAGCGCTCCTCCCCAAAAACACTCATATCAATAGTTGTATTAGACAGTTCTATATGCGTATTTAAGCCCGGGGCTCGTTCAACAAGGTGAACAATTGTTACTTCTTGTAAAAGGCCTTTCGGCATTTGATAATTTGCCACTCCAGAACCCTTTTCCATAATCATTTTCATAAGAAGCTCATTTTGAGCTTTTAAGGCCGCAAATTCAGCTTTCATGGTTTCAATTTCACTATTGTCTTTTTTGGGTGTGTTTTGAACGGTTTTTGTACCGCTATCTTTTTTTGTGTACGATGCCATATCTTTTATAACTCCTTTTAAATCCTTTTTAATTTTAAAAATTCTATAACCACATCCATAAATTATATTTGATTTTTCAAAACAATCTACTTCATTATGGTTTAAAATTTTTATTCTTTTATGATCGGCTATAAGATAACCAATCGGTTCACTAATAAAAGTGTTTATAATATTATTATTTAAGAAAAACAGTTCGTCTCCATTAAATTTATCCAATTCGACAGAACAATATAACAAGTCAAAATTATAATTAATATAAAAATAACTGAGTAAAAATCGGAAAGCATTCTTAACAGAGATATTAAAACCAGCAAAGCATAAAACACAATAATAATTATTGTGATATTTGTTAAATATAATAGAACATATGCGAACGCCACAATTATCAAATAATGACAAAATAACGCCATCTTCAAATGGCGTTTCTTCTATATTATTGATATCAAAAAAACTATCGCAAAAATTACCGCAGTGGTATTTAATCAATTCTCGTATTTTTATATTCGTCTTATCATCGCACCACTCGTCTTCATATATTTGTATTAGTTTTATATTTTTATATTCGCATTTTTTAAATTTTTGATAATGAAAATCTATTTCTTTTCTCTCCGCTGTATGGAAATACATTCCATTGTATTCAATAGCAAGTTTTACTTCTGGTATATAAATATCTAACTCATAAGGATAAATTACAGATTTAGTAGAAAAAGCGTCAAAACCCATACTCCGGACAAAATTTAAGACCATTAATTCTCCAACTGAATGACTAGATCTTTTAAGCCAATCTTGTTTTGTTATATTAAACCTTTGAATCGTTCTATCATATGTAGATCTACTAATTTTTAAATCTTTTATGATATCACATATTTTAAACAACCCTCTTGTCTTAACATAATTAACAAAATTATCATAAGAACTTAAAATCTCTTTTGTTCTTTTTTCTACATTAATAGTTGCGTAGTTTTCTACATCGTATCTCTCAAGGGTTGTCTGTTTCCTTTTGGTTAATATATCATTAACGAATTCTGGGTCTTCTTCTTTGTGTTTGTAATAAGTATCCCATATTTTTCTTTTCACATCGGGATCTTGCGCGCTATATTCATACCCTGTTTTCAACAACGTGGTCTGTTTAGATTTCTCATTTCTCTCAACCCAATAATTTGGATTTTCTTTCGCATTCTTCGCCACCGTTGTTTTTGCTTTTTCTTTTGCGCCTGGTATCAGTATCGCATTGGTTACACCATATTTATCCATAAGTGCTTGTTTTTTATTTTTTAAAACTTGCTCAGGAGATCTTTTAACGCCATATCTCTTCTTGATTGTATATAACAAAGTTTTGCCAATTTGTAACATTTCACAAATTTTTTTATCAGGATATGTTTCAACTAATTCCGTTAAATATTCTTTGGTTACACCATCTGCCTTCCCCATTTTACAACTTCTCCTTCACAGATTTTAAATAATAAAGCGGGTAATCTAACCAGTGAAGGTGGTTAGAAAGGTAGCTACTCCCTGTCCCCGCATTATTACTATATCACATGTTTATAGCTTTGTCAAGCTTTTTGTACTCTTTTTAAAAATCTTTTAAGATTACGCAAGATTTAAGAGACCGAACTTGCTGCCAAGTACCGCACCGACACCGACTCTCATACCAATCTTAATACGATAAGTCTTATCGGGAGTATGAGTGTAATCTCTTTCTACGACTAACGTATCCCCTTCGTACACAATTCCGATCGGTTTATAGGCACCTACAGCAATGAAGTAAATTTCATCATCAGCAAATGCAAGGTCGCCGTTGGTGTTTACACCATAAGGAGTAGCAAACGCAGGATCTAAGCAGACGAGCCTTACGCCCATGAACTTCTCTAAGAATCCCTCGTCAGCAAGCCTCTGGCCGAGACCCATCTGGAGACCGGTTTCAGAAGGAACAACGTTGTTCAACGCACCCAACGAACCGATAGCCCAAACAGGGGAACCACCATTAGCAGCGGAAACTTTCTGCGCGATCGTCGACCAGTTAGCTTTCGAGAAACCAGAAGCCGAGAATACCGCACCGTTAACACTGGTAGTAGAAGCAAGAGCAGCGATAACTTTTAAGAAGATGTACTGTTCAAACGAACGAGCCGCTCTAAGACCAAAATCACCGAAATCGAAGTTAAGAGAAGCAACTTGATAGAAGTCCACTTCCGCAACGATTTCAACGTTCTTGGTGTTAATCGTAACTTCGTTGTCGTGTATAATCTGCATCGTTCCACGAAGAACGCCTTCAGCAACATCGTTTACTTTGTATAATTCATTGCTCTTAACGATGAAGCGAGCAGTATCGCCCCAGCCGATCTGTCTAACATCAGCGAAGAATCTTATGAAATCTTCGTTAGACACCATCGGTAAAATAGGATTAATAATTTCAGCGATTATCGCATTGAAATTTTCAAGAACGTCGGAGTTCTTTTGAACTCTAGGATCCTTAAATACTTCAGCGCCTTTCGCTTCATAAAGAGACTCATATCTCGTACCAGTTACGCAGTATTTAATTATACTTTCGTTAAGGTTAGCGAGGCGTTCATCTCTGTTTTCAATAGTCTTGTTCTGCATCTGAGCCGCAGCGAACTGAACAGCTTCGTCTACGATCGCGTTGAACTCATCAGATTTCTTATTATAATTGAACATTTTCAACATGATTATTTTCCTCCTCTAAATTAAAGAACCTCAACGAGGTAAGCCTGAACATACGCGCCGTCTTTAAAAGAAGCGAGGGTGCCCTGGGTGAGCGGTTTGCTTGCTCTGATAACAACACCAAATCCATTCGCAGGAGCTGTTGCAGCAGGAGTAAGAATCGTATCGTTAGCGGTTAAACCAGCATATTCCCCAATAACGGGAGTAGAAGCAAAACATCCAGCGCCGAGCCAGAATTTGTCGCCCTTTTTGGGTTTACGATAACGGATAGGAAGATTCGCTTCCGCCGTGAGGTCAACGGTTTTTACACCGAGTTTATAATAGTTTCCACCGATAACACCACCGGAAACTTCCGCGAGGTCTATAATAGCTATATCCTCAGCACCATAGGTAGTAGCATCGGGAGCATACGCATGATACGTATTCCAATCTTTTTCGCCAGCATAAACGCTGTCATCAGCGAGACCGCCGAGGATTACAAAAGCGCCGTCGGTAGCTTCAGCCGGTTCAAACGAACTGTCATTGCCAGTTCCGAATTTGCAGGTACCAACCCAAGCCTGAACATCTTCACAAGCCATGATACCCATGTCAAATACTTTGTACATAAGTTTTCTCCTTTTATATTTTTGTTTTTATAAAATGCTGGTCGGAGATCCGACCGCGCCTTTATTCTTTATTAAGATACCCTTTAAGCTTAGATGCGGGTGTATTGTTTTTCTTTTCTTTCTTTATCTCGACATCTTCAGCAACGGGGATAGCAACAGAATATCTTTGTTTCTGAGCGGGACGAGAAGAATAGATAGCAATTGCAATATCTTTTTTGATATCTTCTTCGCAACCGTATTTACCGTTTACACATTTATTCAGTATATCATTATAATATTCTGTTTTAATGTTCTCGCCAGACATAAGATTTATCGCATTAGTTTTTAACTCTTCGCAATGATATGCAAAAAGTTTCTTTTCAGCATCTTCAAGACGAGACTTGATCTCTTCATAATCCGCGTATGTTTCAATCTTTGTAACATAACCAGCTATGATATCATCTTTGTCTTTGACGTCTTGTTCTAAAGCCTGACAATGAATTTTTAGGTCTTCCAATTCTTTTGCGAAATCGTGACAATCGACCTTGAGGTCTGCTTTACCTTCTCCATTTTCACCAGGAACAACATTGATAGTAGTGGAACCTTCATCATTCGCAACGGTGACACCAATGCCTCCTTCAGGCATTAAAGCATCGGGCGCTTCAGCATCAACTACAACCTTTTCTCCGTCGTGGATTTCAGCATTCGAAGGACCTTCTTCACACTGGGGAATTCCTAAATCGACGTCGATGTCTTCCATTGTTAAAGTGGGTTTGTTTTCGTTTATTTCTTCGCCCTCTTCAACTATAACAGCAACATCAGGGGTCAATGGAGCAACGACAACTTCTTCGTGTTCTACCACAGGTTCATTACAAAGTTTCTTCTCCTGACATTCAGGGCAATCACAATCAGGGCCGTGTTCGCCATCTCCATCAGAATATCCTTCTTTGTTCGCATCTGAGTTATCATCGCTGTCATCCGAATCTTTATCGCGATCATCTTTGGCATCATCGTCTTTATCTTCGATCTTATTGTCGGCGTTCTCACCATCATCAGAATCAAATTTGATGTCGCAATAATCGCCGCAATATTCCGCAGCCATCTTGCACGCTTTTTCTTTATCTTCTTCAGAATCTTCGAGATCTAAATCTTCATATATCTTTCCGATTTTATCTAAAACTTCTTTTTCGTCATGTTGTTCTGCATATGCTTTAGCAGACGCCAAACCGTCTCTGTTATATACGGCAGTATTGCCACTGAGCTCCATGACGGGGTATTTGAGTTTAGAAACTTCACCATCTTCCCAGCCTTCGCGAAGATCAAGGAAAATATCACTAGCGACAGCCTTAAAGTTATCCGCTTCAACAACCTTGTGTCTTAATTCGGTCTTATCGACTTCGCCCCAGGGTTTATCAGACATAGCTTCTTTAGATTTATCAACCTTAATAGAGTAACCAAAGGTTTCAGTATTACCGTTTTCTTTTTCTATATTGCTCATATCCGCTTGATTTACCTCCTTTTTAGTATTTTCTTCGCCAAGACAAGCGTTGTCTTCGACGGTTTTATCTTTATCATTCGTCTCACCATCAACCCCGTCGAGTTGATTATAAGCAAATGTTAAGATCCTTTTCTGTTCGGCCATTACGTCTTCATCTAAATTTTCAAGAATAGATAAATGAGCCCCTGGAATACCTTCCAGAACAGCCTTTCCATTTTTAGAACCAAGTATAGTAACTCCATTTAAGACAAACTTTTTAATTTCCTCAATTCCGTTAATGAACTCGTGTTCTTTAACAGTGATTTCAACGGATACTTTTTTCCGTTTGTCTTTTAAAAGTCTTCTAACTTGTCTATAACAATATGTAGTACAGAGGACACACCTGAATTTTAACCAGTGCAATCCATTTTGTTCTACTATCTCCACGGGGTCGGATTCTCTAATCCATCCAAGAATCCTTTCTCCTCTCTCAGTGTTCCAAAACTCTTTACCGAGTTCGGGATCATAATCAGTCTTCCCTTCATGCGTTGTAAAATCGTTGTTTTCGAAGAATCCAACGATTGGTTTGTTCTTGCAGTTGGGGAGCGCGTCTTGTAAAGACTCTAATGTAAAATGAGAATTGTTTCTGTTAGGATTAATCGTCGAAATCGCCCATATCTCAAGCTCTATAAACTCTTTATTTAAAATGTCTTTAAACCTGATTTGTTTAGGAGATAAGTCGAATTTTAAAATATCTTTTTCCATCTACAACCCCCTTAATTACCTTGGCCCAGTAAGGCGCCTGTAATTCTATTTGTTTTTTTGTCTATGTTCTTTCCCGCTTTTTTAACATCTTCACATGTTTTATGAATATATTCCATACCAACAAATCCAACGATCAACCCATCGTCTCTTTTTATCGCTCTAAACATAGCCATATTCACACCATGTTCATGTAAAAATTGATACGTAAAGGGATCTGTCTTTTTTATATCTTCTATATTGTCTATATTATAATAATCATGTTTATTAAGTTCGGAATACAAAATCGGGAATAGAGTGCGAGGAACATTTAAATATCTATTCATAATAGGCATTATATTATCGCCAATTGCCTCTTGGGTTATTGAGATTTTTAGTAACCCTCTCCCAAGAACATCTTGACCGCCATTATGACAAGTAAACATATAAGCACGATCACATCCTTCTGCCACTAAACAATTTAATTGTTTAATAATGAAGCTATTAGTTTGTAAATCATTATTCTGTTCCTCCACAGTGTGTTTAGGACGAATAAGGTCTTTTAATTGCTCCAAAATACGCAAATCGCGTTCCATTTCTTGTTTACGTCTTTCAATTTCTTTTTCACTCTCTTGTTTTTCTGCTTCTAATTTTTGAGCAGCTTCTTCGTTTTTTCTTTTACGATCTTCACGTTTTCTTTGCCATAGAACAAGCAAATAGAGCACAACGCCAACAACTACTGGGAAAATACCGTACTGCGCTATCGCAGAAAATATATCACCCATTTGATTGTCGTTTCTCCTTTATTTGTTTTTTGCCTTTTATATCCTGTTTAAAATCAACGTCAACCTATTATTCTATGTCAATCAAAACGGTAAAATCTTTAAAATGAACGTCAAAAGACTTATAGTCGTCTTGATATCTTTCTGCATATTTAAACCATATATCAGCCTGTTTACGATAAGGTTCAAACATGATTAAAAATTCCTCTAATTTGATTTTTACTTCATAATCCTCATTAAGTTCCGCTACTTCAATCGCGGTGATGATTGAACGCCTGTAATCATTGCACAGACCAAGAACGCCCTCGAAAATTTTATATAAATTCCCTTCGAAGTCTTCCTCGTGCGAGATAATCCCTTTTCTTACGGGTCTTGCATCTAATTCAATCATCATATCCGTTATGACATCTGCGAATACAGGAAACTTATGTGCAAAAGATTTATGAACAATCGATTCAATATTCGGGAAATGATAATATGCTAAATTATATGCATAATTATCAACAACCGCATTTGCATCGAAAGAGAATTTTACAAGTTCATTAAGTTGAGATCTCGTCTCTTCGGTAATTAACATATTAATCTCCCTCTTTTTTATTTTTATATGTTTTTAGAACTCCCTTTTCGTCTCTTATATAATGAAAAGGCTTTCCACAACATTTACATATTCCATACACATGCTCTGGCACGGTAAAAGTTCTTCTAGCATCCAACAATACGATCGTCGTACCCTTTGATTTAATATGATGATTGCATTTTTCATATTGCGGATCGATTATACCATATTCGTTCGGAACTTTTTTAATTTCTTCACCCATCAATGTACTCCTCCACATATCTTTCTTTGCAGTCATCGCAAAGCGGTTCGTTTGACTCCGCTCCACATATTATACAATGTCCATCAAAAGAACTAAAATCTCTCATATCAGCCGTGTCCAAACCACTTTCTTTAGAAGCCGCAGTATTGTCGTTCTCGACCTCCGATATATCTATCTCGGGTCTGCCAGCGCCAGTTCTTTGTTCTGTTACAGTAACACTTCCGCCATCATCGGTGGTATTTTTTGTTTTATTTTGCTGGGCTTGCGTTACAGTCTGAAAATTACTATATAAATCCAGCGAATTGATGTAAAGCTGAGTAGCTTTAACATCTCTGAGGTTCATATTGTAAGCGGACGCAAGTTTCGGTAATGCAAAAGTGGCACCAGAAATAAACAACTCTTTAGCTGTCTTCATTTCATTATCATAAGTAAATATATTTCCCCATAAATAAACACGCCATTTATGATCACACCCAATGAGATTATTGATAATAAAGTTTAAAATCGATTCGAGCTGTCTTGTGACAAAATCACAAGCCGCCTCTTCTATCAATTGAGAACCTTTTATTTGTGCGACAGATGGCTTATCTGTAACGGGGATTAAGCCTGATAGTCCCGCCCTGGAAACAAAGTTTTTAGTTGCATTAGACGTAATGTCTGAGGAATTTGGGACATTTGGCAATGATAACAACTTAAAGTTTTTAAGGGGCGCAAAGAAAGCCTCTAAGTTCGTCGAGGTAGAAGTATTAAACTTCTCCTGGAAACCAGCGACAGTCTCGGCCGCCAATACAGTTTGGTTCTGCCCTGGATTCGGGTTAGCTACTGTTTCAGCTTCCGCTGTTAACAAAGCGGTCAAGGGCGTACTTTGAATTAATCCTGCAAGTGTATCATAATCTGTTAATTCTCTCAATCCGAGGAACAAACCGACAGTATCAGGAATAGCCCACGCCGTAGAAGAATCCGTGCAAATGGTAAAACATACGTCTTGTGGTAATTGCACCCAATACATATAGTTTACTGCCTTGAGGCCTTTCTTATTATTAATCCTATTTATGGTAATATTACCGCGTAAGGTTTCTGTTATTCCAGTAAACCCATCTGTATAATTATATTCAAAATTTTTTAACGCATTTATGTCAACCTTATATTTGTCTACACCAGGCTTCCCGCTTAAATAATCCGGGTTTTCATATATGGCACCCGTATCCATAAGCGCGTCCCATATTTCCCTAATATAACTAGGATATTGATCTAGGCTAAACGAGGGATTTAAGAACATCATCATGTTCAAGCTGGCCATATAACCATGCTCGCCAATGCCTGTTAATTTGACCCAATCGCTAGGAAGTTTTTGAAAGGCGACATAATTAACCTCTCTCTTACCGTTCGTGTTCTTAGAAACACTATTTCTTAAAAGATAGGTAGGCTTGCCTTCTCTTTTTGTTTCTAAAGACATACGCTTAAATGTGTTAACAACGTCTAAATGTTGCAACCATTCATCCACATATATATCTTCATTAACAAACGAATCTTTAGTATAATCATCATCCTTCAGTAATTCAGGTATTTTATAATACTTGAACATCGGAATGTCCGCTGCAAGTCTTAAAATTTTATAATACAAAAATTGACTGGAAGATAAAGACCAACCCTCACCGCGAAGGGTAATTTCGGATCCGCCTGGATTTCCAACTATTTTAGTTAAGGTTTCCGTATCCATCTCATTTGGATACGTATTTAACATTTTTAATCTTTGATTTTGCAAAAATGGGTTATACATATTAAAATTAAATATGCCACCCTCCCATCCTGTACCAAGCCCAGTTATGCCAAGCAACGAATTATAAAATTTCGTTAAACTGGTTTGCACTTGATCAACAGTAATGGGCTTTTGTTCTTTGTTAATATCTGTTTTAACAGACATCTCTAAGCGAGTAGCCTCTTCATTTATTTGTTTAGGAGGCTCTTTGCGCGGTCTACCGCGTTGGCGCTTTTGATTCTCTTGGATAACTAAATCCTGTTTTTCTTTTTCAGTCACCTTCGTGAGCCTCCTTCAAATTTGTTTGTTTGTCATCGAGACTATTCCCGCCCCTGTTTGTTTTATTTTCAAGGTCACGCTGCGCTCTTTGTATGTTGTCATACATTTCGCGTAGCTGACTTTGATTTTGTTTTTCAGCTTCGCGGTTTGCATAAGCACGATAATTATCCATAAACCAAGCAGAGATAAAATTAAACTCTCTATCCTTACCTATGGAATCATATTCTATTGGCTCGCAAAAATATTCATTCAACCCACTCTTTTTTAAACAACGAGTCAAATCTTTTTTATCTTTGTCATCATCTAACCAAACATAAACATTACTATTGTCTAATGTGAGATCCGCGATTTTTGCAATATTGTTAATAAACACATCTAGGTCGCCAACCAAGGAAAGATCTAAATGTATTTTAAAACACCTGTTTAGAATTGCCATTTTAATTGGCCCCCTTTTAATCCGTTTACTTTATCTCCTCCTTGCGAAAGGATTAACTCTTCCCGCAAATGGATTACGATTTTGTTTTTGATGCGCTTGATATCCAACCCCCGCAGAAGCGGTTCTACCAGCGTTAAGCAAAGCGCTCATGTCTTGCTTCGGCACCTCTATGTCGAATTGTTCCGACCTTCTTAATTTTTGTAAAAAATGAGCTGCCATCGCTAAAGTATCAATTTTGTTAATTAAATAAAAGAATACTTTTATTTATAATACGGTTCTTCTTTAGCTGGTCTGGATACCAGCGACCATATTTCACAAATTTCATTTTGTTATGTTTTGTGTTCAGACTTTTGCACCCGTGTCTTATATTATGAAGACACGGCCTCTTCGTTAAGTCGTTCAGCGCCAGACATTGTCTGTTCGCCCTCGTCACCCACTGCTGGGCCTCCGAGTCAATTAGAAGAAGTTTAAAGAGCGCTACTTCTGTGACGCTCTGTCATCATGAGCTGATCTTTGCTTATCTGCCTGTAAGGCATATCTTACATTACCTGCTTCGGTTTTTGTCTTACGCATCATGGTTATTTCTTCTCTTAATAAGTCCATTTCGAGAAGAGCTCTTGTTTCCTCTAATGTCAGAGTAACAACTCGACCGTCTATCTCCATCTTCCCGTTTGTAGGAAGTTGTTTAGGCCAAATTATCAAATCCTCTTGTGACATCTCAGAAAGAGCTGCAAACATTTCATTTTTATATTTTTGAGCGGATGGTAAACTCAATACACCTGGCAAAGCCTTGGGAAACTTAACGGCCTCATTTTTCGACGTTTCGTCTTCTTCATCGTAAACGCCGTGATGCCACATTCCAAGTTGATCTTGCCATTCCTGTATCAAAAAGTCGGCATATATACGCCCACCTCCACCAGAGCCAGGGTCTATCGCCAAATGTATCTTTTTATATTCTTCGTTTTCTTTACCATTATAATCCAACATAAGTGAATGTATCTGTTCTAATTGTTCAGTAGAACGCATTGGTCTTTTATCTCCGTTCGGCAATGTTTGTAAAAGGTTTATACCATTTACCAATCTCATCATCCACCCTTTGTCTGGGTCTTTAAAATATTCTGGTATTAAAACAAAGGCGTTATCTGCTTGCAACGCTGGATCAAAGAATATTCCGTAAATAGATTCTGCGTTTCTGTTTGAAAAAACAGGCAAATACGACTGTTCGTTTCTTAATATCGCTTCTCTGGTGACGACAAGGTCCGTTCCCCCCATCTGGTCAAAAAGGTTATAATACTCTCTTAAACCACGATAAGGATTGGATCTCATCATTCTATCTACTTCCGCTCTGTTAAACAATGGTTTGTACGGCTTCCCATCTATTGTTGGGTTAAGCGGTATCTCACAACTTATATCCGCAACAAAAGAATCGTCAAAACCCATAGCCATTCTCTTGGCACACTCTTTGTATACCTTAAACAAATGATCATTGGTGCTTCCTGCTGACGAGAGATATAAGTTTTGGTTCGGCAAATTGTGTGGATAAATCTCCAAATCAATACCGTCACCCGTTGCGAAGTCTGCGCTTTGCGTAGTAAACGGCTCGGTTCTTGCAAAGAACTCGTCTGTTATGATAGCCGCTTCATCGAACACCGATAAATTAGAACGTTTACCTATAACAGATTCTGCTTTACCAACCAATGTCTCTATTGTTGAACCATTAAAAAGTTCTGCACTGTATCCTTGCTTATCATGCAAGAATCCATCCGTATTAGCATTGTTTCTAACAACTTCATTTGCAAAGATACATTGTCCACCCTTGACAGAAGTGATATTGTGTTTCGCCAAGTCTTCAAGTTTGGTAAATGTATCTTGTGCTTGAGCCGCTGTACCAGACATTATCCATATTTTGCAACCAGGAATTAATATGGCACGCGCCATAATATACAACGCCGCTATGAACGATTTTCCCGTGTTTCTAGAACACACTAAACAAACCGTCTGTTTCGTCCATGCTGAGCTAATAATCCATTTTTGGAAATCGGTTAGCTTAACCCCGAGAAAGTTCTGTATAAACCACACGGGGTCTTTTCTTCCACGATTAACTATTGTTGAATATTTGTCAAGCAGCTCTATTTTACGTGGACCAAGGTTTATTTCTGTTTCTCTATTATAAACGCTTATCATAAGGGAGGAATAACCCTGTTTTTATTGTATTCTCGGGATAATATACCGTCCACGTTTTCAGTAGGTATCCTTTTTTCTTTAAGTTCTTCTCTTAATTCTTCCATAAGCTCTTGTTTGAGTTCTTTTTCTTTAAACAATCTTAACTCTTCTTCTTTCATATTTAACAATTCTCTGAGCCTTTTTAGCTCTTCTGCTTGTTCACGAACCATATCCGCATATTCGGCAGAAGAAAATCCAACTTGTTTAAAGATTGATTCAGCGCTTATATCCGACACCTGTTTTATAGCAGCAGATGTTTCTATATCATATTTATTAATTGTGCCAAAATCATAATGGGCGTCTTTCATGTCCCTAATAACAGCACTCAATGTTCCAGACCCCTTTGATTTTGCAAGTGCATACTTGGCGGCAAAACCATGGTCTTTTGAGAAGTTTGTGACCATTGTTGTTTCCTGTGTCTTCGCAGCCGTTAATTGCTTAATCGCATTTGAATTTTGGACCGTATCATTCGCAGTCATCTGCAATTGATTTAAGGTTTCACCAATTTTCTCAATACGATAATATGCTCTAACTATTTCAAGCGCCGCATTCATACGAACGAGGTCGTCTTTCATGGCGTCGTCTATCATCGTAACAAGATTAGCCATCAATCTAGGTCTATCTTTAGGATCATCTTGAGCGAAAGGGTCATAGTGATATGTCGCCCAAATAATATTATAATTATCTTTATCTTCGTCCGACATCCCCTCTGTGCTACCCACATTAGCTGCAGCGGCTATGGTTTTGTAGAAACTCACATTGTCGCTTCCCCAAAAGCTCTGACCTTTAAAGTCGCTATCTTCAAGCATTCTAAAATATCTATCTATCCAGCTGGTATCTGGGGCCATTGGAACGCCGTCTACAAACTGTAAATCATGATCATTAAATACTGCTTGAGCTAAGCTGTGATCGTAATACACGTCAATCAAAGCACAAATTGCATATAACGCCTCAAAATCATCTAACCCATATTTACTCTTATATTCCTCGTGGAGTTTAGTTAAACAATGTATGCAAATAAAGGAAGTATAATATTTTGGTGTTAATTTATCAATATTGTCCCATTCAAGACATCTGCCTTTACGATGAACGTTTACGAACTCAGTATAGTGACGTGTTGTGTTGCAACTCTTGCAGTTACAATGTTTAATACCGTCACCTGCGTTTGATGGTCTGAAATTTAAGCCTGGATTTTTGCTGAATTTTACTTCTGGAGCTACCGTACGAGCATTATCGTCTGCTTGAAGATAATAGTCGTCAAGCTTCTTAATTCTTCTATACTTCATTTCACACCCCTCTCAAATCCAAAAAGCCACGGTCGAACAACGACGTGGCTTTTATCTTATTATTATATTGTTATATAAATTATTCTAAAACAATTCTATATAAGCACTCCATAACATTATTGTCAGATACTATTATTAAGTTCTGTGCTGATTTGCTACTAAGTCTTAAATTCTTAGAATAATCGTCTGTAGAAAGAATACTTGGATTAGAAATTACTAAAATTTGATTTTTTTCATCCGCAGAGAAATGATGGAGATGAGCCGTAAGTATCATATCAAAGTTTTCTCTTGTCATCATTGATAAACTATCAACAACTTTTATTGGAGAATCTTTGTCGCCATGACAACCAGCAATATTAAATCCTTTACATTTAAAGGTTATAATATCTTCTCCATATTTATTATCGTTTATCTCTATAAAGCCACCAACCCTTTCTTTTAAATACCAAGGAATTATTCTGGCCAAACTTTCTAAATCAAGAGCGGCCTTTTTATTGGGTTCTAATCTAGAATGATTATCCAAACAACAATAATAATGTATGTTGAAATATTTAGACAGATCTGTGATCATTTCGGCAATAATTTCAGAAATTTGCATTATCTGAGTAATTACGTCAAACCTGCTTTGATATCTTATCGTCTCATGAATTCTACCTGCTATAGCATCACCAAGTTCGGTTATATACAGGTCTGAAACATCATTGAGTTTACAATATTTTATAACCTTGTCTCTTAATTGCGCTATTTTTTCTTTCGCAATATCGGGATTATATTTATTCCAATAATTATCAACTACAAGACCATAGTGAATATCGCTTAATTGTAGTATCGCTGCGTTATCTCCAGACACGGATAACTCTCTAATTGGAGTTAATATTTTTTTAGAATTCATTTCGCGAGCATATTCTAAAGCTATTTCTTTAATAGTTTCCTCTCTCGCTAATGCGCGAATATATGCGTTAGCCTGAATTCTTTCATCCGAAATTTTTACGCGCTCTTTTTGCAATTCAATTTTCTGCTGTATATATTCAGAAACATTTGCGGTATTTTCCTCATCAATCTCTGCATCAGTATACGTTAAATATTCGCCCTCTCGTTTATTGCGGGGGCGTTTTTGTATCGCGGTGTTGCTAACGCCCAAACAATACGCCTTCCACATTTTTCTGTAGCGGCTTTCAGTATAATTCTGACCAAGTTCAGTGTTTATTATGGCCGCAATATCATCCCAGGATAAATCATATTCATCATGCAAAGAACAGATTCGGATTTCATACTCGTCATCTGTTTCGGTTTTTTTCAATCTAATTTCGTTTTTTAATTCTTCTGTCATTTCGACGCTACTCCTTTTATATCCTGCGCTCAGTATTATTATACTGCCTTGTAATCTTTTTGTCAAGCGTTTCCGCTATATTTTCAAAATTTTATTAGAAAATGAAAAATCTAATTTATTTCCTTTCTCTATTAATAAAATTTACAATGGTGGTGGAATTCATCTTTTATTTAACATGTCGATCTTTTTTTCTATTATTTTTATAACAAGCATCACAAACGGTTCTTTGCGTTCTATTGTTGATTTCAAATTCTCTACCACAAATATCACACCTATATCGATTGTGAATAATGTCAAGATTTTTTATCAAATCTATTTGTCTGTCGAATTGATAAGCGATATCTCCACCCTGTTTTACTGGCAAGGAAAATCTAAATTTTATATCAGAATCTTCTTCTTCTTCAAAATATTTACTACTCGTTTTTGTTATAACAGTTATTTCTTCCCATAAACCAAGCGTTTTTAGTTTATCATATATTGTCATTGTTATAGCATCGCGATTTTTGGTGTGCAACGACAAGTATCCCATGTAATCTTTCGTTGGGGCATAATCGTAAATATAATTTTTAGTTGTTTTGCAATGACCAAGAAAAAGAAGTATAAATTCTCTAAACCACTTTGGAGCGGGGAGAGAGTTTATATAATCCAATTCGTTTTGATATATTATAATTTTAGAAAGAGTTTTATCCAACGAAACGTTTTTCCCGCGATTATATACCATGTCAAAATGTTTATTGATATAATAATTATAATCGCCAATATCTTCTTTATTATAACGAGTATTGTATATTGGCTCCCACTGTTTTTTAATTAATTCCTTAAATTCCTTGGGGGACAAACCTTCTTTTTCATATTTGAGTTTCAAATATTTGACAAGCCACCAGTCTTCTTTGTTCTGATATCTTTGTGTTTGATATTGCCCTGTAGCGAGCATCCTCTCACAGTTATCCTTTTTATCTATTGGTATCAAACTTAATTACCTCTTCGAACATTTCTCTCGCTTTGCCATCAGCAAACTCGAACACAACTTTGCCTTCGCCCATATCTGGTAGTTTAAAGCAAAGAACTGGTTTTGTGCTACCACGCACAAGGGTTTCAAATCCATATTCTGTACATTGTGAATAAATTTCGATTTTAGCCTTTCTGGCTTCCTTATTATTAAGGGCGTAAAAAATTGTATTCTCAAAGTCAAGTGAAATCCATCCCGAGACATGTGGCTTTACTTTTGCCCTAACTAATAGCGAATAAAAAAGTCTTTTTATTAACTCGTTTGGCAATGACTGAAGAAAAGCAATTTCGGTATCTGTTATAGAAACATGATGGTTACCCTTGTCAACGTCTCGATTAAGATATTGTTTATAAATCTGGTTAAGTAGTCTAATTTTATATTCACCCTGTGGCATCGTCGGGAAAAAGTTGTTATAATTTTCTTTTATAAAATTTCTTACGACGTCAGGATCGTCTATAATATTTTTAATTTGATCTAAGAACTCTTGCTCTTGTTTTTCAAATTTCAAATCTTTTCTCATTCTTTAATCTCTTGGACCCAGCTTGGCTTCTTGAAATTTTGTTTATCAATATTCGCCACATTTGTTTCAAATTCGACCCAACAAATTTCAGGCTGATCTTCTGGAATATCAACGGTTATAATATATTTATCATAAAAGCTAGAATTGATCTTATCAACCACATAATACCGCTCTTTAACCTGGAGTTTTTCATCTTTATAAAGATTGTCAAGTAAATCATAATCATGTTTTTCGATATCAGTTGTTATCTCATAATCAACACCCTTCTTTACATGATGTTTGACAGTATGTTCATAAAGCGGTTTGTCTTTTTGTTTGTTTGCTGGCATTATGTATGTAGTTTCCCTAATCCTACCTGTGTACTTATCACCGTTCATAATCCAGCGCTGTTTGATTTTTAGTATTTTATATATTTTAATCTGTCCACCCTGCAGAGCATTTTTGAAAGCGGCTACTTTCATAGTAAACCGCTTTTCGCTCTCAGGAGTAACATCAAACATTAAACGTGTCGTCGTATTCATCTAAAGAATCGTCCTCCCCAAATAAGTCTTTTAAATCTTCAAAATTAAGATCCAAATCTAAATCAAACGCCGAATCCAAATCTTCGCTTGTATCAAAATGAATTTCGCCCGTCTCAGCGTCTATTGTGTATTTTTTAATATTTTTAGGAATGCTTTTTAATATATACTTTCTCCCAAGATACTCTTCTCCATCTTCGCGTTGAACAGGGGCGAGAGCATCGTTATCATCAATACAATCTAAAATATCCGCATCAATTAATTCCCAGGCGAAACCCCAGTTGAATTTTGCATATGACTGAGATAAAGCTTTAATATAGGTTAATCCTTCCATTGGAGAAAGATTAAGGGCTTTATATTCATTTTGAAGTTCCATTCTAACAGCGTCTAAAATACCAAATCTACATTCTTTATAATCAAAATCGTCCTCATTGTTAAAAACATTGTCTATGTAAGATAGTGATTTTTTATTGTTCCACTTTTGATACATAGTCCTAAATTGCTTTAAGATCTTCGGATCAAATTGATATTCATCCAAGTTGTAATAAGGTAATTTGGATTCTTCTGTTTTCCCCCACTGTATATCAAAATCAATTGATTCAATGTCTCTACATAGTAAATTCATTGTGCAATTCGTATTGATTACAGGTGAAAATTTATGATACCTTCTTAAAAGCGTTTTCTCTGCATCTGTTTTGTTCTCTTTTGCGAATAACTTTTTTAATTTAATTCCGTGCGCCGCTTTTGCTTTTTCGTTATATTGATTTTCATACTGTTTATATTTTTTGTTTAACTCTGGGTAGAGATATCTGAAGAAGTATGGTTTCTTAGAAATTACAAGAGAGTTATGATAATATTTCTCTGCCTTTGTCGCGTCGTCATCGTCTTCGTCTATTGTAACGAATTTTGTAAAGTACCACGGCTCCTTTGGTTTTGCCAACCCTTTAGCGGAGTCAATTTCAGCGCCAACAACTTCTCTTAATAATTTCTTCCTTCTTTCTAATTCATCTCTTTGTCTCTGTTTATCCTCGCCTACATATAAAGCTTTAAGCGCTTCTATTATTGTAGCGTGGTTGCTATATACACCAACCTTACTACCGAAGCCGTTTATATACCCCTCTACAAGATTTCTATGATTGATCTTATGAGAGGGGGCAGCGGGTTTGTCATACATGATTATGTTGGTTGTTTCCTTGTGAGCTCCGTTTACAAACAACGGGTTATCTAAGCTAGCTACGATATCGCCATCAAAATCACTATCAGAGTGCCTACACACAGCCGTATCGTATATGCTATAGATAATTCCTGATTTAAGATGTTTATACCAATAATCAGTATTCTCATCCCGATAGAGTGTGCACGGATTTAATTCGTGCTCATCTATACAGGGATTTCTTCCTAACATAATCTTGCCAGAGACGCCCAAATTATTCCAGAATGTAGAATAAACATGATCTGCTGGGATCGCACCTTTAACGGGCAACCCAAGAGCGCTCTGGCATTGCGCAATCGGGTCGGAAACCATAAACTGATAATTACCTCGAGCCCAGATCTTACCAATCTTAGCTCTGTTTATTGCTTCCACGATATTTCTATATATCTTCCTTTGGACATATGTGTCTTCAAGGAATTTTAGATCTTTTACAACTGCCTTCATTGCGAGATTTTGTGCTCTCGTGTAGACATCACTGTAAACAATCTCATCATCTTCGTTAAATCCGCCAAAACAATACAAGAGAGAATATAATAAATCTCCGCTGCAAATCTTTTGTATCCAGTCAATTGTAGGCTGTAACAACTCTTTTATTCCATCTTGATCAATGTCGAGCAGTTGAATGAATTGATAGTTGATTTGCGACCATATCGGATCTTCTTTTTTATTATATCTTGCAACGCCCCATTTAATACCACCAGCTTCAGTATATGATAAATATTCTTGCCAACTCTTATAATATTTGTGCATCTTAAACTGTGATTCGCTAACCAGACAGTCTATTTCGTCAATATTATAAGTTACACCATATTTGTCTGTGATCGTATTAATGCCATGAGCGTGTGCATATTCTCTAAAATCAAAAACAGGGAAATCGCCTTTAATATAAGCGCTCCTCACAACAAACTCACTGGGTGTATAATCTAAACCCATATTCTGAGCCCATCTTTCAGCCATTTCGGGACAAATAAGCCCTTGACCATCGGCGCTATTTAAAGGTACATCTAAGATTCTCTCTTCAATATACCCTTCTCCGCTTTCTTTTTTGCAAATCCAGTCAACTTTTTGCTGCGGTATAATTGTTTCGAAATCTTTAATTACACAACAACGAGGTGTGTCAACCCACATTATCGAAGAAGATGTTAATGCGAAATAAGCAGAGAATTTTGCAATATTTATTTCTTTTACCTTTTCATCGATGCCACAACATAAAAGTTTAAACATCGGTTGATATAAATCTTCTTTGATGAACGTTACCGTATTTCTTCTGAGTTGGCCAGCACCAGCTGTGAACGTAACGTATCTGTTACCGTTTAAGTAGAAACCAGCTTTTGCAACTTTTCTGAATTCGGTTTTGGTTGTTGCTTCGACGTTTACTATATCAGAAACGAAAAGTGTTTTAAGAAGAAATTGGTTTATGACCTTCGCCTTCTTCACATCTCCGTCTGCTTTCGCGCGTTTCATTGCGCCACGCATGTTTTCAACGTCACTAAAAATTTCTTTGTAGGATCTTTTATCGCCGCGATAATTTCTTATACGATCTAATAAAATATTGTCTCCTACACTAACCAAACAACCGTCGATACCAGCTTGTTTTAGAGAATATTTCTCAATATTTAGATTGTTTTGACAAATAAATGAAGTGGTGAGCTTGTAAATTGTATAAAGGACTTGCTCACGTGCTGCCATTTATTACTCCCTTCTAAATATTTACTTATTTATTTTATCTTGTTTATCTTTGTATTTAAAAGTATAATCCATTGTGTGTTTTCTTTTTACTTTTAATACAGCAGCAATATTTCCAGTGCTACTTTTAATTGCTTTTTTTATAATCTGGAGTGCTTTCTACATCCACTTCCGTATCAAGTTCTGTGATACAAGCACCATATCCGATTAAATCTAAACTTGAATCAACCTTTCCTGATGTTTTAAGTCTTGCTATTTTTAAAAGCGCCATCATAATGCCAGCATCTCTTGCTTTTAAATCAATCCCTAAGTAAGCAGACCATAATTTCGCAATAAGCTCAAAAGAACCTTTTGGTGAACCATAATCTCTATCCCTATCACCACATATAAAAGTCTTTGCTTTATCTAATGCCTCGTCTCTCTTCATACTTAATTCCCTCACGATTTCTTAAATATACAATGTTCATTATAAGCAAAATCAATGATTTGAATCGCTTCATCCCAATTTGTCACAACATACAGATTCTGAATTCCAGCATAATCTTCAGGAAGATTCCAGTAGTGGTCACCATACATTTTTATAAGGATTTTAATAGGTGCATTGGTACTTTCCAAACAATCGATCCTGTCATCTACTTGAATACCATGACGCATATTAACAGAAGCTTTGCTGAATTTTTTTTGTTTATCTTCATTTTCTTGATAAGTAATTGGTAATCCGATATACTCGAATGTTTTTCCAAGGTGTTTCTGAAGATATTCTTTTTTCTTGTTAATATTTTCGGTTGCTCCCTTTGTTACAAACACAAAGTTTACTTTTTCTAAACTTTTTTTGTAGAAGTCAAGAAATGAGGGTGCGAATTTAACAGCATCAAAGAACTCGTCTGAAGAATACATGTTTTCAACATCTTTGATCGTAACGTGACCGTAAATAGATCTGTATCCCCAATCATTCAAGTCGTCAATTGTTTTTTGTGGGTTTATGCTGTGTTTTTTGTTTAAGATTTCAATTATTGCTTTAGACGATTCGAGAACCGTGTCATCGACGTCTAAATAAAGTGTTATTTTAGTATTTTCCATGTTCGCCCAGTAATTAATTGCTGATTTTTAATTCATACAATCTCCTTATCTTTTTTAATTACACCAAGATTATATCACAAGATATAGCGTGTGTCAAGTAAAACAACCATATTTTTTAAAAAAAGTTTAAATATTTTATATATTTATATATAAAAGGGAAATTTTGCATAAAATCAACTGTCATATAGCAATCGGCTGCCAACACGATCACAAAGAATGTAATTTACATTTGGCCAACCTTAAAACAGGGTCAATATTGGGTCTCCATTGGGTCCGCGCGGTTAAAAATGGGGCGCCTTGTTGCATTTTTATTATTTAGGTGGATTTTTATTTATACTGCTGGCTTATTTTATAAAATAGGTCTTTTATTATGTTTTGGCTCTTTAAGATTGGATAAGAGTATACAAACCCCGCCCTGTTTTTGTTTTTTAAAAAAATAATTTCCTCTTTTTAATTTTTGCTGTTCTTGTTTTAGTTCAACGAGCGAAGCGAAGTTGCTACAATAGGGTTATAAAAACAATTTTGATGTCTTTAAAAAGCCCTCAGCTTATCTTTCAATTATGAACAAGATAAAACGTAATAATGGCCCCGCAGCGGAGCGGGGTAGGGGGATACACACTCATACTCAAAGAGGGAGGGGGATAAACCCCCTTTCTTTTCTTTATATATTTCTTTTCTTTAGGGAATTGGGGGAGAGTGAATTGAGTTGCTGTGTGTCGGAGGCCCTTGGGCCGTAGCCAACGCGGGGAAAACTAGTAATTATTAAAAAGAAAAATAATATTAAAAGTAGAAAGTAATTGTTAAGAGTAATAAACGCGTGTGTGCGGGCGCGGGCGCGCGCGTATGTATGTGTGCGCGTATGTATATGCGTACGTATGCGTGTGTGTATGCGTATAGGTGTATAGGCGCGTTTAAAAATATTTTATTTTTTTATAAAAATATGGAAGTTTTCCTTGACAAGAATGGAAAAGTGTGATATAGTATGTGTGTATAAAAAATAAAATGGAGCAAAGTAGATGGAAAAGCATCTGGAATATTTTACCTTTGTTGAGAACAACGGCGAGATTAAAAGTTATAATATCTTCAATAACTTAAAGTTCAGACGTGGATTGTTAGAAATATACGAAGACTATAAGAAAGAGTATATGAAGTATTTGAAGAGCGCCGAAGTCGTAAAAGGTGAAGGTTTAATAAACGAAGAGTTGATCACGACTTTCAAAGAGGCTTATAAGAAAAATATTTTCAAGCAGAAACTGGTAAATGAATTGAGATATTGTTTCTGGGGTAAATGTGAATATGAAACCATAATCGCAGACTGGCCTACAATGGTTGCGAAAAAAGAGGTTGTAAGATTGTCTGAAGAGTTGTCTAACAACAAAATCATTTATCGCACAACCGTTGATCTCGATATTAAAAGAAAGGTTAGCGTATATGACTATATAGCTTTGAATCTCGATATCTTCGTTGATTATGTATGGAACAACATCGATTTAGTAAAGGAGTTTGATAATGATTAAAAAAACAATTGAGAATAAGAAAGACGTTGAGAGGTTGAAGAAAGAAGCTGAGAATCTACATAAAGAGACAAATGCTTCAGTAGATTTTGTTGTGGGAACAAGTGACACGGCCACTACGACCTCAGGTGGTGCTTCTACGGCAACAACCATCACACAATATGGTTGGGTGTGTCCAAAATGCGGTAGGGTTAATGCTCCGTGGAAAGGTACTTGTGACTGTTCCAAGGGTGTAGCGGCGCCTAATATTCAGCCAAACAAACCATTCCCGCTAGCGCCATATTATGAGCCTTATATTCCGCATATACCTTATTATGAGCCGCCGATAAAAACACCTAATCCGTATGACCCTTATGATCCGTATAAATGGGGTGATGCTCCAGGCTGGTGGAATAAAGGACCGACGTGTGAGGGTGAGAAAAAGTTTGTGTGGGGAATTGAATACCCCGATGGTCATATAGAAAAGTGCCCTTCAAATTATTTTGCGGGATTAGGTGATCCCATCCCTTGTACTCTAACGCCAGGTGATCCAAATTTTGGAAGGTCAACTACTATAAGCACAAAAATAGATACACAAGCTGGTGGAGATTCAAATATCAAAGCATATAATTAAAACAAAATCAAAAAGAGGTAATAATGAAATACAGCGAAATTATAAAAAACGTGAACATATACGGGCTTGAAGAATCGATCCGCGGAGCAAAATTTCCATTTGCGACCGATGTGGATAAATTAAATTGCGAACTCACGCCTGGAATTAGATCTTTGGCATCGAGCGAACGCGGAGCAGGACACGATAATTGGTTGAACGGTGTTGTTGTGCAGTTTGATTTAACATTTACAATCAAAGCTTGGACTGAAATGGAACGATATCATTTTATGGATTTTGTTTCTAGTCAATCAACAATGCACAGGATTACAAAGTTTGATTTAGGCAGGTCATATATAAAATATGTGGATCCTAGAATTATTTCGATAATTAAAGAAGAGGTTGAAGAATATAATGCCGTTGAAGATGCTCTTAAGAACCACGCGACTGGATTTGCTCAATCAGAAATAGACGAGATGACTAAAGAAAATAAAGAGCGTTACTTAAGAATTCTTTATTCAAACCCATGTGGTATGAAATTAGCAGCTCGTATGACGACAAATTATCGTCAACTCAAAACTATTTATGCGCAGCGCCGCAATCATAGACTTCCCGAATGGCAAATGTTTTGCGATTGGATTGAGACGCTTCCGCATAGTGATTTTATAATAGGTAAGAGCGAATCTAATGCGTAGACAGGTTTTGTATTTTGATGGGGAATATCACCCTTGTTATTTTTTCTGGAAAGAAGACCAGCAAGACGGATATTTGTCCAACTGGTATAAAAGTGATTTTTTTATAACAAACTTAGACACGCGCAAACAAATTTGGTTTGATTGTTCCGAGCAGTACTTTATGTGGCAGAAAGCGAGATTATTTCACGATGACGAGATAGCTGATTTAATTTTAAAGGCTGCAGGCCCAGCTCAATATAAATCCCTGGGGCAGCGAGTTAAGAATTTTGATCAGGCGCTGTGGGACGAAAATAAGTATCTGATCATGTATGATGCGAATTATTATAAATTCACTCAGAATGCCGATATCAAAGAAGAGCTTTTACAAACAGGGGATGCAATACTTGCCGAAGCAAGCCCTTATGATAAAATATGGGGAATAGGATTGTCAACACAAGGATTGACATCCGTACAAGACTCTAGCAATTGGATAGGAGAAAACCTTCTTGGAAAGGTTTTAATGCATTTAAGAACAACCTTAAAAGAAGAAGGGTTAAATCAAGGGGTATAATATAGGGGTATAATATGATTATTAAATACAGAGTGAATCCGAAAGATAAACAACTTGAAGAAGCGTCGTTGCTTGGTTATGGTAGTCTTTATTATTTGAAAACTATTGAAAAACACGCGCATGGAATCGAGTACGTGCATTCCGAGTGCGTTGGAACTTATATTTATGACGAAAAAAAGAATGAAATAATTTTATATTCAGTCGTAGATTTCGGCCCCGAAATTAAATGTGAGTATATGATTAAGGATGCCAGCGATGTTTATTATTTGTCTGGGTATTTAAAATCTAAGGTAATAGATGAAATACGCATATATCGTGTAGACGATAAGGCCGTAGATAAAGAATTTGATTCTGCTTTTATAATCAACGACTAAAATAAAATCAAAAAAATCAAATAAATCGAATAAAAAAAAACAAATTAAACGAAAGGGAATATAAAATGGGTAAAAGAAATCAGCTTTATGATGAAATAGTGCTCTGCACCGCAACATGGGGTGAAGATAAAATTAACGAAAAGCTCGGCTCGATAATCACGACTCTCACGAGAGAGGGTGAGTGGTGCAAGGTGTATGATGATGATAATGGCATTTATATTATTCAGCATGGACACAATGAGGGTTTAGAATATTGTGGAGGCTCTGTTCTTACGTGGCTTACAGATGAAGAATATGAACAACTTGAATCTTTAAGAGAAGCAAGCGACGGCGGGAGTTCCGACCCCGATAAAAAAGAGGGTAACGAAAATGATTAAGTTTGAAAAAGTTTCTTTTGAACAATTTGAAAAAGATGTCATAAGTCTATATCCTCTCTTCACAAAGGAGTATATAGAAGAAATTTATAATAATATAAAATTACCTAGACGCTCTACGTCTGGTAGCGCGGGCTATGACTTTTTCGCCCCGTTCGACACCGTGTTGTTGTTCGAAGATAGTGACTTGGCAAAGAGTTATCGGGTAATTCCAACAGGTATACGCTTTATTGTGGATAATAATGAAAATGTCTTCTTGAACATCTTGCCTCGAAGCGGTATGGGTTTTAAGTACGGAACTAATTTAGCTAATACATGCGGCATCATAGATAGCGATTACTTTTTATCCGAAAACGAAGGCCACATTATGGTTAAACTTGGAACGAAATTTGCCGCAGCTCCGATAATACGCGGGAAAGCTTTCGTTCAAGGGATTATTTTGCCGTATTACACGGTAGACAACGAGGAAAATGTAAAAGAGACTCGTAACGGTGGGTTCGGCTCCACAGATGCGAATAAAGTTTAGATTGGAGACAGGTGAAATGGGATATTGTAAAAGAATACAAATGGACTGTATGTACACAGACAGGGACAATAATGACAATTGTTCTCTCGCCACTTGTAAATATATGAGAGAATTAATATATAACCCTGATGGGACTCAAACATTAAAAGAGATTAAAACAACATCAAGGAAGAAAACAAATAAAAAGGTGGATATAACAGATGGGCAATAACAATAAGGGTAAAATGATCGTATATGGAAACAGAAATACTACGGGCGCCATGGCGGCAGCTATGGGGCTCATAGATAATAACAGACAGAATAAACCCAAACAACCGAAGCAGAAAGAAGGTGGTTTTTATAATGGGGGGAAAAATAACCCAACAACGCAAAATAAAAAAATCCCCTATACCACTTCGAACAGACCGAATGTAAAATGCGATTCTAAAAACAATTCAAACTATACAGAGAGAAAGGGTAAGCCTTTTAAAAAACAACCCTCTCCAGAAGAAATAAAAGAAAAAGAGATTAAAAAGACACTTGGTGAATTAGAAGAACATTTACGCCTCGCAGATGAAGATTATAAAAAGGTGTATGGATCTATTTTCTATCTTTTAACGGACAGGGTTGCTCCTTCTGGCGAGTTGATCTCACTTTCCGTATATCACGACCCTGACGACGCCGCTGATGTATTAACGATCTCTGATGAGGGCGACTCCTTATCTGAGTTTATATACTCCGCAGACGATATCGCTTCAATTAGACGAGAAATAATGGGTCTTATGTCAAAGAGCAAATGGAGAAACAACCTTCGTTTTACGGTAGGACAATATAACAACACAACCACTTTGAAATATGGATTATCTGCAAAAGGTAATGTAAAAGATATAATTTACTTAAAATGGGCGCTTATCAATATGTTGGAGAGTTTATATGATACCGATGAAGAGTTAAAGGAGGCTTTTGGCTTATGAGCGCGGGGTTGTCAAACGGAGATAAGAAGACTTTAATTGTGAATTTGTTTGGGGCCGCAGGTTCAGGCAAGAGTACAGGTGCCGCTTATATTTTTACAAAACTTAAAATGGACTACATAGACGCGGAGCTTGTTACCGAATTCGCCAAGGATAAAACATGGGAACGTAATTCGATGGTTCTTTCTAATCAATTCTATGTGTTTGGCAAACAGGCCTTCCGCTTAGCTCGTGTGGCAGGACAGGTTGATGTGGTAATTACAGATTCGCCCCTTCTTCTTTCGAATTATTATGCTGGCAACGATCCTGTGATGGAAAATTTTAAAAAAGCCTGTGTTGATGTGTTTAATACTTATGATAACGTTAATTTCTTTTTAAACAGAGTTAAACCTTATAATCCGAATGGCAGAAGTCAAACCGAGAACGAAGCGAACAAGATTAGCGCTGAACTCAAACAGATGTTAAATGGGTATAATGTGCCTTACGAAGAGGTTAATGGTGACGAAACAGGGTATGAATCGATATATCAACACATTAAGACGTTATTGACTCAGCGTGGGGTTGAAGGCAAAGCAAATTAAAAATTTTAAAAAAATTTAAAAAACATAGAACTTTTACTTGACACGGTAAGAATTTTATGATATAATACTCCACGTAAATAAGAAACAGGAAAGGAAAGAAAACAAGATATTAGGAGGCAGATTATGGACAATAATGCTCACACAAACTTTATAGATCAGATGAAAGAAACGGCTAACGGAAGCGTGGAATTTAACGGCACGTTCACCGAGAACGGCGCCGTCGGTTATAAGACTACAGGCACCAAGCTCCTTGATGTCAATTTTAAGGTTGCTTCATATCGCAATATGAGCGATGGTGAAATTGCTAATGATTTTATAGCTGCCTTCAAAGAGGATCCTGCTCTTGCTTTTACTTGGCTTTTCTTTGCACGCGACATTCGTGGCGGGCTTGGAGAGAGAAGACTTTTCCGTGTCTGTTTGAAAAGCCTTCTAAAATGCGGGGCTTTGGATAGTGCGGATATTTATTCGCTCTGTGATCTTATCATGGAGTACGGCAGAGCAGACGATATTTATACTATCTTTGATTGTGATGATAAATCTTTTGAAAAACTCGCCGCTATGTGGATGCAGAAAAAACTTTCAAAAGATCTCCAGGATATGGCGTATGGTAAACCTGTCTCACTTCTCGCAAAGTGGCTAAAGAGTGAAAGAGCTTCTTCGATTGAAAGTATGGCGTTGGCGAAGAGAACTGCCAAGGCGCTCGGTATGACATCGAAACAATACCGTTTGGCGCTTTCGTCGCTCCGTCGTTATATCGATGTAACTGAGTGTAAAATGTCTGCTAATAAATGGGGCAAAATAGATTATTCTAAGGTTCCCTCTAAAGCAGCATTAAATTATTCTAATGCTTTTAGAAAACATGACGAAGAGAGGTATAATCAATTCCTTGCCGCCGTTGAAAACGGCGAAGCAAAGATCAATGCTGGCGCGCTTTGTCCTTATGAGATAGTAAATAAATACGGCGATTTTTATGCGGAAGATATTAATCCGTTTGACCCGACGCTTGAAGAATTGTGGAAAGCGCTGCCGAACACTGTAAACGGCAAGATGGCAGGATCCACTCTTGTTGTGGCCGATGGTTCTGGTTCGATGACAGTCAATGTAAGTGGCAGGACCACCGCACTCGACGTAGCAAATTCTCTTGCAATTTATTTTGCGGAGAGAGCAACTGGCGCATTTAAGAATAAATATATCACTTTCTCGGAGCATCCTGCTTTTGTAGATTTTGATGCCGCTGGATGTCAGACTCTTAGGGATAAGATCGTTGAGGCGTTGCAACACGACGAAATAGCGAATACGAATATTGAAGCGGTATTTAATTTGATATTGAATACTGCCGTAAAGAAAAAACTTCCTCAGGAAGAGACACCCGCTAACATTTTAATGATTTCTGATATGGAGTTTGATCGCGCGACCCGCGGGCGCGTTGACAGATCTTTATTTGATGGAATTAAAGAAGGGTTTGAGGCTGCGGGTTATAAACTTCCGCGCTTGGTGTTCTGGAATGTGAATTCGAGGACTTGTACGATACCTGTTCGAGAAAACGATTGCGGCGTTATGTTGGTATCTGGTTTCTCGCAGAACGTGGCCGAGATGGTAATGAGTGGCGAGTTAGACCCAATGAAATGCTTGGTTGACACGCTTATGAAGGATAGGTATAAGGAAGTTAGAAAGTTTTTCGATATGTATATAAAACAAAGAGTTATTTAAACAAGTTAAATAGTAAGGGCGCTTTGCAGCAAGTTGTTTACTTATGGCGAATATAATAGGCGCTCTGTGAATAAGAGGTCAGTTACAGCAAAATTGATGAGAGATTTGGTCATGGTGTGGTCCGCCTAGAGACTTTGACCTCTGTATTTAGAGCACATCACAGCAATTTTTAAAAATAAGAATTTACATCTTACAAAATTTTTGGAAAATAAGACTTTTGGTTTAATTTATTAATTGTGCTCTGTGAGTTGAGGCCCCGCTCGCGAGGGGCCTCTTTTTTTGTTGTTTATTTTATTGTTTTTATTTTTTGTGTGAAGAATGGTGATGGGGAGGGAAATGCGGTCCGACCGTTAGGTCGGGCCGTTTTGTTTTGGGGTGATTTTGGGGTGTAGGTTGGAAATGTATAGTAATATATAAATTTAAAATAAAATGAAGACGTAATAATGTAAATTACGTTTTCATGAGGTTCCATTAGCCTCAAATGGGTTTCATTGGCCCAAACGATAAAGGAAAAGCCAAAAAGGAGGATAAAAAAATGGCGCTTTATAAGTTTAGTAAAAATTTCACCCCCGTACTCAGCGATGGCTGGGGAGTACTTGACATAAGAGAAATCACGGTAGAAATACCTGATTCTTATGGGCAAAGTTCTTTTGAAGAATTAATTTCTTCGAAGAATTTTCAAGCCATAAGATTTATGTCGGCGGCCGAAGAAGGCAGGGATTTACCTGAACTTCTTCAAATTTGGGAAACCAGAGACAGGCGAAATGCCGAAACCTGGGGTTGTTACCACAGGCTTGGCTGGGAAAAAAGAAGTCTCGAAGAATATCTTTGGGACTTGTATATCGCTGATGGCGAAATCAGAAGAGCAAAAGCTCTTTATGAAAAAGTCTTTAGCAAATAATTCCGCAAGGCCCGCCCAAAAGGGTGATCGGTGCAAGTCCGATGCGTCGAAAGACGTGGCGCTCATGGGTTGTTTTTATAACAATACCAAATATAAAGGAGGAAAAAAATGAAATATATTTATGTTATTTCATTTTTAACATTTGGTACAAACATATACCAAATGTTATCAAACGGGTATAAAATCCGTAAAGAGGCGGAGGTGGTCGCAAGACAACTCCGCGCCTGCGGGCATAAAGATGTCCGCATAACAAAAATTGATCTGCCTGAATAAGGCAGATTTATAAGGACTGGTAGATACAGTCCGCCCGAAAGGGTCAAGAGCCAAAACCGTAAGGCCACACCTGGGGTTCCAAGTCCCAGGCACTCGAAAGAGTGAGCGACCGAGGACGGTAAGAATCTTGACGACGATCGAGTCAAGTACCGCAAAACAAAAGCAATATTTCTTCTAAAATATGGCAACGAGTGGTTCGACTCCACAGGTTGACTATTTTAAGGAGGTTCCTCAAAAATGAAGGAAGGAACTATAAAATTAGAAGAACTTATTGCAAAAAGACTCGAGGGGGATAAAACCCCCTATTACTTCGCTGACGAAGATGCGATTTGGTGTGTTAAGGGGTTGAAAAACACCACTAAAAACACATGCGGACTCGCGTTCGTATGCACCGTGTACTCAGTATATGGCAATACTAACGGATATAGCTATGGCGAAGAAGAAGAATTTATCTACACAAAAGAAGATAAATTTTCTTTTTATGATTTTGACCACAGACTGCAAGCCACTGCAGACCGGGCCAAAATAATAGCCAAGCAAATGGCGTCAGCACAGTGGATAGACGAAGAAGAGTAGACGGTTCTACTCTTCTATTGTTTATCCAAAAAACTTAATCCCACTATCGGGACGGCGCAAACCTTAGTATAGAGTTTGCATTAAGCCGTCCCAATAATGTATGGGCGTCATCAGCGGTATGCATGACATAAAACCGCGTACCGTACCATTAGCCCATTCCATAAGTGGGCAAACCCGCAAAATAAATTAACTTTCCGCGAGTCGGGTATCTGTAGCGGCAGAAGGGAGAAAAATTATGGATAAAAAATTTGTTTTTGATTCTTATGAATCAGCTTGGCTCTTTGCCTCTGAAAACGAAGGCAAAAAACTCTTTGTTGTATCCAAAGAAGAATACGACGATTCGTATGGACACTATGAAATAAAATTTATAGTGTGTGACGAGGCAGAAGCAAATCGCTTAGTTGGATTGTCACATGACGATCCGTATTGTTACGGAGAAAGAGGATCTCACCAGGGAGGAGCAGGAGATATATTCCAAATTGTTTATCGTCCCGAAGTACTTAAAAAATCCAAATGGATTCCTATATCATTTGTGGTGGGCGACATCAAAGGCAATTTTGAAGAAGATAAAATCTATCTGGTAGCCGATGGCGCAATAATAGGCTATGAGTATATATTGGTGGGCGGTATCGAACACACCATTAACGTCGTCTCCGAATTTATCGATCGCGAGTTTGAAGAAAAAGCTGGGAAAGACGCCTATAAAATGCTTGTCGCAATAGATAGAGGAGTAAAAAAGGTCTTTGTCCAAAAATATACAGACAATAATAAAAACATTAGACAAAATTCAATAGAATTACTAATAATTATTGATAAAGCTATAAGCGGGTCTGGATATTTTTCAACAGATGTAAAAGCTTTGGAAACGGCTCAAGAAATTATAAACTTAGGATATTATAAAATAAAAAACAATAGAAAAGAAGAATTGCTTGAGTTGGCAGGAATAATTGACTCAGCTTTATGTTTCAATACCTATTTTAGAGCACGGAAAGCCGTCCAAAAAATTATAAATTTGGGCTATCATAAATAAAGGAGAGAGATCATGAACTTAGTAATCTTAGAAGGAACTTTGTATGGCAAACCTATAATTGTAGAACCTTATTTATACAAAGACGGTATGCTTATAGGGGTTTGCAAATATACGAATGGTCGTGAAATATTTGGTGGTTATGGGATAGAATATAATTATTCAAAATCGCTAAAAGCAAATTTTGAGGACTTAAAAAATAATTGGGTTAAAAGAATCGAGGCTGAAAAACCTTATAAATTTTTAAGTTTAACAAAAAAATAAAATCGCTATTTTATATAGTGAAAAATAATAAGGAGAAAATAAAATGAAAACAAAAATCAACAAAATATATCTTCCGCAAGAAGGAGAAAAAATAGTGTTTAAAACAAAAAACGAAGAAGTTTTTATCGGACAATTTGGATTACCTTATGACGAAGATAAATACAAAGAACAATTCTGTTTCACCGTAGACAGAGAAACGGAATACATGATAGAAGAAGTGAAAAGCTGGTTTAACGTTTGTGAATTAGAACATATGAAATTCACGCACACGTTTGGAAAAGATTTTAAAAAGACGTTTAAATACACTGTTCCTGAAGATGAATCGTTGGTTTTGATGGAATTTGATAAGTCACGTAAGCTCCCGTTTCGTTACGGCATTGGTTATTACGATAAAGAATACAATGAGTTTTGTTTTAAGCATAATTCCGATAGGTTGTTTTTACATCCATTTTACATAACAAAATGGATTAAGATAGCTGATTTATTAAAAGAATTTAATAAATAAATAAATAAAATAGCCGTTTTATACGGCAACGAGGTGTGCTATGAATAACATAGCAAAAAGTAACTACGGGTTAACGCCCGAACAACAAGCAAGTGTCAGAGAAGAATTTCAAAAACTTCTTGACGACTTGAAACAACGCAACTTGGACTATTACGACGAGTATATGTCTGCTCCAGCTGCAAAAAGCCATCATCAAAATTATTACCGAGGATTGGTTGAACACAGTGGTAAATTCGCAATGTGGTTATACGGGCGTTCACTCCGTGGCGATATAGACATCACTTTGCAAGAGTGTGCAAGAATAGGATTTATGCATGACTTTTGTAAATTGTTTCTGTATGAATCGGATGGTGTCGGTGGATACGATATTGATTACAGTATTTACGACCACCACGCTAAACGCAGTATTGAGCTTGCCGAAGAACTTGGATACAAGCTTTCTCAAAAAGAAAAGATATGTATCCTTCTCCATATGGCTGGCGGTTGGTGGAACGATGAAGATGAAGAACTTCTCTCCGCCGAAGATCGTAAGTGGATAGGCGAAAACATAACACTTATTTCCGCTGTCCAATGGGCGGATATGAAGGCTTGCGAATAAGGAGGTGATAATATGAGCAAAATAGAAAGATTGTTAAACCGACGGAGAAAGGATTTAACGCTCGGAGATATAATTAGAGCGCTTAAGGCCCTTAATTGTATCTACGGTAACGACAGCGTCGAGCTCGCTAGAGCTGTTGGCCGTTTCTTCGATAACTTCTGTCGCAGATAGGAGTTATCACGCAGCGATGGTGGGAACTGCGCAACAAAACTACCCATCACCAGCTCGATAAGAGCAATATTAAAATAGCCTCATGTTCATAAGGGCCGAAAGCCCGAGGCGAAGGAGAAAATTATGAACACAAACAAAAATAATGTAACTACCAAGACTAAAACAAATGAAACTGCAAGATATATCTTGCATTCGATCGAAGACTTTAATACCTTTCAGAGACCTTATGCTGAGGCGCTGCCACAGGCGGTAAACAAACAAGAGTGTACTCGAATAAAAGAGAGTTGTTGTCTTAAATGCAATAGGCCAAATAGCCCGAAGGGTTGTGTAGAAAGCGAGTGCTGGTTATATCACAACTATATGTTCTGGTATGGAGTTATGGGCGATGGCCCTAGGATTATTTATAAAAATATGCCCAAGCAAAAGAGAAAATAGCTTTCTCGGGGCTATGAAATATCTAAACATAAAAAATGCGGGCAAAGAATAGGCATATGCGTCTCTAAACTTTTGTCAAAAACAGAATTTGCTAACAATGCAGCTCTTTTAAAAATAAGAGAACAATTGCAAAACCGCAACAAGAATGGCAGCGTTAAAATGGCAAGTATTAAAGAGATAGGCAAGGTTGCAGCAAAATATAAGTTTGATAAAATTGCCGATATAGTCGACAAATTTATAATTAAAGGTAAACTCGGAACCGATAATTCCGAGAATAAATAAGGGGGAAATGAAAATGCTATTTAGATTTAATGTTAATAATCAAAACATTGAAGACGCTGATGATTATATGGATTATGTAGAAGTTAGCGTTAGGGTGGATGTAACCCGTAAAGGCTACAATGCTCATAGCAAAGACGGCAAGAAGAAAACGTTGGCTCGCAACAGAGCGAGAAATGCCAAGTTTGCTCGTCGCCCGCAGTAACCATCATAAGCGTTTGTCGGCGTTAGCATGAATAACCGTCAAAATTAATAAAACAATTTTTAAATAAAAGGAGAAATAAAATGAAAAAATTCTATAATTTGATTACCCCTTGGGGTACAACAGAAAAGGTTTATCTTAAAAAGCATGAATACTTAGCAGATAAAACCTTAGCAGTTTCGGCTATTTGCGAAAACGAGGAACCGTGGGCCATGGTTACCATCAACATCGGTGAAAAACCGTTAAACGAAAAATGCGCTTTCGTTAAAGATTATTCCGAAAATGAAGGTATGACCAGTTTTCTCATTAAAAACGGAATCGCCAAACCAACTGGAAGAATATTCCCCAGCGGTTATGTGTTGGTCCCCGAATACGAGTTCGATTTAAGCAAACTCGAAGAATAAAAAATAAAATTTAGGAGGTAATAAAAATGAAAAAAGAACTTTTTATAATCATCTTTTCCGATGATGAAAGATTTGAGATTATGGCGTATTCTCTCGAAGAGGCTAAAATTCTTTCTCAAGCAGAGAGAATCAAACACGGCAAATCTTATACGGTTAAAAGTTGGGCTATGGCTGAAAGGTACAGCCATTACGGCAACTGCGAGGGTTATTGCGATACCTGTAGCAGACAACACATTTGCTTAGACTAAATAAAATTTTGGAGGTATTTTAAAATGAAAAAATATAACGAAAAAGCAATAAAGCTTTATGAGATTGCGAAGGATTCGGGTTTAGAGGATATTGCAGAATCGATTAAAACAATATATAAAATTAAAAAAGAGAAACAGGCAAAACCTATAAAAGAATGGTTCGATGCATCAGACTATGTTCCGTTCAGTTTTTATCAAATAATATGGAGCATTAGACGTAATGAAATAGCACCATGTGCATGTCTTACAACCGAAAAAGAGCAAAAAGAAATAAACAAAATTAAAAAAGAGTTCCACGATGTAATCAAACACAATGGTTTTAAAAATGCTGACGTAATAGCAAAAACCAAAAATGAGGCGTATAAAGTAAAATTATGGAACACGGATTTTTTCACAAAAATAATTAAAGATGAACTTATCAAAAATGGTTATGAAAAACAAAAAATTAAAGATATAACCATTACAACAAAAAATTGCTTTCATTTAGCGGTAAGAGAGGATCCTGCTATGCTATATTTTGAGCACTGCTATTATTTCCCTCTTTGTGAAGTTTTTAAACTAGGGGTAAAAATCGAGGACTCTAAAATGTGGCAATTTAACGGAGACACAGAGGTTTGGATGAAAGACTAAATAAAAATAAAATTTTATAATTAGGAGGATTAAGCTTATGTCAGGGAAAGATCAATTAGAAGCAGTAATTATTACACTAGTTATTATCATAACAGCAATATGTATATCGTTATTGATGGTGAAACTCAGTTCGAGGAGAGAAAATAAAATATTAAACGAGAAAATCGCACAAAAGAAAGAACAAGGGTTTTATCCTGTTTTCAGTGAGTTCGGCGTTTATTTTGTCAAATTTCAAAAAGGACTTTATGGCGACAACGCTAGTCTCGGGGTTAGATGTTTTTCAGACGATGGCCTTATAGACGCGTGTATAACGATTGATTTGTCTCACTGGAATATTTATCCAAGCAATCAAAAATGTGCTTTTATGAATCCATATAAATGCGAATTTACTAATGATAATTTTTTAATAACCAACAACATAGCAACACCAACAGGCAGATGGGCAGACGTGCCAGGCTTAGGTGTTATGAAAGAGTTTGAATTTAATATTTAACTAAATAAAAAATTTATTTTATCGGGAGGTGCAAGATGCAACCAATAATCAAACAAATATCTAAAAATAAACTATGTATGTATCTCGGCAAAAAGAAAATCGGACATGTCTTCGTGTCTGATACTGGATATATATATGATTTAGATATTAAAAAAGAATATCGGAATAAAGGTTATGGAAGAACGTTAATGTTAACAGCCATCAACAGAGGCGGTTACTGGCTTCACATCGAAAACCCGAATCTTGGTGCGAAAAAATTCTACAAACGCCTTGGTTTTGGAGAAATCCCGACATCGAATTATTTAAGACTTTATGTAAAATTAGATAAACTATCTGATTTCCATCAATTAAGGCAACTTGGCTCCCTTCATAAAATGCTCGGAAGCCTTAGTCGCGTAGAAAAAGAAATTCACAACTATAATCACGACCAAAACGTCAGAACAAAATACGACGAGAACGGTTATCAAATCAAATAAAAGGAGGTATAAAATGCTTTTTTCAAAATCGATGAATTTCCATAGTTATTTATTCGACTATGAATTTTTCAAAACATATTTTCCAAATCAGAGCCGTAAACACTTTAAAACAACTTTAATGGTTTTGTATGGAAAGAAAAAAGACAGAGGGCACATTAAAGCTAAATATGAAAAAGCTGCTAACGAATGGCTTAAAAAGAAAACTTTACTATACAAAGCCGTTGCGCAGCATTTTTCATTCATAGAAAACTATTTATAAAAATTTATTTAAAGGAGGTCATTATATATGGCAAAATCACCAATACTTCTCCCCGATACGGGCTAAAACAACAGGGAAACCTGATTATATAGGGTTGCTTGGATAAAACCCCATCAAAACCAAGAATTAAATCAGGCTCGTCCTTACATTGAGTTGTAAGTGAATCTTATCATATCAAGAAGAGCACAAGTGGATATGGAGTAAGGTTGTGACTACCTTTCTAAATAATAAAAGTACAAATAAAAACAGCCATAGGAGGATTTAAAATGGCAAACAGATTTATGAAGGAAATTGACAAGGAAAACAAAGCAAACGAACAGGCAATTATCGAGGCTCAAGCCGCAGAGGTAAGGGAACTCAATAAAAAACTTATCGAAGAGACGGAACCGAATACGATAATCGAAACCGTTAGAGACGTCAAAAACGGCGCCTACCATATGGTAAGAACCGAAGATGGGAACCCCGTTGACATCGGAGGCAACTGCACAAGTAAAATCGTAAACATTAACAGACATCAATGTTACGTTTGTGGATCCACCGAAACAGAGCTTGAACAAGATATCACTTATGTTCGTTTGGCGCTTGCGAGAGGGGATATAGCTCTTCCTAAGTTTTGCGGATATATCATAAGCGGTAGATATATCACCAAAGTTGTGTATATTTATAACATGCCTGTTCTTACTTGGGGACACACCGAAGAAGAAAGGGCAGAAGACGAACTCAAGGCTCGTATATGCTACGCAAAACTCCGCAACGGAAGTAGATGGGACGTGTTAACCGCCGAAGAACTTATCGAAGCAGGTCTTAAGCCTACCAAAGAATTCGAAAAGAACGGCAATCGTTATATCTACTTTGCAGATCAAAGCTGCGCAAGAACTTATGACGGGGTAAAGGTTGCGGATATATCAGACATCAAAGAGAAGTTGAGCGTAGATGTTGCAATCGAATTGCTTAAGGCAAGAATAAAATAATACATCAAACAGGAGAAGGCCGATAATATATATTGTCGGCCTTCTTTAATATTATATTAAGGAGGTACTTAAATGAAAAGTAGAAAGAAAACAAAAATTTTGATACAATGGTTTGAGGTGATGCCAGACGGCAGGCCTGTTATTCAAACAAGAAAGTATACAGACGACAGTAAAGCAGAGGCGTTCGTAGATAAATTAGGAGAACGCGGAATAAAACAGTGTCAGAAAAGAACGACAGAACAAATAGATTTTGAAACTACCCAATTAAGCTTCGAAATTTAAATAAAATATTTTTAATAAAGGAGGACATTATATATGTCAAAAAACGAAAACAAAATAGACAAGAATTTTGTCAAACAAGTAATCAAAGAGATTGATTACATCAAAGGCGATGAGTTCGCAAAGAGACTTATTATGGAAACTCCAAGTGGCAGATATTGGACAAAAGACGGTTTCACGTCTTCAGATTATTTGGCCACACTTGATCACAACGGAATTCGTAGCGAGGATGCGATTACTGTACACAGCGATTCAAGTTGGGGAACCACGTATTTCAACAAATGGTTTTTCGAACCGAATGGGGAATATATTGTCGTCTTAGAATTTTTAGTTGGCAACAGACCGTCTGGGAATTATTATATAGACAGATTAAATGTTAATTTTCAAAGAATTATTCGATTGAATAAAAACGCCACTTTTAATGTTGTTTCGCCAGTAGCTAGCCCTTATTCCTCTGTAGATGATTATGACGGTAGAATAGAAGAATTCTTATCAACCAGGACAGAAGACTTAACGTGCGTAAGCATAGACAGAAGAAAAATATTCAGTTATCGCAGAAACGCAAGTGACATCGAAACCAAAGTAATCACCTCAATGAGTGGCGGCGGCCAATATGAAAAATATATTACTACGGAGACGTGGAATAAAGTCACAGAGTGGTTGATGGAGAGTGGGGTTTCTGAGGGGGTAATTAAAGAAAATTATTTTACATTTTGCGATAAAATACAAACAAACTCTGTTTGGTCATGTTTTAGAGAAATGAAGAAAAGGATAACAAGCCAATCGAAGACCAAAGATGAGCTTTTATCAGATGTTTTTACCCCGATCGTAGAGGCTATAAATAAATGGGTTGTCGAAAAAACAGCTGTAAAAGCGACTCCTCTTATTGATTTTATGCGTGGTTTTATGAATAATAAAGAGAACGCGGAATATAGATATAATTACGAAAGATGCCAAAGGCCGCATTATAATTCGTTTATAGTCAGAAATAATGAATGGCTTATATATAGCGACGGATTAAATTCAAACAGCATAATATTTTATAATATCGAACAAGATAAAAAATATCATATTACAACATGTCGTCCTTGGGATTCTGACGTTAAAAACATAGAAATTAAATCTATAGGCGTTTTTAATATAAACAGAACGGATTTAACATCGCAGGATATACCATGTTGTTACTGTTTTATGGCCAATGAAACTTATCATGGGTATTATGATGACGTAGAATGGTGTGATACTTGTAAAATGTATGATATTTTAGGAAATGAGCTAACATTTGATGAATGTTTTGATGACGTAAAGATGCTCGCAAGCTCTTATGAGTATATTAAAAACGAAACGTGGTTTCCATCTTATAAAAAACTCGGGGAAGAGGATAACATCTCGAACTACATCAAAGGGCAAAAAACAGTGAAAGATTATAAAATGGACGACCACACAATTGAAGCTTTAAGCAATCAACATAGGGTCCCGAGATTATTTATGTCTATAATTTTGCTTAAAAATAAATACAGGACTGCAGCAGAACAATTATTAAAATCGAAGTTATTCGGATTTTTACAAATATTAGGGACGGACCAAAACGCTTTTATGCCAGATGTCAGCAGTGTGTATAGTTATTGGAGAATGGCAGTTAAATTTGATACCTCTAAAACCAATCTAAAAGATTGTTTTGCAACAAGCCTCCCTGTTTTAAGAGCGATAGACGAGATTATACAAAATACGCAGCCCGAAGATCGGGCAGAGGTTGTTCGAAGCATAGCCCTTCCTGCTATGATTTTAGGAGAAGATAGAGCTAGAGCTTTAAATGTCGACATGTATAAAAAACTTGTTTCTTTTTGTGTTGACCACCGTATTCACTCTCACACTATCGAACAGATAAATCCTGATGCGCGAGAAGTCTTATCAAAATATTATGACAGTCCAAATATACTACTCAAAGTCTTTGAAAAGATTGGAGATATAGGCATATGGTGTGATTATATTAGAATGAGGCAACAATTAAAAACTATCGTTGCAAATGCAAATTTATCGTTTAATTTTAAAGAGTATAAAGACATCCCCGATAAATCTATTAAGTTCGTAACACTAAGACCAAAACTCAATGAATATGCTTGGGGTGAAGAGAATAGATGGAAGGATGAATGGCAACAATATAAAGAATTAGAGGGTGTTTATAGAAATATAACCCAGATATTCCAAGACAATGACCAGTCTCGTTCTAAACCAATAGCCGTTATCTTAGAAATGGACACCGCCGATCATATCAGATATCTGCATGATGAATTAAGTTTTTGGATATCATATTATAGGAATAAAGAAAAAGACGTTTTATTCGGAACAGCTGTACAACGCGTAAAGAAGTATGAGTGGAGCGATGACCAAATTACGATTATTGCACCAAAAGTTGCGAATGACGTTCAGTATGATGCTGGAGTTCTTTCGCATTGTGCTGCTTCTTTCATAGATCCTATTATTAATGGGACCGAAAACATCATGTTCATCAGAAGAAAAGATATGCCCGATATACCATGGTTTACAATGGCTATTGACAATCACGGTAATATAGAACAGATCCATCTTTATAGGAACGGAAATCTGTCCATGGAAGATCAAGCAAAAGCTTATATAAACAGCAGCATTCCGTCTTATTCAAAACCTGTTGACGTCATGAAATCATTAAAGAAATGGGCAAAAGAAAAAGGTATCAACCAAAGCACTTTGTCAATGAAATATGGCGCTTTATGCGCAAGGAGGTAAATAAACAAATGGCAAATTTTTTCAAAGGATACGGTGTAAAAGCTTATCAGGAAAAACACAAGGGTGAATCTGTTGAAGAAATACAGACGGCTAAACTCAAGGGGTTTACAGCCCCAGATCCCAAAACGCTCAAAAACAAAAAATCTAACAGATATGAGAGCAATCCCATGTCTGAAGATGAAAATATTTAAAGGAGGTTCTTATATGGAACAATATGAAAAGGAGTTTTTACAATATTTGCGAGACAATGGCTTTGTACACGAAGCTTATGTCTATGACGGGTGTCTCTACATTGAGATTCAATGGGGAGATTGGAAACACGACCACTTAAGAGCTACGTATCTTGTGGAAGATTTTTTCCATAAGAAATCAGAGATCGAACAAATAGTTGGATTAGAACAAATTACAGAAGAAGATGGAAGCGACTGCTACTCATCTATTCATATGTACAAATTGATCAAGAAATAATTAAAGGAGGCGTAATATGAGAGAAAATTTACACAAAGAATATCGTAGCAATGAAGAGGGAAAGAGGAGTTTCGTCGATGAAGTAATTCTTCCTCTTGTTATCAATGAAAACCATTTTGAGAACGCCGTTTACGTGACGAACGATGTGGGCGAATACATTATGTTATATCGTTACGGTGAAAAGAATGCCGCTTATGCGATCAACGTAACGGCAGACAGCATTGAGGCGCTCGCAAGAGATTTTATGAAACAGTTTCTCAAATGTATCGACATGGAATTTTGGGGCGCTGAATACGAGAAGAAATTTAAAGAAACCATATAAGGAGGTAAAATAATATGGGAGTTTTACAATATGATAGAAAGAAGTTTTTTGAAGGTGTTGGTACTGAAATAAGCGCCAATCAGCAGCACAATCTTGACGAGGTGATCAAACTTGCTGGGCTTGATTACGTCGTAGAAAAAGTAAAAAGCTACGACGAAGAAGGTGAGGAGATAGGTTCATATCATACAAGATATATCGATAAAGACGGTATCAAACATAATCTCGGCGCTGGGCTTAAGGAACAATATACGGTTTTACAAAATTACGAAGCGTTTGATTTCCTTGATACGATATTAAACAAGGATGTCAAAGTTGAATGTGCGGGGCCCACCGACGGTGGTAAAAAAGCATTTATATGCGCTCATACTGATCCGATAAAGGTTTTGGACGAAGACATTGATCCTTACATTGTGTTTTCGTCAAGCCACGATGGTAGCTCGGGTGTTAAGATAATGCTTACCCCCGTTCGCGTATTTTGCAGCAACTGTATGGCGAGGGCGTCGAAACAAGCGCAAAGCGTGTTTACAATTAAACACTCGACAAACGTCCATAACAAACTTTATATCGCACAGAATATTTTGTTACAAAATACAAAATATCTCGAAGCTTATAAAGAAGGCATCGAAGATATGGCGGCTGTAAGATTTACACGTCGGCAGTTCGTAGATAAACTCGTCCCGTTTGTGTTACAACAAATGGGATTACTCGATGAAAACGGACAGCCGATAGAGAAGAAACGTAACGCCAATATCGTAGAAGTTTATCGCGAACAGTTGCTTGCAGAATGGAGCGCAGAAGATACGAAAAACCAAGAGAACACTTTGGTCAATATGTGGAATGCTATAACGGCATTTGAAAGTCACATGAGACCTATGAGAAACGCAGATAAACCCGAAACAAAGTTTCGTCAGGTTCTTGCGGGAATGACTCTCTCGAATCTCGCACTTGATTATGCAGCCAATATGGTTGGACATAAACTTGCGTTCTAAAACTAAATCGCGGGGCTTGAAATATAGCCCCGCAAAAAAATAAAATTCAAATTTTATAATTTAGGAGGTATATAAAATGACAGAGGAGAGATTAAAAGTTTTATTATACAATTCAATTGTAATGCTCGAAGAAGATTTAAGATTTGGTAATGATATAAAGCAAGAGCTGGGTATGACAGAAGAAGAATATAATGAAATAATGGAGGGTTAAATATGTATTATTATTATGGTAATGATTACATGGAGGCTATATCTAATGAGCCGATTAAAATATCTAAAACAAAAACCTTAAGACAATATGAGGAGTGTTATAATTTCATAATCCCAATTGATGAAGTTTTTGAAAATGAAGATGATTTCGAAACCAAAAAAGAGCTAAACGAATTTATAGAAGAAAATAATTTAGAAAATTTTTTCTTTTATAAAGATGGCAAATGGTGGGTTCTTTATTATAACACAAAGGAGGAGATAGCAAATGATTATTAATATGCAACTACCTGTAAAAATTGGCGATTCTATACGTTTTTTAAAATCAACGGATGAAATTAAATCCGCGACTATCACCGAAATTCATATTATCATATTTGATGAAACTCATCCTGTTGTAAAACTATTTTGGCAAAAATATGAAAAAAATATTTTGAAAGACGAAGGATCTCTATATTTAGATGATTTAGGAAAATACTTTTCAATAATCGCACAAAGTAATAAAACTTAATTTTTATTAAAAGGAGGATATTAAAATGAAACAAATACATTGGTCTGATGCTAAAGAAGGAACGATAGTTCTCGATACTAAAGTAGGTAAATTTGGAACGCTAATTGGGTTTGGGCAATCAGGAAATTATAATATACATTATGTAGATTTTGGTAATGGAAAGCGTGGTTTTAAACCTATGCTGGACACTTTTGAAAAAAGATACTTGTATTATTCAGCAGACGGCAAAAACCCCGACATAGAGCGTATCGTTATAAATCTGAGCGAGGCAATCGAATTCAGAGATTGTTACGTTTCCAACACAAAAATTCGCAATCTCGTAAAAAGAAATTATGACGAATTAAAAACATGGACGTTCGCACAATTCGTTGATTTTGCGAGCGATCTCGAAGGAAGCGACTGCGATTGGAAAGAAACGTGTCAAGAATATGATTTAAAATAAAGGAGGTAACTAAAATGAAAAGTTACAAAAACAAAATCAAAGAACTCAGAAACAAATGCGACGAATTCTTACAACAGGTTAACAGCCTGGGCAACGAATGCGCCTGGACAGATCGTAAGCTCGAAGCCATTCTTGAGCTTGCGAGTAAAATCGAAGAAGATTATGAGAAAGAAATGCAACAGGGAGGAATAAACATATGATGTATTTAACGAACGAGCAATACGAACGCAAAGTCGAAGCTTTGAAAAAAGCCGCAGAAAAGGTTGGATATACTTTAGAAATACATGTTTCTGAAGATTATATAAACCGTAGGTCGAGTTTGTGGCATGGCGGCGCTATAGCCACGCTCTCCAAGAATAACACTCTCGTGTCTCATGGTAAAGAAATCGTGGAAGAAGATCTCAAAATAAACATCGACGCTATTGGCGATATATGTTTAGAGATCGATGGCGAGATGTTCAAAGATAAAGCAAACACGGGAAGAATGTGCGGGGAGTTAATCTCTGCAGGATACGAAAACGACGATGAGTTATGGGAGGCGATTGATAAAGATAAAATTTACATTGATGCCAATAACTGGTATGAGATTAGCGGCAACTATCGTGGATATTTTGTAGATCTTGAATGTGTATCGGATTACGACGATTATCTCGAGACTATACAAGAAGTTATCGACAACATCGAAAACTTTGAACAAGACATAAAGGATTTAAGTTAAAAGGAGGTATAAATCATGACAAGATTTCAAATTGTAGGTATTTTCGAGGATAAGATCCTTGCAGCAGGTGAATTCAATGGCGATGGTTATTTTGAGGGTGGGCACGGAGAAGAACTCTGTGCTCAGTTTCCCAACATAAGAACAGAAGAAGATTATCGCAAGATGGTTAAAGATATGAACGATCAATATTTCGAATACGAAGAGAACTTGATTTATCAAGTTGAAGATCCAGAAGATTTAAATTTTTATAAATTAAAACAAGAAAACCTCTATTACAAAGTTTGGTTTAGCGACTATCTTTACATTATTAATCTCTCGGGTGAAGACAGAGAGATAATCGACGAAAATCATACAAATATTACCTTAAATCCGGGTGGATGGGTGACTATTAATTTCGGAATAATATACGATCAAGACGATCCTGACAACAAAATTAAATGTAGAAATTATTGCGAAATAGATTGTTTCAGTTGGTTCGAAGAAATCTGTGAGGAATGCGGCTGGAGGGTGAATAGATCGGGAACTGAAATAGAACTCACCAAATATTCCCCAGCTGGAGAGGATTTGTATATCGTAATAGACGCGAACGATGATTTAGCGGAGCAAATTCAAGAATACGCAAATGATTTCGACGTTGACGAACATGTTAAAATGTGGATAACGTCATCTAGTAGCGGTGTTCCTTCTGTCAAAGAATTGCTTGAAGACGCAGAGTGGATCGAAAACGATTTGCAAAATTTGGCGAAAGCCTTAATAAAATAAAGGAGGTGTAGTTATGAAAAACGAGAACTACAAAGTAATAAGCAAAAAGGAGGCGCTCACAAATTGGTGGGATAAATACATCTATTTGCGAGAAAAAGAAACTGGCGATATATATCGTCTAAAAATAGAGTATGATGATATGCCGCTTAACCCCAGGGAAGATTACGACGATGGTAATCTGTGTACAATATTCTCACAAAAAGGGGCCTGGGATATCGGAGATCCTGGTTATTCATATACAAGAGACGAAGCTCCTAAAAAATATGAGGAGTTTAAAAAGCGTCAAGATAATGGCGAAATATTTATGTTGCCGATTTATATGTATGACCATTCTGGGAAAACCATCTCTCTCAGGGATTTTCAGGACCGCTGGGATTCGGGCGTATGTGGATTTGCATTTGTTAAAAAAGACAAACTTTTTAGAGAATGCCCCGACACAACCGAAGATAACTGGAAAGAAAAAGCTTATAAAGCCATACAAGTTGAAATAGATATATATGACAAATATATAAAAGGTGAAACTTATGCGTGGCTTTTAGAAAAGGCAGAAGAGACAGAACATAAGCGTAAATCTGATGGACATGTTTGGACAACCATAGAATGGGAAGTGACAGATGGGGTATGCGGCTACTTAGGAGAACCCGAAGAATCGAATCTTATCGCCGACGCTGTTGGCGACAGATTTGAATATATCGAAGAAGTAGAAGATTAAATGCATTAAGGAGGTAAATATATGCATAGTAGAATTTTTGGTATTATAACAAAGGAAGAATACGAAGAGTATATCGAATGTAACGGTGAGCTTGAAATGCCGAAATGGCAATTTGAAGAAAATCTCCCGCCTGAAATGGATTATGTTGACGGCGATGTTAACTTCGAAGAAGATTGTCAGTGGCTTATTAAGTGTTTAAAACAAAACTCAAACAAGTTAGAATATGACGAAAATACACACGTTATCAAATTTTTAAGTGGGTTTAAAGAAGAATATTTCAAGAAAAAATGGGATACTCTTCATTCTTTTATCCATCAACCCGATGCGTTTGATCAATTTTGCAAAAACACAATGTTGCCGTTTCGGATGTCTGAAACGATTAACGATCGTTATGGTTTCTATCAATGCGACGAAAATGGCGGATATGAAACTTTTGATAATTTCGTCCGTTACTTAGACACAAACAAAGAATATGTAATATTTGGAAGTCTCGATTACCATTATTAAAAAGGAGGATTTAAACTATGGAAAATCAAAAGGTCGACGAATGGTGCAGCTATTGCAAACAAGATGGAGAGTATAATCTCAAAGATGGGATGGTGCAAACTTGCAAATATTGTGGCCATAAGATTATATTATGTGCTGCATGTAAATCAAGCGACGGTACTGGCAGTTGTAATAATTGCCAGTACGAAAACTAAAACAAAAATTTATTAAAGGAGGGTTAAGATATGGAACTTAACAACATCATTAACAAACTTAACAAACAACACAAAGGGACTTTCATCCGCATAGGATGGAAATCAAACATCGAGTCCGCAAAGGCTCGTAGCGCAGGTATTAGCGTCGTAAAAGAAACTGATGCGACGGTGAGGTGGGGAGTTGCTTACGATCACCTCAAACGCGTCAAAGAAATCAAAGCAACGGCGCAACCGTCGGTCACCAACTATAAGCCGTGGTATAAACACGTTGAAGGTTGCCCGCACATTATTGAACATCTTTCAGATCCGTCAAAGACGTATCTCCAGCTTTTCACTATAAACAAAAAGAATTCAATGAAAGCCAGATATTACATTAACGGTGTTGAAAAGACAAAACAAGAGGTAATTGATTCGGGTTATGTGAATAATTCCGAATGGGCGCCCAAAGGAGAATGTTTGATTATGAACATTCCTACGTCAAATATTAGATTCATAGGAAGGGAGGTGTAAAACTATGAAAAAATATTACATAGAATTATATCCAAACAATAAAGAAATAGAAAACAACATGGAGAACGGTTACATTCTCCAAAGTAGTTGGTTCGAAAAAGAAGAAGATGCAATTAAATGGGCAGACTCAATCGATTACAAAGATAAAACGTGCGACATTTGTTTGATGTCTTCAGAATGGGACAATCAAGAGGATCGTCCTATTGATATAAAACTAGAAAAATTTTTAAAATAAAGGAGGCGTAATAATATGAAAAAATATTTACTTATCAATCATTATAATTGGGACGGAGACTGGGGCATTTCCCAGTCTCAAGTCTTTGGCTCAAAAGAAGAAGCCCACATTAAGGCGCTACAGCTTTTGGGATATGAAATAGAAGACCAAATAAACAACGGGAATACGGTCGTCGAAGCAACTTCTAAATCAGGCGAAGATCTGGAAGAAGAATATCAGAAGCTTGACAGCGGCGACTTGATTTATTGGGAAGATTTTGACGACTCTATAATACTCGCTAAATATGGTTGGTCATCAAGTCATCACATCGAATGGACAATCCAAGAAATAGAAATTTAGGAGGTATTGTATGAAAAAAGCATTATCAAAAGAGCAGGTTTACGAATACATGCTTGAAATCGCAAAAACAAGTAGTATTATAGGTCGCATTGACACTCTTGACGAACCCTGGATATTAAATTATTTAATCTATTGTCTTGAAAAATTAGACAAAGATTATAATATCCACGTAGACATAAATATAACTTCTGGTTATTATGTCCCCGTAAGAGAAACAGGTGGCGATCCAACATTTGTGACTTCCGAGATAAGACATATGACTGTAAAAATTTCGGATTTCGAAGCGTATTCAATAAACGAAGACACGCCATATGAGGAATGGAAATATTTATTGATTGTAGAGGAGGTATAATAAAATGTTCAAACAAGTTAAATTCTCATGGGACAAAGAACATGGGTTATTTTACCCAGCAGATAAACACACCGCCTTTTATGTGGAGGGGCGTGATGCTTTTTATTCTATTATAGACGTCGTAAGTTCTGATAATGAATTATTCGCTATGTTGGAGAGCAATACATTAGGAGAAGAAGACATCATAATAGTAAGGTTGGCCAATGGGGTGAAACCAAATGTTTATCTTTTGGAAAAATACAATCATGGGCAAATTGCTTCTGGGCTAACGGGAGGCTCAAGACAAGTTATTTTCCTCTTTAAAGAACAAATTGTTACCGATGAAGTTTACGACGATTTAAAAACTGTTCTGATAGAAGAAGAAATAACCACTCCGATGTATCATCACATCGAAGAGTGGACCGATGAAGATATTAATAAAAAATCATTTATAGGAGGTATAATAAAATGATTGAAATTTATTTTGACGATTTAACAAAAGAGGCGCAAAAGAAAATACTCGAACAGGCGGGGATAACCGATCCCGCAGAAGCAAACTGGGATGTGGTTCCTATCTGTGAAATTGAAATCAGTCCCGACAACGAGATTTAAAAGAGGCGTCTTATGGTAAAAAAGAAAAGAACTTGGCATAGGTGTACAGATAGAGAAATTCTATCTGTATATCAAGAAGTGCTTGAAGAAACAAAGCGTCTTTACCCTCAATATTTTGATTGTGATGTACAATTTTATATAGACGGATCAACAAAATATTTGGGGCATTGCGCTTACTCAATTAAAAAAGAGACCATGTATACCAAATTCGGCACAAAGGCACATTTCGGAGACTTAAGATACGAAAACGTATGTATAATACTTAGTAAATACGTCACGGATAAAGAACAGGTGAGATCGACACTTGTTCACGAGTTTGGGCACATGGTCACACCAAAGGAGCATCATTCTTTTTATTGGGAAACCAGAGCCAACAAGATAGGTGAAAAATGGGGGATTGAATGTCAACGTCTTGCGACAAAAGAAGAAACGCAGAGTTTTTTGTCTAATATTCCCGTTAAACAAACTAAGGATTATACTGTAAAGTGCTCTGGGTGTGGTAGACTTGTACATAGAAAAAGAATATGTGATATTATTAAACATCCAGAGCTTTGGAAATGTGGTGTGTGTGGTTCTTATTTCGAAAAAACAAATTAAAAAAATAATTTTATAGGAGGTACAATATGTACAAAATTTATCATTTAGAAAACACAGAAGTAAACATCATTGATAAACTCATTGAAATTTATCAATTACCTTTGGAATTCATCATTGGCCCCGACGAAGGCGTTGGCTGGGATTCGGATTATATATACAATACCGACACAGACGAAAACCTCTGGCTTGAAGACGGTATTGATTACATTCTCGAAGCAGTCAACGCAGACGATAGGGAAATATTCCAATCCAACCTTGAAGACTGGGAACAGGTCGAGTTTTTGCGTTTGGCCGCTGAGCTCGGCGTTACGACAGAAACAATCTGGAAAGATAAGGATCTCCGCCTAAATATGCCTAAATGGCAAAAACGAATTGAGCTTCCGCTGGAAGGTGTTGGCAGAAACGGCGAGCGCTATAAACTCGTTGCTGAACGCTGCCATACAATGCCAGGTCATGACGAGATAGATATCGTAGTAGAGGATCAATACGGGGCGGTGATTCAAGATATCGTTCGCGTTGAACCTGCCGTAAAAGCATGGACAACAAGCCCCGTCGAACACGAAGATAAAATGACATCGGTCAAAGTGTATTCTGACGAAAAAGACGAAGATTATACTTATATATACGACATTAAAGTATATGATGGCGCAGAAGAAAAAACAAACAATTAAGGAGGTATATTAAAATGAACGATCAAATGACAGTAAGAGAACTTTTAAAGCTTTGTCAACAGGAAATCGCAAGAGGGAACGGCGATAAGCACATCGTCATTTCTGATGACAATGAAGGAAATGGTTATCACGGAATGTTTTATGGATTTACGCCGTGTAAAAGAGAGTTCCAAGACTATATTTATGACTCCCGTTATTCCAACGAAAACGACACAATTATCTTAGGTTAAAACAAATGCATAAAGGAGGTATTTATATATGCATAATAAAACAATAACAAAGTATCAAATCAAAAAGGCGAGGTTACATATCTCGAAAGGAAACACAAAAATCGGTAAGGGAATTTATTCCTTTTCTACGCTTCCCGGGAATAAAAAGCATATGATTTATGCTAACGACGAATTGTTAACCGACATTCCTGGGACTTGTACAAAACATTGTGAAAGCTGCGCAAATGCATGCTATGCATTTTCGTCGGCGAAGCTTCATCACAATGCAGTCATTCCTGCATGGGGTGAAAACACCCTTCTTCTTCGTTCGGGTAAACTCAAAGATGAGATTGACAAATATATAACGAAGAAAAACAAAAACAAAGTATGTGTCAAAACGCTCAGGATCCACGTCTCCGGAGAAATAAGATCTGAGAAAGATATCGAGATGTGGAACGAACTTGCAAAACTTCATCCCGAAACCGTGTTCAGCACCTATACTAAAAATTACGAAGCTGTCGATAAATTTATGCAAACACACAAAAACACCGAACCTAACTTCGTAATCAACATTTCACAGTGGCACGGTTGCGCAAATAAGTTTTTGGCAAAATATCCCGGAAAGTTTAACGTGTTTACTTATAACGACGCGAATCTTAAAAATAACGGTTTGTCGGAAAGTGAAATCGAAGCTCTTGCAAAACTTCCTAAATGTCCTGCCGTTACTAAAGAAGGGAAACATGCCAAAGACAAAAACGGAAATCCGATCCTTTGTGAAAACTGTATGAGATGTTATCGCAAAACGGGTAAAGAAACTGCCGTTTGGTCACATTAAAGGAGGTAATATGAATAAACTTAAATTTCTAAAAGAAGGCAATAGATTCTATCACTTCATCTATACAGAAGATAAAAAGTATATGATAGAGCGAGAAGAATTCGAAGGTCCTTATAAAACATGGTGGCATGTATTTAAAAGGGAGGCGGACGGGCTATACTACACGATTATGAGTCCGTATTTCAAACTTCGTGCGGATGCAATGGCCTGGGTATGCGAACATTATTACCCTGGTTGGAAGCTTCAAAAGAAATTAACAAAATTTAAATAGGAGGTGACAAAATGTTAAAAACTTACGAAGAACTTTATCCATCGAGTATTACCAAATACTTAAAGAAACACGATTTGCATTGCGTGAGAAAATCGAAAGGTGTATTTAAATTTATACCCAAAGTAGAATATTCAGCGGACTATAAATTTATAGTCCACGTTTGTGACAGTTATACCTCAGAAGAAAACCCTGTCTGTATCAATGTGCAAGTTCACGCAAGCAGTTGGGCAAGGTCAACGAGCTTTTGGGCGAACCAAGAAGAGATAGAATTTATGAGTGCGTTATATTCATTCTTCTGGGGATACCGCGCAGAAATAAAAGAGGAGGAGAAGTTATGAAAAAACTTTACAGGAAAATTTTGGGAGACGAATCGTTGCAAAAATTTGATATATATAACGCTAGTTATACTTATGACGAAATGAAAATTATATCGATATTGCCAGAAACAAAAGGATCACTTTACGAAGAGATGTGTTGGTTAGCACATATTATTTATCAACTTTGGAACGCCGCATATAATTACAAATATCGCGACACTGACGATGAAAGCGCAACAGATTGTTTCATGGAACTTATATGTGCAAACGAATTTTATCAAATTCAATCTCGAGAAGAAGAGGGATATTCTCAAGCATACGCTGAAAGAGTAGCGCCGAAATTAATTGAAGAATATTTAGAAATTATAAAATAGGAGGAACAGACAATGAATTACAAAGTAAGATGTTATGATATCAAATGGGACACCGACGGAGATATGAGAACTTTTAAGATGCTTCCGCAAGAAGTTATTTATGAGGATTATATCTGTGAAGAAGACGAAGATGAAATCGATGAAATACTCGGCGATTATCTTTCAGATAATTGGGGGTTCTGTCATTATGGATTCAAATTCGAAATTTTAGAAAAATGGAATTAATAGGAGGATTAAAACCATGAGAGAATTAACAACAAAATTTGGAACACTTTACATCGAAGAACCAAGTGACCTTCGCCCCGACGACGATCGTTATGTTATCGAAGATAGTAAACACAGATGGTTTGATTATTTCACTGCTGAAAGCGTTGAAGAGAGCTGGGGCGATTACGAAAATTTCTATAACGAACTTAAGGAAAAATTTGTAACCTTTGAAAAACCAGACGATATTCTTGATTATCTGGGAATCGATGCTTATACCATAAGCAAGAATTGGGAAGATCTTCTCGAGGATATGTATGAACTGGGCGACTATTTCTGGGATGAAAAAACTCAGACATATTACACGAAAGCAGAAAACGGTCAAAGAACCACGATAACAGAAGAATTTATTTTGAATAACGAATATGTAAACGTCATCGGCGAGTGGTATATACTTGTTTGTGATTAAAAGAAAAGGAGGATTAAATTATGGCAAATAATTGTTATTTTGATTTACACGTTACCTGCAAAAACCCTGAAGGAGTTTCAGCAATATTGGACGCTTTTGATTTGGATGTAGATAGTCCATCTGCAAATCCTATCGGTGCAATCAGCTACACTTGCATTTATGACAAAGGTCATCACAAAACTAAAGAATTTGGTTATGGGGATTATTTCGCCTATATAGATGGCGATTGCAAATGGTCTGTCCAATCAGCCATTTTAGACAAAAACAGGCTTCAAGAAATTATTTCTAAATACAAATTGAACCTTGAGATTTATTCTGAAGAGCCTGGTTGCGGCTTTATGGAACATTATCTATGGGAAGAAGGAGAATTAATTCTCTCAGAATCGTCCGACTTTGCGTTAATTCATATAGATAATATCCAAGACGATGAAGAATGGGCCGACGAATTCTTCAACTCTCTAATCGTCAAGAAGACATGTATAACCAAAGACAACTATGAGTCCTTTGCAGATGATGATGGTTATATAAAAGTGGGTGGCTACGACTATATGTGGACCGTAAATTAACCGCGCAAACATTAAACCAATTAATAATAATTTATCTCGATTTTTTCGAGAAAAATCATTGACTTTTCGAGGTAAATTATGTTAAAATATTTATAAAAGGAGGTAACCATATGTGGTTTTGTGTCTTGCTAATTTGGGCTATAATCATATCTTGTAACAACTAAATTCAACAAAAAAAATAAAGGAGGTGTAACTATGTATTGTTTTATCTTGTTGCTTTTTGCAGCATGTGCAGTATATATCATATGGTCTAATATGTAATATACCTGCCGCTAAGCGGGGCGCCTTATAAATACCGTGCCATGAGTTAACCTACACTTTTAACTGGACGGCCGCGCCAGTATAAACAAACTCCCCAGGGGGTATTATATTAGCCTGCGGCACTATTTTTTTAACCGCCACCCCTTTTTTATTCCCCGCGGGGATATTTTTTACCGCCAGCCGCCCTTATTTTTACCGCTCCGCGGACCGACCGACAGACCAATAGACCGACAACTCGCTCGCTAACCGAGCTCGCCGCTCGCCGCGGACCTACCAACCAGCGGGCGGACCGAACACCCTGCCAACCAAACAACTAACCGCAGGATGGCCGCCTGTATAAAAAAATTTCCCAGCCCTCATTCTGCTGGGAATAAAACGCCGAGGTACACTCGGCTGGGTGATCACTCAAGCCGCCGCCCTTTATTTTTTTATCCAAGAGATATCAAGCGCCACAGACCTCAGAATTGATTTTAGAATTAATCTTTAGAATCGGCTCTCATGCTGTCTTGCGCGCGCTGTTGTTTTGAAATGATTATAGCTGGGGGTGGCACACTAACCCTACCCAGCGATTTAAAATTCAGGACAACAGCGGTGTCTGTTCAAAAATTCCTTAAAATTGATTTTAAGAGCAGTTTACTATAATGCATTTTAAAATATTTTATAAAAAATTAAGTTTAACGAAATTTTGAACGAGTGTGGATGTCTGTATGGTTCGAAACACACTTGAGTAAAAGAATGGCGCTACCGCGGACCTAATTTACAATAACAACAAGCACAATCGTTCAGAACTTCGTTCTTTAAATCTATTTTCTAAATTCATGCAACTTCTTAGCTCTTTCAGACAAAGCAGCCCTTCGCTCCTCTGAAATAACCGGCTTTGCCCCGCTAATAAAGCTCAAAGATCTCTTTGGCGCTTCTAACATAACGCCACTGATCTGTTTATCATTTGCGACGATAACTTTTTTAATTATATATCCCGAATCGGGATTTATTAGAAACTTCTTAAACTTAGTCAAATAACTGTCGTCGCTGGTGTAGATGTGAATAACATCCTCGTCGGCGCTAGCTGTAACTGTGACCTCGCGCTCCTCAGCAGAATTGCCGGTGATGTGGAGCTCGTCAAGTTCGTACTCTACGGTGCGGTCTTCGCCGCGCTCTTTTTCTTTAACAGTTATCTTCATAATAGTTTATCTCTCCTTATAACATATATTGATTATCATATATATTGATATAATATACAACGCAAGGCCCGCTTTTGTTTTATCTGGGCGGGCCTTTTTTAGTTGGGCGGCGACTTCGCAAAAAGGAAATCTACAAGGTTTACTTAAGTAATAGCTTTAAGTAATTTTGCAAAACAACTTTGCACCTTAGGAGGTATTTATCTGTACGGGAGATTCAGAAGTGCCGCCGCCCTTAATAATATATATCTTATAGGAGGATTCTGAAAGAGTATGCTCCCGTACAGTTTGGTGTAAGATTGAAAAATAACTTTGAAGAAAAAAGGAGACCTACGATTCTGGCTACCAGATGTTGTACTGCCCGCCTCGTGTATGTTATTCTTTATCTTACAAATAGATTATATCATAATTTTAACGTTACGTCAAGTAAAACTTACCTATTTTTAAAAAGATCTTAAAATATTTTATCTATTGTTTATCTATTGTTTACTTTTTATAAAACAAACTAAGGATTCTATATGCAACGCGACGCCAAAACGGTTCGTTATTGTCAAGATCTACGTCTTTAGTTTGAGCAGTCTTATAATCCCAGCTGTGAAGAAAATTGTGCGCTGCCCATTCGGCCTGCAGAGAGCCGAGAGATCTTTTATAACCAGAAACAAGCATTCTGGAGAACTCTTCCCACGAGGATATTTTTTTAATGGCGGCGGCTATCTTTTTCTTTCCGACAAGTTTGTAAGAGTCTACTATCTGGATATTGAGCTGGCTCGCATCAATATCGTTAAAATAAAAGTATACAGACAGAACGAGCCCTGTGTCTGGGTCTCTATATTTTCTCATTAGTTTCATGGTTTGTTCTATAGCCATAATTATCTCTCCTTTTTAACCTGTTTAATATTTACATTGTTTAATATTTATCTTATTTAATACTTATTTAAAACTTTCTTCAGCTCTCCGACGGGGAGTTGGACTGTAACAAAATAAAGAGCACTGCCCGTAGAGTTTAATTTTAGATCAATTATATCCCAGCCGCGCTCCTGGGCCGCCGCCCCCGCGGCGCCAAATAAAATCTTTTTAATTTTATTGAAAACTACGAAGTCGTTGGTAGTGAGTACCGCGAGCCCCGTTTCATCGGTGATCTTATCAAAGTCGATTGTAGTATGAGCTGCTTTACCACCGAGATCGAAGCGCATGGCGTCGAAGTCTATCTCTATCACTTCCTCGGGCGCAGTGCTGTTTGCGTTGTCTGTCCCGCCGCCCTCATTGCCGCCGCCAGAATATTCTTTTTCACGGCGCGCGGCCTCTTCTTTTGCGAGGGCTAACTCTTCAGCCCTCGTCTTAGGGATCACGGTCAGAGATTCCATCATTTCAAAACCAGGCCAGCGGTAGGCGGCGGGACGACCCGAAGAGGGTTCTCCTGTCCAGATACCGTAATTATGATTTTTATTATTTATGAATTTTGTCATAATTAGTCCTTTTTATTCTTTTTACTGTTTATGATTTGCCGCGCCACTTTCAAAGCGTTTTTCTGGGGTTTAAATTGCATCTCCATTAATTCTCTGATTTTTTTATTCATGGCTTCGAGATCTAATCCGTATTCGCTGATTTCTCCTTTATTAGACAAGACGACGCTTTGGATTAAATCACTCATCTTCTTATTATAGTTTTCTTTAACCTTAATAATAGATTTGTTGTCACCTACGATAATGGCCGCTAATTTTTCAAGTTCTGCGATAGTGGTGATATCGTCAATTCTATCGGTGTCAACTTCGCCTGTCTCAAAGTTTATCCTGCTATAATTGTCATCTATCATTCCGGAGATTGCACCATCGGAATTGTAAATAAACTTAACCCCATCTTTTTCCATCGTCTGCTCTTTGGCTCCTAGCAAGAAGTTTTCCCACTCTGCTTGACTGTAAACACGATATTGAGCATATTTAGAGAAATAACTCAGCCACGCCAATTCTTCAGCGACGCTCTCGCCCTCTTTAGACTCAAAATCATAATTACTCAAATCAACCTTTGAAACAACTCTTGCTTCAACATATCCATTAAGTTCCTTTTTCAAAGTTGAAAGGTAATCTTCCAGAGTTTTTTTGTCCAAGAGTTCTTCGTCAGAAGGATAGTGCAACTGGGAATATAAATTATCCAGATATTCGTCTTCACCCATTTCTTCTTTCAACTGCCACATGGAGTCTTCGTATTCTTCTGTGATAAGAGCGTTTTTTACGTTGTATATATTCGTTTCAATTATCTTTTTTATCCTATTGGCAAGCTTTTCTTCTGGCATTCCTATTTCATACACTTTCCAGTAGTTTAAAATTTTATAATTATGTTTTAATCCATCAGTCTCTTCGGGGATCTGAATTAGTCCCGATGTTTCTAAGTCGACTATCCTTTTAGAGACGCGAGCTTTAAACAGAGAATATTTCCCGCTGGCGACCAATTCCCTCTTTGTTTCTACTCCAATATCCGCAAGAACTTGTTCTTCTATTACGTTAATCATGTCAACAAAAACATCTCCAGCATAAGTCGTTCCATAATCGTAATATTTGTCTTGATATTTAATCTTGTGAGCCGCGGCAGCTTCAGCATCTGTAAGATTTAACTTTTCCCCTTTAAGACTATCTATGTATAAAACTTTTATATTAGTTTTACATTTTATGTCTGGGTCTTTCCCCATAAATTCTAAAGCTCTAAGGAATACGTTTTTCTTAACTTCATCGACCGAAGCCTTGAGGATGTTGCCAATAATAGATTGGGTAAGTATATTATTCCCATTGAACAAGACTTTTTGGAAAACTCTGGAAACCATTCCGATTTCAACTTCCCATTTATTTTTAGAAAATTCCATTCTTTTAATCATTGAGCCGTTTTCAGAGGTTATTTTGCCGCGGAGTTCCAATAGCAACAAAACTATATTATATATTAAGCCATTCTTATTATCTTTGGTCAAAAGATATTGTTGAGCAATTTCCTCTATTATCTCCAGTTTTTCTTCATCTGTGAAAGTACGCTTGCCCGTAACAAGAGATCTCTTTCTAGGTCCATCGATGACCTCTTTAAAATCAAGGGTTAACTCCCACGCTTCAAACTGGATATCTCTTCCACCCTTTATTCCACGAGACCGCTTAGGTAGTTCATTGCCGTTTTTATCTCTTATTAAACTAATTAATTCTTCGTATGTGTAGATTTCACCTTTTTCTATTCGACTATAATCCCAATATAAACTTTCACAATATAGTCTCATAGTCTTTGAATCTCTTTTTGTCATATCAGGTAGTTTTATCATTATCATTTTTTCTCCCTTTGTTTATTAATATTAATTTGATTTTGTTGTTTATCCAATCTATGGATTTATATATTCTACTCTTCTATAAAAATAACCTTTTCACATATTATAAGGTATATATTATATTATATAGTACATGCCAACTACACCTTCTTCTCTCCCCTTATAATCCCCTCTTATTATTATATAGTACACGCTTTCCCGCACCCCTATTTTCTTCCCCTTTACAGGGGGAAGAGGCTATTCGCCCCTCCCCCCTTACACCCCTCTTCCTCACCAAGGGGCCCTTCGCCCCTGGACCCCGCTGCACGTAATTGTTTTTCCCTACCTTAGTCCTTAAAAGAAGACATAGTCCTTCACTCTCTTCTCAATTATTATACCACACTTCTCACCTTTTGTCAAGTAATACAACCCTTTTCTTCACACATTTTTCTCTTCTCTTTCACATTCACATCTTCTCGTGTGTTGGTGAAACCTCGCAGGCTCGGTTTCACATGGGGGTGCGCTGCTCCTCACGACGCTCTTCGAGCTGTTCGGACGGTGACCTAAAAAGGTCCCCGCACCGCTACACCGCTAACGCTGCAACCCCCATAGTGAACACCGACCTTCAAGGTCCCCACACGAAAAAACATAAATGAGAAAAAGAAAAATAGTGTGTGTGAAAAGGGTTGTATATGAAAAAGTAAGTATATATATTATATGTTAATGATAATAATTAAAAATAAAAAAATAATTAATTAAAATTAAACCAATTAAAATTAAATTAATTAAAATTAAATCAGATTAAATAAAAAAATAAAAGATTTAATCTTTGAAAAAAGATTAATCTTTTAGCCAGCTCTATTATATAATTGGTTCTTGATCTAGTTCGAAGCCGAAGGCTTCGCTACCGCAACGGAGTTGCGCTAAATCAAGGTGGATAATTAAAGTAACCCGAAGGGAATTAAAGTGTTCTGGTGGCGCCGTGCGGGCGCAAGAATGTATAAATGTAGTAAGTGTGTGAATGTAATGGAGCGGCCACGCAGTGTGCGGGAGGCGGGCAGTTCTGTTTAATGGCGCGGAGCACTCTGGTTCGCTTTGCTTTATTCTGGTCCGTTCTGGTCTGTTCCACTTTACCCTCTTTATTCTACTTTTATATTATATCACAGAGCCGCCGCCATGTCAAGTAAATCTGCCATTGTTCCGAAAGATTTTTATACTTTTTTCGTTAAAAATGTATAAATTTTATCTTTTTTATACTTTTTCGTGGCAGAATGTATAAATTTGATGAGCCGTTAGGCGGCGGCTATGGGGTATTAAAGTGTCTGGTTCGCTTTAGCAGCGGCAAGCTGTCTGCTCTGTTTTTTATAGGTGAATTCCATTCTGTGGAGCAACTCTTTGCAGTCTTCTACGGTCTGTCTTGCTTGCGTGAGGTAGCGCTCGTCGTCTGACGATGAACTTTCTGATTTAGAGAGCTCGTAGAGGTCGTAGAGGTTTATGTCGGTTCTGGTACCGAGGTTAGTTTCGGAGCCGGCGCTGAGATCTATGTTAGAGTTGGCGTTTGAGTCGGCGCGGTTCTGTTCTTCGACAGACGAACTGATGCTGTCTTCTATCAAGTCGATGTCTTCTTGAGCATATATAAGTAATTCTCTAACGATTTGAGTTCTGAGCAGGTATGCTTCCTTGCGATTGAGAGTTCCAGTCTTGGAGAGCCTTTTCGCTTTGTTATACCTTTGGATATAAGTATAGAGAACCTGCTTGCAAATTTTTGAGTGCGCTTTTTTGACAAAGCTCAGCGGAATGCAGAGCATCTTGGCTATCTCTTCGGGAGCCATTGCGTCTATTTGCGCTTCGAGGTCTGCCGCGTAGAACGGGCAAGATTTCACTTCGTAGCTATCTATAACTTCGTCAGGTTTTATCTTGAGTTTTGCGGACTCGGCGGTCCAACCTTCTACGGGTTGGCCGTGAGTGGCCCAGGGGCACTGGAAGAGTGTGTCGCCGTTAGGCGTGATGGTGACGCCGCTTGCGGCGCTCTGGCGGTTGGTGGTGTTCTGGCGGTTGGCGGTGGGGAGTGTAGCTCCGGTGCAGTGCTTACAGGTCCAGCATAATGTTTCTTTACACATAGTGATTTGATCTCCTTTTTGTTTGTTTGTTTGTTTGTTTGTTTGAACCTCTTGTTTGGTTCTGATATTATTGTATCATAGTGAGAGGCGATTGTCAACTGTTTTTTTGAAAAAAATAAAAAAATTTTTAAAATTTTTAAACCGTTAGGTTTTTACTGGTGGTTTTAAGGGTGGTATATAGGGTGAGGCGGTTGGTGAGGGGAGAGGAGAAAGTGGGTAAAGAGGAGAGGGGGATCTATACACTTATCGACAAAGATATCAACATATCAACAATTCCCCCTCATTACCCCCAATTTCCCACTTCACCCACCAACTCTCCATTCACCTTTAACCACAATTGACCACTTCTAACCACAATTAACCACAATCACCCAAATCCCCAACAAAAACCTAACGGTTTTAAAAACCCCACATCCTCCAAAATACCCTACTTCAACCTCAAAATCACCAAAAATCAAAAACCACACCACACTTTCCCAACAAAACACCCAAAATTCCCCAAAAACAACAAAAACAAAAAGCCGCCCGCCTAACGGCGGAGCGGCCATTTCCAACTCTCTAAAACCCCAACTCTTCCCTAAAACTCTAAAACTCTCCAAACCCCAACTCTTCCTCAAATCCCTAACCCTTCTCTGAAGTCTTAACACCCCATGGTCTTAATTCTCCTTAACAATTTCAACTTCCCCGACTTCATTTCCGACCCTCGCATCAAAGATCGAATATCTCGAAACGAGTATATTATAATATTGTTCCATAACCTTCACCTGTTCGTGTAAAAGGAACGTCTGAGCCTCAGTAAACCTGAGCGCCACAGTGACTCTCACTCCGTCTTCATTCCTTTTATTAAGAAAATGATGGAGTTTGTCGATCTTCTCTCCCAGCTCTTCGATCTCGGCTCTTAACCTGCTTTTCGGAGTGGACGGCTCGTCAAACGCCTCGAGCCCCTCCTTTACTTCTTCAGCAGTAAGGTCTGCTCCCTCTTCGGCGCACTCTTTCTCAATATGCTCCACTTCGTTCAAACCTTGCTGTTCTTCGAGATATTCCTTTTCACCGAGTTCGCAACTTTCAGTTCCTACACCCTGCGCTTCATCAAAACTACTCATAGCTTTTTTCTCCTTTATAATTCAAAATTAAATTTTTTCTGCTCAATCCCACAGATTTTTTTTATTAAAGTTCTTTTATTTCTAAAACACACTCGAGGCCCACCTCAGGTGCCCCATCATACTCGCAACCGTCTGGATTCCAATGGTCTCCTCTGTAAACCGTCATACCTATGTTATCGGAAACATCTTCGCCGCTCTTCTGAATTATTTCAGGAACGTAACACTCTCCGAGATCCTCAAACTCATCGTTGGCGATCTCAAATAATAAGTCCGCAAGCTCCTCGGCTTTTCGATCAACGATGTGAGTTGGAACATATCCCGCATAACGTTCCTCGTGATGATGAGAATCTTCATAAACATACTCAGCATCGTCTTCATCCAACTCTTTGGTCGCGGAGACACCGAATTGAATTGTCTTCTTACCGTATAAATCTTCATTGACGTTGACATCTACTCTGACATTATAATAATCAGAATTCATATCTCGCTCAATGGCTTCTTTGATTGTTTTGGTAATCAACTCTTCGTTAAACATTTTACTACCTCCAAATCCTTTTTGGTAATTCTATATTACCACATAAAAGAACGGCTGTCAAGTGTTTTAAGCAAATTTTTTTAAAATTTTTAATTAATCTTCGTCCGTCTCGGTCGTATAAACCACCCTATACTTTCCATGTCCTTCGGGCTCTGGAAATACAGTTTTAATCACACAGCCCGCAGCCTGGAGATCGTTTAACTCGTTTTCTATCATCTGATCGCCTATCGCAAAGATAGTCTTAACCTTCCAGAGCTTCATTACTTTAAATCCTCTCTTGTAAATTTATAAGTATAATTGGTCGTGTTTTCTATATAATTCAAACACTTTGTACCCCAAACGGAAGCCGTATATTCAAACCATATATAATCATATTTATGTTTACCTTTGCCAGCATTGTAGATCCAAGAACGTACAAGAGAGGGAAGCGCCACGACGAAGATGAAAAACGGTCCCATTATTATATTTTGTATAGAGTGTCCAAACTCATGTCGTCTTATATACTCAAAGTAATTCCCCTGATAATTTCCACAAAAAGAAATCGCTCCGAGAGAAATACCGCCCCAATTTCCACCAACCGTCACAATGAAAGAATAACCATTGCAATGTGGCTTCCCGCCAAAGAAAAGAATAACCACGGCCGCGGTAATAAGCCCAATGAGCGTCATTATGCCGCCCCACGTTAAAGACAATAACCAATAACCTACACCAAGTAAAACTTTTATAACCTTATTCATTTTCACTCCTTTTAGATCTTTCAAAGATCTCAGACTCTGTAATATTAAATTGTGCAAATACTTTATTTAAATCGTATTTTGTTATCTCAAACGTAAGTCCTCCGTCTACAGAATTAAGACATTTCGCAACCTCTGTTAACGCATCTTCGGCGCCAGTGTTATACGCCATTTCCCCAACCATATATTTATCCACTTTATTGTTACCTCGCTTTTATTTCTTAATTTAAATCTTCAAGTACGTTTCCATATTCCTTACCAAGGTGTCTAGAAGGTGTGGCTCAGCTTCGGAAAATGACGTGGTGACAGGCTTTTCCAAGTCTTTAGCAAACTCCCTTCTACATTTAGTACACCAATGAGAGACTATTTCGTTCCCGTCTGAGTCACAAGACACCACTTCTGTACAATCTTCGCCGTCTTTTATAATCCTATGGCACTTGTCGCAAGTTGCAATAGTGGCTACTTCGGTGTTGAAATTACCCCACGCTGTATCATAGCCATTTTGCCATGCGGTGTCTAAAAGAGAAGTCAATTCTTTCTTTGTAAGCTTGTAATCCTCGCCACAATTCGGAAGTGGGAAACTATATTTTTCTTGTATCACTTATCACTTCCTCCATTAAACTTCCCTTCGAGCTTTGCCGCACAATCTGCGCAATAATCTCTTCCCATATAAGTCTCATCCATCTCTTTCCCGCAAACGGGACAAACATGGATAATCTTCTCCGAAATGACATCGTCTTCAGTTGTGACCTTTTTTAAAACTTCCATAATTCCCTCCTTTATCGTACCACTATTATAACATAGAAAAAAGTTGGCGTCAATCATTTTAACCCAACTTTTTCAAAATTTTCTAAAAATAATTTATCTTTATTTTCCCGAGAAAAATCATATGTTTTTAAAGGTAAATTCGACAATAATTAATCTGGTCTGCCTTCTTCTATAACTATAAAATCAACGGGGTCGCAAGGCTTTATTTGACCATTTCCGACCAACTGCGCCTTGATGTTCTCAACCGCGTTTTCGGGCGAATCCGCATTTACGGTCATGATCGTCTCTATTTTAACCATAACTTTATATTCCATATTTTACCACTTTCTATGTGCTTCTTCTATGGTTTCAACTCCGTCGTAATCGTCAATTTCCCATTTGATGCCATCGGGAATCTCAACGACCTCAAGTCGAGCGTATTCACCATACGACGCCTCTCCAAGTTCTTCTATTACTTTTATGAGTTCTGGATCTGTTCTTTCACTTGCGTCCGAAAAACTATAAGCACCATACGTTTTTCCGTTGTCGGTTGTTATGACAAAACTATTAGAGCTTTCCCATTTTTCAAGGCTGTTCGTAATGTCGATTTCGTTCCCGTTTAAGTATTTAACGATTTTGTCGATATGCATGCCCTTTAGTTCAACAATTTTAATGAGCGCCTGTACACTTAACGAAAAGCCACCGTAACAAGTATTCTTTACGATTTTCATATTTAGTTACCTCCACAGATATATGCTATAGCACCGGTAAGAATTAAACCCACAAAAAATATGATAAGTGGGAGAAAGACATAAAACCAGCCGAACGTAATCGTTCCAACAAGTTTAAGAATAAGAAAAACAAAGAAAACTATCGGAGCGGAAATAAAACCGCCAATCAATAAAATTGAAAGCGTCATCAACAGAATAGAAAACGCCACCAAGGCACCTGAGAGCATTCCCTCACCAAACTTTTTAAAACTCATTTATATATCCCCCTTTACACTTAATTTCTTCAGTATTTCCCTAACGATTCGCCGCGTGCGGCTCATCGCAGTGTTTTTGTAAAAATGTAATAAAATTAGGCTTTTATTACTTTAAAACCACAATATATAGTATGTCTAAAAATATTGGCCACAATATATAGTAGGTCTAATTTTCAATTTTTCCAGATTTGTTGGAGTTGTCATCTCCAGGAACTCCAATGAAATAATTGTAAACAATCCTAGACAGATGTGCGGCGCATCTCGGGCTGCACGTTCTGTACTTAATTGTCTCAATGATCATCGTTATAGTTTTGCCGTTGCCACGACCCTGACGTGTAATTATATCTGATTCTTCTGCTTCGAATTCTCTGCCACAACACATGCAATGCAATTTCATAATGCGCTCCTTTGTTCTTCTATAATAGATTATAACATATTTGCAACACGATGTCAACCATTTTCGTCATATTTTTTTAATTATTTTTTTTATTTTTTAGAAAATAATTAAAATTAATTTACCCCTAAAAACCATAGAAAAACCATATGTTTTTAAGGGTAAATTATAATAAACAATGTGTTGATATTTTACGGGAGATTTCGCTGCGCAGTCGTCTACCGTCTTGTGTTTTGCATATCTGCATACCTTTGAAGAGTTCCGTCTCTACTACCAACCACCGTCATCACGGTGCGAGTTTTTTGATTTCCTCATATTCCTTTAATATCCGCATTCTTACGGTATACATGGTAAGATCTATTCTTCAAGATTTTTCGAGGAGCTACCCCAATAGTTTCTATGGAAATCGATCAAACCCTCCTATGAGTAGGTTGGGTTTTATGGAGCCCCTGGTAGGCTATGCTCCTACGATAATACCGGGGTACAAATCCGGCCCAGTCGTCTACTGTGGCACAGGGGCGTGCTATTTTTTGTTATTTTTTATTGTAATATTCCCAAACTATCCCACTTGTTTATTGAGGGCGAAGATGCTATCTTCTACCCTCAATATGCCTACCATGGCAATGGTACGTAGGGTTCACGTTGCCTCATTTGTTATCTCACGAAGGTGAGTGGCGTTCCATAGGAGAGTTGAACTCCTGTCTTAAGAGTGACAGTCTTGTGTCTTAACCGTTGGACCAATAGAACACAGATTTTACTCTTCCCCCCAATCACCGCTTCTACTCTTGGGAAGTTGAAATTGCTGTTTCTTCTTATAAGGCAATGAGATCCGTGGGTGAAAACGATTGTCTCAAAATTGTTCCTTATAAAAGTAAAATCTCTGGTGGAGTAGCAGAGAGTTGAACTCTGGTCTTTCAAGTTCCTTTGACGGCTTTACTTGAAATCGACAGCCGTTTCTACCCCATTTTGGTGGACCCAACAAGATTCGAACTTGCGACTTCCTGCTTGCAAGGCAGGCTATCTACCAACTGATATATGAGCCCGAAATTAAAGAGAATATCGTTTCTCTTCCTCGCGACGCTTCCTTTACCACTTCGTATAGTGGTGGTCACACGCCCGACTAACATTAAACAGGTGGATATACGATTCCAGTTTGGTCGGGGTGAACAGACTCGAACTGCCGACATCCTGGTCCCAAACCAGGCGCGCTACCAACTGCGCTACACCCCGATTAAGAATAGAGATTTAACTAGTCATCTCTATTTAGTATCCCTTTATGAGTAATCACTTCATATTCTAAGATAAGGGATAAAATCTTGAAAGTTCCTCATCTTGAGTACTTACAACCTTCAGAGAGTTTTTTGCTAGCTCACAAAGCCTGTCATCCCTATTCAGACAGCTTCGCCACCTTGATTAGAGGAGCGGTCGGGACTGCCAGAATCAAACTAGCTTCTTCTGTGGTCGAGTTGTTCTCTTGGCTATCTTTGAACTATATTGTCTACTCTGTTACAGTGCTCTATCATTGAGCTATGTCCCGATATGTGGGTGCTGCCTGCATTTGGTTACTTTAATGCAGTAAACGTACGGATAGTTTGAACAGATACTATCCGAAACTCACGGGCACCCCTCCGTGCGAACTAACGCTACACCCAAGCTCCTAAGAGTTATGAGTTTGATCTATATTAGCGTTAGTGGTAGGCTAGGAACTTTTTCGTTCAGCCTTGTAATTGAGAACCCGTACTCCATTACCGCCACGTCTGACTTTATTATTCATCATGTCTGGCCTTTTTTATTTCTTCCTATTAAATAAGCGGATGATAAAGGTTTTTCATAATCGTTTCCACGATTTTAGCAAGATTAGGAACTCTTGCAGTATTCCTACCCGATGGCGGGATTTGAACCCGCAATGACCAGCTTTAATTCATCGGGATGCACCTCTCCGTGCCGTTGGCTCGACCATTTCCCGTGCATATGTACGTTATACACTTAAGGGCGTGTTACTTTACACTACAGGAGAGATAAAAGCTTGTCTTTCCAAGCCGTCAGGATTACACTTTTTCGAAAACTGTTATACCAAATTACAACGCTAACCGTTTCATAACTGTTAGGAAACTTCAGCTATTCAACCTGATGACATACAGCCAAATCGTATGGTTTCGTGACGTGATAGTTGTCAATGCTCAATAGCAAAGTCAATATCGGGCATGGTTTACAATCAAACAGTTTACTGCACTCCAACCTGGAGTTTACCTCTATTTTAGTTAACATTATTTGAGGCGCAATTCAAAGCAAGGTGCCGCTCCCAGCGCTACGGTCCACGAGCTGTTCAATTGTAATGGTTGCGGGGGGCGAGATTCGAACTCGCGTCTTTCTGGTTATGAGGCAGAACTGGAACCACTCCAGTCACCCCGCGATATTTAAGGGCTTTCCACCCTTTCGAGGGTTAGGTAGTTTTAATCTAAACTCACAAAACTTTTTGCGCTAACACATTAAATTGCCAACAACCTTACGGATTTGTTTCCACCTACTATTGATATATTGTCTTGACCGCTCACGGGATTTTAGGGCTGCTTTCCGCCTTTATCGGGCAATATATCTCACTATAAAGAAGCCCCTTGCAGGAATCGAACCCGCGTCTTTACTCACGACCATGTCTGTGGTAAATCTTCCACTGATATAAAGGGGTATATAATAGCAAGTTGTCGTATTGCTCGAAGTTCTACTTACTTGTCTTTAATGGGCGACCAACATTAACAAAACCACGCCCTGGACAAATTTTCAAATTCCTTACGTCAGTCCTTAGTCACGCCGCTTACCGACTAAATCGGGTGCGGTTTCATCTGGGAGAATTGATATTTCTATCAACTATTCCACTGAGCATCTCTTCAGATATATCCGAATTTCACGGAATTACTAATTATCGTGATACTTGCAATCACCTTTTACTCCTCGCCATAGAACCTACTCTTCGTAAGCGTCTTGACTAATAGAACAATCGGAAACCTGACTTTCACAGGATTTCTTAATCTTCACAATAGAACCTGGTCATCTTGTTCAGTGATAATGGCCTACCCCACCGAACAATTGGATTCTCGTCTTTCCGAGACGTCATCTATTGTATTTACTAAGTATGGCTGCTACTTTCTTTGCCGACATTTAACCGATCCTCGTCTTCCCGATAAGCACCATACTTAGTATTTACTACCGATTTCTTTTTACAGTCATATTATATATCATATTTATTAATTTGTCAACCGTTTTCGACACTTTTTTAAAATTTTTTTATTTTTTATGAAATAAACTTTTACTTTTGGCTTGTTCAACTATTTTTATAAGTGGTTGATAGAATGAGTAATTTATATATAAATCAAAATAACCGACAATTCTACAATTTGGATCCCATGGACGCTGCCAGCTAAAATGTATTAGTCTGCAATTGCGCAAAGCGTTATCAAAACAATGACTCCCCCACAATTCATATGGTTGGAAATTGTAAATGAAACCATTTATTTTTGTAATCGGAATCTTGTCGATATATAAATTAAGAAAATCTTGATCTAAATATTTAAGTTTTGGCAAGTTGGAAAAGAAAATATCTTCAAAATCTTCCATAGAATAAGTTTGCCTAAATGTATCTAAGTTAAATTTTACTACACCCGCATTGCAATAAATGTTTAGTGACCCCGATCTTGCGTCGCAACACCCATCAAGTTCATTGGCCATAACAAAAGGCGCTTTTAAGTTGAATAATGGTGTTAAGTCGCCCTTGCATAATATATCGGCGTCCAAATAAATAACCTCTTTTATATCATCCTCGTCTATTAACCATGGCGCAAAAACCCTAAAACACGTTGCATCGTGCCACCTATGATGAGAAAGAGTGAAATTCATTTTATATTCATAAAGCATTATACCAAGAGCATATTTTTCATTAAATAATTCTCTGATGATATCTTCACCAAGTTTCTCACAGATGCATATAAAAGAAACGTTTTTGTTGCTTGCTTTTACAGACATCATAAGATTTATCGCTTGCATGTAATAACCGTTGTCAAAGGTTAACAAAATGATATTATCTGAAATTTTAAAAAATTTAGTTGTTTTCTTAGACAATAATATAAAATTATTCATTTCTATTGCCGAACTCTTGTATATATTTAAGTTTTTCTGGAGTTTTTTCATTTAGTTGCCAATAATAATCAAAATCCAAAACACGCTTATCAAACATAGCATCCCCTCTATTTAATTTTTGTTTAATGAATTCTTCAAGGGTCTTTGTCATATAATGGTTGATGAAAGCATTGTTTGAAAAATTGCCAAACTTATCTGTTGCGGTTATTTCACCTCGACACTCTATACCGTCCGCTGTTACTTGGCCAATGTGCATACCATTTATACGACAGCTATGCGTGTCAATATAAACATTTGATAACTTCCCTCTTGTTATTTGTTTGCCTTCTGTGAATAATTCTATATTCTTTTTTATAATTTGTTTTTTAAAAAAAATATGAACAGGAACCCGCGTATCTCTTGTTATAAAACCGTCGTCCCCATACATATGCCAATGTAATTTAATGCTTGTCGCTTTTTGAAAAATTGGGCTCAATAACATTTCTGTAATATTTTGCCATTTGTTTAAAACAATATATTCGTCTATATCTATAAACGCGCACCAATCAAATGTTTGATTATATTTTGCATAAAAAACATTATAACACTCTGGTTGAAAGAAATATTTTTTTATTCCACGAACGTCAAAAATTGTTATTCGATCCATATATTGTGGTAAAATTATATTACCTATAAACACAGAACCGACATCATCATTATCAAATAAATAAATATGATTGAAACCGATATTAAAATGATATTGGATCCATTCGTTTATGTATAAGTGTTCATTTTTTGCGATTGCGCAAATAACATTATTCATGCTCGGCCCTTTGTGGCAAATCGCCATGCTCAAAAATAAATTTCTCTAAGTTTATTGTGTTTTGTCTTAATAAATCCCAGCGGTATTGTTTTCTTCTAGACCACGTCGATGGTATGTTCGGGTCGTGAAAGTGCGTGGTAGTTAAACTATTTGGAATATCGAATTCAAAATCCTTATATTTAACATACAGCAACATTGAAAATATCCTATCTTCAAAACCGACGCTTTGCTCAGGGTCAATGTTGGGAAAATCTGTTTCTTCCAATATTTTTCTCGAAATAGCACACAAATTGAGGCATGAGTCTTTATATGGGTTTAAAGAACCTCTTTTTGCATCATCGCTATCCCCCTTTAAAAAAGCAAAACCGTTGGGATTTTTGTCGATTTTAGACAAATATTCTTCTATACCAACATCGTTAGAACAAGATATGACACAATCGTCATCAAACATAAGTATATAGTCTGCATCCGTTTCTGTTAAAAATTTTTCTCTTAAAATTTTACGAGCTTTTAATATACCAAGTCTTTCGGTATATTTGTAAATTTTGGCCTCGTTTAAGATATTTGGAACGTCGGTCTTCCAATTTTGCGCCACAATGACCAACGGTATATCAGGAAAATATTGATTAAGTTGTCTTAAAAGTTTGTTAAATGCTCTGATTCTTATCATTCTTGGCCCTACGTCATCTGGAAACCAACTAACAATACCAATAATTTTTTTTAGCTTTTCCATTATCTTACCCTCCCTTTATACCATTTTTCCCATTCATGTGTGTCCTTTTGATATCCTGGCAAACCTCTTTCTTTCCAGTGTTCCCAGGTAACACTGCCAACCCTTGGCATATTATAATAATAAACAATTTCTTCCGAACGAACTTCGTCAAGCGTACCACCCTTACTCTCTTTTAATCTTTTCTTAAAATCGGTGTCCTCAAAACAACGGCGCATGGGGTCGTGTCTAACAGATCCTATATAATCCAATCTTACAAAGCAACCTCTGAGTATTGTTTCGGGATGCGTGGAAAACCCATCGTTTCTTGTGTATTTGGGTATAAGTATATTTTGATCTTTAAGTTCGTTATCAAGGATTTTGCAAAAAACCTGAGTGTCTATCTTATCATCTGCATCGAGGAAGAAGATATAATCTCCGTTAGCAATATCTAAAAGAACATTTCTACCATATCCAACGCCCGCATTCCGAGACACGGAAAGAATATCGCATTTAGCCAGCTTAAAGTCGCTAAGTTTATTTTGCGCTCGTTCGATAGATTTGTCGGTAGATTTATCGTCTAATATCAAAATCTCTATATCTTTCCTATCTGGAATGGAGCCGAGACACGTCTCGATATAATCTTCCATATTGTACATACAGATTCCTATCGTAACCTTCGGTTTCTTTTCAAACTTAGACATCTTAAAATATCTTGATTCAAAAGCCCGTCTAACAGCATTATTTTCGCTCCACGTCTTTACATTAGTACGCTCGTTGTCGTTTAAAATCAGCGTGTTTTCAGGACTTGACAAAATAATTTGAGCGACGGAGTCGATATTGTTTTCCATATTCATGTATGCATAAGTTCGCGTCGGCTCTGTCACATTTTTTATGCAGAATTCGTAATATGGATAAATATATTGATTATGATTATTTGGAGCCCTAAATGGAGTAATGTTTTTATAAATCTTATCCCCCAACAATTCGTTAACTTTTGTTATATGACTTTTGATCATCGGAGTAAACTCATGATAAGGAGTTATATAGTTGGGTGTAGAATCACGGCCGTTCACAGCAAGCTGGACATCGTTAAAACAACGACAACAAACAATGTGGAACTGTAAATAATCTTGTAACACCCTTTGTCTGAAGCCTATCTTGAGTTTCCCGTCTTCGCTGAAAAAATCCTCTGCCTTCAGCGGTTTTAAGACATAATAATCATCGTTTGCATAAATGAAATGTTCGGAAAGATTTGGGATTTTATCTAAGAACATTTCAATAGTGGTCGAATTATAGGTTGGAAGGTATTGTTCTGGAATGAAATCTTTGTGATAAACCACTTGAACTTTATTCGTATCCAACCACTCTGGAATTTGATCTTCTGCCTGAAGAATTATATAAAATTTATTTATAAAAGGCATATATGCCTCAAGGCCTCTAAGCATATATCTTAGAAAACCCCAGTCTCTATACCTTTCACTATTAAAATTATTTAATCTTTGTTCATCGCCATTTGAACGACAAAAATCAACATATGTTTTTTGCCACTTTTTGCTTGTACTATTCACATATGGGAACACAAAATCTATTGGGTAATCTATCATTTGACACCGTCCATTATTTCGTATATAGATTTATTTGGATAAATTTTTAATAAGTTTTTCTTCATAAAGGTTGATATAAAACGCAGATCGGAAGACGTTGTCTTCTCAGTATCGTTAATAACAACCTCTTGGTTTTTGGCGCTAATCAAAGCGTCTATTATTCTATTTATACGTTTTCGTTCTATTGCTAAATAACTTACTGTTCTTTGAGATTCCTCAAATTTATCTGTTAAATAAGCGTATTCAGAATATATATATTGATTATAATTTGAATTTGTTCTAAAATTTGTAATGTTCGGCTCTATGTCTTCCCACAAGAATTTTCTTGCTTTCACAGCCAGTTGTTTATTCACTGGTGTGAATCCATGTATTGGAACTATAAAACCACCATTTTCCAATGGGGTTAACTCTAATTTTGTTACAAGTTGATTATATAAATTGTGACATACGCTCCAATATTGAGAGTTATCTCTGGTGGCGTTCCACGTGTTCATTGAAAGTTTTGGCAAGCCTTTATTTGTAAAATAATCCTCGGGAGTAACATCAGCTCCGAAGTACATGTCATCGTTTCCATATATAAAATGGTCAGACAATCCTGGAATATCTGGAAGAAACATCTCTATGGTACATGAGTTATATGTGGGCAAGTATTCTTGCGGAATAAAATCTTCGTGTAAAATTATTTTAACTTTTGTTTTATCCAACCACTTTGGAACCTGTTCTTTATTCGAAACTATTAAAAAAATATTGTTTATAAATGGAGCATGTTTTTCAATGCTTCTGAATACAAACGGTAAACAACCGTTATCTCGGTATCTTTCACCGTCTATATTGTCTATCCGTCCGCGTTGTTTTGTTTGAATACAATATTTTTCATAGTTTTGCCTCCAGATTTGATCGAAGTTGTTTACGTATGGAAAAACATAGTCTATCGGGAAATTTATCATATTATTTATTTTCTAACTCCCTACAAAGCGTTACCGCCGCACTTGCACCATCGCCACACGCTGTTACTACTTGACGCGTTTGTTTTTGTACGCAGTCGCCCGCTCCTATTGCTCCCTCGTTCATCTTGAGGATATATCCGTCATCATTGTTGGGTCCTGTGAGATCTGCTATATGACGGAAACACTTATTCTGGGGGATCATTCCTATTGCCTCAAATACGCCGTCAACAGAAATCGATCCTTCGGGATTTCCTTCGACCTTTTCATAGAACGCAATAGAGATTTGTCCCCTTTCTTTTAAGAACTTCTTAACACGTATATTTGTCCAAACTATTATTTTGGGATCTGACATTATAGCGTCTTGAAGTGATTTTTCGGCCGTAAGATATGGAAGATCTTGAAGAACATAAATACACTTCGCAAATTTAGAAATCTCCAATGCCTCGGTGAGCGCCGAATTGCCACCGCCTATTACGGCTACAATCTTGTCTTTATAAAAGGGTGCATCGCAAGTGGAACAGAACGAGATTCCTTCGCCTATCAATTCTTCCTCGCCTAAAACGCCGAGCGTTCTATATTTAGAACCTGTTGCCGCTATTATACTACGACTATAATAAGTATTGGTTAAAGTATTAATTTCAAACCACGAGTGAACGATGTCACCTTTTATTTCTGCATGACGAACAATATCTATTACCTCTTCATTTAAGAAAACCAGGGCCCCAGATTCTATGCTTTCAATCTGTTCTTTTACGTTCTCTATAAAATCAAATCCGCTGATTTCCGCAAAGCCTGGAATGTTGGTAACCTTCGGCGAATTCAATATCTGCCCGCCTATCTCGTCTTTATCAAATAAAATGACGTTTTTATTATCACGCAGCGCATAGATTGTAGCTGTAAGCCCGGCGGGGCCAGCGCCAACAATAGCTATGTCTGCGGGGTTATTTTTACTACATATATCTTCGTAACCACTTCTATCTTTTAATGATGCCATATCTTCTCCTTTGTATTATTAGTATACCACAACACTAAAAACACGTCAAATGTTTTAGACGTGTTTTTTAAAAAATATTAAGAATTTTCTATTTTTTTAAGAGAGATTATATTGCATATAAAGTCATATACGAACAAACCGAGCGCCGTCACAACACCTACGATATTTAATATGAATATCGCCACACTGTGAGATACATGTATCGTCGCTGTCCACCAATTAATATTGACGGCAACTCCGCCGATCATAACCCATTGTGTTATAATTTGAGCTAAACATATAAGTAAACCCACAATTATAAACGCCCCTAAAAAAACACTTAGATACGCTGTTTTTTCATCTTTTTTGCTTAACATAATAATTACCTCCTATTAACTTTTTGCCAACCCATCATAATACGCAAATTGCATTAATGATGAGTATAATTCTTCTCCGAATAATTTTATATATTTTTTCGAATCGCCTTGCTTTTCCCATTCGTGAGCTTGCATATGCCAATTAATATAAAAGAGAACTTTTTGAATTTCTTCTATAGACATCTGGGGAAGAAGATCTAAATGAGATGCCACAACATAAGCGCCATATTGGGCGTGGCTATAATAATGAGATTGGCCATTTTCATCCGTGGATCTTGTATACAATTTCCCTATATCGTGCCAGAGCGCCGCGTAATAAAGATACCTGTGGTTATTGTTGTTTAGATTGTCTATATAATTATCGGCTACTTTTTCACAATGACCACCTAATGTTAGTAAGTGATGGCGGTTATTCTGATCAAATCTATCCATCTGCGATTGTGTAGTTGCGACTAAAGAGAGGTCTTGTTGGGTTTGAGGATAAAGAAATTTTATATGCGTAAACCCTTCAAAAAATTGAGGATGTTGATACGATAAAAGGAACTTTTGAATAACTTCCTCAGGAACTACCCTCTCTCTCTTCTTGTTTTGCTCATATACAACTTCGAGCGGAGTATTTATCACATATGCACAAACGTCTAAATTTTTTAACTTCAATTTTTCAAGCTTATCAAAAACCCCGCGTCTGGCCTTTTTCGTAATGTTTGTTGCGTCTACAACAACGGTTTTCCCGTTTATTAGCGCTTTAACCATACGATTATAATATTCTTCGAAAACTAATTGGTTGTTTGTTTGGTCGTTCTCATCGCCGAGTAGTTCTTTCCTAAGGGCGTCTGATGAGATAACAACGTCACAAAGACCGTTGTTAAGTAAATCATAGGCCGCCTTTGTTTTCCCCGACCCAGGCAATCCAACCATCACATACAAGGTTTGCTTATTATCCATATATCTTTGCTCCTTTGTGCTTATTTTGAAGTACTTTTTGAGGTATGTTGTAACAAGTAATTAAAACCGTACCTTTCCTGTTAAAGATATAGACCGCATTACCTTTTACCCTAATGGCTCTATCAGACCCGCCGTTTCTTTGAACGTTGACTAGGTATGAATACATACTTGTTTTAACTCCGTAAGAATCTAGCCTCTTTCCCTCTTTCCAGATTTTACTTACATATTCCGCAATATTCTTTTGTTTGCACTGGGTTCTTTCAACCACCCTTTGCGCTCCATGGTAAGAGCAGATTGTTTGAAAATTTTTCACCTTGTTTTTAACCTCCTTGTTATTACAATAATATAATAACACTTTAGAAATGCGTTGTCAACTATTTTAAGATATTTTTTTTAAAATTTTTTTAATTATTTTTATAATTTTATTCCGAAAGACATAAACCCCTCGAAATCGACGGGTTTTGCGCAGATTTGGTTAAAAAAATACCACAACAGCCCCTTGTTGTGGTATTAAATATTTAAGATTTATTTAAAACTTGTAAAACTTAGTCGAGAATATGTCTCAAAACCTGTATTTACATCTATTTGTTTGATCTGTTTTACCGAAGGTTAAACAGAGAATCGAATATTGACTGAAATAGGTTTTGAGCTTTTTCTATGCGACCAAATCCCATTAACATGGGGAATAATTCTGCTCCAGCCGTATCTACCGAATAATGATATGCGCCATACTTCTTACAAAAAGCACTAAGTTCAGCGTACGCTTTCTCAAGAGCTTCTTCGTCCGCTTTGTCAAGAGCGTCGTAAGCTTCTCCGAGTTTTTCTTCTTCGGCTTCTTGTTCTTGGGCAAGCGCTTCAGCTTTTGCATCGTATTCTTTTTGTAATTCTATGTTTTTAGCACGATATTTTTTATCGATTTCTCTATTCTGCTTATCGAGCTCGTCGCGTTTAACAGAGTTATCCTTTTTTACCTGCGATGCGAGAGCAAAAGCTTTTTCGACAACCTGAGCAGCTTCTTTTCTTTCCGTATTTACAACGTTTTTGTCGTCTTTTTCTGCAGCAAGCTTTTTATCGGCCTGTGTTTTAATTTTTGCTTCAGCTTCTTCTAAAGCCTCCACAGTGTCATAATTTTTCTTCGTAATTTCAGAATAATATTTCATAAAAAATAATCTCCTCTTATTATTTTTATAATCGAAACTAAGGGGCTAGTTTTGATAGCTATTTTATTTCGGGTTCTTCTTCTGTTATTCCTAAAACCTTGTCTATCTGTTCTTTTAAGGAAATAAAAATTGTTATGTCTTGATTAATCGTATCATAATTAATGATCCTCGACGTTTGCTTTTTGTCACCGTTCACAAGCGAAGAAACCTCAGACATCCAAGCGGCCGCTTCGGGTCCAATGTCCTCGTGTCTTTGTTTTTCTTCTATTTGCCTATATATCAAATCCTCTATTGCTCTTCCGAGCATAGACGAAATAAAAAACAGGTCTACCTCTTTTGTGTCCATTATATTTCCTCTACTTTGTTTATATATTGTATCGTTTGACAGTGCGGGCACGCGCAAAGCTCTGCATGTAGTCCGTCTTCTCTGGTAAAAGAACTAAATGGGAAAATAATGATTTTTTCGTTCCCATCTAAAACAGTGGTCTCACCATGCGTTTCCGTAGTTTTGTAAATATACCCACACACGGGACACTTATACATCTTCGTTGTAGTATATCTTCCCGTGCTCTCGTTTTTTACGCTTTCCCTGTAAAAATTCATGATTTATTTGTTTTTTACGGTATCTTCGGAACTACTGTTTGAAACGATAGTGTTCAGAACAGGAAGATCAAAACTTTTTATTAATATTCCCTCAAGGCTCTTCATGAGTTTTGCAGCATCGTCTGCATCTAGCACGACGCTCCAAGAGCAATATTTTACCTTATTTGTTTTTGCAGCCTTTTTATACAATTTGACCGAACCATATCCCGAGAGAGAAACCGACTCGACCTCACCGTCTTCAGTATAATCTCTATCTATACCAAGGACACATCCGTCTGCCGAAGCGACTGCGCCATGCCCGTTGTTGATAACTCCGCTAAATAAACCCATAATTGCGGCTACTTCATCGGATAACACAAACGTCATATTTTCAGCTGCTATGTTAGCCTTACTGTCGTGAAACTTAGAAAATCCATAGTGATTAACTTCAAGCACGGGCACTTTGGCGATTTGCCCATCAGACATGGGCGCTTCTGTTTTGTATGTGCGAAACGCGATCATTCCACAACCACATGAACAACGAGCTATAACTTCGTTACTTTTTTCGAGCGGTTTAAAACCGTCAACAAATTTAACCATAAATATATCCTCTCTTATTTTTCTTTGATTATTATATCATATATTGTTTTGTTTGTCAAGCAAAATCAACCCACTTTCTGGAGTTTCTTCAAAAACCAACACATTTATTATGCCAGAATAGGCGGTGCAAGCGTCAATTGCTATAAGTTCAGGGGTAATAGCGGGTTCAAACGACCTTTTCCAACCAGGTCTATTCTTCTGGGGAAAAGGTTTTCTCTCCTGTTTGATATCGCCCCAATAAGCAGAACACGACCAGTGCCCACAAACTATCGTTTTATCGGGTTCAAAACATCTGCTCTTATACGCAGTGGGGAACCCCGCCCATATGGCCCAGTCCCACTCTTTCGCGAGTTCTGGTAAATCTCTCCACCCTTCATAATAATTCATAATCTGATTGTTATAACTGCCGCCAGTGGGGGATTTAAATGGTATCCAACCGTGAACAAATATATAGTCGCCCTTCTCAAAATAATTAAGATTGCCTTCAACCAAATGCATCCATGGCTCCATGGCTTCGTTGATTTCGTCTTTGTCGTCTTCCGACAGCGTTTCCCAATGCTCAAGCTTCCTTGTTATCTCTGGGTTCCCAACCAATTGAGAGATAGTCCCGACCGTACCATTGCTATAATGGTGAGATCCCTGTGCTTTGCCACAAACGTTTAATTCTTGGAGGAGACCCCACATTAACTGAGTATGATTTCCTTTGATAAGAACGAGACGGTTTTTCTTTTTCAGTCTTGTTAAAAAATTTAACATTTCTTTTGCCTCTAGTCCCCTATCGAATTCATCTCCCAGCGAGATCACATAGTGATCAGGATTGTTTATATCAAAACCCTTATCTTTTAACGCATCTTGTAATTGCGTATAGAAGCCATGGGCGTCGCTAAATACGAAATACTTTTTCATTTACTTATCATTCCCTTTTTTGTTGTTGTATATGGCATAAGCAGATTTTGAATCCGCTCTGCCTTCGTTGTATTCTTCTTCCGTTATTACAATGGCTTTGGTTATTGCATTTTGTTTATTATGTTTAACACACGGCATATTTTTAGCTTGTTTTATAGCGGTTAACATATCTTTCGCCTTAATATAGAAAACAAGCTCAACTTCATTACCAGAACCGACATGACCGCCGCGGGCATACACTTTATAATAACGTTTCATCTTTTATTAATCCTGCGGTTCTTAAATGCTTCTTAATGTCACCATACAAATGTATATCTCTCATGACATATTCTTTTGGCGAATAAATAACAGGTCTTACCCCCGTTAAATAATCGTAAAGCTTGCATAAATAGTTGCCCGAATATTGGTCTTTCACCTGTGAATAAAATGCCGATTTTATTGGCACATTTTGACCACTTTTGATGATTTTTTCCCAATATTCCGCATCTTTTTTGACCACTTTGACCCTTTCGGATACGAAATCTTCCATTTCGCGTATAATTTTAGCGTATTTAGGGTAATATGCTAAAAATTCTTCATAATCTCCCGAAAAGAAGATGCTAATAAGCTTAGAGAGAGCTAACGTGTCATTAAAATAATGCGAAGTTGCCACATAATAGGGTGACTTAATTTTAACACGATTATAATTCCCGTCCACGGCCACAAACCCCTCTTGTTCATCTTTAAACCGAGAAGCGACGGCAACGACATCGTCGAGAGTTTGGAACTCCCACTCTTCAGGCTTTTGTATTCCTATATCTATATTAAACTCTTGGCCCGTAATGTTGCTACGGGTTCCGATGTGCCATATAGCAGACTTGTTGTATTTAATTACTTGCTCGTTATATGGAGTAGTAAGTTCAAATATATAAGTGTTATTCTTATCAAGAAGATCGAAATTTAAAGACTGGTTTTTAGCACATTGATAAAACAGGTCTCCAAACGTTGTTGCCACAGTGTTGTTTTCTGGGTGCGCCGAAACCGCCATAACCTCAAAAGCGTTTATCATGCCATTAGTGGCAACTCGCCACTGTTTGTTATAATAATAACATTTAAGAATTGATCCGTCTACCTTTGTTTGGATACGTGTTGTTCCCCAGTTTATTTTTGCCGCATGAAGTTCACCGTAATTGAAAAACTTATCAAACCCGCGACACACGATTTTCCAAGAACCCTCTTCGAGTATAATCCCTCTGCACTCTTGGACCATGGGATCCCCAAGATCGCTATTCCACAGCTGATAATTGAAGATCACGAGCCCGTCTTCATGCTTTATTGTAAGATTGTACGGGTCGTGTTTTAATAACATCTCCCACTCAATGGGATTCTTTTTAATAAACTCTTGCAGTTTTGTCATATTTAATAACCTCAGTAATATTACTATAACACATCAAGAATTATTTGTCAACTCTTTTAATGCAAATTTTACAACATTTTTCACAAAAATCTTGAGCGTCTATGATGGCATCAAAAACACTATCCGACTCTCTTATGGTTTTTGCTTTAAATTTTTCGAATGTCAGACAGCCAAGACATGTATCGGTTTCATTTTCCACAAGCGATCCCACCTCTTTCGCGCGTCTTATTGTTGTTTGCCTTTGTCTTTTCATGCGTCCCCTTTTTGTGACAATACATCTATATATGTTTCTATGTCGCTTAACGCCTCTAAATATCCCATATTATATTCGCTTAGATACTTATTGCCATTTGAATATTTAGCCGCTCTGTCTATGAGTGTGTTTTTAAGTTGATCGCACGTATCCTTTATGATTTTGTTTTTAACGCCAACCCCTTGATTAATCAATTCTTCTGATAGCAATCTCATGTCAATCACTGTTAAACCACTAAGGTTCGTTGTGGCTGCAGCTTCTATCAGTATATCTGTAAGACTTGTAACTTCATCAATAACCGACATCTTTTATGTTTCTCCTTTTCCATTTTGATAACTTTTTAGGATCTTCAGTCTTTTTGAGACCTGTTACCTTTTTTTCTGCATCTTTTTTCGAAAAGAATACATCTACGTTTGGTTCTATATTAGGCCCAGACTCGTTACCATCTTTATCAACGAGTTTGCACATCCAGATATCACCGCACCCGACTAAAGAAATGACCTCATAGATGTCAATTCCATAAGTTATCTCGCCGTCTTTCTTCTCCCAATATGGAAGAAAAGCTTCTTGGCGAATTTCACATGGAATTTTATTGCCACTAGGCATAAATTCGATATCTGCAGCAAGATGCTCTGCGACTCCGCTATGCGATATTTCGCTGTCTTGCTTAAGTTCTGTTTCTTTTGTCTGTTCTTTTTTATTATTCATTTTGCTCATCCTGTGTGTTTTTGTTTGATGTAGGATTATACTCGTCCGCAATCCTACTAACCCAACCACGATGGTTTTCGGTTAGTTCGCAAACAGCAACGCCCTCGCGACCCTCGAACCAATTCAGATAAGGTATAAAACCGCTATTGCTTCTATTCTTAATAAGGTCACACTGGCCGTCATGCCCTATAACTATAACCTTCGTTCCGTCTTTCACGCGGGTTAAAACCTTTTTGAGTTCGTCAATGTAAAAATTTTGAGCTTCGTCTATAATTAAAATAGTTCTGTTTCCAATATTAGTACCCCTTAAAAAGGTATGTGATTTACAGGAAACAAATGCGTCAGCGGGATTTTCTGTGTTCAATTCTTTAACGACTTTCTCGGGGAAGTATCCGCATTCCGTGAGGGCTTCTAGGCATGGCTCGTAAAAAGCTTTTTCTTTATCCTCTACACCTCCTGGAAGAAGGCCGAGTATAGACTGGAAATTATTGTTTAAGCTAAAACAATAAAGGATTTCATCATAAAGACCGTACTCAACCATAGCACAGGCAGTTGATACCGCCACAGTCGTTTTGCCTGACCCGCTCCTGCTGTTCACAAAAATAATTTTATTTTCTTTTTTGTATATCTCGTCTCGTAAATGCTTTTGTTCTGCATTAAACGTAAAGCCGAGTCTTTTAAAGAAGCCGCTATTTTTTAATGTTTCAGGCGCATCTATTTGTCTGGGCTCTATGTTCGCTTTACTCTTTTTTGTTGCCGAAGTTGTTTTTGCCATAAGAAAGTCCTTTAATTATTTTTTTATGTAATAAGCGCATTTACAGGTCCCGCAAGCCTCTGTGTTAGGTTCTATTCTTGCTACGCTGCTGTTTTTATTCATTGTTGAAATTTGGCATATAACACAATTCGGATCCTCGGAAAGGTTATATACACAATTGTGGTTCCCTTGAACGTGCGGGCACTTTTGAACATATTTAGCCACATCCCTCGTTGTTTGTTCGAGTTTTTTACATTTATTGTCAATAATAGTATCTTCGTCAGAGAACAATGACGTCTGAATGTATTTGTCGTTAGATGTTTTCATTAGAATACCTCTTTTATAATAAATGAATTAAGGTTAATATAATTATCAGCTACGAACTGAACAGCGCTATATAAATCCACATATTCATCTACAGAAATAGCCATTTCTTTCAAGATTTGAGCGCACACCAGTTCTTTTTCTAGCGCCCTTCTTTCGCGTTTACCCATAAAAGTAAGTTTGACGGATTCGTAACTAATCATGTCCGAGATTGCCTGAATAGAAGCATTTATATATTCTTCGAAGTTTTCGGTGTACATCACGGTCAGAAGCAATACAGCTTTAGGGCCTTGCCACAAAAGACCATCTATCAAAAAATATAGACTCACAAATGCAGCAATTACACAAATGACAAAACAGGTTTCTCCTGCAAAAATATTAAACCAATTCAGCCGTACACCTACTGATAAAAATGCAAATAATAAGAAAAACGCAGAAGAAAGCAAGATTCTATTTACCTTAGTCTTAATTGCATCGTGTCGCGCCAGCATCAAATTTGACGAAAGCGTTGTAACGTGCGGGGCACCCCCCTCGTGTTTAAAATTAAACCGTACCGTCATTATTATATCTCCTCTTTTCATTATAAACAACGCTCACTCCGAATACAACGTTTTCGAGCTTACAATAGCTGATCGCCGACGACATTGTTTCGAATATTAAATTTGGATTTGATACGGCTTTCACTTTTTCTTCGCCGTTGGGCAAGAGGACTTTAAATAATATGTTCTCTTCTCTTTTAAACTGAGTTCCGAAACTGTCTTGGAAATTATATTTTGGCAGAATACTTGTGATTTCTCCGTATTCAACCACATAATTTTCCGCGCCAATGCACCTATCAACGAAATAAAACTCTTTGCCTATGTCTTGCTTTGTAATATTCATATTTTCTCCTCGTCGTATAGTTTAGCACATTTCTCCTATACGCGTCAACTATTTTCGCCCTGATTTTCGAATAAATTTACAATTAATTCTTTAAGCCAAGTGCATTTATATTTAATACCTGTTATAGAGCAAGCTCTACGAATAGCCGTTGGTTGCCCAATTAACGTATTAAACTTCTTACATCTTGTTATTGCCGTATACAACCATTCCTTGGAGAGTAAGGCATACGAACCATTATCACACACCGTTATGACATATGGGAATCCTGAACCCTGCGCCGAGTGACAGGTTATAGCATAGCCGAGTTCGAGATCGTAATATTGTAATTGTGGAATAAATACAAGCCCCTGCATAAACTGGACTTTCATGCCTAAAATTGGATCTATTTCAACTATTTTGCCAATATTTCCATTGAAAACAGGAACCGTATTACCATCAAGATCATATGTGTCATAACAGTTTTTAGTAACCCTAACGTTATCCCCAGGTTTAAACGTAATTTCATAGTCGGTTTTCCCATCCTTCTTCTTTATCGTAACCTGATCGGGATAATCTTTGGGGTTAATTATTTTTTGAATACATTCATTGATTTTTCGAGCCGAAGTGTTACCTATAACCCTTTTACCAGTAACAATCATTATGTCATCTGGATCGGCATTGTAATCTGACAAAAAGTGCTTATACTCTTTTAACACTTCATAAAGAACGTTATCAAGCTCTTTGACGGTCGTTATTTTAAAATCCTGTAATTCTCCGCGGACCTCTGTTCCATAAAAATTGGGCTTAACTATTTGCTGTTCATCATATACGCGCCTGGATTCGGTGATAACACCGCTTTTTTGAGCCTGTCTGAATATCTTGGTAAGATGAGTGTGCGCGAATTTCTTTGATTCTATAATGTCGTGGAAAACACATCCGATACCTATCGGTTCAAGCTGGCCCGTATCTCCAACTAAAACAAGTTTACAACCGTTAGGAATGGCTTGCAACAAATCGTAGAAAATGTGTTCGTCTACCATCGATGCCTCATCGAGGATAATCATATCATAAGTAAGTTGATTTTTCTTATTGTATATAAAGCCATTTTCCTCGGGGTCGAACCCTAACAACCTGTGGATCGTATGTCCCTCTAACCCCGTTATTGTCCCAAGGTTCAAAGAAGCCTTGCCGCTTAGGGCGCATAATGCTGCATATTGTCCGTTTGCCCTGATTGCCCGTGACACTGGTTTCATACAGGTTGTTTTACCTGATCCGCCAAGTGCGGTAACTATGCTGATATTTTGTGTTAAACAGCTCCTAATGGCGCCTCTTTGCTCTTCCGAATATTGGAATCCGAGCTCATATTCGCTTTGAGCGATCGCTCTCTCTATATCTCTAACGGGACGGACTTCGGCTGTTGAGATCCTATAGAGCTCGTGCGCGATTTTTTCCTCAAGCTCTCTATATTCAACAAGCCCAATGCGGCGCGTTTCTTTTTCTATGTAAACACGTTCTTCCTTGGCCAATTCAACAAGCAGCAATCCTATAGAGTCTTTTTCAATCTCAGGAAACTGCTGATAGCAATATTCCAGCATGTCTTCAACATACATATAGGTGTCGCCGTTTACTTCGCCGTTTCTGTTTAACAAGTAGAAAATAAATGCCTTTATTCTTCTCGGATCGTCTTTTGCTATACCGCCCGCTATTGCTATGGCATCAGCTTTATTCCAACCTATCCCTTTAACATCATATATTAACGTATACGGATCTTTTTTGATAACCGACACTAAAACTTCAGCCGACCCATATCTCTCGCACAATTTCTCTATTGTCAGTCTCGTTAATCCATACTTAAATAACTCTACATACGCGCAACTGTCGAGCCTTGTCTCTTTGTATTTGTCGATGATCTTACGTGCACGAATCCTCCCGACCCCTTGTACCGCAGTAAGAGCATCTATGTCTTCGTTCTCTAAGACGCTTATCGGATCTTCGAACGTTGCCATTATATTTTTCGCAGTCATCTCAGGAAGAATGTACATGAAGAACTTTTCGACGTCTTCTCTTGATTCGAAGCTCACACTTTCGACCATTTTGATAATCTTATATTGATATCCATACTTTTCGTGTTTTGTCAATTCTCCCAAAACCTCGTACTCGGTTTTCATACTTAAAGAGGGAGTCGGCCCCGAAAAAGTAAGGAAATATTCGGTTGGACTATATTTCCAACCGCGGTCATCTGGTATTTCGCCTTCGACGAGTTTGCCGATGAATCGAATAATGGCAAAACCGCCGTTTTGATAATTCGGCTCCTTGAAAGTCACTCTTTGTATTTTGCCTTTAACGTGGATCCTAGATCCAAGCATTTCTTGCGCGTCCATTTTGTCTCCTAAAATAATTATGCCTGCTGTAATATCAATAATATAATATCACAACAGACATAATTCTGTCAAGCATTTTAACCTGTTTTTAAAATAAAAGTACAATTTTATTTCTTGACCATTTTTATACTAAAAATGACCTCTCTCTTGCCTGTTTTTTATAAAAATGATTTAATTTCTACAAAAAATCGTCCTGGAAGTCGAAATTATAGCATAATTGACCACTTTAATCCCACCGATTATTTTTGCCGTACCATTGAAGGATCTTATTTGGCTCTTTTGTGAAATCCTGTTGCCACTTACCGTTTTCATCTTTGTACCATGGGTGTTCTTCGCCCAATTTGTAAGTTATTATATCGTGTGTGTTGATCGGAGTGGTCTGATACGTCTTCTTTTTTAATTTAACGGTATATCCCTCGCCAGTGCCAAGATCGTAAAGGCTTATGCGGAAGTTGTTTCCTTTCATTTCTAAGTTCGTTATAAAGGCGTTTCCCTGCGCATCGGGTATCGTTGTAGCGATATAGCCAAGATATTCTGATTCGGCAGCGAGACGATCCTTTAAGGGAATTTCCTCGTTAGGAATATTGTGTACTATTTCTAACAACATTTTTCCCACGCCATCAGTATCTAAAACATATTGCTTATCTGTTTCTTTAATGGCATAAGTTTCTATATACGGGATCGCCTCAAGCGGCAGTGAATCTTTCTTGAACTGTTTCGTCTTGCCTGCACATTGATATTTATCATAATATTCGACGGTTTTAAGAAGTGTTTTCGCAGGACCGAATTCTGAAAAATAACCAAGACGGATAAGGATGTCGAGCCGTGAAGAATTAATATCTTTTTTGTTTTCGGTTAAATCTTTAACTAAATCTAAAAAGTTATCATATTTTTTGTTTTGAGCCATTTCATATAAAGCATCGGCGCATCCCTGACTAAAACCTTTTAATGACAAAAGAGAAGGGTAAATCAATCCATTATTTTTGTCTGCGACAAATCGACGATTATCCACGCCCCATTTATATGGGCCTTCTTTTATCCCAAAAGCTTTTTTCATTTCAGCCTTCAAAGCCTGAACTTTATCCTTATTGCCCTTATCAGAATACATCTGCATAAGCACTTCATAAAATTCATAAGTATAATGAACTTTGAGCCAAGCGCAATATAACGAATCTAGAGCCATACAATAAGCGTGCGCACTATTAAAACCGTACCCGCAGCTATCATTTATGATTTGCCAAACCTTAGCGCTCATATCGTCAGCTTCTGATTCGGAAATATTGTTTTCTTTTAAGATTTTTTCCTTAAACCCATTTAAGAATCTTTCTTTTAACGGTTTAACCTTTTCGGGGTGTTTTTTAGCTATTGCTTTTATGATTCCATAACATTCATCAAGGGGGAACCCAGCATAGTTCAACGTATTCATCGTTTGTTCTTGATATAACACGAACGAATAGGGGAATTGTGGGGTTTGAAGAATATTATCGAAAGCAGGTATTCCATATTCAAACGGTTCTCGTGATTCAAATTTATTATACATTGATTTGAATGCAGGCCTAATAGCCGCTATCCACGCACACAATTCAGATATATTTCGCGGTTTGTATCGTTTGAGTTTCTGTTTAGAGCCTTCGCCTTCGCATTGATTGACACCTATCGTGTAGGCATTAGCGTATAGATCCCAAACAGCAGTATCGTTTTCAACCAGATTGCTTAATTCCGTGGTGGATAAGATCGGCTTATTTATTCGCTTAAACATCTTATCTATCATATAAACAACGTCGACCTTGAGCAAATCGTTTTTAAGAAACTTATAATTTTCTGCGATTGCTCCGTCTATAACAGTTGTTATATAATCGCGACCAGTTGCATCGCTTTTGCATCTTATCAGCCCAATTTCTTCTCGGATGCTGCCACCATATAATAGATACGCGCATGGCGCCTTATTTTTATGGTCGATAACACCCCAGTATTTTTGGCTCTTTTTTATATAATCCTCGTATTTTTTATCTACAAAATCAAATATGTCTATGTCGTCTTTGTTGTCGTCTTCGGCATTTTTTAAAGCTTCATCATATTTTGAAATTTGCGCCGAAATTTCGTTTGCGAGTTCAAAATCCATTTTAGCCGCTCTGGCATAAAGTTTAAAAGCGGATTTCTTTTTTAGCGTGCCAAATGCTATCATTGGATACGCGTGATCATCGCCCAAAACCTCTTTTTGCGCTTCTGCAAAGACGTCGGGATTACCCGTATTAAGATCTAAATCAGGCAGCGAGTTTGTCTCTAATATACGGGTTTTGCTTATAAATCTTTCTGGATAGAGTTTTATGGGGGAAGTAAATCTATCCACTTTTGAAAATCCACATAATGTGTTAGTCATAAAGCCTACTGCCGATCCGCGGCCCGTCGACGTTATCAAACCACCCTTTTCAACCGCTTTTTTAACAATTTCATAGTCGATTAAAGGATAGTCAACCATGTTTGTTTCTTTATAGGTGGAAACTTCTTTTTTAACCCCTTCGAAATACTCCTGATAGCGATCTTCGGGAATATTTTTCATATACTCTGAAAACAATCGGCTAATCAGTTCACTATATATTTTATTTTTCTCAGCCTGCGTTTTATCAGGATATAGAGTTGGCATTTTAACAACTGGCTTAAACAATATATTATCGTTATAATCCTTAAATTCAAGTAAAACATCTGACGCATCCATTGCGGCTTGAATTTCTTCTTTGGAAAAAACACCTTGTTCTAAAAAACGCTCCATTGTTGTTTTTTCATCAGGATAATCCATATACCATCCCGCTTCAGAATCATCATATTTAATATTACGCCCCGCCAATATGTCATCACGCTCAACGGACTCCTCAGGATAAATATAGTGGCTATCTAGCCCCGCTATCATTTTAATTCCATATTTCTGTGAGATTTCTTTCGTTCTACGAGAAAGTTCCTTTTGAGCCTCAGTCGCGTGCGCTTGAATTTCTAATAAGAAATTGTCTCCAAAATAATTATGTAGCTTAATCGCAATGTTTTCTGAATCATCATATTTCCAAAAGGCGATACAGGCCGAAGTAAGAAATACATCGTCCTTCGGAAGAGAAAGCAACAATTCTAAGTCAACACGTGGCTTATAATAAAACCCTGTTTCATTAGCATCTGATAAAATGCGATTTATTGCACGCCTGCCATTTTCGTTTTTTGCTAGGATTATAATGTGGGCATTTGTTTTGTCTTGTTCTTTTCTATCTTTAACCCAATATGCCTCTGTTCCGAAAACAAACTTGAGATTGTATTTTTTCGCAAGTTCAAAACAACCATAATAATAGCCCTGCCATCCGTGTTCGACAGATGACAAAACTTTCTGCCCTAATTCAACTGCGCGCTTAGCATAATCCTCGAGCATTGCTGCGCTATCGGATTCACTATAACAACTATGTTTATGATAGTTTTGCATATTTACTCCCTTTTGTTTCTTTTATATTGTCCAAAATACTTTTCTTCTGCTTGATCTCTAACCCTCTTTGCTTCATTTATATCTGCATAAGTTCCAAGATTTATCCTTTGACCATCACAACTAATATAAACCTTATATTTTTGCTCTAGTTTTGAAAAATGTATACCCTTATAGCCTGTCGAGCTGTTAACATAGGTTTTTACATTTTTCATATTAAGCCCATGAGATATAATTCTCAAATTGGTGACGCAATTGTTGCTAGGGTCTCCATCTATGTGGTCGATTTCGTGTTTTTTGTCATAAACATATCCGGTTTCACTTTCCATTATCAATACGTGTAAAAGTTTATATTCTGTTTTCCCGTTTTGATTAACACCTATCCTAGTTCTAAAATAACCGTCTGGATGTCTGTGCCAACAATATTGTGACACTAAATCATAATATTTTTTATCAAAACAGAATTTATATTTACCATTTAGTGTTGTACCATATACAACTTCGTTTTTTATTTCATATGAGTTAAATTGTCTTTCAAATCCCATATTCACCTCATCTTCCTACATTATATCACAACGTCAAAAAGATGTCAAGTAAAATTGACATCTTTTAAGAAATAAAATTGCATTTTTATTTTTTATATTCTAAAGTCACAAGCGTGTCGTTTTTGCTACCGCCATGATTAACAATCAAAACATCGGTCATTTCAAACCCGCGTCCTTTCCTGAGCCCATTGGTATTCCACCCGCAGGAAATGACTTTGCCGCCAGGTTTTAATATCCTTGCGATATTATCTTTAATCAGAGAGCAATATTTCATATTAGCGACATTGACTTCGAGTTTGACTTTGCCATATGAATGATATAACTCTGATGCTTGTGTAATAGAATATGGCGGATCGTATAAAACCAAGTCGGCACTTTCGTCGGGCAGCATCTTAAGGAATTCAAGAGCATCCATGTGATAATCGGTCTCAAATTCTGGATTGAGATCATTAGTAATAGTTCCATATTTACAGTTGTTCGCAAAGGGATCTACTATCGCATCACTGTTCGCCACCTCTCGTTCGACAAGCTCTTTAATGGGTTTAATAGTAAATGTGTTCCCGTTAGGCATTGCCCATTCTTTTTTGAATTCCATTTAATACACCACACACTTTTTATTATTATATTTAACAATATAATCGTATAATTCCTCTATCGTTTTTAGAAATACAACCTCGCCGTCTGCTTCTTCAATAGCCATATCCCTATTGCCCCAATCACACTCGTATATAAAATATTGAATATCGTCACCGAATCCAACATAACCACCATATTCAATATCCATCAGATCACAAACCATTTTGGTCATAGTGGTAATTTCATCAGAATAAATCATCGCTATTCCTTCACCGTCTCTATTAAGAGAACGAAGTATCTCGTCAAGAGCCCTCTCTTTGTCGAAGGCGTTTTTAATTGCCTGCATATATTCTACAAATTTTTCTTTACTAATCATAAAACTAAATTATCTCCTTAAAATATAATATTTTAACAGTACTATGATTGTGTGCTTTTCTTATAAGATCTTCTATCTTTTGCAAAGATGTAATATTATCAAGTTTTTCTGGAGGGGTTAATATCGCATTGTCAAACCCAGAAAAACTACCATCGATATAACAATAAGATACGAAATATTTATACATATAAAATTATTTTAATTTTCTGATTCGACGTGGCGATATTCATACCTCGCCACATTGTCCATCTTGGAAAGAAAGGGAGTATGACAGTCGGGGCACTCAATGCTTCCGTACCCATCTATTTTTCTTTCCAAATATTCAAAATCTTCTATGCCACACTTAAACACACATCCGCAAGTTGGACATGTGAGAAAATAAATAGTTTTTGTTTTTCTCTGAATATTACCAGGCCTAATTATTTCTTTCATACTAACCCCTCAGTTTTTTTCATATAATAAAAACGGTCTATAACCGATGCGCTCTACGCAGAGACATTTGCTGGTAGCGTTGTCTACATAACGCTCGTCATTATGCACATGACCGTAGTAATTCATGTACGGCGTGGTTTGGCTCAATATTAACGGTGCATGACTCAGTAGATAAAACCCGTCATACAGTATGGGAAATCTGCTCACGGTATGGAATCCCATATCTCTATAAGTTTGTTCGGACCAATTATCATGATTTCCCATTATTAAAATCTTTTTCCCATTTAGTCTTCTCGCAATGTTTGAAATATACTCTTTATTGCCAAGCCCAAAATCGCCAAGATGAAGAACCACGTCTTTGTTTGATACGGTTTCGTTCCAAAGCTTAATCATAGCTTCGTCCATTTCTTCGACACTTGCAAAAGGTCTATTACAATATTTAATTATATTTGCATGCCCAAAGTGGGTGTCGCTAATTCCAAATATTTTCATATTTACTTTTTATCCTTATAAAAATCTATACCATAATTAAAGCAAGTTGACCACCAAATCCCAAGTCTATCCGCTTTTCTGCTTAATTTTTTCATAATTTTTTCCAATCCTTTAGATTCTTCTTCGTCTAAAGAATAACAACCTGCCGTCGAAACCAAATCAGAGTTAAGAGATAAAGGAGCAATTATATCGTATCTTGGAGTACAATGATCACCACAATCCCTAATTCTGGCTCCTTCATAATTAGGAATTATATTCTTTTCTACCCATCTAACGGTCTTAGCATTAAATATTTTAGTATATTTGGCCTCTTTGTCCTCATGTTTGATCCACTTAAAGTATTTTCTTTTTGCCTCTTTACGAGACATATAGACATGATTGTAATCTAAGAGTTGATGGTGTCTGCAAAATGCCAGATAAGGCTCATTTTCAATAAACTCAATGTCTGAAAATACATCAAACATACCTGCCATGCATAATTCTTGGTCTTCTGTGAGTTTATTCCCATCACACACATTATGTTCTGAAAGATAAATATTTTCTACTATAGCAGAAGCAGACGGTTTAAATTTGTCTATATCCCTTTCGAATTGAGCAAAGAACTCTCCCCTGACATTATCATTACTAAACTCCCAAAATACTCCGAACAACCATCCTGGGCATTCTTTTATTCTAAAATGTAAAACAGAATTGGTACCGAAGCCAAAGATAAAATAACCATCTAAATATTTTATATCTTTATCGTCTATAGTATAAGGGTGAAACAAACAGCTAGAATATCCTTTTCTAAGTTCTTTAATTAGAGTGTCGGAAGCAATTTTAAAATCACAAGCGTGACCTTGCTTATCCGCCTCTTCGACCTGTTCTTTATACATTTTAATCAAATTTTCTAATGGGTTTTTAGCCATAAACAAACCTCCTAAAATATGTTGTGGCTATATTATACACTAATAATATAGCCTTGTCAACTATTAATGTTAATCATAATTTCCCCTTATTATTCTTATTTATACACATAATTCCCTTAATCATCCCGCTCGTCGAGCAAATTACGATGCAGCTATTGATTAACTCTTTCTCACTTTTGGCATCAATATACTTGCCGCTCCAATCGAAATAACCCTCTTTCATTCTCGCAACAAGCCCTGCTTCCCGAAAATACTCGACAAAATCAGTACTCCAATCAAGTAATTTTCTCTCTTCTTTGAAGGCGCTCGGGCTGTCTAAAAAGTCTTTAATATTATCGCCGACGTGAAAATCCTGTGTGCCTTTAACGAGATACATTGCATAAAGTTTCATAATAAAACTCCTATTTTATTTTCCTAAATCTTTGTTTGTTATCTTGAATTTTTGCATAACTTCCTGTATAAGAAAGATTAAACTTAATTCGTTAAAAGGTTTTTCCGTAAGAAAATCGACAACAAATTTCACAACTTCCGTATATGCTTTATGTTTGATTTCATCCTCGTCAATAGGTTTCGGCCAATAAGGCGTGGTGTCGGGTATAATTTCCCTACGAACCCTCAAATATTCTTCGGGCTTTTCAGGTGCTTTCCCCGTTCTCTGAACGTGGTCAACTATATAACAAAATTCATCCATTTATCCATGTCTCCTTCCGTATACTCAAAATTTTTCATCTTTTCTCCTTATAAAATAGAGTGTTTATTTATAAAACGATACTTTTATTACCGCTTAAGTCTCTTGTATCTGTTTCAGCGCTAAGTATTATGTCATTATTTGTAGACATAGAAGTGTCTACATTCTTATATATCTCGTCATAGTTGGTTCCAAACAACTGATTATATGCCTGTGTGAAAGAAAGATTTGGATGCTTTCTTCTATACTTTTCTACTTTACGACGAGTCTCTCTATTCGTATTTGGTGGTGTATTGTAATAAAGCATTCTTAATTCAACCCCATTTCTCGACAAAGATCATTATAGAGTTTATCTAACATAATTTTAAGGTACTGTTTCTTATCTTCATTTGTTAGATTATCATACATCTCATCCATGAATTTATTCACTAAACAATATTCATGTATGGGGTCCCCCATGGGTTGATTGTTTCGTTCAAAAAATTCATAGAATTTGATTTTCCAACTAAATAGGTCTAAATTCATATTTTAACCTCCTAAAATTATCTTGCGATATTCTTTTGGTGATATCTTTCCCATCTCATAATCTATTTCTGCCTTTAATTCCTTTTCGTCTAAACATCTTGGAACATTGTATATGTAATTTCTGATTTTCTCAACCGCTTTATCGGGCGAGATATCCATTTTACTCTCATCGGCACACACCTCTCCTATCAGGAAAAGACTGTGGTCACATTTTTCTATAATATGAATAAGTTGCTCCTTCGAAAGAGTCATCAATGTTTCTTTATCCATAAATTATAACTCCCAAGAATCAGGTATTTTGTCTACAAGTAAGCAACAATCAAATTCCTCATTATAGAAAGGACAATCAGGACAATCTAATTGTTGTCTACATACTTGTTTTACTTCTTTCAAAGTATAATCCTCAAGTTTTCTATCTACTTTGTCTAAATATTGTTTCAAAATATAAGCATTAGGATCGTCCATATCAAACCTCCAAATAAAAACAGCAATCTGTTCATTATACAATGATTTTCCATAAATCACATAATCTTTTCAGATTACATTTATAATGGATGGGGTCAGATAACCCTGTATTCCGTCGGCAAAAGCGTTCGGAAATACTTTCTTAATAATTTGTAAAGAACCATTTACGTCAGAATTTATCAATCTTCCGTCATCAGCTTTAAACAACCCTCTTTTAATTCTTCTCGATTTGTTGTAATTTTCTTTTAACGGTTCTTCATTGTCGAGAAAACTCGTTCCAGAAGTGTATGATTCATCGGTTGTTATGAACTTTATCCCCACCTCTTCACACTTATATTCAAGCTGTATAACACATTTGATTTATATAACCCCAAATTTGATGTTGTTTTGTTATAATTTGCTGCTCAGTCCTAATTATTCTCATAAAAACCCATGTTTTTATTGTCCTCTTTCTTTATGAACAAACTTGCGAATGGTTCGACTCAACTCTTCATAACAATCCTTACAAAGATCACATTTTAAGAACTCGTCTATCGTGTCTATTTCGATATCGGGATAATCATGCATCTCGTCTAATTCTTTACCACAATGGTCGCAGTATATTTTAGTCTTTGTCATTATATGTTCTCTCTTAAAGTTTATCAAACTCATCATCTATTTCGTCAATATATGCACTAATGCACTTTTCAATTCTTCTGTATAATTCTAAAGGAAAGGCATTTGAAATATTGAATCTGGTTATATCTTCCGCGTGAGCATCTTCTACAACCAAACAGCGGCCTACCGCGATGTGCGCGTCTCCGTCGTTGGTATACGTACCTGAAATAACTAAACAACGCATTACACTAGCAAATTCAGATGCAGCTTCTCTCTGGTCGTTTAATTCTTGTGCTTTTTCAAATTTTTCTTGAGTCATTTTATAACCTCCGTCATTTATGTGTTTTTATTTTAACACAAATAAGAAAATTTGTCAACTGTTTTAAGCCATATTTTCGAAATAAAACAAACCTTTTATTTTTTTAATAAACCCTTACAATTCTCGGTTCGCTAAGATAATCGCAAACTAAATCACCGAAGAATTTTAATGCCATACCTTCTCTATAAACATCCGCGGTCGCTCCATTAAACCCAGTAACTTTAGTATAAGAAAAACTTTTATAAATAAAGCCACTATCAGGATCTTCCCAATAATTATCAAACCAATTTTGCAATTCATCGCTTATATCATAACCACAAGATTCAGATAACTCACAGCAGACATAACCTTCTATATAAGAAAGTTGATGATAATTAGTTCCGTTTTCGGTCCGTTCAGCAAGTTCGAAACACGCAGACGATAGATGCAATTGCGGGTTTTGTATTTCATAATTAAAATCCAACTCTTCAGCAGCAGTGGTAGACAAATCATACCGCTCTTTAAAAGTATCGATTATATCTTCGATTTCGATTGAGTTACTGTCTCCTACGTATAATCTTATAGTACAATTATGTTTTTTAGCAATCGAATTTAATTCTGAGAGCGTATTTACATGCGCGGTGGTAAAGCTTAAGATATTATTCATTTTAATAACTCCTTATGGTAAAATTGAAACAAGTCTATGCCTTATAGCCCTAAACCTCTTTTGATTCTATCTCTTTTGTCTAATTCGTAAAGAGATAGATCTCCAATTTTTCTATCTTCCAATAGCTCAAGTTCGTATGCTAGTTTACTTGTTTCCTGATTGTAGATCTCTTCTAATTCTTCCTGTTCAACGCTTAATTTGAGCTCTTTGACATACTTGTTATATTTATGTTCTGTAACAAAATAGTTTATAAGACCCAAACAAAGAGCCATTCCAAAGGAAGATACTGTTACTATCCAAGAATGTTGTATGCCTCCTGCAAGAAAAGCAATTGATATAAGGCAGACAAGTGCAAACGTGGATGTAAAGCCCTTTAAGAATTCGTTTTCAAACCAATACCTTTCCACCTCTCTTCTACACACCGTTCTTCCGTAATTTGTTTCTTTTTTATAATATTTATACATATTTTTACTCCGTAATGATTAATTTAAGAATTGTACTCCTTAGGGAGAACTACTGCATATTTTACTATATTTACTTCAAATGGCTTCTTGGGGTGGTTGAATATATACCCATCCTCATTAGTTAGAAATCCCCATGAACAAAGCTGATGCACTATATAATCATCTGGGCATGAGGATTCACCCATTTTTTCTTTGAACTTTTTAAGTTCAAATTTTTCTATTTCTGGTCTTATAGACAACATTGTTAAGCTATTTATCTCTTCTTGAAAAGGAAGTAATGGTTCCATAGGGAGATTGTTTAAAGAAGGGAAAGATAAATTTATGCTAATCAACCATGTTTCCAAAGGGAATCTTTCATCTTTAAAATTATTTCCCCCGATATTTTTGAACATACAAACTTCTTTGCCATACACATAATCCGATGTTTCTTTTACCACGGGTTTTCTGTTAATACAATAATTAAAAAGAGAGTCTTTAAGAGCATCTGATATTTTTTTCAACATCTCTGGAGTTACAGATAAGTCTATCATAAATTGTTTCCTTTGTCGTTCTCGACTTTTGGTATTTGAAGTTCTTCCATTATATTTCCTTCCATCCGTTTCTCTTTATTATTCTACGCATATTTTCTACCCCAACAGGGTTTTGTGAGTGAATATGAAAAGTAAAATATTTACCTAAATCAACTTGTTCAAGCCAATCGAGCAATTTTATATAGTCACCTCCATCACCTATATAACCTCCAGCATCGTGATCTATATTTAATTCTGGAAAGTCAGACATCATTGCCATATAAAGTACTCGGTTATTATTTTCTAAAGCACTTTTCTTAGACCCCTCTAATCTGGTAATTATATCTTTTGCTTCGTTCACCGACCTTACCCAAATATATCCTTCAGGTGCAGGTCTTACGTCATCTATCCAAAGTTTCATTTTATTCCTCCTTATATTCAGGCAATTCTGTCCAAGCGATTACATTTAATAAAGTTATTCTACTACCCATTGAAGCTATTTCAAAAAACTGCTTACCGCCAACTGGAGTGTCATCATAATAGTTAGCCATAAAGTAATCTTTATTTGTAGTGCAAAGCCATACTTTCTGCCCTTGGCGGGTCGGCAAATCGTTTTCAGATACTTTATGCCAAACAGGTTTAGTCCAACCCATGTCTATAAGTTCTTTTGCCATCTTGTTGTATTCAAATTCTATATAGGTTTGGTCTCCGTATCCGCAATCTTCTTGATATTCGTCGTAATCCACAACAAGACTTAGATTCCGTTCCATTTCTTTAATTAATTCTTCTTTCATATTTTCCTCCAAAATAAAACATGTGTTTTATTCCACAACCGGTATAATAGTTGGTGTTATTACTACACTCGATTCCTTAACAGATAATAAATCAATAGCATCAAGAATTGACTTAGCAAATTCTTCCGCCAGTTTCATTGTCTCTACATCTCTCCATCGGAATTCTTGTTCCCATGTGACAGTACGGTTAAGCCAGGAACCCTTTTCCACTCGATGCCAAATAATGTCGCAAGGAACATCAAAAGTCTTGCAGTAGCAAATCCCGTTGTATCGTATGCTTACGTCTATCGCTCGCTTACCTGGATTTGGATTTATTAATATTCTTCCACTTTTATATTTATAATCAAAAGCTCTCAGTGGAGCAGAAGATGTTCTGCCTTTATGCCACTCTTGATAATTTTTATATTCTACTTTATCTACTCTCATACTGTTTTCCTCATAAAACACGCGTTTTATTTTTCTCCTGCTCCAAGAAATTCGTTGTCATAGCCTAACCAAGTGAAACATGCTACAAACTTGTCGCCTTCAAAATATCCTAAAGAATAATAACACACAAAATCATCGTCTTCACATTTTTGATATAAGACATCACACTTTGCAGGAATTATAAGATCACCGTACCCAGAAAGGTTTAACTCGTAGTAATTGTTATTATAGCATGACTTATCTTTAAGGTGCGTCATGTATTTTGGATCTAACTCGAATTTGAACTCTATCATAAGTGAAAAACTACCTCCAACTTCAACTTACACTATTATTATATATTATAAATAGTATTTTGTCAACTGTTTTGAGGTAGTTTTTAAAAATTTTTTAATTTATTTTTATAAAAGAATAGTTTTATTTAATCTGCAGCGGGATCGACAACGCCTTCGGTCACGGTAAATTCTTTCCCACATTCCAAACACCTACAAACCGTGGTGGCTTTGTTTTTATCAGGATTTATATTTACCCCGTTTTCATAAATGGGCGGATAATAGCACATTGTCGAAAAAGAATGTTTTTCTGCATATTTTGAAGCACCACAATAAGGACATTTTATCATATTTTCTCTCCTTTATAAAAGAATGTTTTTATTTACATATTCATTATAATTACTTTGCTTTCGTTCCCGAAGACGTTTTTAACTCTAATTTCTTTGAATACCTTTTGAGACCAATGCTCTTTGGGCCGCCAACTTTTCGGTGCGTCTTCTTTAACAATATCGACTAAGAATCTTCGAGGTATCGCTTGTAAAAATCCCATTACGATTCCCTCGTTTTCTTCAAATGAAGTCGCTCTATATCTTAAAGCTATGCTTTGAGCGTTATTCTTCTCATATGGATTATTTGCAAGTAATTTCCAAATCGTTTCCTCGCCAAAATAATTTTGAATCATTTTTATACCTCATTATTTTTCTGTTTATCTATCCAGTTTTTATAATCTTCTACAACTAAATCAAAACATTTTTTAGCGAAATTGACCCTAAAATAAAGGTCGTCGTAGCCTAAACTAAAAAGAGAAATATATACTGCTTCGTTATCTTTATACAGCATCCTATCAAAATAGGTGCCCCAGATCTCCTGATAACAAAGACTTCTTCTATAGTAATCAAGATGATCTATATAATATTTAAGGTTATCATCATCCTGAATTTCATTTATCTGTTCAGGCGTAAGTTTTTTGCACTTTTCTACGATGGGTGTTAAAAATTCTAACTCTTTCCAGTCTTCGAAATCATAGTCTTGATCTGTTGAGTTCTGAAAATAAATCGTAGTGTCAAATAAATCATAAAGAGAATTTGGAACCCCAAATATACAGAGAGTTTCTTGCTCTTTAAGATAGAACCATCTATAACAAAAAATCTTGCTTACCCAGTTTTCTTGTTCCGACTTATCTTTTTCGGGGTAATCTTCCCATGAGGATAGGTTTTTTGAATTAATTACTCTAGAAGCAGGAGAATAATGAAAATTTTGTTTCGCAATTTCATCAGATGTTTCTTTTACCTGGTTTTTCATAGTAACAAAAAATTCTTGGATATCTTGCGCTGGAATTTTCTTAAAACTAATATAACAACTGTAACTCATATAATCTCCTAATAAAATTTCACTTTTATATCTTTTTTTCGAAATAGTTTACGCCATTAACAAGCTCTTCCTTAGTTAAAGCCCAAGTTTTACCATAGTCATCTATGTGATAAGTATTGGCATCGGGACCTGGCCAGCCCCAAACGTAATAAAGATGATTATAATAAAGCTGCGAATCAAACGGTTTTATATGGATAATTTCAACATGCGGTTTGTTTGTGTATTCTCCTCCATACATTGTCCCATAAAACCCCTTTACAAATGCTGTTTGAAGTTTAATCTTTTGAGAATCGGATAGAGACCAGTCGGTTATGTTATTCACTAAATTATTAAAGGCATCAATTTTATAGTTGTTTTTCTCGCAAAATTTTTCATAAAATTCCAAGGGATTGTCGGACCATGTTTCGTTGCGATCTTCATAAAACCATTCTCCTCCAAACCCATCGGAAAACGACTCTGCACTAATTGGGGAAAACGAATCTTTGTTGTATTTAGAAATACGATTTCTTTTATCTACAACACAAAGTGTTTCACCCAAGGCGTTAAATTTCTTTTGCGCCAATTGTTCCCTCATTTTCTGTTCTTCTTTAAGTCTTATTCTTTCTGCGTCTTCTTCGGTCCAAAGTTTCATTTTTACCTCTTTTATAAAATTACTTTTTTATTTAGATTGTTTTAACAATCCGTCATAATATTTAACCAAATCCCTAGCTTGTTTGCTTTCCTTTTGAGCGCTCTTTAATAGCTCCCTAACAGAGTGTCTGCCGTATTGCTTCCAAATTATTTTGTTTGTACGTAAATCTACGATAAAACCACATTCCACCGTTGTTAAATCCGAGGCGTCAACCCAGCAAAACAATTTTCTTTTAAGGGAGTCCAAAAATTGTTCCGATCCTGTGGTAGCTACAACACATCCGCGTAATATAGCAACCAAATAAGCATCGCCATCTCTATATGGTTTATCATCTGAATAAATAAAATTTTCTTCCCACTCCGGGCTATATGGTAATCCATTGTCGATATAAAAATCCTTTATACTGATTTTGGTTTTATATTTTTCAGCCTCTTTCTCGTTTTCTTTGAGGGTTTGTATTAAAACCATTCGCTCCTCAGGTGTCATTTTTTTTATTCTATCTATTTCATTCATTCCATAAAGCTGACTCATTTATTGTTTTCTCCATAATGAAATTAACATTTTTTTATTATGCCCTCTTCGAGCATATAATCAAAAATCTCTTTATCGATTTCTCTTGCCTCGTCGGGATAAAAACTATATACATCTGTCCAGCCTTCGATGTAAAACCCCTTAACCTTTGTTATGTAAAACGCACAATCAGCGCCTGTTTTTATTTCGCAGCCGAGAGAACGAAGATAGTCTATACAAGAAATATCTCTTAATCCATCTACAAAAGTAATTTTTGTTTTAGGTGTATAGTGCTGTTGTATAGTTGGTCCAAAGTGTTTATAAACTTCAGGCCTGGCATTTACAACTTCTGGCTCAGCGAGTTTTGCCGCAAAGTATTTAATCTTTTCATCCATATGAAATTAACCTTTTATTTCTTCTTTGCCAACTGCTTCTGCAGCGGGATTCCACGTAATATCCGCCATTGTTAAAACTCGACAGTTCTCAATGTGTGGATTGAGTATTTTATGATCGGAGGCATATTTATATGCCGTCTCTTTGCTGTCAAAAACCCTATGTGTAAACAACGGTGTTTGCCCATCGTTATCAAATAACACAGATACTTTCATGTTTCACCTTATAAAACTAAACTTTTATTTTCTCGTTTTCAGCATTCCTAAATATTTCCATGGCCCTACAAACATCGTTAACATTCTGAGTGTCTATTAACGCTTGGATATTTTCCTTAGCATAGTCTATAACGGTTTCTCTTATCTTTTTATTAGAATATTTTTTATCGCTATAAACTACATAAAAAAGGCGTTTCTCTATAAAACTGCAACCCCATCCACCTCCTTGTTTTGAAACACAAGGGGTTATTTTTATCCACGTATCATCATCGTTAACCGAAACGCGTTTGTTTTTAGGATCAAACGTAATACAAAAGACTACTTCTGTCTTATAATATTTCATTTTTTCACGCCAATGATCATATGTATTAAGTTCGCGGATATAGCATCTGGGATCCTCTGTATCAATCCAGTCCTCTGCGATTTGTTTGTCAAGAAAAACCTTTTCGATAATCTCTCTGTCTTCTAAACGAGACACCGACTCGTTTCTCATTGCTAAATAAACTTTCATAAACAACTGCCTTATAAAACTAATTTTTCATTTCTTTATTGCATTGAGCCTCGATTAAATCATCAGGGATTCCCTTTCCCGCCAAGACACTTTCTCTTATTTTGCCCATCAACTCAGAATCTTCGTCTGAATAGAAGCGCCAAGTTTGTTTTGTAGCGTCTAGGCCAGTCATTTTTTTATAATCTTCTAAACTCGTAAAACACATAAGGTTATAAAGGTTTTGCACATATTTACCTGTTTGGGGATCTATGTTATACATAATAAGCTCTAATTTTATTTTATCAACATCCTGTTCTTCGTTTTTTGTGACAGGGTCGTCCGCACCTACTATTACGCCACAATCACCACGATCAAAATGAACGACATACTGATTTTTTTTATTTATAGCGACTATTACACCCACTCCATCCAAATATTCTGCGGCACGTGGGTATTCATGCTCACTATGTATCATCATCTTTTCAATTTTAACAACCGTACCTATTTTAAACATATTTTGCACCTCGATAAAACTAGATTTCATTGTGCTATTAATTCTAATAATTTATTATAGAAGTCGGTCAAGATATTATAGTGTTCCGAGGGCTCACACCCCTCTAATACCGAACAATAATCTTTGACCCCTTTGATAGTAGGACCTTTGGAAGTCTCAAAAGGGTGAAAAAAATAATGTCTTATTCTCAAGTCGGCTATAACAAGCGCTAAATCTATCGGGTCGTATATTTCAGACGCCTTTTTTGGTCCCATTTCAAGAATTGCATCGATATCATATTTTACAATTTTTCCCGCTACAGAAGTGCTTTCTATAATTCCAAATTTAATATCATTCATAAGTCCGCCCCTTCTATAAAACTAGATTTTTATTTACCAGATAAAATCCAGTTCGTCTCGATTATTTATTTTATCGAGCTCCTCTTGTGTCGCATATCTAATAAACTCCAAATCCGAATCAGAAATCCAGGCAAAACCTCCACGCCCGTCGATACCCGTCAACATACAAGACCCGCCATTTTGATGATCTATTATATATTCTTTATCGACTTTAGCCAAACCATTATTTATAAATTCGGTATTCGGTTTAACTTTGACGACATTAACATTACCAGTAAATTTATAAACCTTTTTAAAATGAGGTAATTTACCAATTAAATTACACCCATCAACGTATCCAATAACCCACCACGTTCTTTCTTTGGTGGATGAAGCCATTAAGGTTTGACCAGTTTCTCCATAAGCGAAAACATCTCCATCACCAAGATAAGATTTCACTTTTTTGTTTGACAACAGCTCTTCTAAAGAATTTGCTTCTATTGCAAACGGTTTTGTATCAGCCCAACTAGGAATATGTTGTATTAGTTTTATCATTTTGCCACCTTTTTATAAAATCAAGTTTTCATTCACTCTTGGCATTTTGCTAGATCACGATATTTGACCTTAACGATAATTCTGTTGCCCTGAGCATCCAACAGTCTAACATTCGGCACACATACAAACCCTTCTTTTTCGGTAGGCCTATCTTCTGTGGCGTATTTACTCATATCTTTGATGCCCATTTTGATATTGTCTTTGACTTTATCAATAAGTCGTGTCAAACTTCCGACCTCGAAGAATTCAACTGTTTCTACACCAAAATAATCGAATATATCCTTGATAACTCTCTTGTCGAGATACATTCCGTTTATCATGACGTCAAAACCAATAAGTCTTTCCGAACCGCCATAAACGCCACCCTGTATTTTACCACCGTAACACTCCATAAAAAGCATTACTTCTTTATTTCCGAAGTTTTGTTCAAAGATAACCTCGCTCTCCCCGAAGGTTTTTTGTAGAAGCTCTTCAACCTCTTTGGGTAATTGGCTCTTGTCGGTTCTTCCACTCCACGAAACTCTGTGTCCGTCATATTCCACCCTAGTACTCATTCCGTCAACTTTTTCGCTTGCCAACCACGATAAATTTTTTAAATAATCTATTTCGGGAGTTGTTATTTCATTTGTGTATTTTTTGGTTATTCCATCAAATTTATAAAGTGTATTTATTTTCTGATATTCTTTCATAAGACCTCCAAATAAAACGATGTTTTTATCTTACTTCAAACTTCTTCGCAAGGTTCCGATAATATTCGATCCTTGCTTTTAACTCGTAGTCCTCTCCGCCACCCTCGCAGGATTTGATATACTCAACCTCCCAATCGTGGATAGCTAAGAGGATACATGCGTTAACCTTTTGACTTTCTAATTCGGTTAGTTCAACCGTTTTCATAAAGCACCTCCAAACCTTTAATTTTCTTTATTATAACACGCCTGACACGATCTGTCAAGCGTTTTACACCCATAAATTAAATTATTTTTCGGATAATTTCTTTTTTGCTTCGGAGTGGGTAAGGAACGTGTCGTGATATAAATACCCAAAATCTTTATTGCTTTGCCCATCGTCCCAATAAACTATAATGCGTTCTCTCGAATCTATTCTTGTAACAATGTGATTATAGGCTTGCATGCCTTTTTATTGGCCTCATAAACCATATCACCTATATTTACAAGTATATCTGGATCTATTTTCACTTAATCTTTCCTCCCCACTGTAAACAACCAAGCAAATATTCCTGTTATGGTAAATAACGGAGCTAAGGCTAACCCTAAAATCCAGTAAATTATACAACCCACCCAATTCATGCGTGTCATTTTATGTAAAGTTGCAGGTGATATCATATAAGCATATTTGTTAAGTTTATCAAAAAACCAGCTTACATAAACAAAATGTAGCAAGACCGAAAAAGCACAACAAATTAAGACTATTAGTATAATTTCATTCACTGCCATAACTTATATTTCTCCATGTTTCGTTCTATATATTTTCCAAGGCGCCTCTCCATTATAATCATCAAGTTCCGCAACCCAAACCTCTTCACCGCACTCTTTGCAGAAAGCCAATTTCTTCTTATAATGTATATCTTCGCCTTTTATGGGGAAAACATCGTCGACTTCTTTTACTGCATAATCTACAAATTTTCTACAATTTGTACATATTGCTTGGTTCATTTCTCTTCTCCTTTAAGCTCTGCAAGTTTCTTTTCGGCTTCGGGACGGGTAAAAAATACTCTATCTCCTAAAAGTGAAACAGCAGGACTTCCAAATGGCAAGATAAACCTTAGCCCTAACCCATCGCCGTAGTCAGAAAAGCCCTTAACCACACTTGCAACCATAGTATATTCCGCTGTCCAATCTTCTTTGCGTATTGTATAAACAATAGTTCCTACCTTGCACGGAAACCTTTTTATCAAGCCTTGTTCTTCACCGTTAAAAATTTCCTCGCAATCTTCTACTATCTCATTGATTAGATCTATTTCGTGTTTATGTCCGTCTGTAATATGATAAACTGGTTCGTGTGTTAAGTTGTGTTGCTTTAAGATTGCTATGTTATTCTTTAATCTCTCGTTCATAATTTATTCCTTATGCTCTTCGTTCAACCAAATAACAAAATCTTCGACCGCTTTATCATCGTCTTCATAGAAAACTTCCTCTTTAACAGTTTGCATTTCTCCGAAAAATCCTTCACGCTGATAAGTTTCGTATCGCCTGTTAAACGGATTTGTGTATCTATCAACCCACCCATAATCATCAGAACAAGTCGGATTATTCTCAAGAAAAGTGTGGGCAAATATTTCATCACTCATATTTGCAAGTTTATTCATTAACCATTCTCTGTTAGTCATATTTAAACCTCAAATTCTTCTTCAATAACTACCTTTTTCAAACACTGCCTGCAAAAATAAACCTTATCCCCTTTCTTAAGGTTTTGTTCGGGTACATCTTCACGCAACACCCCGTAAAAATTTACTTTATTTTCGTCCTTCTTTACAATATCTTTGCCGCAACTAAAACATTTTGTTTTTAACATGTTTACACCTTCATTGATAAAATTGTTATTTTATTTCTATAGAATCAAGTTCTGATATAGGCATCCAACCAATAACTTCATCTAATTTATAATATCCACAACCGTCGTCCAGGAAAATAAGTATATTGTCTTTTATTTGTAGCGTACCTATTTGATACCCTTCATACAAAACCCTATTCCCTGGTCCGCCATAATAACTATATTTAAAAACAACCTGTTGTTTATTATCTTTAGGTAATTCTTTCTTCGGATCTCTAAAATACATAATTACTCCTTATCTTTATATTCTTCGCGCCAAGTTAAATATTTTCTAAGTACGTTAAACTGTTCTTCTGTCAGGGTAAAACCATAATCTGAAAAACCTTCCGACCTAATAATAAACTGTGCTTCGGATTCAGTCAGTTTCTCGTCGTCGTAAATAAAGAAATATTTTTCGCCCGTTCTTCGTTTATATTCAATCTGTCTTAACATAATTACTCCTTATCTTCATTTCGTTGAGCGTAGAAAGAAGCAATAATAGATTTCGCTGCAAGTATTCCTTCTCTATATGCTCCTTTCTCTTTAGGGCCTGTAAACGCATTCCAACCTATTTTTAAGTTTAGTAAAGCGTTTGGAGAAATTTTATTGGAAAGCAGTTCTTGTAATTCTTTATATTCTTGTTCTGACATTCTCATAACTATTCCCTAATAAACCTTTTATTTTATCATGTGTTCCCAACTTATCTCTATACTATTAGTATAATAACCTACAAATGTTGCATATCCTAATTTTTCAAAGGCTTTAGCCATATATTCTAAATCATCGAGTGTGATAGAAGTAAAAAGACTAAAACGTATTTTAATATTAGAGTATCCCTTTTGCGCTGCTCTTTTAATATCCCTTTCAATCTTTTCCATCTTTTTAGACATCTTACATTCGTACTTTTCTTTACGATGGGTATCTTTATAATTCTCTTTAACCATTTCTTCCATTGTCTGCATATAAGAACCTCTTAATACCAGCTGATAATCTCTTTAGAGAAATACATAGCTCCGTTTTTAATTTCGTCGAGTTCTATAATTTCACTTTCACAATGTCTCTCATTACCTGGATCCAAGTCGTCTACGGCTTTAGTTAATTCTTCCAAAGTTACTTCTTTATCCTCTAAAAAATATTTCATAATAAGAACCTCTTTTTATTTATATGTGCTCAATGAATCTCTAACGCCTTTAATATCAAGTTGCAAAGAATTTAATGTTTGAAAAATATCTTGCAAAGGTATTATCTCAAAGGTGTCAGCACTATCTCCATTGTCCTTCCAACAAATCATAAACTTAAATGATGGGTTAGCATATTGATCAAACATCGGTAATAAACAACAAGGGTTATTTTCCAATTCAAAGTTATACTTCTTTTTAATGGTGGCAACGAGAGGTAAGAAATCGGATTTATTTTTAACTTCGTAAATCATTGGCTTAAAAGTACCGTAGGCGAAAAGATTGCTTAAAGTCTCACATTCTATTAGTCTTCCAATCTCAAAACTCTTTAAATCACCTTTTAATTTTAAGGCGTTTTCGTAATCTTCAACTAATCTTTTATTTTTACTCTGCAGTTTTCCGTCTTCTGACTCGTAAAGAATCTCTTCAATTACCTTAGTGCTTTTAATTTCTTTCATAATAAACCTCTTGTTTTATTTTAACTAAATAAATCCTTAAACCCTTCTTTCGTTGTAAACAGCCTCACGATCCCAACAACAACCAACCCAACGATAAACACTATTGTTGAAGCCGGAAGTAATAATAAATCAACTATGGAGCTTAAGATTTTGCCCAGTAAACTTATTCCATCGCTTTGAAACGCTGCTAAAGAACATTTAATAAAGAAACAAAACGGCTTACGATAATTGTCTCCCACTGCAAACCAAAGTGCTGAAAAAACTCCTACAACTTGTATTGCCACACAAATAGCTATTAAAATTTTCACCCATTCACTCATCGAAGCACCTCGCAAATTTATTTTACACCCTTATTATAACAAAACAGTTGAACATTGTCAACTGTTTTAAACCATTTTTTAAAAAATATTTTTACTTTTTCAAATCTTGTATTTTTTTAGGGTGATAACTACCTGCATGTTTAACATTTACTTGATAGATTTCAGCCGTAGGAAATTTTTTTATCAAATCTTCTAGTTGCAATATTTTCCCATTTTCAAAGAGATTACACGCATCTTTTCCAATTTTACCACAGATAGAACAATAATAATAAGGGCGAGAAAATACCGCACCATGTTGTAAAGTATAAACAACAATTACCACTTTATCATACTGATGTTTATGTTTCGATTTTACCTCAGATTTAGAAACGCTTGATTCTTTCTTCTTCCTGTAAGGAATTTCTTCTTTTTCTTCAAATTGCATCGCCGCCACCTCTTGATAAAACTGTAATTTTATTTCCTGTCATCAGACTTACTACCGCTTTATACCAACTGCTTCCTAAACCATTGTTTAAGAACTTCTACTTTTATATTGTCTAGTTTTCGATATGGTTCTGGATTAAATTCGCACTCGTGTTTTTCGACAAAATCACACTTTATTTGCTTTGTGTTCGTATCAAACTCAGTTGCCAACTCCTTTGCCTCTACAAGAGAATATTTATTCAGCTTCGCATCTTGCATCATTTTAAGAAGCCTCGGACTATGCATTGTGAGACATTTTTTAAAGGGTATACCACTGATATAATTTTTAAGAAATTCATTAATGCGAATTATATGATGAAGTTGCTTTCCATCATAGCCGTATTTTTCTATCTTGTCAATAATTGTTGGGTAAGGATGGGTAAGCGCTTTAAGTTTTTCCATGCTCATACCCGCCATTGTTTTAACAGTTTGCGCCCGGTGACAGTGAACAAGATCTTCTGCCAACCCTCGAATTTCCATCCAAAAATCACGATATTCATCTGGCAGCATAAAATAATCAGAAAATAAAATTTCTACGAAATTTACGTTTTGTTTTTTAAAAGTATCAAACATAATTCGCATATCTTTTAAGTCAATGTGTTCATTGTTTGCTCGAACGTGAGTGGTTGATATTGGCTGATATCCTTTGCAAAAACTATCAAAAGATGGTAACAGGATGGCCTTGGTATCGACATCACTCTTGTATTCGTCGGTATACAAATCCAAATTATAATTCTGACTTCCTTGTACGACTACACAAAACACTTCGTGACCAAAGCCTAGTGCCTCATTGTAATGCTCTTCTAGTTTTGAATAAATGTATCTATCTCTATCATCCATACTTGGTAACCTCTCGTTCGATAAATTCTTTTATCGGTTTAATTGTAAATGTCTTACCGTTTGGCGTTGCCCAGACTTTATTAAATATCATCGTCTATCTCTTTAATTTCAAACAGTTCCCACATTTCGTCGTTTGACATCGCGGGGTCGCAATGGTTTGCCGTTCTCCAAATCGTCTCATTCTCAGCTGAGTCTATAATTTCTTCTAACCCATCAACATGAGCCCCGAAAGACTCCCCGTCCCAAAAAGCGCCAGAAGCTTTTATTTCTACAAAAATCTGCGCATAATTGCCAACTTTTGAGATGATGATGCTTTCATCTATAGAATAAGGTTCTTCTTCCCACTCGTCCTCGTAATAGTTGTTCCATTCGTTTCCATCTCTTTCAAACCCCTCATCTCTTAACAGAACATTAAGGTAATAAAGAGATCCCGAATAGTTGTATACGCAGCTAAAACTAAACTTACAATTTTTCTTTTCCATAAAGAAACCCTTCTCGATTTTGGTTTTGCCGATGTCATCCAAACCAAATTACACATAGATTATAACACATAAAAAAAATACTGTCAAGCGTTTTTGACAGTATTTTTTAAAAAATTTTCAAAATGAATTCAGAATTTTATTCTTTTGACCCAATGGTTGACCCAGTCGACCAAATGAATTTCAGTTTTATTCTTTGGGTTCCTTCTTATTATCACAACACTCAGGCCAAATCCAATGCTCTAGGTCATCTATATATAATCTATACCTAGTATAACAAACACAATTTTTGTCAAGACTGGGGGCGAATACCTTGGAACTTGTGATGGTGTAATACTCGTGTTTATATCCTAAGAAATTCGAAGGATTATCAGCCCCGTCGCCAAAAAGTTTAATAGCAACCTCGAAAGTTTTATCTTCCGCTGTTTCAAACTCCTCATAATAAAGCGGTAGATCGAACTCAATAACATCACGGATTGCGCCTTCTGCGTTAACGGTGTAGTGATTGTAGTTCGCAACGTCTTTATATTCTTTACCTTTAAATGTTAAAATCGGCGCCATTGCATAGAATTTCACATTTTCTTTTTTTGCTTCTTCTTTCATATTTACTCCTTTTTGGTTAATAAAAACCATATTTTATTTATTTGGCACCTCTTCGTCCCACATATGGTCAACAATGTGTTCAAATGTATCCATAATTACAAAGTAATCTCTTAATACGTCGCGATACTCGATATCCTCATCTGCATTGTCTCCTGCACAGATGCTTGAGTAAAGTGCATTTATATCAAAATTCTTATCTTTTGCGTAATCAAATTTCTCAAGAATCCCGATGAGTTTGTAAATATTACGCATATCTAGAAATAAATTGTCCATTTCTTCTTTTTGTTTAAAAACTTGTTTGTATGTCATAATTTATTCTCCTTATTTCTGCAACCCATACATAATGATCGGTGCACCATCTTGATATACAAGAGACCCCAAGGTATTAAAATCTATCCAATCTCTCGCTTCATCTTCGGTCCAACCCTCTTCTTCCATCGCCGCTTCAACCATCAAGTCATAATCATATATAACACGGTCATCATGGCTCACGCCAATTATAGCCTTGTCGAAAGAAGGATTTTCGAAGATAACTAAATCTTCATATCCGTTGTCGCACAAAATTTCTCTGTTTGTCATGTGTCTACTCCTTTGGAATACCGCTTCTTATCTCGTTGATAAAAGATTTCATAGGCGTGTCTTCATTATCGAAATAATGTTCGCGATCGAAATAACGATAGTATACGTATTCTACAATAGTCTTAGAGAATGCGCCTACTATAAAATTATTTTCTATAAAACTTATCACGATAAAACTATCACAGTTTTCAAAATCGCAATCGGGGAAAAACATTTCGTCTCTCCCTTTTACTTTAATACATACGCCATTCATCATAATAAAGTCTCCGTTTTATTCTGCTTTTAATTTCGATATGATGGTCTCAAATTCGTCGTTTGTTTCGATTTCCTTCCCCGTTGTCATTGTGATATATGTGCACTTTCCGCCAAAGGTCATTATTTCTTCTATCGAAACTATTTCATTTTTATTTACAAAAATCGAATGCCCATCACTTTTACGTATCATCAAAAAATTCATATTCTCCTCCTTATAAAATCGAAGTTTTATTAACGCCTATCTTCTTGGATTATTTCGTTTAATGCCTCAATCTCGTATTCACATTCAAGAAAACGTTGACCGCTTTTTTCATGATTATATTTTAGTTGATATAGCGCATTTCTAATCTTTAAAAGATCGGGTAAAAGTTTATCGTCGACTCTATTATGTAATTCTTCAAGTCGGTCTAAAAAAGCTTGTTTATTCATACACCCTTCGTTATCATAATATCTTCTCATATATTATATCCTCTCATAAAATGGAAGTTTTATTCTTCTCCCGCATAAATCTTTGCGAGCTTTATAAACTTCTTCTGAAGCCTTTTAGCAAAGTTTTCTTGTGTATCGGTACATCCACAGTAGTATCTAATCGGGAAAGTATTTGAGCTGTCGAACTCTATGTCTGCTCTTTCGTTAAAATCAGGCCCGTATTTACTTCTATTTTGAGAGACAAGTTCAATAGAATACCCCGTAGGATTCCAATATGTGCCTTTGGGGAACCCGCCGACACAAGCGTCCATAAAATCCATAAGACTCTCATTGTCCCGAAGATAGGCATGCACACCGCCCTTCGCCTTGATGACATCTTTGCTATAGGCGATAAATTCCTCTATCGTGTATTTGCCTTGCTTCATTTGGACACAATAATTGTTTTTCGGGCAATGCATATAATCACACTTCTCACAATCGCATTTGGTAAAATTGATTGTCCTTCCGATGTCAAATTTCTGATTTTTAACAGGTTCCCATTTCGTTTTCATATTATACCCTCTTTCAATATAAGTCTTTATAAAAAATAAGATTCATAACAGAACCTACTACACACCCCACACCCGCGGCAACCACGCATGCAACAGGCAAAGTAAATAAATCAAACACATATTGCATAATCGCCCCGAAGGCTATCCCGAGTACTCCCAAAATAAACACAATTATTAAAAACAACTTCATTTTCGTCTCATACCTCTTCTTTTCTCTCCGCTTCACGACAAGTATCCGTATAATCTACAGGATACCAATAACCTATATCGTCCTGGGTAAGTAATTTTCCGAACTTTTGAGCTTTTAATCCGCAACTAAATCTCCAATCATTAGATTTTTTGAGCGCCCACTTACACTCCCCGCAAGGAATAACGTTCTTAAAATTATCTACCTCTTCTGTCAGCTCCTTTAGACACTTTTTACAAAGAGGGATTTTAATGCTCCCAACTTTGCAATCAATACTTAATTCTGCATAAGTGGGAGCCCCACAAACGCAGCGTTCTTCTGAATCATAGTCTTTTAATTTGAGTGTTATCATTATGTCTCCTATGATGAAATCACACTTTTATTTGGTGGGAAAGCAGGAAGTTGAATCCTGTCTTAGAGAGCCACAATCTCTCGTGCTACCGTTACACTACATTCCCCATATGGCAGGCGGTAGTTGTTCTGCCCAACCGTACTCGGAGTCAAAGTCCGATGCACTACTATTGTGCTAACCGCCTATTTCCAACTGCCGTGAATTTCTCAGCAGTTGATTGAACGCAGACTGGATGATCTTACCCTCTGGATTATTTCGCCCTACTCGATAAGTCTTTATAACCCAGCTGCGCATATACTTTAACTCTTCCCCTCGTCACCACATGCAACTTTACGACGAGTCATTTTCCAACTTCCTTTCTCACGGTGTATCGCTTTTCGGAGTCGCTCATTCCTTAATTGCACCGAATAGGTTGGCTGTGGCACCTCTCTATCTTCTCAGACCTGTTATGAGGTGAGTTAAAAACTTAATAAAATCCGTTATCTCTTTTAAATATCTTCTCTCGGATTTAACCAATGACCCGCCTTTATGTACCACATTATATGAAGCAATGGCTCGTCATACTTATCATAAGTAACTTTACCGTGCCAAATTCTAAAAATGGGTTTCAAATAATATGTTCTATCCGAATTGTTAAACCCTATTTCGCAAATTCTTGAGAATGAGTATTCATCTTTGGCCGCTTCTGCTTTAAGTACATCATACGCTTCTTCAAATTCGTCTGCTTTAAAAAGATAATAATCTTCCAATGCTCCGAATTTGCCTGATATTAAAACGACATAGGAGAAATTTGGTTGATCGGTTCTTTCTTTTAATTTAGTATATTGAATAAAGTCCACAACACACCTCTCTCATGCTTACAAATAAAATTCGTATTTTATTTTGATGAAAAATATACCCCTACTAGACTAGACTCGGTAATCGGGAATCCATCATCATCCAACACCCTCTCATCCACAACCTGTGAAAACAAGGCTATAAACGAACCGTTATCTGCTTCGATGATCTTCTGTTTTTCTTTGCCGTTGCCGTTTTTATAAGTCAATACAAGTTTGCTCATGTCTATCACCTCGCCGATCTACATTTTTATTATAGCAAAACGCTCGACAGACGTCAAGCGTTTTAACCATATTTTTTAAAAAAATTTTAAGACGTTAAATTAAATGTCGTCAAGATCAATTAGTTCATCGACTCTATAATCGTTCATTATCATACGATAATTGAATTTACGACCAAACCAACCCTGGTCTAATGTTCCATATGCTGCAAGAGAAGCGTCGTCAGGAATAAACTCCCAATCATTAGAATTCCATTTGATAAACAGCATATAAGGCGTGGTTATCTTAGTATGTCTTCCATTACTCATCGAACCAACCTCATATTCTGTTACGTCTTCTATCATTACCGTAATTGGCGCAAAACCCTGCCCTGATATTTTGTTTAATTGTTTAAGCCAATCTATTAACTCTTTATTGATTTGTCTTTGCGATAACTGTATATCAACCGTCACATGCTGTTCAAACTCCACATCCGCGAGTTGTTCGGCAATTCTTTTTTCAAATTTTTCCTTGTTTCTTTTAGGCATCGTAAAGCCAGCGGCGTTACTATGTCCCATAGCCTTGGCGTATCTTGTTTTATTAATTATCTTAGAAAAATCTTCTATGCCAGCGGCCCTAATTGACCCGCTATAAACTTCTTCGCCAGAGGGATCTATACTTTCTTTCGTCATTATAATGGGTTTTTGGAATTGGCCCAAAGCTTTATTTGCCAGCAACCCACTGATACCATCCGACTCATCAAGAACAAAGAACATTACTTTATTATTCTTTTGCTGTTCTGCTTGTTTTTCAATTTGAGAATAGGCCTCATCAACTTTTTGATTTTGCTTTTCTCGACACGTTTTCAATATCTCTATCAAGGTGTTTATTTCGGCTTCATCGTCTGATAAAAATAACTTTAAAGCATCCCAGTTTTGATTCATACGGTTTGCGGCATTAACCAACGGGGCAATTCCAAAAGAAACAGAGGTTGAATTCATCTCATAACCACCATTAATCTTTTTAATTGCTATATTGTTTAAGTTATCGAATCCCGTTTTGCAAATATATCTGTTTTCAAGCGAATCAGTCCCAACAGACATCATATCTGCACAAATACCACAGGCTGCCAAATCATAATATTGTTCCGCATAATGTGTTCCAATAAGGGAGTCTATATATAAACAAAACTTTAACGCTACTCCCGCTCCACACAAATGTGGATTTGGATATTCGTTCATAGAACTGACCAAATGTATTTCTTTTTGCATGGCTAATACATTTGGAACCAAATCATGATGATCAAGAACAATTATTTCCGATCCAATATTCAGCAATTCATCGTATAATACCGTATCGGTTTGTATTGAGTCAACAATAATAACGATGTCATATTTCTTCTCAAAGCACGGCGCTGTCGACATCAAACCATGCGCCTTACCATCATTTATATATGGCGTAAGCAAGTCTTTATTAACAAAATGAGACAAATAACGCATTATTATTGTCCCCGAAGTAATACCGTCTACTCAAACATCCGTGTCGTAATATACAAAAAAGCTTTGCTGATTTTGTATACCTTCTACGACACGGAAAGCGCCCTCCTTTATGTTTTTAAAGTCCTCAAACGGCACCATATCTTCTTCAACAGGACACAAAAATCTATTTAAGTTCATTATGTCACGCGATTTTAAAATTTCATTTTCTATCTTATTTAACGACCATTTTCGGCCATCGAGTTTTGCTTTCCAAATCTTCTGCATGTCAAATTTCTCCTTGCAATTGCTGTTTAATCAATATATATTTGTTGTATTTTCTATCTAAATAAACCGTTGCGTCTTCATACAAGAAATTTAATATTCTCATTGCTTGCTGGATTCCGCAAAAGGCCAACGATCTATAACAGCCATCTCTGTCTGGGTGTCTTTGTTTTATTTTATGTTTATTATATGTTATTATATTGTTTTCATATAAATATTTTTCTATGCTTTTTAAAATTTGTGGACAAGCACCAAAAACAACATTTAATTTAGTAACGCTTTTTGAGTATTTTTCATCAAAGCATTCATAAATAGTAAAACTTCCATCTGCATCTAATAAACCACGCATAAAATCTTTAAAAAATTTTTGAGGAACACATCTTAGTAAATTTGTTGCATTCTCTCTATGCGGGACAAGCCCGTATTGATTTCGCAGAACATCTATTAAATAACTATCAACAATAACAATTCTACTCTCTACACATTTATCGTTAAAACTCGTATTACTTTTAAAAAAATTAATAGCATAATTCCCAGCAATTGCTTGATTAAATTTTTCCAAGTGTCTGTAATCTTCGAGTTTAAGCGATAATTTTAAATTTTTTTCTGTAATTTTATTATTTCTAATTCGGACACACGTAGAGCCATCGGCCCATATAAAACCTATCCAATAAGCCTTTTCCTCGCTATCAATTTCATCAAAATAATGATTATTGAAACGTGTGTTTATTTTTTCGCCCTTAGGTCTCAATAATGCTTCATTTTTTAAGCCGGCAAGAATACGATCATTCATGGTTTTTTCAGAAATTCCTATAGATTTAGCCCACTCAACAGCTTTTTTCTCTATTCCATCAACAGAAATATACCAGGCGTTCGACTTGTTTTTGCGGTAAACTCTCGTTTCCAATAATTTATGCCTCCTTAAAGCATCTTAACAATTGATTGTTTATTATATTTTCATACTCATCTCTACCCATATCGGTGGGAGAGTTCTTTGTCCCTTTCAAAGCAGGGTTTTTAGTGTAATCCCAGTAAAAAATTTCGACCTCTTGGAACCCCATGTTTTTCTTCAATAAATTAATATTTCTCTCTGTTTGCGCCAAATCAAGCCCTTCGTCTAAAGCGAAAATTATTTTTTGAGGATTTAATTGCAATATTAACCGTGCTTGTTTCGGTGAGAGAGAGTTACTCCCCAGTGCGACCACGTTCTTAACGCCGAAAGAATGCGCTTGCATAACCATTTTTTCAGATTCGCCAATTACCACAGTTTGCCCAAATAAATATTGATAATTTTGATAATAACCATATAAGTATTTTGAAGCAGAACATTCATGAAGATATAAATATTTTGGTATATATTCGTCTATATCCGCAGAATCAAGATTGATACGTCCCTTCACCCCAATTAGTCTTCCAAGTTCATCATATAATGGTATGACAATACGTTGAGAATGTACGTCGAACATAATATGAAAATATCTCTGTGTTTCCAAAGATATTCCATCTCTCAAAAACCTGCGATTCGGGACAAAGTCATACTCGTCCAATATTGTTTCTGGATACTCTGGCAATAATTCGTCTCTTGATGTTTTAGAGGCAATGCGATTATAAATCCCCTCAAATAATTCTACCCTCTTTTTGGGTGTCCAGTCGTTTTCGAGTTTTAGTAACTCTTTTACTTTATGTAAGACTTCTCCAAGAGTTTTCCCTTTTTCTTGCACAATATATGCAAAAATATCCGTTGAAACGCCTCGGGCGAAATCGTGAACAAGTAAGGACGGGTTGTCTTCGAGTTTTATACTAATATTTTGACCGCCATCGGCATCTCGCCTAAAACGGAGTTCTCTTTGTTTTAACTGAAAATTTTCAAAACCATAAAAATCTAAAAGGTCAACCATGCGATCAACTTGCTCTAATAGCATCGTTTTAAGTTCTTTAAACATAATTGCCTCCTTTTATGATTTTTGTATTATATCGTTTATCTTCTATCTTCGTTTGAGAAGAATTTTCTCGTCGGATAACATCTCGCTGTTTCATAGAAAGATGCATGGTCTAAGTCTGTTCTACATAAGAAAGCAGATCCATCAACTCCTGAGTCTACGCCACGTCTGGTTTTATCACTAAACGCAATAATCCACGTTTTATTTCTGTCTGCCTCATATGGTTCGTCATACCACTCTCCGCTTCCATCTGGTTTCATTTTTCTCCTAAATGGATGGATATAGAATGGGGATTCGGGATCTAATTCAGGTGCGTATAGTTTTCTAAACAAAACAAGATTGCTCAACGTTTCCTTAATTTGTTTACAGTTTGCCAAACATGAACTATCCAACCACGATCTATTGAGAGTATTAAGAGCAAGCTGTATAGTGATTATGCCTATAACATTATATTTCATTGCGATTTCGGTTAAAGAACGAACATCTCTTACTAACCCTACCCAGGTATTGTCACTGGTGTTGTCGTCAATTGTCATTTTCATTGTATCGACAATAAACGCCGAGGCGGCTTCTCTTAATATCGCTCTTTTTATAAGTTGGCATGAAAATTTGGTGTCGGCATCTGAGAGCGTTACTATCTTAATTTTCTTTGCATAATTTTCTTTCCAATATGCTTTTGCTTTTTGGACAACTTCCCAATCAGCGCTATCGAACTCACCGCTTAATATCTTCCGCTTACTGAGTTTTTCATACTTAAAAACCCTATAAACGACCCAAGCCAAAAACAACGCCTTAACATCACTCGAACTGGATTCGTTGGTTATCATTACAACCTTCTCACCCTTTGATGCAAGAGACATTGCCGTTGTTACCATGTAAGTTGTATTATGAGTAACAACATAATCATTCGCCAAAAATAAATGATCTGCGGCTTCTACTGTAAAACACGTCATATCGGTTTTTTTACTAGTACGCTCAATGTCAATAATAGGTAGGTGATCATTAAATTCTGTTCTGTTATTCAGTGAAAGATATGTGTCTATTCTGTGTTTTTTATTTAAGGCCCGAAACAATTTTGGTTTATCTTCTTTTGGCGTAGATAGTGTAATCGTATAACACACACCAGATTTATATTTGTCTCTGTTGTCGCAAGAGACAGTAGCAATATAACCAAGGCTTCTACACAATTCAACAAAACCATCTTTTAAAGCGGTGCTTGTAGTTGAAAAACGCACTCGCCCTTTTTTATCAATTGTTCCATCTGTGTCCAACAAGCCCTGTAATAAAGACATACGCTGCTCAACAGACCCGAGCAAATAATCGCTGGGGATAAACTTTGTATTAGAGCGTGTATTCCAAAGGTCGGGGTAATTTTTTAATAAAACCTGTGTTTTAACCCTATGTTTAGGGTCATCTATAGGCCTAAAGTCGTAAGTATAATTTTTACAATTTATATTTATAGCCTTTGTACAAACTATATTCCCCAGAATATTTGTTAATAGATTAGGGATTTCACTTGTGCCCGACGAAAATTGAAGCGCTTTAGATGAAAAATGTCCATTCCCCAAAAGAGCACCCATTACGTACGGGTCAACAGAGTATTGTTTTTGCGGATATTCAACGGCACCATTTAACTTAACGGCATATCTAAATTCATATTTCCCACGTTGAAACTGCCCATTACATCTATTATAAAGCTGTTCTGTTGTTTCTACTCTATAAGAATACTGGTCCGCTCCCCTGTGTCTATACTCCCATAAGTGATCTTTGCAACATTCAACGACGCGCCCATCTTTGAAATGAACCTTCCAAATCTCTTTTTGTTCGTCTTGCGGATGAATCATCAATACTTTAGTTGGTTTGCCATCTCGCCCAAATAAATAATCTCCTGGGCGAATATCACCAACTCTTCTGGGCCCTATTGGAGTAGGTATAATTGTATCGTTCGGAAGAGCTTTTCCACTGCCGCTATGGGATCCCCACGCTGAAAGAGTACCTGGTTTCAGTCCAAGCGTATTCGCTGACATAAACGGGAATGTTCTAATTTCATCTCCATCTATATCAAACCCCGCCTCGCCATATGAGACACCCATCTCTTCTTTATTTTTTAAGCTTTGCAACCACGCATCGTCGAACTCAATATAGCCCTCTTCCAAAAGTTTTGTGTTTTGGACTTTAGTTTGCATAGAGGCGATTGATCCCTCATAGAATTCGAGGACCTCAGCGCATGACAGATCTTTGAAGAACTCAAAGGGAACAATGTTTTTCCCATTGTCAAGAGTTATTGTAGAAAAGATATTGAACCCTTTTGTGTATAATTTTAACAATGTATTGCTTTTGTTTAAATCATCTAAGAAAGAATCCCAGTTTTTATCATTGACCGTGTCCATTACATTGTCAATTTGGCTATAATCGCCGAGCGCGTCTTCGACCATGTGGACAAAATCACTTTCTAAGCTAGATACGAACGTTACTTCATCGAATTTCTGAATGCCTTTTTCACGAAGTTTTTTTGCCATGATAAACAGCATTCTGCCGTTGTTGGTTATAAAATCATCCGCGTCCAAACCACAATCATCATAGAGCTCAAGATTTTTAAGAAGACATCCACAAACGTTTCCTTCGATTTGAACTCTCTTATCTAAAAGCCTCTCATCATATTTGTCTTTTATCGCAGGCACAAAACTATCATATTGTATCATAATCTTCTCCGTATTCGTCCTCCAATTCTTCCATAGACCGTCTAAGCCCTTTACGCGGGGTTAATTTAGGTACATAATTAGTATAATCTATGTGCCCCGTAGTGGTGTCTATAGAAACCAACTCTTTCCCGCTTTGTGGTCTGTAATTTATTATTTCTTTTATTATAATGGCACTAAGATATTTTAATTTGGCGGTGTTGGTGGATATCCCCCTTTCGGAAATTTTAATACGTAAACTCTCTTCGTTTTCAAAAAGATAATAATATATCTTTTTGTAAGATGCTTCTTTAAGCCAAAGAGTCAAAGCTGTATTGTATCCACCTACGTCAAAACCGTCACAATTCAATATTTTTCGAACAAGATCTTCAATGCCATTTTCATACTTGAGACGCTTTGCAACATATTCCATGCCACCTTCGTATTCTTCTCTACTACAGTAAAACGTTTTGCGAGGCCCTTCAACCACACAATAAGCGACATCGAACGCTATTGCTTTTCCACAAAGGGCGCATCTCACCATTTTTTTACTCGTTTCAGCTACACTTGGAGCATCAGATGTTTTCTTGGGATATGTTTTTTTCTTAGGGATCAAATCCTTATGCATTAATTATATCACCTTCTAAAAGTTTTGTCAAACAAAATGGATATAATAAGACTGAAATAATTTTAAATTATTCCAGCCTTATATACCCTTTTTAATTAATCGATTTCAATGCGTAATTCTGAATCAATAATAGCCTTAATCTGGAGAAGAACTTCATCGGAGCTTGCCTCGAGCGAGGATTCGCCCCTTAAGGTCTTAATTCTTTTCTTGACATCCATCGGTAAATCTTTGAATGAAAGCCTTATGTCTTCTATTATTTTTTCCCTCTCATCCGCACCTAAAGCTAAGACTTCCGCATCAGCAGCAGGTTCTGATGGGGTATCGACGTCAAACGGAGGAGTGTCTTCGTCATTTTCTACTTTGTCATAAGAAGATGTAGATTCGACAATTTTCGGCGCTTCTATTTTTCTAGTAGCGGGAGCAAGCTCTGGCTTACCATTCGCCTCTGCAGCAATGGCGTCTTGCACAGCCTTGATGAACGCATCCGCGTCGAGGGGAATCTCATCTATAATGTGTGCAAATCTCGATTTTGCGTCTGCAACAAGCATATCATCGCGGAATTTAATCTTTCTTGTTTCGTCTATAAGAGTAGATCTTTCTTTCGTTTTATTTGTTACAGGGTTCTTATCTCCAACCGCAACTTTTTCAATTTCTCTATCATAATAACCACATGCGACAACGTGGCTAGAATTCTTAATCGCATTAAAATATTTCATGCTCATATTTGCAGTTATGGTAGTAAAGTTCTTGCCCGTATAAAGATCTGCCTGTTCTTTTTCTTTAACGTGTGCGGTCCACCAAACACCAACGCCTACAGAATTAAGCCTGGATATAACCTTTTTTGCGGTGTCAACAACTCTTTCCATACCGCGGCCATAGCCGCCCTCTACGGAATTGATCGATTTCGCTTTTACAAAATTGGGGTTGCCTGCGTTAGAGGCGTTCCAATCTTTGATGACATAATCTTCGACAACTTCGAAATAAGCATCGAGGGTGTCGATAACCACGAGCTTCAAATTGGGGTAGTCGGTATCTTTGTTTTTGACGATATCTTCTACAACTTCTCTAAGTTTACCGTAATTGGGAATCCTTTCAGCGATAGCCCCTGCAATGGCTTTTACACCATCTTCGAGACCCATGTCAAAAATCATATATCCATCATCACCAAACAATTTGTGTCCGACATTACACATAAGAGTGGTTTTGCCGAAACCAGAAGGGCCCATGGCACCAAGCATAAAATTACTCAAATCAGCACTTACAACGGTTTTTTTACCAAATTTTCCCATTATTATATCTCCTTAAATATCATCTTCGTCGCTAAAAAGATCGAATTTCTTAGCGGACGTTTTTGTTGTAGTTGTATTTTTTGTAGTCCTTTCCCCAGTGGGCTTAGCCTGAAGAGTTTCCATGTCTACTTCTGTAGCTTGAGGGCCATTAGCATATCCACGCGACAGACCGTCGAGATAGATATAAGAGACCCTGTCACCATATACGGCGTTCCCCATTTCTGCCCTTATATCATCCATGGTCTTAACGCCCCATTCGAGCATTTGCTTCTGTTCATCGCTCAAATCTTCGATATTAATTTCTGTCTTGGGGGTACCCTCAAAAAAAGTAACATTTACACCGACCACCGAAATCGGGCTTTCCATATCACCAAGCTTCGTAAGGGTGTTAATTAAACCATTTTTGATTGGGTTATCTTTCTTTAAAACAAGCCCTGTTTCAACATAATAGTTTTGTTTCGACATTCTTTCATAGAACTGCATATATCCCGAGATCGGAGTGTTTCCATCTTCCATTTCTTCGCCAACAGCATTGTCTCTATCATAATAGAAGTCTATCTTTCCAAAAAGGCCAGGGGTGTCTTTGTCTGATGCTTTATAAATATTAGTAGGAACGAAACTTCTAAAATATTTACCGCCGTCATCTTTCTTATTCGAGTAGCTATATTCTATCGTTCCCGTAACAACATAATTATCTTCGCCAAATCCATCCGCCAAAATTATTTCTTCTACCTTTTTAGCGAAATCATAGGTTGAGATGTAAGAGTGTTTCTGCTTGGAAAGCTCTGCCGCTTCATCTTCTTTTTTAGCATCAACCAGCGCTTCACGTATTTTGTCTGAAGCAAGGTCTACTGTGTATCTTCTGTAATTTGGAATTTTTTCTATGATGGCCGGATCAAATCTATCCGCCCACGCTATCTGAACGTTCTCAACGTCTCTTTTGTTGGTAGCGCCCGCCTTGATCTGCTGGGTGTAAATTACGTTTTTGCTATCATCTTTAAACTTCCCGCCCGAAAGGTCTACGAAACCAGAGCACTCGCCGCAATCAACTCTAAATTTAACCCTCTCTATCATCCAGCCACTATCAAAGGTTACTGTTTCAATAAACTTTTTGTCTTTCTTGTCTTCGATTTTCTTAATTTTTCCTACAAACTTAAATGTGTTCATAATTTCTCCTTGTTTTTTATAATGCTTTTATTTGTTGCTTATTGTTTGTCATTTTCGACAACTTTATCTTCGCTACTATCCGCAAAGGTTTCTGCCGTATTCTTTGACATTTCTTCTTCTACCTCAAGAACGGTTTTGTATGTTCCGTCACTCGATTCGATGAGAATATCCGTATAGGTGTCAAACAACCACGGCTGGACGCGAACTTGTTCGCCAGTTTCAGGATCGGTAACATAACGATTGTCTTCTTCGAAACAAATTAACGAATTGACAGCGTTCTCTCTTGTAACGTGCAATATGTCGTTTTTATGTTCTTCTACAAACTGTAAGAAATCAGGATTCTTATCGGCTTGTGGACGAGACATAATTGCGTCATAATTTAACTTACAAGCGCACCCATCAGGGACCAGTTCGTAATTATCTAAGTGGGCAAAATCATTAGATACCTGTAAATCACTAAAGTCGTAATTGCCCGCTTGGATACGCGCGACAGCTATTAAAGAATCAAATTCTTCTCTCGTTAACTTCGTTTTATGCTTTCTATTATACGCACGTCTCTCAGCTCTTCCCAAAGTCTCTTATCCTCCTATTTAATATTTGCCTTTTAAGCATTATTATAATAACACGGTTTTGATTTTCTGTCAAGGAAAAGTGCCATGTTTTTTTAAAGTTTTTTAAAATTTTTCAATAATAAAAATTTTGTTCTAATACACATGATTTGATAAAATTAATGCTTTCGCCAAAAATGATATAAAAAAGAAGAGTCCTCGCTTTTATTGCGAAAACCCTTCTCAAAGTAAGTAAAAATATAAAAAATTAAATAAAAATGCGTTTATATCAAAGTTTAAACTTATTTATTAAATTTTATTTTTTAGTTTTGGCTTTTATAATTTTCATTATAAAAGAATTATTTTATTTTGTATATAAAAATTGATAAAACGGCCATTTTCACAGCCGTTTTAGTTGTTCAATAAATATTATTGCCCATCAATCGAGTCATAGTCTATTTCTTTGTAACCTGTCCTTCTGGAATATGTATTGTTCCCAAAAAACCATTCGCCATTGTCATTTAATCCGCAAATGCCGTGTTCTTCTGTTCCTTCATCGGGGCCATATCCTCGATAAGTGGTTGTTAATAAATACGCATCAAAATAGCTGTCAAGAGCAGAAATAGTAAAAGCATCTGTTTCATTACAAATTACTCTGAAATAATATGTTGCAGCGTTAGAGGAGGTTTCTCCGATAAACAAACAAATGTCATGGGTGTGTAGCCCACCGCCACTTTCACCAAGGTCTCCCTTCCTAACAACATCATCAGAATCAACGGGAGCGCTTTTGACTTTGACTCTACCATCGGCGAGAACCTCCATTGCGTTGTTTCTAATATTATCCGCAGTACCGTTTCCGACAATAAACAAGGCATTCGGATTTTCCTTGTTGTATTTACCGAAGACAGTTTGAGCTTCTGCCGTTGCTTTAGTTCCTAAGCCACCAGCATGAGTGTATTTTACTGAAGGAATAAGATAAGTTTGATAAGTATCACCCGTAGCATCGTAATCTCTCGAATAGACATTAAGATCTACAAGAACACCTGCTTGGGTATTACCACCTTCCGAAACTGCACCATCACCGTATGCTTTTGTTAAAATACCTGTCGACCTTGCAGTATGTCCAAACGCTTCTGTACCAGCGCCACCAGCATAAGTGTTGTGGTCAACAGTTTGTAAAGGTGAAACAGTGATTTTCTCTGAATAATAAGCGTAATTACCAGTGAGTTCAAGGTCTGTAGTACCATCATATACGAAGTCAAAAGAACCTTCAAAATAATCTGTATAAGGAGAGTAGCCATATTTATGATTGCCCATAAACAAGCAGCCATCTCCGATACTCCAATCCTGACCCATGGACTCCATCCATGTATCGGGACTACCAGTATCAAGATTTGCGACCTTTGAAATCTGAATACCTCCTACTTGATTTTCCAAGCTCCCGTTAAAGTGGTACCAAGAACCTTTTGTTAAGATGACAGCTGGATGTTCTACTATGTGGGATTTTAATTCTGCAATTGCAAAATCTGGTAATGTACTTACATCTTCACTCTCGAAAATAAAATTGAATGCCCCTGAAAATATTTCTCCTTGACCTTCCGCAACAAGTCCTCCATATTCCTCTCCATTAGCAAACACGTAACTATTACTATACTCTGTACCTGGGCTACCAAAACCATAACCTGTTTCTGTTGTAGCTCGCGGAGTTAAAGAAGTATCTATGTTTTCGATGCTTGAGCAAGTAATGCGGTACCAAAAACCTCCAAAAGATGGTAATGTTCCATAGAATCTATATCTCTTCCCAACTGTAAGTCCAAGTGTTTTTTGACTGCTTGATGTGGCTTTCAAAATTTCTTTTATGGTATGCGTTCTCGAACCATCTGTTTTAGAGTTAGATCCGTCCGCCTTTGTATTCTGTCCACCAGCGGTGGCAAAATCTCCATTCGATTCATTATTACCGCCATAAGAACGTCCGAAAGAGCCATTAACGGTATTGTAACTTCCTGTCGCATCACCATAAGGAGCATTGACCTTATTGTGCGCACCAGATACTCTACCGTGACTTCCATTTTCGGTAACTACGTTATCCCAACCAGACATATCAGCATATGGTGCATATGCCCTATTTTCATTTCCACGCAGGAAAATCGCCGAAGCCATACCGAAATTACGAGTTCCAGCGGTAAATCCGTACAACCCTGCATAGTTCTTATAACCAGTAGCAAAACCGAAGTTTGCGGCATAGTTAGTGTCACCACCCGCAAATGCACCGTAACCTACTACGTTTTTGGTTCCACCAACTGCGCTTCTATCATTTTTAGCCGAAGAAGTTCCGCCCCATTGGAATGTGTACTTTCCTAATGCACCAGCGGTCCAAGTTGCGTATCTTATAATACTTGTTGCTTGTGATAATAAGTTATAAAGTATTTCAACTTTAATACCATTTATTGTCGCGAACTTTTCTCCGCTGACGGTTGTAACAGGATAACTCGCAACGCTACTCGTAACAGTTGTTGGTTGCCCGTTTGAAAAATTGACAGTATATTCTACATTATCAAGAGTAAACTTATTATTTTGAACCACAATATAAGGGTTAGGATAATTTTCACTTGCATCATTTCCAGTAGCGCCATACAGACCCTCAAAGGTTTCTCTGCCAGGCTGTACAAGAATATGGGCAGAACCAGTACCTTCGCCATTTTTAATGTTCCAATTCACAATAGGATATTCAACGTCATTGCTGTCTACATATTTTATTGTGTTTTTGAATTTAGGCATTTTGTTTACCTCCTTGTTTTTAAGGAAATAAACGCACTTTATTTAATATATTAACTTACGTGAAATAAAATATTGTTTTTATTCAGTTTTTTAATTGATAAGGCTTTTCCCAAAATCGATTAGTAATATCAATTAGACTCCCATTATCAATTTTATATAATCTTTGATTAGTCGTTGGGCTTTTCAAAGAGCCGAGCTCTGATATGTAGGGCCCAACTTTGACGTAATCAAGTAATTTTAATATTTCTTCAGAAACCGATTCAGATCCTGAATAAAGCGCAGTTTTTAAATTCGGATAGTTTGCTTTTAAGAATTTTAATTCCTGTTTCAAATCTGCCTTTTGATTCTCATCGTCGCCACCCATAAACAAAACACAAGTGATCAAATCCGAATAAGCCGCCAATTGCTTTACGAGTTCTGGATGCACATCACGGCCCACATTCGCCCATAAATATTGCGAATGACACCCTTGGCAATGATGCGGGCAATTAGATATCGAAAAACTTAAACTTATTTCATCGGGAATTTCTTGTAAACATATGGCTTCACTTGCACTTTTCATTGTCGACTTCGTTTCCTTTATTATAATATCTTTTACTCGCTTCTTTTTGACGAGCCTCTGAATATTTTGAGACGCGCTTAACATATCCAATAACACGGGTTAAATAATCAAGATTATCTGACCCGCATTTGGGGCAC